>Ga0181535_10002968_pt1 | contig 20061 bp, 10 predicted proteins | sample PEATcosm2014_Bin_44_FD_119774 | JGI IMG/M metagenome (GOLD analysis project Ga0181535, IMG submission 119774) | Peatland microbial communities from MTU Mesocosm Facility, Houghton, MI, USA - PEATcosm2014_Bin17_30_metaG | ecosystem: Environmental > Terrestrial > Soil > Wetlands > Peat | place... | reverse complement strand
CGTCGAGTACGGATTCGATGGGGCGATGGACGACTCGATGGGCCCGGCCCCGCTCGGCAAGAGCTACGCGAGTGGGATCCCCATCGACCCGGCCACCGGCCAGGCCTACACCGCCAGCGAGTACCTGGCCAACTCGGTGCTGCTCTTGGACGCCGACAAGGCGGCCCTCGATGGCAAGTACCTCGCCTTCAACGGGCTGATCAACGGTCCGACCTACAGCCGTGAGACCAGCGTCTTCGCCACATCGACGGCGGACGCCGGCGTGAGCGAGCTCTTCCTCCGGTCCCCCACGTCGTCAGTCAGCGCCTACCCGAACCTGACGACCGTCGAGGACTCGCTGCAGATGATGGCCTCGATGTCCGCCAGCGGCAAGGCCTTCCTGGGTTGGACCAAGGTCTGGTCGGGCGGGACCCAGGCCCAGGTGTCCCAATGGGAGCAGTTCGGGCTGGGCGTCTACCTGCTCGGCCAGGAGTCGGGCTCGTACTGGGACTTCATGCCCTCCCAGAGCGCCGACAACACCGGCTGCTCGTACTCCAACCTCAAGGACCAGCTCGGGGCGCCGACCGGTCCGTACCAGGTGTCCGGCTCCGTCCTCACCCGCGCCTTCGCGGACGGGTCGGTGACGGTGAGCCTCACCACCGACACGGCGACCATCAGCGTCGGCTGACGGCACGATCCCTCGAAGCAGAGCAGACGGAGGCCGCCCCCGGGGCGGCCTCCGTTCTCATGTCGCCGCTAGGAGACCGTGACGGTGCCGGTGTCCGTACTGGTGTTGAGGGACACCGAGCCGTCCTGAAACTTGCGGGTCAGTGTCGACCCGCTGGTGGTGTAGGCCCCCATGGGGGCGCCTAGCTGATCCCTCAGGTTCGAGTAGGAGATGACCGTGTTGTCCGCGTCGTGTGATGGCATGAAGTCCCAGTACGACGCGGAGGCCCGGCCCAGCAGGTAGGCGGCGAGCCCGTACTGCTCCCACTTGTCGAGCTGGGCGGTGGTGGCGTTGACCCAGACCTTGGTCCAGCCCAGCAGGGCCTTGCCGTGGGCGCTCATGCTGCTCATCATCTCCAGGGTCGCGTCCAGCTGGCTGGTCGACGGGAAGGAGTTGATCGGGGCGGTCGGCTGGCGGAGGAAGAGCTCACTGATCCCCGCGTTGGCGTTGGAGGTGGCCAGCGTCTGGGTGTCCTGCTCATACTCGGTGCCGCTGATCAGGCCGTTGAAGGCGAGGTACTTGCCGTTGAGCGCCGCCTTGTCGGCGTTGAGCATCAGCACGGAGTCGGCGAGGTACTCGGAGTCCGTGTAGGCGCGTCCGGTGGCCGGGTCGATGGGCGTCCCGGTCGCGTAGTTGGTGCTGAGCGCCGCCGTCCCCATCGAATCGTCCATCGCCCCGTCGAACCCGTCGGCGCTGACCGTCGCGGCCAGCTGCTGGGCGTGCCAGGCCCGGTACCCCGCGCTGCCGAGGTTCATGAGGTAGTTGCCGGGGAACATGTGGAGGCTGATCAGGTTGCCGTGGGCGTCGTGGGCGAACCAGCTGGGATCCTCCTGGAGCAGGGTGTTGAACTCCGAGCTGCCCTTCTGCATGTAGGGTCCCAGGTTGTAGACGAGGATCATGAGCTTGGGGTTCCAGGCGCGCAGCTGGGGGATCCACTTGGCGTAGACCCCGGCGTTGCCGATGAGGATGCTGTCGTTCTGGGCCGCCGCCTGCCACCCGGCGCTGCTCCGCTTGCCGGCCGCCCCGCCCCAGTCGGCCGCCCAGAGCCCGATCGAGCTCGAGGTGGAGGAGGGCACGGCGGTGTTGGACACCGCCCCCGCCGCACCCACCGAGGTTCCGTTGGACGCGGTGACGGTGCCGCCTCCGGCGGCCGAGAGGAGGCCTCCCGCACCGCCGAGCGCGCCGGCGTCGAGTGCCACGCCGGCCGGGAAGGCGGCGGCTCCGGCAGGGTGCTGGGCGCTGGAGACCGGCGCGACGCCCACCGAGACGGCGCCGGCGAAGACGATCAGCCCGAGCAGCGCGGCGATCGACGCCGCGCCCTTCATGGATCCCATTCTCATGGGCTCATCTCCCCTTCTGTGAGCGGCCGACATCATCCGGCTGGCCGGCCCACCCGGCCAGCTCCCCTGACGGAGAACCAGGGCTCGGAAGGGGCTCTGCCCCCCCTCCCGTGTCGAGGGTCTATCTCACCGAACAGGTGACCTTGCTTTCCCCTGCAGCAAGATCCGGGGCACCATACGACACCACGGTGGCAAATGTCCAGCGGTGCTAACCGCTCAATCGACACCAGCGAACCGCGAATACTTCGTGTACCACCAACAGTTTGACTGCAGCAAAACGGGCTGCGCCACCCGAGAGTGACGCAGCCCGGCGTCGAGCTGCGGTGTCAGGCCGCCGGTGTGAAGACCTCGATCCGGTCGTTGCCGTAGTCGTTCACGTAGACGCGTCCGGCGGCATCGACGGAGATGCCCATCGGCTGGTCGAAGTCACCGCTTGCGGTGCCCTTGGTGCCCCAGCTGCCGAGGTACGCGCCGGTGCTGAGCGTGAACTCGGCGACGCAGTTCTTGGAGACCTCGGTCACGTAGAGCGTGCTCCCGTCCGGGGAGATGGCCACGTCGTAGGGCTTGCCCAGCGCACCACCCGGAGCGGTGGCCCCGATGGTGCGGAGCAGCGTGCCCGTTGGGCTGAAGACGTCCACCACGTTGGCCTCGGGCACGGCGGCGTAGATGTCGCCCGCGGTATCGACGGTCACCCCGGTGCAGCCCACGTCCGCTCCGGCCGGGTTGCCGTGGGCTGTGCCGCAGGCGACCGGGAAGCCCGCCACCTCGGTGCCAGCCTGGGTCAGCACCTGGAGGCGTCCGTTGGCGCTGTCGGTGACGTAGACGTCGTCCTTCGGACCGCCCACGAAGATGCCCTTGGCGTAGAAGAAGCTGCCCGGGTTGCAGGTGATGCAACTGCCGGTCTGCACCTGGCCGCCGAACTCGGTGTCGGCGCTGACCGACCCGCTGCTCGGGGTGGCGCAGCCGAGCGGCCCGTTGGCGTTGCCCGTGGGGGTGTAGGCCTTGATGTACCCGGACCGGGTGTCGTTGACCCAAAGATTTCCGTTCTTGGGGTCGACCGAGACCCCGCGTGGGTAGTCCATGGCGCAGTAGTCGGCGAGCACCGGCTCGCGGCTCCCCCACATCTGGACAAAGGCGCCGGGGGTGGAGCTGGTGGGCCCGTCGAACTCCTGGATCCGCTGGTTGAAGGTGTCGCTCACGTAGACGGCGCCACCATTCGATGAGACGGCGACATCGACGGCCTCGTTCAGACCACCGGCCGGTGGTGGGATGGGCGGGTCCGGAATCTGCTGGAGGAATGCACCGGGCCCGCTCGTGGCGAATAGCGGGTTGAAGGCATCGATGGCAAAGCAGGTGTAGTCGCTGACGTAGACCGTGCCGGTAGGTCCGATGGCGGTGGCGCGGGGACCGTCCAGCTCACCGCCCCCTCCGCACTGGTCACCGACGGTGCTGCCCGGGGTGCCGATCCAGCCGTCGAACTTGCCGTAGCCGCCCGATGCGGTGCTGTAAACGGCCACCTCCTGGTTCGCGGCGTCAGTCACGTAGACCAGATTGCGGGTGCGGTCCACGCTGAGGCCGCGGGTGTTGCTGCTGACCTGCCCCTGGGTGCTGAACCAGTCGACCTGGGTCGCGGTCACCCCGGAGGCACCGGACTGCACCTGGAACTCCTGGACACAGTGGTTGCTCACGTCGTCGATGTAGACATCGCCGGCGCTGTCCACGTCAACGCCCCGGATCAGTCCGAACTGACCGGCGCTGCAGCTCGCGGCCCCCGCCGTTCCGGTGATCCCGAACGAGCCCAGGTACTGGTCGCTGCTGTTGTAGACACCGACCACGTTGTTGCCGGCAAGATGGAGGCCAGTGGAATTTACCAGGTAAACGGTCCCGTTCACGGGGCTGACGGCGATCCAGGCCTGGTATCCATGCGAGGAGACGGCGTCGAGAAGGGTGCCGGCAGAGTTGTATCTGTCATATCCCTCGAGTGTGGCCACGACGAAGTCGCCGGTGCGGGGGTCGACCGCCAGCTGGTAGGGCTGCTGGCCACCGAACTGCGCTCTGGACCCGTACACCCCGTCCGGGGTGCCGGAGGTGGTGAAGCGGCGGATCTGGTAGTTGTTGTAGTCGCTGGTGAGGATGGTTCCGGTGGTGGGGTCGTACGCCATCCCCCATGGGTAGACGAAGGCGGCTCCCGGCTGGCCGATGGTCATGTCATAGCTTGGCGCAGTGAAGGCCGCCGCGGCCTGCGCCGACAGTACCCCAGCCCCCGAGGCCGCGCCGATGGCGAGGCTCCCGAGTGCGATGGCGAGGGCACGTCCCCCCCTGCTCGAACGGTGAATCATGGGGTGAAGACCTCCACGCGGTTGTTGCCGTAGTCGACGACGTAGATGTTCCCGGCGGCGTCGAGAGCGATACCGAGCGGACGGCTGAGGTCGCCGTTCGCGGTCCCCTTGGCGCCGAAGCTGCCGAGGTAGGTGCCAGTGCCGCCGCTGCCGATGCTGAACTCGCTGACCCGGTTCTTGGTCGAGTCCGTGACGTAGAGGGTGGAACCGGTGAGGGCCACGCCGAACGGCTCGCCGAGGGTGCCGGAGCCGATCGTGGTGACCAGCGGGTCGAGGGGGTTCGCCGGGTTGATGACGTCCACCACCCCCTGGTTGATCGACGCCGCGTAAACGTAGCCGTTGGCGGGGTCGAAGACTGCGGTGGTGCAACCGTTGAAGACGCTGGGCTGCCCCTTCAGGTCTCCGCAGGGGAACTGGGACTCCACGGTGCCGGACTGGCTGATCACGTCGAAGTATCCGAAGCCGCTGTCGGGCACGAAGAGCGTCCCATCCGGGCCCACCGAGATGCCGTCGGAGTAGAAGAGGTACCAGGGGCTGACGCCCTGCCCGCCGAAGTCGGTATCGAAGCTCACGGTCGCGGTGCCCTGGGTGACCCCCGAGACCGTGTACTCCTTGACGTAACCGGAGCGGGTGTCACTCACCCAGACGTTGCCGTTGTTCGGATCGATGGCCACGCCGCGGGGGTAGTCGAGCGCCCAGGGGGCGCTGAGCACCGGGAGCCGGCTGCCCCAGGTCTGGACGAAGGTGCCCGAGGTGGTGCCCGCCGTCTCGAGGCCGTCGAACTCCTCGATCCGCTGGTTGAAGCTGTCGGTCACGTAGACCGTCCCGTCCAGCGGGGAGACCGCCACCCCGACCGGCATGTTGAACAGCCCGTCGGGCGGCGGCGGGCCCGTGAAGGAGGTCATGTACGCACCTGGATCGCTGCTCGCGAAGAGCGGGTCGTAGGTGTCGACGGTCCAGCAGGTGTAGTCGCTGACGTACACGGTCCCGTCGGGTCCGGCCACGGCGTCGCGGGGCCCGTCGAGCTCGCCGCCGCCGCCGCAGGCGTTGCCCACCGAGCTGCCCGGCGTTCCCAGGGTCCCCTGGTAGGTGTCGTCAGTTCCGGGCGCCCCCGGGACGATGTCGAAGGCCTCGACATACTGCTTTGCCGCGTCGGCGACATAGAGGACGTTGTTGGCGCGGTCGATGCCGATGCCCCGGGTGTTGGCGCTCAGCTCGCTCTTGTTGCCGAAGTAGGTGATGAAGGTGCCGACGCTGGTGAACTCCTGGATGCAGTGGTTGCTGACGTCGTTGACATAGACGTTGCCCTCGCTGTCCACGTCGATGCCGCGGATCAATCCGAACTGACCGGCGGCGCAGCTCTTCACCGTGTTGCCGCCGGTGTTGTTGGTCCCGAACTGCCCCAGCGAGTTGCCGTTGCTGTCGAACATGAAGACGACGTTGGGGGCGCTCTTGGCAAGTCCGGTCGACTGGACCAGATAGACGTCGCCCGATGCGTTGATCGCGATGAACGGCGAGTACCAGGCCGCCTCGTCGGGCACGATGACGGTGCGGATCCAGCTGCCGGTCTGGGTGAACTCCATGTAGCCGTAGCCGTCGAAGGCGAACGCCACCACGAAGTCACCGTTGATCGGGTCCACGGCGATCCCTGACGGCTGCTCCGAGAACTGACCGGGTCCGCTCCCCTTCGAGCTGTAGGTGGCCAGCCAGGTGCCGTCGGAGGCGAAGCGCTTGATGTCGTAGTTGTTGTAGTCGTCCACCAGCAGGGTGCCGTCGTACTCGGTCGAACCCTGGGTGAAGGTCGTGGGATCCCACGCCATCCCGAAGGGATAGACGAAGGCGCTGCCCGGGCCGCCGATGGTGGAGTTGTAGGCCGGGGCCTGGAACGCGGCCGACGCCGAGGTGGCGGCAGCCAGGCCGGACGCCCCCGAGAGCACGGCGACGATTCCGAGCACGGGGACGAAGCCGAAGCGCGAGTGGCGTCGCAGCTTGGCCCTGGGGGTGCCCAGCAGTCTCATCGTGATGCCTCCATCAGGATGTCGTGAGGACGAGCACCCGGTTGTTCCAGGTGTCGCTGACGTAGACGGTGGTGTCGGAACCGAAGGTGATGACGAAGGGGTAGATGGCCTGGTTGCCCTGGGCGCTCTCCGGCACCCCGATCTGGGCCCCGGTGACGCTCCAGTTCAGAGCCCCCGTGGTGGACATCGACACCAGCCGGTTGTTGCCGGTGTCGGCGACCCAGATGCTCCCGTCGGGGGCGGCGGTCACCCCCCAGGGGACGCTGAAGGGGGTCTGCCTACCGGTCCCGGTGGTGGTGTGGAAGGCGGTCCACACCCCCGAGGGCGACAGGCTCTGGACGCGGTTGTTGAGGGTGTCGGCGACCCAGAGGGTGCCGTTGGGGGAGACCGCGACCCCGGTCGGCTGGTTGAGCTCCCCGGCCGGGGCGCTGGCGCCGCTCCCGGAGGTGCCGAAGGAGGCGATGAAGTTGAGGCTGCCGTTGGAGTTGACGCTGAACTGCTGGATCCGGTTGTTGCCGGAGTCGGCGACGTAGAGGTCACCGTTGGGGCCGAAGGCGAGCCCCTGGGGGAACGAGAAGTCCCCGGTGGCGCTGCCATTCTTGCCGTCGATGGCGACGGTCGTGCCGGTGGGGCTGAACACCTCCACCTGGTCGCTCTCCCGGTTGGCCACGAAGAGGTCGCCGGTGCTCGGCTGGATGGCGTCGCCCCAGGCGAAGTTGAGGGCGTTGTCGGTGCCGGGGTTGCCGCGGGCGCCGAACGTCTGGGCGCCCTGGAGCTGACCGTTTCCGCCCAGGGTCCCGTCCTCGACCCGCTGGTTCCAGTAGTCGACGATGTAGATCTCGCCATTGGCTGCCACCTGGATCCCGCGGGGCGCGTTGACCCCCGGCACCGGCGGTGCTGTGGGTGTGTTGCTCCAGGTCGCGGTGTAGCCGGTCGAGGTGAAGCCGAACTCGTGGAGGTTGAAGCCCCACTCGTCGGAGACCATGAGGTGGTTGTCGGCGGTCGCGGTCAGCCCGCGGAGGCCCACGAAGGGCTGACCGCCGGTGCCGCCCGGGTTCGCGATCGTGTACGCGAAGGCGGCGCCCGAGTAGTGCCCGCCGCTCTGGGAGAGGCTGAACGCCTCCACCCGGTCACCTCCCGAGTCGGTGACGAAGGCCATGGTGCCATCGGCGCTGACCGCCACCCCCCGGGGGTCGTCGGTGAACTGCCCGTTGCCGGTGCCCAGGCTGCCGAAGCTGACCTCCGGGGCGGAGTTGGCGGCGATCTCACCCAGGCTGTAGACGTTGCACTCATGATCCCGGGCGTTCATCACGAAGACGTCGCTGTTGGGGGCGACCGCGACCTGGCGCGGCTGGTTCAGGCTGCCGGCGCCGAACGAGGTGAGGAAGGTGTAGGTGGGCACCGCACCGGTCCCGATTGAGAACTGCTCGACGGACCCGGCCCCGTTGGTCACGTAGACGAGGCGGTTCACCGGGTCGATGGCCACCCCGTACGCGAGGTTGAACTGACCGGCGCCCGTCCCCTTGCTACCGAACTGGGTCAGGTAGCTGAAGCCCGAGGTGGGGGAGAAGCTGAACACCAGCACCCGGTTGTTGGCGGTGTCGGCCACAAAGACGTCGCCGGTGACGGGGTCGTAGGCCACCGCGCGGGCGTCGCTGAATTGGACCGGGAGGCTGCCCGGCGGGCTGCCCGCGGCCGGGCCGCTTCCCTGCATGCCGCCGATCTGCCAGTCGATGCTGTGGCTGACCCGGTTGACGGCCAGCAGCCGGTAGTTGCCGGCGTCCAGGGCGAAGTAGTAGCAGCCGGAGGCAGAGGTGGTGCAGCTCTGCGAGGCGGTGGAGTTGGAGGTGACGTCAACCGGGTACATATCCGCCTGACCGGGGCCCACCAGCGTGCTCGAGTAGACCGGAGCCGTGAGCGGCCCCGTGATCGGGGTGGGGGTGGGCGTCGGCGTCGGCGTCGAGGTGGGGGTGGACGTCGGCGTGGGGGTGGGCGTCGCAGTCGCCGTGGGCGTGGGCGTGGGGGTGGGGGCGGCCGCGGCGAGCGAGTAGACCAGGATGCGGTCGTTGTACGTGTCGGCGATGTAGAGGTCTCCGCTCGGCCCGAAGGCCACGTCCTGCGGGTCGAAGAGCGTCGTCGGCCCACCCCCGGTCACGTCGGCGCCGGTGATGGTGGCCGCCACGCTCCCGGTGGATTCGTTGAGCACGATCACCGATCCGGGATCGGCGTCCTCGGCGACGGCGACGTAGGTCCCGTTGGTGGCCACCCCGTAGGGGTTGCTGAGCCCGGTGAAGGTGTTCACCACCCCGGTCACCGTGCCGGCGCTGACACTCAGCTCCACCACCCGATCGTTGCCGCTGTCGGCCACCAGGAGGTTGCCGGTGGTCGGGTCGACGGCGATCGCGGTCGGGTCGGAGAACTGACCGGTGCCGCTGCCCGCGCTGCCATAGGCGCTGGTGGCGCTGCAGGTACCCGCGTCCGCGGTGCAGGTGGCGGTGTTCCAGGATTCGATCCGGTTGTTGTTGGAGTCGGCGACCCACGCGTACCCCCCCGCGATCGTGATCGAGTACGGGTAGTTGAGCTGGCCGACGCCGCCACCCTCGTTGACGAACTCAGCCACTCCGGCACAGCCGTCGCTGAGGGGCTCGAGGATCTGCAGGTCGCTCTGCTTGGTGTCGGCGATCCAGTAGTCACCGGTGACCGGGTCCACCGCCACCCCACGTGGCCAGTTGAAGTCGCCGGTGCTGGTGAAGCCGCGCTGGCCGCAGACCCCGAGCAGGCTCCCGGAGGGGTTGAAGACGTCCACCCGCTGGTTGACCGTGTCCATGGCGACGAGGTCCCCGGCGCTGTCGAAGGAGATCTCCCGAACCTGGTTGAAGACCGAGGTGCTGGTGTCACCCGGTGGGACGATGGGATTCGGGATGGTCTGCGCGTAGGCGTACTGTTCCACGCCGCCCGCGTAGCTCGGGACGAACTCCTCCAGCCGGTATCCCCAGAGGTCGGCCCCCCAGATGTCGCCGCTGGCGTCGACCGCCACGCGCCGGAGCTGGGTGAACGTCCCCGGCTGGCTGTCGGTCCCAGCGGAGCCGACCTGGGCGACGTAGGTGCCGCTCGGCGTGAACTCCTGAATCCGGTCGTTGTTGGAGTCGGCGACGTAGATCGCCTCCCCGGGGGTGCCACCGTCGATGAACGGGTCGGTGCCGACCGCGACGCCGTATGGGTTCATGAACTGCCCATTACCCGAACCCTTGGTTCCCCAGGTGCCGGCACAGGCCCAGGCGGTGCCGTTCCAGCTGAACTCGAGGATGTCGTTGGCCTCGTAGTTGGCGACGAAGACGTTGCCGGCCGCGTCGGCCGCGGCGTCGCGCATCCGGTCGAGCTGGCAGGCGCCGGTGCTGGTGATGGCGGAGATGAAGGTGCCGGTTGTGCTCCACACCGTGATCTCGTTCTGGTTACCGTCGGAGACGTATACCCTTTGCCCGGCCGGGAGGTTGGGCAGCGACGTGGTGGTGGCGCTGACCGTGATGCCGATCGGCGCGGCCGCGCCGCTGGGCAGGCTCTTCCACTTGTTGAGGTACTGGCCTGAGCTGCTCAGCTCGACCACGCGGCCGTTGCCGTTGTCGGCAACGTAGACGTTGCCGGAGGAGTCGACCCCGACGTCGCGGGGCTGCTCGAACTGGACCGACTTGAGGCTCGCCGACGAGCCCTCCGAGCCGACCCTCCAGACCTGAGTGCCACCCGGGGTGTACTCGGCGACCTGGTTGTTGCCGGTGTCGGCGACGACGATGTCGCCGGCGTTGGGCGCCCCGCTCGGCACCACCTCGACACCCCCGGGATAGACCGCGGCCGGCCCGGGCCCACCCAGGGTCTGCTGGTAGGTCGCGGTGGCCGCGCCGACCGCCGGCGCCGAGGTGAAGGCCAGCACCTCCGGCGCGGCGAGCACGCTCGCCACGCAGAGGCCACCGAGCCAGAGCCTGTGTCTCATCTGAGCTCCAGTGAGGTGGGCGGTCTCACTAGGAGGTGAGGACCAGGACCCGGTTGTTCCAGGTGTCGCTGAGGTACACGTCGTCTCCGCTCCCGAAGGCGATCGCGAACGGGAAGATCGTCTGGTTGCCCTCGTAGCTGTCCGGGACACCCATCTGCGCGCCGGTCGCGCTGAAGTTGAGGGCGCCCGTCGTGCTCATGGAGACGATGCGGTTGTTGCCGGTATCGGAGACCCAGATGCTGCCGTCGGGGGCCACCGTCACCCCCCAGGGGACGTTGAAGGCCATCTGCTTGCCGGTGCCGGTGGTTCTGGAGATCGGCGCGTTCCAGGTGCCCGACGAGATCGACAGGCTCTGGATGCGGTTGTTGAGGGTGTCGGCGACCCAGAGGGTGCTGCCGTCCGGCGACACGGTGATTCCGGTCGGCTGGTTCAGCTCGCCCGCCGGTGCGGTGGAGCCCGTGCCCTTCTTGCCGTAGGCCACGCAGCCGCTGAGGCCGAGGGTGGCGGTCACGGTGCACGCCTGGATGCGGTCGTTGCCGGTGTCGCTGATGTACAGCTCGCCATCGGGCGCGAAGGCGATGCCCTGGGGGAAGTCGAAATCGCCCAGGGCGGTCCCCTTGGCACCGTCGGTCACGCAGCTGAGGCCGGTGGGCCCGCAGGCCTCGATCTGGTTGCTCTCCCGGTTGGCGATGAAGACGTCCCCGGTCCCCGGCTGCAGGGCGATGCTCCAGGCGAAGTTGATGGCGCCGTCCTGGTCCGGGTCACCCCGCTGGCCGAAGGCCAGGGCCCCCTGGATCGTCCCCCCCGAGCCCAGCGTCCCGTACTCGACCCGCTGGTTCCAGTAGTCCATGACGTAGATGTCGCCATTGGCGGCCACGCCCAGGCCCCGGGGTGCGTTGACCCCCGGCACCGGGGGTACCGTCGGGGAGGTGTTCAGGATCGAGGTGGCACTGAACGTCGGGGTCTCGCTGAAGCTGAACTCGTGGAGGTTGTAACCCCACTCGTCGGTGAGGAGCAGGTCGTTGTCGGCGGTGACGGTCAGACCGCGAGGACCGACGAAGGCGCCGTTGCCCGTCCCCTGCGGGATCGTGGCGGTCCAGGCCGCGCTGGTGTAATGGCCCCCGCTCTGCGTGAGGCTGAACACCTCGACCCGCTTGCCGCCGGAGTCGGTGGCGAAGGCCAGGGTCCCGTCGGCGCTCACCGCCACCCCGCGTGGGTCGTCGGTGAAGTCGCCGTTGCTCGTTCCCGAGTGCCCGAAACCGAACTCCAGGGTTGCCGAGGTGCTGGTGGCCTTGTAGACGTAGCACTCGCTCTCGGTCTTGTTCTGAGGCCGGTTCATCACGAAGACGTCGCCGTTGGGTGCGACCGCGACCTGACGGGGTTCGTGCAGGGTCCCGGTTCCGAACGAGCCCAGATAGGTGAAGGTGGGGGGGCTGCCGGCCCCGATCGAGAACTTCTCGACCCGACCGGCGCCGTCGACGACGTACACCCAGCGGTCGGCAGCGTCCACGGCCACGCCGTAGGCCTCGCTGAACTCCGCATTGCCGGTGCCCTTGCTGCCGAACTGGGTCAGGTAGCTGAAGCCGGCGGTGGCTGAGAAGGAGAAGACGAGAACGCGGTTGTTGGCGGTGTCGGCGACGTAGACGTCGCCGGTGGCGGAGTCGTACCCCACCGCCCGGGCGTCACTGAACTGGACGGGCAGGCTGCCCGGCGGCGGGGGCGCGCCCGTCTTCGGGACCACAGGGTCGTTGCCCTGCTGGCCACCGATCTGCCAGTCGATGTTCTGGCTGACCCGGTTGACCGCCAGCAACCGGTAGTTGCCGGCGTCGAGGACGAAGTAGTAGCAGCCGGAACTGGCCGATGTGCACGCCTGCGAGGTGGTCGAGTTGGAGGTGACGTCCACCGGGTACATGTCAGCCTGCCCCGGCCCGATCAGGGTGCTCGAGTACACCGGGGAGGGGAGGGTCAGGGGCGCTGCCGTCGCCGTGCCGGCGGCGAAGGCAAAAGCACCGAGAGAGGCGATCAGCGTGGTGGTCAGGATGGTTCGCTTGCGGCGCACTTGCCCCCTCCACAGACTTGCTCTCGGGCAGGCTCCGTCGGCCCTCGCCCCTTTCTCGGCGATCATATGCAGGACGGGTGCGATTGAGGAAGCCGCGTCTTTGGGGGATGCACCCCACCTGTTTTGGGGATCGCGCGGCCTGTGCGGGCTCGCTAACGTCCGCAGAGATGGGCAAAGCGCCGCACCTGGCGGGTGGTCGCCGGGCCGAGTTCGGCGTGTGGCGGGAGCCGTGACGTTCGGAGGGGGAGAGTTGACTGAGCAGCCCCGTGGTCGTCCACTCCGGTCGGCAGGTCACCCCTCGCGACTGACGCTCAGCGCGGTTGGGGCCGGAGTCCTTCTGCTGGTCGGATCCTCGATCGCCCTCGCGGGCGGAGCCGTGACCGCCTCCTACGCCGCCACCCTGGGCGGACCCGGCCATGCGGGCATGTACCCGTCGGGCCTGGAGATCGTCCCCACCAACTCGACGACCGAGAGCGCCGGCGTCGCGGGGAACGTCGTGGTGGCCGACACTGGCAATGACCGGGTGGCGGAGTACACGACGGCTGGGACGCTGGTCTGGCAGACCAACCCCTCGGGCACGCCCAACGAGGGGAGCTCCGCGCCCTGTGGCACCAATCCGGGCTTCCCCCAGTTCGAGCAGCCACGCGACGTGGGAGTGGACTCATCGGGCAACGTCTACGTCGCCGACAACGGCAACGGCCGCATCGTCGTCCTCAACGCCGCGACCGGCAAGTGCCTTGTGAAGCCCTTCAAGATGGTGGGTGGCGGGGCCCCGATCGGGGTGACGGTGAGCACGACCCCCGCCGGCCAGATGGTCTACGTGGCCAACGGGACCAAGAGCCAGGTCCAGGTGTTCACGACCGCCGGCGCCGAGGTGCAAACGATCGGGTCGCAGGGGGCGTGCGCAATCAAGAATGCCCGCGACGCGGCCGCAGACTCCTCGGGTGACGTCTACGTCGCCAACTACAAGGGCGACGACATCCTCGAGTTCAGCTCCTCCGGCACCTGCATCAGGACATGGGGAACCCACGGCAAGAACTCGACCGGGGGGGTCTGCAACGGCAACGGCGACGGCACCTTCGCCAACCCCTACGGCGTCGCGGTGGGGACCGATCCCTACATCGACGGCGGACACTCGGGGGAGGCGATCTACGTCGCCGACTCCAACGACGACTGCATCCAGGAGTTCACCCCCACGGGCACCTGGGTCGCCCAGGTCGGCTCCCCGGGAGCCAACACCGTGCCCGGCACCTTCTTCCAGCTCCGCCGGGTGGCGGTGGACGCCAGCGGCAACATCTGGGGTGCGGACCTCTGGGGCAACCGGGTGGAGGAGTTCACCCGCTCCCCCTCTGGCTACACCTATGCCGAGACCATCCCCAACCCCGTCGTTCCGCCGGGGGATACCAGCACCTCGATCTACAACCAGGTGCGCGGCATCTCCTTCGACAGCGCCGGTGATGTCGTCTCCATGGACACGGTCAACCAGCGGGTGGTGGTGATGAGCTCCTCCGGCAGCCTCCTCGGCGTGTGCGGCCAGCGGGGCTTCACCAGCACCGGGGACTTCAACTGGCCTCGGGGTGTGGCCGTCGACCCGGTGACCGGCGACTACTGGATCGCCGACACCAAGCAGAGCGACCTTCAGATCCTCCAACCCCTCAGCGCCGGCTGCACCGGTGTGGCCGAGTTCGGCACGGAGGGTGCCGCCGTGGGGGACCTCGACTACCCCTACTCGATCGCCATCGGGGGTGGCTACGCCTGGGTCGCCGACACCAAGAACAACCGCATCGAGTCCTGGAATGTCGCCACCTGCACCGCTGACGCCGGCACCTGCAGCGTGACCGCCTCGTACGGCACCAAGGGCAGCGGCAATGGCCAGTTCTCGACCCCCACCGGCATCGCCGTGGACCCGACCACCGGCAACGTCTTCGTCGCCGACAGCGCCAACGGACGGGTGGTCGAGTTGAGCGTGCACTCGGGCGGTGTGACCGGCGTGGTGAACACGTTCACGGGCCTCACCGACCCCTACGGGGTGGCGGCCAACGGAACCTACATCGCGGTGGCCCAGCGTGCGGACCCCGGCTCGGTGGTCGTGCTCAATGAGTCGAGTGGAAGCGTGGTGGCCACCGTCACCGGCAGCGACGTCACCGGCGGAGGTCCCACCACCCTCTACGACCCGGAGAACGTCGCCTTCGGCCCGAGCGGGGCCCTTTACATCGCCGACACCTACAACGACAGGATCCTGGAATACACGCTCTCCTGACTGGGAGGGTGATGGTCAGCAAAGAGAGGATGGATTGATGCGAGAGATGAGGTTGCGAGCACTCCTGCGCGGTGTTCGCTCCGCCCTGCTGGTGCTGGCCACCGCGACCGTGTGCGCCCTCCCGGCGATGACCTCCGCCACCAGCGCGTCGGCCGCCTGGCAGGCGCCGGGATACGAGCGGACCATCGGTGGCACCGGCACCGCCGGCGTCTACGCATGGGGCATCGCCTACGACGCCATGACCAACCAGCTCGAGGTGGGCGACTACTGGAACTTCTTCGTGCGCAGCTACTCGATGACCGGTCAGCAGGTCGCCTCCTTCTATCAGTCCGCCTCGACCCGCCAGGGCCAGCCGGAGTCGATCGCGGTCGACCCCCGCAACGGCGACATCTGGGTGGCCGAGAACGGCACCCAGAAGACAGCCGGCTACATCGCGGAATTCAGCGACACCGGCACCTACCTGGGCGAGATCAACACCCGTTCCGAATACACCGCCTGGATCGCGATGGACGACCAGGGGGACCTCTACGTGGTCAACGGCCACCTCTCGGGCAGCCCGAGCAACCCCAACAAGGTCCAGGTGTACAACACCAACGAGGGCGGAGACCCGGAGACCTGCTCGTGGGGAACCTACGGCAGCGGCCCGGGAGAGTTCATGCAGGCGATGGGGATCGCGGTCTCCGCCGCGGGTGACGTCTACGTGGCCGACGCCTCCAACCTCCGGGTGAGCGAGTTCGACCCCGATCTGAGCGACTGCGCGGCCACCCCGAACGGCGGCTGGGTCCAGGACTTCGGCGTCGGCCACTTCACCGGGGACCTGCGCGGGGTGGCGATCGATCCCGTCAACGACCTCCTCTACGTCGTCGACGCCCAGGCGGGGCGGGTGGAGGAGTTCAACCTCAGCGGCACCTGGATCACTCAATTCGGCTCGCTCGGGACCGGCCCGGGCCAGTTCCAGGACGGAGGTCGTCAGGTCACCGTGGACGGTCAGGGCAACGTCTGGGTCGCCGACTACAGCGATTACCGGTTCGAGGAGTTCACCTCGGCCGGCGTCTTCGAGGCCGCCTACCCGCAACCCGCCGAGCCGCCCGCGCCCGGCTTCCTCTCCGAGACCCGCGGGGTCGCCGTCAACCCCACTGACGGCACCGTCTGGGTGGCGGATGCCTGGAACGACCGCTTCCAGGAGTTCGCCCCCGACGGCGCCTTCGACGCCACCTACGGGCACCGCGGGAGCACCGCGCCGTACGGCCTGGACTACCCGCGTGGCATCGGCGTGGATCCGGTGACCGGTGACGTCTGGGTGGCCGACACCCGCGACTACTACATCCGCATCTACGCCGAGAACGGCACCTACCTCACCAGCCTCGGGAGCGGCCTGGACTCCAACGCCCCGGGGAGCTTCGAGGCGCCGGAGGACGTCACCTTCCACGAGACCGACGGCACCGACTATGCCTACATCTCGGACTACTGGTCGTGCACCGTCACGATCTGGAACGCCACCGACAACCCGCCCCAATACGCGGGCCAGATCAGCAACCTCTGCAACAACTACGGGGTCGCGGTCGACCCGGCGACGGGGGACATCTACGTGACCCAGCAGGGGGGAGGGTTCTTCGGCTCGCCCGTGACTGAGTGGAGCCCCTTCAACCCGAGCAGCCCGACCAGCTTCTCCGAGATCGGCCACCTGAGCAGCTTCGGCACCGGCACCGGCCAGCTGGAGGCGCCGTGGGGTGTGGACGTCGTCAACGGCGACGTCTACGTCTCGGACACCAAGCTGGACCAGGTCCAGGTGTTCCAGACCAACGGCACGTATCTCGGCCACATCGGTTCCAAGGGCAATGCCGCCGGGCAGTTCAACGAGCCTTCGGAGATCGCCAACGACGCGGAGGGCGACATCTACGTCGCCGACGCCAACGTCGGACGGGTGCAGGAGTTCTCGTACAGCGTCATCCCGCCCGCGCCGGGCAGCGACACCACCCCGCCCACGGTGACGCTCACCTCACCGACCTCCCTGCAGATGATGCCGGCGTCACAGGTGACCATCACCGGGGCCGCCACCGACAACGTGGCCCTGGGGGACATGGAGGTCGCCGTCCACAACGCCACCACCAACCTCTGGTGGAACGGTAGCCTCTCCAACTGGTCGCCGACCAAGGAGTGGAACATCTCCGCCCCGGTCTGCACCGCGATGACCTCCTGCACCTTCAGCTTCGGTTTCGTGGGCGAGGTCTACGGGGGCACCTACACGGCCACCGCGCGGGCGGTCGACACCAGCGGCAACTCGGCGACCACCCCGCTGGTCAAGTTCACAGTGGCCAGCTCGTAGGGAGGGAGGGTGAGCCGGCCGGCGCTTCAGGGCTCGGCCGGGTAGCCGTGAGCGGCGAGGCGGCTGGCCAGCAGGCTGGTCAGCCGCCCCACCTCGGCGTCAGGGAGGTCGCGGCGGAAGGCGTCGGCGCGCCCGCGCTCGAAGCGGTGGCGCCGGAAGCCGCGCTCGAATCCGTCCTCCCACTCCAGGCCGCAGAACTCCAGCAGCGAGGAGAAGGCCTGGCGCGGCTGGGCGGTCACGTCCTCGTAGCGGAGCTCGAGCCATCGATCGGCGGGGATCCGGCCCGAGGCGCCGTCAAAGGCGTCCATGAGCAGCGCCCAGAGCATCCCGGCGAGCACCGCGAAGGAGCGCCCCGAGGCCTCCCACTCAGCGGCCATCGGCGGGGGCAGGGGCCCCCACTGCCACCGCTCGGGACCGCCGTAGCCCTGCCACCAGGGCATCTGGAGCCAGGAGTTGGCCACCGCGCGCCCATCACGGACCACATGCACGAAGCGCGCCCCGGGGAAGACCCGGTCGAGGAAACCCACCCGCGGCCATCCGGTGAACTTGTGGACGAACGTCGCCGTCCCCTGGACGGTCGCCCGGGAGACGAAGAAATCCCGCAGCCGGCGCTCCAGCCAGGGGGTGACGTCGGCGGCGGTGAGGTCGCGCGCGGGGGTGCTGAGCACCGGCGAGAGCTCCCGGTCGAGGACCCTGTAGGCCTCCGAGGGCGCGTAGCGGAGGCGCCCCTTCTGGGTGGCTCGAGCGGGGAGGCCCCGGTAGAGCGGTCCGTTCCACCGCGATGCCGCGGCGGGCAGCGGGTACCGATCCTCGAGGTTGGAGACAAATCCCGCGGCGGGATGGCGGCAGAGGATCTCCTCGACCAGGGTGGAGCCGCAGCGACCCGTGCCCAGGACGAAGATCAGCTGCGGCCGCCCGCCGGCTGGAGACACGTGAGCCCCTCCCCAGATCGGCCACGGGCCCCGCCCGCGACCTCCGCTGAACCGTTCCCGAATTGTCCCACGCCCACCCATCGACCCGAATCGAGGAGGGTGGGCGCCCCATTCTGGGTGCAGACGCAGCCAGCGGTGCGGGTTACCCTCTTCTTCACTGGCTTCGCTTCGTGAGGGCGCATTCCGAGCGAAGGTGCTGGAGGCGGGCCCGAGCGGCGCGCCGCGAGGCGAGAGGGGAACGCGGAGAGGACCCAGATGGACATCCCGATTGCAGTCGCCGGTCTGATCGTCGGTTTCGTGGTCGGCATGACCGGGATGGGCGGCGGCGCCCTGATGACGCCGGTCCTGATCCTGATCTTCGGCGTCTCGGCGCCGGCCGCCGTCTCCAGCGACCTGGTGGCGTCGGTGATCATGCGGCCGGTGGGGGCGGCGGTCCACCTCCGCCGGGGCACCGTGCAGGGCGGCCTCGTCCTCTGGCTCTCGATCGGCTCGGTGCCGATGGCGTTCGTCGGCGTCCTGCTCATCAAGGTGCTGGCCCACGGGCAGCAGATCCAGAACATCGTCCAGCTCGCCCTGGGTGCAGCGCTGCTGGTGTCCGCGGGGGCGATGGTCCTGAAGGCGCTGATCAATCTCCGGCAGCGCGCTCGCGGCGAGCACCTCCACGATGATGAGCCCGCTCAGGTCCCTGTCCGCAAGGTGCGCACGCTGCTGATCGGGGCGGTTGGGGGGCTCGTGGTCGGGATGACCTCGGTGGGCTCGGGGTCCCTGATCATCGCCTGCCTGCTCTTCCTCTACCCCCGGCTCAAGGCGTCCCAGCTGGTGGGCACCGACCTGGTCCAGGCCATGCCGCTGGTGGCCTCGGCGGCGCTCGGGCACCTCATCTTCGGCGACGTCCAGTTCGCCCTCACCGCCGCGCTGGTGGTCGGCAGCGTCCCCGGCGTCTTCCTGGGCGCACTGGTCTCGTCCCTGGCACCGCCGCGTCTGGTCCGCCGGGCCCTCGCCATCGTTCTCACCGCGTCGGGGCTGAAGCTGGTCGGGGTGGGAACCCTCGAGCTTGGGATCATCCTGGCGGCGGTGGTGGTCGTCGGGCCCCTCGTCTGGGCCCTGGTCCGCCGCTCCGACGGGTTCGCCCGCCGGCAGCTCTCCCGCCAGCTGGACACGCACCTCGCCGGCCACAGGATCGAGGCTGACGGCGCCGTCGCCGGGGTCAGCGCGCCCTCCCCACAGGCGGTGTCAGGGGGCGGCTGATCGGCCCGGACGCCCCGCCCTGATCCGGAGCCTCGAGCTCGGGTCGGGCGGGGCGTGCAGCCGTCTGGATCAGGCGGTCTGGCGGCCCTGGCGCCAGACGATGCTGGCCGCGATCAGCGCGACCACCGCGACGATCCCCGCCACCAGCGCGTGCTTGGGCTGGTGACCGTAGTGGCTGGCCAGGAAGGTCGACTTGACCGTCAACCAGTAGATGGCGACCGCCGCGCAGGCGACGGCGACGACCAGCAGGCCGATGGCGATGGCGCGAAACATGTTGCGATTCGGGCTGGGCCCCGTGACGGACACGGACACTTCCGGATTCCCCCTCGTGGTGCTCGGTGGTGGCGGCGCCGGCATCTGGCCGACCCCATGCCAAATGGTACCTGGAACGGCGGGCCGCAGTGCTCTGGGTCAGGCGTGCTGGTGGCGCGAGGGTCTCAGCTGCCGGCGCCACGGACCTGCGACCATCAGGCCCACCATCACGGCGATCAACACCAGCGATGCCGCCCATTCGAGGGCGATGGCCGCGGGGGAGCCGAGGATCGAGAGCGCCAGGGTCCAGTCGTTGACCGCGACCGCCAGGGTCCCCACCGGGGCCGCGTGGCCGTCACTGGTCGCGGTCAGGGAGGAGGAGGCTGCGCCGCTTCCCGAGACCGGGGGGTTGCCGGAGCCGGACGTCCCCGACGGCGGGGTGAGAACGCCCGAGTTGGTGGATGGCGATCGGGTCGGGGACGGGGTGGGGACGGGGGTCGGCGTCGAGGGGGGTGGCGTTGGCACCGGCGTCGGCCCGGCGCTGGGGCGCGGCGTGGGTGTCGGCGTCGGTCGGGGAGTGGGGGTGGGGGTGGGGG
>Ga0181535_10002967_pt1 | contig 20076 bp, 16 predicted proteins | sample PEATcosm2014_Bin_44_FD_119774 | JGI IMG/M metagenome (GOLD analysis project Ga0181535, IMG submission 119774) | Peatland microbial communities from MTU Mesocosm Facility, Houghton, MI, USA - PEATcosm2014_Bin17_30_metaG | ecosystem: Environmental > Terrestrial > Soil > Wetlands > Peat | place... | reverse complement strand
GGTGATGTTGTTCCCCAGCAGCGCAGGCGATGTCGAAGTCGGGAACACCCCTGCATCGATGAAAATACCGTTGTAGACCGGGCTATCATGGGCTGTCACGCCATCGATCACAATGTCGTTGATGGTTTCCCCGGCATTCCCGATCGTAATAAAAACTTCCCCCGAGTCATTCCCGGCGGCGGTGTGATGCGCGTCATGGATGTTTAGATTGGTCAACCGGAAGTGAGTATAGGCAGTGTTCGGCGCGGTGCCTGCGATATTGACGCCGTAATAATCTCCGCCGACTACTTCCAGATTGTTGATCTCCCATCCTTGCTGGCCGATCAACTGCACGGCTGCAGTGTTCATTCCGCCATCGATGATCGGCTGAGGCCCGGTCCCGTAGGCGTCGATCAGGATGGGCGAGCGGGCGTTGCCAGACCCCAGTGGCTCCAATATGCCGCTGCAGGTTGTCCCGCGATTGAAGAGAATTTTATCTCCAGGGGTGAACGTCGTGGCGCTAACCGACGCCAGCGTATTCCACGGGCTGGATTGAGTCCCAGATCCGTTGCTCGCGGCGGAGCAGTCCACATAGTAGGAGGCTGCTGCTACCGGGGGGCGGGGTGGGTGAGGAGGGCGAGGGGCGCGGGGCAGGCGAGGGGGTTGGGGGTAGGCGAGGGGAGTCGAGGACGGGCCGGGGTAGGGCTGGTCGTGGCCGCCGGCCGTGAGGCAGATCAAAAACACCAGGGCTATGTACTCGAGAGATTTCAGTCGGGGCGGCCGTTTGGTCTGAATCGACTCCGAAATGACCGTCCCTGCGGCTCCGATAGCGGCGGCACGCATTTTGTCCGGGATCTCCTTTTTGGAACTCCAGATGACGGCCATCATTGTCCCGCGCCACTCTTGTTTGCGTCAATGTGGAGCCGGGACAAATCTCGCCTTCAATCCAGGTTCCCCGTGCAGGCGATATCTCTCAGTCCTACTGTTGGACCGTGAGGTTCAAGTCCGAAGGCGATTGCACATTGCCGACCGTGGCCATAATCGGGTAAGTGCCATTGGCCAAGTCTGAAGGCACTGTAATTACGATTTCGTAGACGCCGGCCGCTGTGTAGCAGCCGCAATCTGCGCTGTAGTTGAGCGACAGTGCAGTCGAGGCCTGCACCGGAGTGGTTCCCACCGTCACCACGACCCCACTGACGCTGTAGGTCTGCAGCGGGACTACCTGGCCGGCGGGAGCCGCCGGAGTCGTGGCGCCAAATCCAGTGCCCCACAGAATGATCGTCTCGCCCGGCTTGGCGGGCGCGGTTGTGGTGCCGAACGTTCCATTCGTTACCAGCCAGTGATAGCTGGCGTCGGTAGCCACTACCTGGCTGCCGGGCCAACCGAAAAATGCGGGCTGCACCGGCGCTACCGTGACGGGAAAAGAGGCGCTCGTTCCGGCCGGCGTGGTGACTGTGACCGATGTGTTGCCCGGATTGAGATTCGGAGTCAGAATATTGATCTGCCCGGGGTTCAAATAATAGATGTCGGCAGGCGTTCCTCCTATGCTGACACTCACGCCAGCAAGCGTGTTGGGTAACGTCCCGTTGACGACGTAGTCACTCCAGATCGCGGCCGGCCAGCCCTGGGGCGCGAAGTTCGCTCCATAAATCGAAATATACGTGCCTGCCGAAACACCTACCTGCCCGCCGGCAGAATTGGCGACGCCTGATATGGTTGGCAACGGCGCGGAAGCGCCGGTCGTGGCCGCCGCCGCCCGGAGGTTATCCAGGTAATAAGTTCCCGGGCTGCCAAGGTACACGTACAAACTATTGACGCTGCTCAAATCGGGCGTGCTCGCTACCACTGAGCTGCCTTGATAGCACGTAAGTGCCGAGTCTTGCAGCTGCACGGTCAAGATGGTGGTGCTGAAGAGCGCCAGCGGCTGCCAATTCGAGCCGATGTTCTGGCACCACTCATTACTCGAACCGGACTGGAAGGCAAAGGCGGAGTAAGTTCCGACTGAGGTCGTCCCGACGTCCACCGCCAGCGACGGCCAACTGGAAAGATCGACTGGCGAAGGGAAAGTCACGCCGAACCAGCCGCCCGCGGTCACATTCACCTGCAGCGAATCACTCCCATCGGTGTGAAAGGCCGGGCTGGGCATAAGCGTGCCAGCGGCCTGCGGTAACGGGGCCCATCCGTCCGTGGTTCCTGACTCGAACGAATCGAGCAGCGTCCAGCCTGTCTGGGCGGGATTCACGTTGACGAAAAGGTACCCGACATTGGACAATTGCCGGTTACTGTCCTCGACCGTGTAGGAGCCAGTCACGCTCCCGACGAAGCCGGCTTGCGGAGTGAACTGGACGGTCTTCCCGACGACACTAAACACGCCGCCATTGACGGCGAAGGACGTTTGCTGCTCGGGCGTGTTGGGGTCGAGATCGATGGTGGTGGGGTCGATGGTTGCACCCCCGTAAGCGACGTCGTTTGAGAGTATGTTGAGAGTGGCCGGCTGATCCGCGGGCGTGCTGGCCCACTGGAAGCCCGCGACCGGCGGGGGCTGCTGCGTCGAGCCCGCCATCAATTGCGCGAAGTCGCTCATGAGCGATAGCACGGGGCTACCCGATTCTTCATCGAATGTGCTCGCCGATTCCGCCGCGGAGGGCGCCGGCGTTCCTGGCAGAACATCCCAGAACATTGCGCCGCTCCCGACCCCATCGAACAGCAGGTTGGTCCAGTCGTTGTAGACGAATTCTTTAGCGTTGCCCGATAGCAGGCCGAATTCGCCCATATATAGAGGCTTGCCCAGTACGGTCGCTTCCTGCTGATGCTGTTTGATGTAGTTCTCCGACCATGCAATGCTGGTGCCCCACGTGTCCGGATAAAGATGAAACCCAACGAGGTCGACGCCCCGAGATTCCGAAAAACCCATACTGTCAACACCGTTGGAGCAGGACGCCAAAGGATCGCCGGAGGAGGGGTCGCAGAAGAAGCCTTCGTCGCCGACTGCCACCAGGTGGTTCGCATCGATGCTCTTCACGTATTTGGCAGCCGTGGTGATCCAGTTAATGATCGTTGTGTTGGTGCAACTGCCCGACGTAGGATACCCCTTGGGAGCTCCGGAGCCTCCGCATTCCGGCTCGTTTGCCAGCTCCCACGCCATGATGGTCGGGTCATCCTTGTAGGCCACGTTGAAAGACGGGCCCTGCACCGTATTCACGTGATTCAAGACGTGGCTCGCCCAGTTCTCGTACCATTGGAGGATCGTGGAATCGGTGTAGAAGTTGTCGTGGTATTGCGGCGTAACGTTTCGCCATCGGACGTACTCATCCATCCCGCCAAAATCGGTCCAGTTGTTGGTGAGGGTCATAATGAGTTTGATCCCCAGCTTGTTGGCCTCGGAGACCACGTAATCCACGTTGGCAAGGCCGTTGGCGGAGTCGTTGTATGCGGGCGCTCCGGTGCTCGTGTTGAAGTACTGCAGGTAATTACCGTTTCCGCAGCGAGTATCGCAAGATACCCACATGCGGACGACCCGCAGGTTGCTGTTGACGGCAGTTCCCAGAACCTGGTCGACCGTCGACGCATTCGAATACATCAGCGGATAGGAATTGGTGCCGCCGAAGCGGAAGGGCTGGCCGTTCCATGTAAGCGCTCCGTTGGCCGACTGGACGAATCCGTTGCCCTGGCCGGAACCCAGCGAGGCGAATCCAGCCAGGCACAGCGCGGCCCACCAAAGGCGCCGGCTCCGCAACCTCAAGATCGAACGCATGATTGTTGACCCCCGGGGCAGGCACTCGCGAGACGTGCCGAACCTCCCGCCATTCGCGCAGACCCCGGTCCCATCAGGCCAGTCCGCTTGCATGGTCGAATGACTTGTGTACGATTTTACTATGTATATGTGCTGGCTCGGAGAATCAGATCGCTAGTACGAGAGCGCGAGACCAGAGCCGGGGACCAGAGAGGTTTGCACTGCCGGCCCGGTCTCATCGCGGCAGATGGATACCAGCGAGTGACGGTCAGGTTGCCGAATAGACCGTGCGAGACTGCAGGGCGGCTGCAGATTTGATCCTATGGCGTGCCGGATTCCGCCTGTGCTCCCGCTCGGGCCGCGGGGTCGCGATGGATCTCGATCTCTTCAGGACTCACGCCCAGGCGTTCGGGCTCGGGGAGCCGGCCGGTGAAGTGGGCCCAGCCCCAGAAAATCGCGGTCGTGGAACTGAGCACGCCGGCAATGGCGCCGATGGTGCGCGGGTTCCAGTATTCGCTGGCGATGCCGGCCAGTGTCATCGAAATCAGCATCACTGACCAGGTAACGGATTCCATGGTGGCGAAGACGCGGCCGCGGAGCCCATCGGGCACGATGCGCAGTAACTGCGACATGTTGAGTACGGAACTCATGCCCACGCCGGCGCGCGAGAGAGCGATGAACAGCAGCGCCCAGCCGAATCCGCGCATCTGGCTGAACAGAACGTAAGAGCCGCCATGAACGACATAGCAGGCCACGACGGCGCGTTTATAGTTCGTGAAGCTAAGCCGGCGGCCGAGTGCATAGCCGAGCGTGCCTCCGGCCAGCAGGCCAAGGCCGGCGAAGCCCCAGATGAATCCGAGTCCGGCGGGGCCGCGGTTGAAGACGATCTCGCCGAAGATGGTGAACAGGATTTGCGCCGCGCCTCCGCCGGAGGCCCAGCCTATATTGATGAGCAGCAGGCCCATCACCAGCGGCACGCCCCGCATGTAACGCAGGCCTTCTTTGTACTCGTGCCACGGCCGCACCACTTCGGTTTCCGCGAGGGCAGTCCGATGCGGTTCAAAGCCCCGCCCAGGCAGGCGTAGACGCGAGATGCAGAGCGCGGAAACGAGAAACGAGAGCGCATTGCCGACGAAGGCCCAGCGGTAGCCGAACTGCATGACGCTGACGCCAGCCAGGAACGTGCCGATGGTGAGCGTGGTCCAGCCCGTGGTCTGGGTGAGCGAATTGGCGGTGTGCAGCTCTTCGCGGGTGGCGATGGTCGGCAGAATCGCGGAACGTCCGGCGGTAAAGAAGGGCGAGGCTGCCATCAGCAGCGCGCTCAGCGAATAGAGCAACCAGGTGTCACCGCGGCCGATGGCCAGGATAAAGCCCAGCGCGACGACGGCGCGAATCAGATCGCTGGCGATCATCACCTGCTTGCGATTGAGCCGGTCGAGGACCACGCCGGCAGCCGGCCCTATGAGCATGGCGGGGATGGCGCGCGAGAGCATGACGCCGCTGACCACCATGCCGGAGCGGGTGGCTCCCACGGCCAGGCTGAAGACAGCGATGTTGTTGAAGTGGTCGCCGATCTCGCTCACCACCTGGCCAATCCATGTGTAGCGATAGTTGCGGTTGCGGCCGAGCAGCGAGAAGAAGGCGTTCAACCGGCTGTCTCCTCGCGCACCGTGATGGCGGCGATGAAGTCGCGATCGAGCGTGTAGCCGAAGCCGGGCTGATCGCGGAGCTGGATCGTGCCGCGCGGCGTAGTTTCCACGGCTGGCTGGATGATGTCCTGCTGCCAGTAGCGCCGGCTGGCGGATACGTCGCCCGGCAGGACGAAATTAGGCAGCGAGGCCAGCGCCACGTTGTGTGCGCGGCCGACGCCGGCTTCCAGCATGCCGCCGCACCAGACGGGAATACCGGCGGCCTGGGCCACGTCGTGCAGGCGGCGCGCCTCGGCGAAGCCTCCTACGCGGCCGAGCTTGATATTGAGAATGCCGCAGGCCCGCAGGCGGATGGCCTGGGCGGCGTGGTGCGCGCTGCGAATGGATTCATCCAGGCAGATGGGAGTCTGGAGGCGAGCCTGCAGGTCGGCGTGGTCGATGATGTCGTCGTGGGCGAGCGGCTGCTCAATCATCATCAGGTAGAAATCGTCCAGCTTGCGCAGGTGATCGGCGTCGGCCAGCGTGTAAGCGGAGTTAGCGTCGGCCATCAGCTTGATTCGGGGAAAGCGCTCCCGCACGCGTCTCACCACGTCGACGTCCCAGCCGGGCTTGATCTTCATCTTGATGCGCTGATACCCTGCAGCGAGCTCTCGCTCGATGAGATCGAATAGCTCCTCTACCGAGTCCTGAATGCCAATGGATACGCCGCACGGGATTTCGCGCCGCGCACCGCCGCCGATCTTCTGCCAGAGGGGCACGCCTTCGGTACGCGCAGCCAGGTCCCACACCGCGGTCTCCAGGCCTCCCTTGGCCATGTTGTGCCCGCGGATGTGGGCGGTGTGCGGATAGACGGCCTCCGGCCCGTCGATCTCGCGCCCCAGCACCCGAGGAGCGGCATAGTCGCGTACAATACGCCAGGCGGATTCCGTCCATTCCTCGTTGTAGAAAGGATTCTCGCCAGCGGTGACTTCGCCCCAGCCGGAAATGCCGTCCGCCTGCACTTCGACCAGGATGATGTGGCGCTCGTGAGTCCGGCCGAAACTGGTTTCGAAGAAGTGCACCAGCGGCATGCGGATCTGCCGCAAAGTAACGCGATCGATTCTCATTGCCACGGCTCCAGGAGATAGGTTCCGGCGTCCGGCCCGCGTTCGAAGCCGGTTACGGCCAGGCCGCGCGCAAAAGCGTCCTGAAAGAGGGCCGCGTTGGCCAGTTGAATTTCACGCGCGTGCGCCGGGTCCTGGCTTCGAATCTCAGCGATCCTGACGGGAAATGAAATGCGTTCGGCGGCGTGCACGTGCGGCCGCTCGCCACCCAGGATTCCGCGGACTCGCGGCGAGTCGAGCCACCATTCGGCGATGCACCGGTCGGTGGGCAGGCCGGCGTGCAGGGGGCTGGCGGTGATGCCGTACTGATTCTCCGAGTAGCGGCGAACGATGGCGCCGAGCCGCTCCAGGTTGAAGAATGCGTTCCTCAGCTCCAGCGGGTCGAAGGTCCATTCGATCAGGGCGATGCCGCGGGCGAGCGCGTCTTCGCGCTGCCGGAGCTTGAGGCGGCGGCCGATGCCGGAATCGCGGTATTCCGGCAGCACGCCCAGCATGTGGCTGTGCAGATAGGGGGCCGGACCGGGCTTGATGCCGGGCATCGCGAAGCAGAAGGCGACCAGGCGGTCCCCGTCGAACGCGCCGAAAATGTGGCCGCCCACCTTGTCGAGCACCACCAGAAACCGCATCGGCAGCAGGTCGGTGGGATCGAAGCCCCATATCGCCTCTTGCAGTTCCACCACGCCGGCGAATTGGGAAAGGCCGTGCAGCGGGCGGATATCGATCACCCCTTGGCTTCCTGCCACAGCGCCTCCATTTCCTGGACGGTGGCGTCGGCCGGCTTCTTGCCGCGCTCGGCCAGCTTGCGCTCGACGTAGCCGAAGCGCTGGCGGAACTTGGAGTTGGTGGCGCGCAGGGCCTGCTCGGGATCCACCTTGACGAAACGGGCCAGGTTGACGAGCACGAACAGCATATCTCCGAGTTCGTTCTCGAGTTCGGCGGCCGACCCGGTGCGGCGCGCCTCGGCAAATTCGCGGAGCTCCTCTTCCAACTTGTCGAGCACCTGGTCGGGGTTCTCCCAATCGAAGCCGACTCCGGCCGCACGCGAGGAAATCTGCTGCGCTTCCACCAGCGCGGGCAGGGCACGCGGCACGCCGGCCAGCATGCTTTCCTGCGGCTTGCCCTGAGCGGCCTTTTCGGCGGCCTTCACCTCGCCCCAGATGCGCTTCACATCGCCTGCGGTGGCGGCAGACTCTTCGCCGAACACGTGTGGGTGGCGGCGCAGCAGCTTGCTGTTAATCGCATCCAGCGCGTCGTCGATGGTGAAGAGGCCCTGTTCGGCGGCCATCTGCGCGTAGAAGACGGCCTGGAGGATATAGTCGCCCAGTTCTTCGGCCAGTCCGGGCCAATCGCGCCGGTCGATGGCATCGAGCACCTCGTAGGTTTCTTCCAGCGTGTAGGGCTTGATGGTGTCGAAGGTTTGCTCGCGGTCCCACGGGCAGCCGCCTGGAGCGCGCAGCCGCGACATCAGAGCGAGCAGTTGCTCAAACTTAGCCGGGGTGCTCAACGGGCGGCTCCGGCCTGGCCCGGTTGGGGCCGCCGTATCAACACTTCAATGCGTGTAGCTGGCGTTAATGAACTCGTCCACATCTCTATGCATTTTATCGTGCGCCTTGCGGTCGATATAGACCATGTGGCCTGACTCATAGTAGGCGAACCCAATGTTCTTGCGCAGAGAAGGGTCGAGGCTCATATGCGACACGGTCTCCTCGATGCCGTTAAATGGCGTGGCCAGGTCATAGTAGCCGCACAGCACCAGCACCTTGAGCGACCCCTCTTCGGTCATGGCGGAGCGCAGGACCTCGGCCACTTCGGTGTTGCCGGTCTGGTCCCAGGGACGCACGTTGGCGCTCACTTCGTAATGCTCGTCGCTCTTCCAGCCAAGTTCGCGGCGTACATAGTCCTGGAACGTGGCTACGAAAGCGCCCTCGTAGGAGGCCTCGCTGGAGTCGTATTCGTTGCGCTCGCCGGCAGCATCGGCGTCGATGCCGAGAAATCGCGAATCCAATCGGCCGACTGTGCGGCGCTTGTCGCGCATCAATTCTTTGAACCACCGTTGCGAGCTGACACGCAGGTTGGCCTCCTCGATGTACTGCGGCTTGAGGCCGGTGAAACGCGCCATGTCGGCAACCACTTTCTGGCGCTCGGCCGCAGATAGTTTGTCGCCTTTTTCGAGCGCCTGGGCGTATTCGCCGTGGGCGAACTGGCGCGCTGCCTGCACCACGGATTCGATGTTCTCGTTTTGCAGATCGGGCGGCAACAGGTGGTGGTACCAGGCGGTGGCTACATAAGTGGGCAGGAAGTAAATGAGGCGGTCATCTCCGCCCCAATTCGAGAATGCCACCGTGGAGAGCAGCACGATGCCGTTGAGATAGATCTGGTGACGATGCTCGAGAACCCCGGCCAGCTCCGCGGAACGCGTCGTGCCATAGCTCTCGCCGATCAGGAATTTCGGCGACGCCCACCGCTCGTTGCGGCTGATGTACTGGTAAATAAAGTCGGCAAACCAGTTGGCGTCCTCGATGATCCCGTAGAACTGCGATGCGCTCTGACCCGGCGCGGGGCGGCTGTAGCCGGTGCTGATGGCATCGACAAAGACCATGTCGGTCGCGTCCAAACTGGAGTCCTCATCGTCGACGATGCTGTACGGAGCCGGCATACCGTGACCATCGGGCGTCAGCACGACGCGCCGGGGCCCCATGCCCATATGGGTAAAGAGAGAGGCTGAACCCGGGCCGCCGTTGTATACGAACGATACCGGCCGTTTGCTGGTGTCGGCGACGCCATCCTTTGTGTAGGACACGTAAAAGAAAGACGCCTTGGGCGTATCGTCATCGGCCTTAATGACATAGGTTCCGGCCGTGGCAGTGTAATGGATCTCTTCGCCGCCGATGCGCGCCGTATGGTGGGTGACTACGGCTTTCTCTTCGGGCGGCGCCTGGTGCGCCGCTGCCGGTGCGGCTTCCGTACCAGCGGTGCGCGCCGAGGCCGTACGCTGCGCAGGCGGCATTCCCCCGCGTCCACCGCTCTGCGCGGGCGGAGTGGTCATGGTTTCGCTCTGCGGCGCGCCCTGCGCCGCGGCCCAGGAGGCGAGCAGACAGGAAAGCGCGGCGACAGGAATGGGACGTTTTATCTCCATTGGATATTTCTCCCTCAGAACCGCCAATCGTATACGATCCCGCCGCACGGGTGCAAACCCGCTCTTCCTCTATAAGGCCGGGTCCGCCGCGGCTGCCGGGCGACGCAAGGCTCCTGGCCTTCGGGCCGTACCGGGCAAGCGCGATTTTCTCCTTGACAGCCGCACCATTTAGTACTAATAAATTAGTATGCGACCACGGAGCAGTACCTTGACCGGCCAGGAACTGGAGATCATGAAGATCGTCTGGGAGCGGGATAAGGTGACGGTGCGCGACGTATATGAAGCACTGCTCGAGCGCCGCAAGGTGGCCTACACCACGGTGATGACGATGCTCAAAATCCTGGAGCAGAAGAAATACTTGAAGAAGACGCAGGCGGAACGGGCCTATGTGTACCGGCCGGCGCAGCCGAAGGGCAAAGTGATTGGCGCCATGGTGCGAGAATTTGTCAACCGGGTGTTCAACGGTTCGGCCGAGCCCCTGCTGGTTCACCTGGTCCAGGAGCACGACCTGTCGCGCGAAGACCTGGAGGAAATCGCGTGGCTCCGCAAGCCGGGGGGGAAGCCATGAGCACGGCGTTGGTCTGGAGCAACATTCTGGCCTACAGCCTGCAAGTCGGGCTGCTGGTAGCAGGGGCTGCTTTCGTGCCCGCCCTGGTGCGCATGCGCGCGGCAGGCGCCCGGCTGCTTTACTGGCAGCTGCTGCTGGCGGCATGCCTGGCGTTACCGTGGGTGCGGCCCTGGCATCGGGACGTGGTTGCCGCAAATGTCACCATAACCACCGTGGTGACAAGCGCTGCGGCCGCAACACCGGCGCGGTTCCACATTGCGCCTGCCGCGCTGCTGCTCTCGGTTCTGGCCGGCGGTGTCCTCGTGCGCCTGGCATGGCTGTGCGCAGGATTCTGGCGGTTGAGGCGCTACCTCCGGCACGCGCTGCCATTTGACACCGGCGGCGCGCGCGCCGAACTATTCCTTTCCTCAGAAGTGTCCAGCCCGGTGACCTTTGGCTGGCGGAGGCCGGTGATTCTTCTTCCTGAGCGTTTTCCACAGCTGGGCCCAGCCCTACGCCAGGCCATTCTGTGCCATGAGAACTTGCACGTGGAGCGGCGCGACTGGCTTTTTACGATAGCCGAGGAACTGGTGCGCGCCGCCCTGTGGTTTCACCCGGCCATCTGGTGGCTGCTGGCCGAGATTCAACTGGCGCGCGAGCAGGCGGTGGACGCGCGCGTCGTGCAAATCACGCAATCGCGCGATCCCTACGTGGATGCGCTGCTCGAGATGGCTGGGGCGCGGCCGGAGCTGGACCTGGCGCCCGCGCCGCTGTTCCTGCGCAAGAGACATTTAAAACAGAGAGTGGTCGAGATTATTCGGGAGGCAACAATGTCCAAGATGCGATGGTTCTTCGCACTGGCCGCCAGCATGGTTTTTGTGGCTACGGCGAGCTGGATGGTAACGGGCGCGTTTCCGCTGACGGCGGCGCCACAGATGGTGTCGGATGCGCAAGGCGTGGCCGTGGAACTGGGCGGCGCGCAACTCATGCACCGGACCGCGGTGGCATATCCCGCCGCCGCGTTGGCGAAGGGCGTGCAGGGAACGGTAGTGGCTCAAGTCAAGCTGGATGCGAACGGCGTGGTCACCGATGCCAGCATTCTCAGTGGCCCCGATGAACTGCGCAAAGCGGTGTTGCAATCCGTCCTGAACTGGCACTTCGGCAGGGATGCGGCGGGCGGAACGCGGCAGGTGAGCGTCACCTTTGAGCTGCCGAAAGAAGGCCCGGCTCCGTCGACCGGCGTGGGAGTCGGGATTGCTGAGGGCGTGGCGGGCGGAGTTGGTGCGGGGATTGGTTCCGGGGCCGGCGCGGCGGTTGGTGGCGCTCCCAGCGCAAGTGTCAAAGGCGGGATGGTTGGACTGCGGGGCGGCATGCTTCCTGCGCCGAACGAGGCGAGCGCGTCAGCGCCGGCCCGGGTGCTCAAGAGCATCACGGTGACCGGGCTCTCGGACCAGGCAAAGGCGGATTTCCTCGCGAGGCTCCCGGTGCACGAGGGTGACACCCTGACGCCGGATGTGGTGAAGCAGGCGATTCTGGCCATGAAAGAATTCGACGAACACCTGAGCCTCTCCGCGTACGCGAACAACGGCGCCGCCGACTGGCGCATCGGGCCAGAATCAGCGCAGGAGCCCGTCAAAGCCCTCGCCGGGCCGGTGATTCGCGTCGGCGGCAACATCCAAGCCGTCAACCTGGTTTCCAAGGTGACACCCGCCTATCCGGCCCTGGCAAAGCAGGCCCGCGTTCAGGGGACCGTCCGGCTGGAAGCTACGATCGGCAAGGACGGAACCGTACAGGACCTCCAGGTCATGAGCGGTCATCCGCTTCTGGCCCAGGCGGCCCTGGACGCCGTGAAGAACTGGGTCTACCGGCCCACATTGCTGAACGGCGACCCGGTGGTGGTGAAAACCACGATCGACGTCAACTTCACGCTGGAGCAATAGCGCCGGGGCAAACCGGGTACAGGCACGAACTTTCGCAAAGGCGGCGAAATTCTCGCCAGTCCCCACTTTGCAGACAGGTGGGGCAGGCGCGTCCGCCTGCCAACCTCGGAGCGGCTTTCGCTAGAACAGGTATGAGATCTTGGCTAATCTCCGCGCTCCGGATTACGCTCGCGGCCCTGCTTACCGTGGCCGGGTTCGGGCAGGCTGTGTCGCCTTCGCCGCCCTCTTACCGGTTTTCGTCCGGCAGTGCGGCGTTGAACATCCCTGTCGAGATCGTAGCCAACGGCCTGGTTTTCGTGCGCGCGGCAGTGAATGGCCACTCGGGCTGGTTCATCCTCGACAATGCCACGCAAGGTTTCGCTGTTGACAGCGATTACGCGCGCCAGATCTCGCTCGAAACCAGCGATTCTGCCACCGCGCGCGGAGGGGGATCGGACGAAATCCAGGTCAAGATTGCGGATGACGCCCGGATCAGCTTACCTGGGCTTGACCTGACGCATCGCCACCTGGTTGTGCTTGCTTTGAAGCCGATCGAGCCCAGCGTCGGCCACGAGGTCGACGGCATCATCGGATCGCGCCTGTTCGACGACTTCGTGGTGGAGGTGGGCTACGTACACCGGTTCGTCTCTATTTACCTGCCCCAAGAATACAGGCCCTTCGGAGAGGCAACGGCGATCCCCGTTCGCGTCGATCCGCACGGTTTCCCGTTTATTGACGCGACCATCGCGCTCCCCGGCATCGATCCCATAACGAGCAGCTTTCTGATCGACGGCGGCGCAAACACGTATGCGGACGTCTACAAACCATTCAGCGATGCGCACCACCTTCCGCCGGGGTCGATGAAACTGCTGGACGAACCCGGCACCAGCACGGGAGGACCCACCCAATCGCGGGACGGCCGGGCGGACCGGATCAGCGTCGGCCCTTTTTCGATCAAAGATCCGCCCATCACCTTCGCGCAGGACACGGAGGGGCTGATGGCGGTGAAGGATCAGGCAGGGCTGATCGGCGCCGAGTTTCTGGAGCGCTTCACCGTTGTCTTCGACAACCCTGGCAAGCGACTGTGGCTCACGCCGAATAGCAGCTATTCGGAGCCACCGGAGTACGATGAGAGCGGGCTCAGGATGCGAGCCGATGGCGCCGGGTTTCACAAGTTCGCAGTGACACGGATCGTGCCCCTGTCGCCCGCCGCCGAGGCAGGCATTGAGGCAGGGGACGTGATCGAATCGATCGGCAATTCATCCGCCCAGGAGTTGAATCTGACCGAACTCCGGCGCATGCTCTGCCGGCCGGGCGCCCGTTATTCGATTGGCGTCGTGCGTTCAAATCGTCGTCTTCGGGTAGAGTTGCGGCTGCGTCCTCTCCTGTAGGACGCCGGTTTCTGAATAGCGAACTTCAGTGCACGAAATCCCGGTCATCGGCGGATCCCCTCCGTCGTCGGCTAAGTTGTACCCATCCTCACTCGAGCGTTTAGTTGTTAGAATCATCGAACGTCCCGAAGGACGCTTCGGCCTCCATGGTCACCTGGACCCAGACCTACGCCCCGGTCGTCGGCAGTCTGCATTTGTCGGCCCTGGTGGCGGCTTCGCCCGCAGTGGTGCTGCTCGCGCTGCTCGCCCTGACTCGCGTGAGAGCACACTGGGCGGCTCTGGCCGGGTTAGCGACTTCGCTGACGGTTGCGATTTTCGTGTTTGGCATGCCGTGGCGGCTGGCATCACTGGCAGCACTGGACGGCGCGGCGTACGGGCTGTTTCCGATCGGCTGGATCGTGCTGAGCGCGATTTTCGTCTACGACGTCACCGTCAAGTCGGGCGATTTCGAAGTCATCAAGCACAGCATTGCCTCAATCGCGAGTGACCGGCGCTTACAGGCGCTGCTGATCGCATTCTGTTTCGGCGCTTTCATGGAAGGCGCGGCCGGATTCGGAACGCCGGTTGCGATTTCAGCAGCGATGCTCATCGGCCTGGGGTTCCGCCCGCTTGAGGCGGCGGGCCTGGCGTTGATCGGCAATACCGCCCCAGTGGCCTACGGCGCATTGGGAACGCCGCTGATCGCGTTGGCCGGGGTCACCGGGCTGCCGCTCGAGACGCTCAGCGCCATGGTGGGACGCATCTTGCCATTCTTCAGCTTGCTCGTTCCGTTCTGGCTGATCTGGGTCATGTGCGGATTTCGCCCGATGCGCGAAGTGTGGCCGGCCTGCCTCACCGCCGGCGCCGCATTCGGACTCGCCCAGGCCCTGATTTCGAACCTGCACGGTCCGTGGCTGGCGGGCATCGGCAGTTCGCTGGCCTCAATGGCGGCGATGGTGGTGCTGCTGAAGTTCTGGCAGCCAGGAAGCATCTGGTCGTTCGAGCACGAAACCGCGTCGGAACGCGCCGAGGAGGCAGCAGCGCGCCCGGCGCTCGGCGCCTCGCGCACGTTCAAGGCATGGATGCCGTGGATTCTGCTGTCCGTGCTGCTCTTCCTTTGGGGCACGCCGCAAATCAAGGAGTTCCTCAACGGAGGTGCCCGGGGCCGCACCAATTTCTTGAACGGCGTTTCGTTGCTCAACTACACCGTCCCGCTGCTCAATAAGGCGGTCATCCGCGCGGTTCCTGCGGTTCCCAGACCCACGGCCGAGGCTGCGGTATTCGCCTTTAACTGGCTTTCCGCGACGGGCACGAGCCTGCTGATCGCTGGTGCCCTGAGCGGGTTGCTGTTGGGCTTCTCGCCCGTGGAACTGGCCAGGGTCTTCCTGGGTACGCTCCGGCGCGTGCGGCTATCGTTGATCACCATCTCCGCCATGATGGCTTTGGGGTATATCACCCGATTTGCCGGTCTGGACGCCACCATGGGCCTTGCGTTCGCCAGTACCGGCGTGCTGTTTCCGTTCTTCTCTCCCATGCTGGGCTGGCTGGGAGTGGCACTGACCGGCAGCGATACGTCCTCCAATGTTCTCTTCGGCGGCCTGCAACAGGTAACGGCGCGGCAGCTCGGGCTCAGCCCCGTGCTGGCAGCGGCCGCCAACAGCGCCGGCGGCGTGATGGGCAAGATGATCGACGCACAGAGCATCGTGGTAGCCGGCGTCGCGACCGGGCAGCAGGGTGGCGAAGGGACGATTCTGCGGTACGTCTTCTGGCACAGCCTCGCCCTGGCCTGCCTGGTCGGCGTAGTGGTTTTTCTGGAAGCTTACGTCTTCCCCTGGATCATCCCGAACGTCAGCCGGTAAGCAGAGTCGCGGCCGGCTACGGACTTACAAGCCGCAGATGAACGCAGATAAACGCGGATAAGAACAAAAACGAACAAGAAAAGAGAAGAGTAGCCGTTCTTTCGATCTGTGTTCCTCTGTGGCTACTTAGTTCCGCTTTCCTTCAATCAAGCAAAGTGGCAAGCCGAATCGTGCTCTACCGGCGCAGCTTTTCCGCGATGGCAGCGCCGCGGGCGAACTCTTCCTGGATCTGCCGCGTGCGCAGGTTCTCCCGCAGATGTTCCAGCTTCTGGATGTAGAAGCCGAGGGCGCGCTCGATGTGGTCGGGGTTGGTGGCCAGGATATCGCGCCAAAGGTCGTAGGAACTAAGTGCCAGGCGGGTCATGTCGACCAAGCCGGGTCCTGCAACTTCCAGCCCCGCCCCGCGTGGTAGGCGCTCGGCCAGCGTGGCGGCGAGCGCCGTGGAAGCAATCTGCGGCACGTGGGAAGTCAACGCCACCACGCGGTCATGCTTGTCGCAATCCAGGATCACCCGGCGGGCACCGAAGCGATCCAGCCACGCGATGAAGTCGCGCGCGGCGGGCGTTTCAAGCTCCGCCAGCTCGTCCGGCGTAAGCACCCAGGTGCGGCCCCGGAAAAGATCGGCATCGGCGGCCGCGGCGCCGCGCTTCTCTTTACCGGCCAACGGGTGGCCGCCGAGGAACTGCCCGCGCGTGATGCTTTGCCGCGCCAGGTCGACGATCTCGCACTTGGTGCTGCCGGCGTCCGTTACCAGCGTGCCCGGCTGCAAAAACGAATCGAGATGACGGATCGTATCGAGGATCCGGCCGATGGCTTGCGACAGGAAGACGAGGTCGGCTGCGGCGACCGCTTCGGCGAGAGGCGCGCCGCGATCGATGGCGCCGACGCTCGCCGCGTCGGCGATGGCGCACGACGAACTGACGCCCACGATGGAGCCGTCGAATCCCGCTTTGCGCAGGGCCAGGCCGAACGATGCGCCGATCAGGCCGGTTCCGACGATGGCTACATGCTGCATGAAATGTTTAGTGTAGCGCCCGCGCTGCGAAGGCGCTCACGACCTATCTCAGGAACGGAACGTAGGCGGAAACTGTACGCTGATAATCGCGGAACTGATCACCAAAGCGCGAATGCAGCAGGCCGTCTTCGCTCCGAACACGGATTTCCGTGCCGGCCACGAATACGGCGATGCCAAGGACCAGCAGGGGCAGCGGCGTGATCAGAAACCCCGTGCCCAGCAGCATGCACAGCATCGAAGTGTAGATGGGGTGCCGGAGCATGCGGTACGGGCCGGAACGCACCAGTTCGTGGTCAGCGCTGAGGGCGGCGTCAAAGCGCAGGTGCCTCCCGAGCGCGTGCGTGGCGGTCCAGGACAGGAGACCAGCCAGAATCAGAAACAGCACGGAGAGCGTCGTCCGCCAGGCCTCTGGGGACCGTCTCCAGAAAGCTGTTTGCCATAAAACCGAGTATGCCACCAGCTCCAACAGGAGGCCCCAGCGCGCCCGCGGGTCTACCTTCTGAGGGGTTTGGAAGTTCCACTTGTTCAACGGGAACGGTGTGAACCAGATCAGCCACCCTGCCCCAAGGAGAACATACTCGTACGCCGGCACGTGTATGAGTATAGTCCAGGGAATGACGCCGCCAGCGGAGTGTCCCAGCAAGCCATTCTAGTCTTCGTACAGGGAAGGCTCGCCCGGCGGCCGCGTCTTCCAGCGGCGGTGAATCCACAACCATTGATCGGGATGAGCGCGGATCGCGGCTTCCAGGCCGGCATGCAGCGACGCTGTATCCCGCTCGGCATCGCCGGTGATGGTCGCCGGCGGGTTGAAGCGGAGCAGGTAGCGGCCCTCGCCTTCCATCCAGAGCGCGTAAGCTGGAATCACGGCCGCGCCGCTGTGCGCCGCAATCTTGGCGAAGCCGGTGCCTGCGCACGCCGGAAGACCGAAGAAGTCGACGAACACACCCGACTCGAGCGACGCGTTCTGGTCGAGCAGGATGCCAACTTTATCGTTGCGGTCCAGCGCTTTCAGAATCGACCGCGCGAAATCTTTCTTGAAGATCACCCGATTGCCGCGAAGGCCGCGCCGGCTTTCCACCATGCGGTCGATCAGCGGATTATCGAGCGGCCGCACCAGGATGCTCATCGGTTCCGACGCCAGCCCGTGCGCGAACGCGCTCAGCTCCCAATTCCCCAGATGCGCTGTGGCGAACAGCACCCCCTTTCCCTGGCGAAGCGCTGCATCGACGTGCTCCGTGCCTTCAAAGCGGATCCAGCGGTCCAGGTTATGGATGTCGATGGAAGGAAACCGGGCAAAGCAGACGATAACGCGCGCGATGGATCGAAATACGCCGTCGATGATGGCCATGCGGCCGGCCGCATCGAGCTCAGGCAGAGCCAGCGAAAGGTTCCGCTCCGCCACGCGGCGCAAGTGCGGCACGGCGCGGTCCAGAATCCGCGTATAGCCCCGGCCCAGCGAGTGCGCCATCGCAATCGGCGTCCACTGGAGCGATTTCAAAACCATCAGCGCAAGCAGATATTCCACCCAGTTTCGAAGGCGAGAGCGCTGGCGCATGAAACCGCATTGTACCGTGCGGTAGATTCCGGGTTAGCGAGAGATGCGCCGCGTCGGCGTCCGGCGCGCGTCTTAATGCGGCGTGAACGTGGAATCCACCGCGAACCGCTTGTAGTTGCTGTATGAAATGCGCAAGCGCTCGCGATGCGGCCCGTTGCGGAATTGCAGCGTGTCGTCGGCAACCGTTAGAACCGGGAACCAATACTTGCCGTCGACCGGCTTGCGCACGGTGGTGAAGCGCGGAAACAGGTTTTCACTTTTGGTCGAGCGTATTTGCGGCACGGCGCGCCCTTCCATCCGCACCAGGTTGAACTCTTTTTTTTCCGCCCAAATCAGCCCCTCGAAGAATCGCTGGCCTTCCAGAATCTGGCGCGGCCGCACCTGCAATACCCAGCAGTCAACGCCATCCACGCTCTCTTCGCCGCGGGACTTCGTTTCGTAGTTCCACAAGCGGTCCTCGGTGAGCACCAGCGGTTGTATGTCGCGGAAGTCGCGAAAGTCTTCCGGTGTGAGCTGGAGGGCGGTGAGATTGTTCTCCGGCTTGCCGATCAGCTCCTCAGTGCGCTCCTGCTGCGGCGAGAAGATGATGTCCCGCACCTCGCGGTACTGGCCGCGCAGGATGCCCCGCTCGTCCAACTGCTCGATCGAAAGCGTCTGGCGGTAGGTGTACTGATTGCGCTCCGCTTCGGTCTCGCTCTCGCGGTGCGCTACCAGCCTGGCCAGGTTGGGCGGAGCCCCCTGCGCGCGTATCGCGGGCACACAGAGCACCGATGCTAGAATGAGGCCGATGGCCAAAGCGTTCGGCGGCTTCCGGGCGGCTCTTCTGGCCGGTTGGATGGCGTTGGGCGTGGCGGGGTTAGTGTTCGCGCGGGCCAAGGGCATTCCACTCGCTGCGGCGCTGCCGGTCATCGCCGCTTTCCTGGCGGAGTATCCATTTTATCTGGTCGTTGGTTTTCCCGCCGTGCGCCAGCGTCTCTCCTCTCCGGCGCTGCCTGTCATTCTCACCGGCTCCCTGCTGCTTCCCTACCTGCTGTGCTGTCTTGGCGCCATCCGGATGGATCCGGTGGCCGTGATTCGACTGGCGGCGCTTGGCCTGGCCATCAGCTTGTGGTACGTGATCCTGCCGGCAGCCGCGCTGCTCGACGCCACCCTCCTGGCGTTGATCGGATGGGTCACGCTGGGCCGTTACTTCGGAGGCATCTATCCGCGGTTCTTCGGCCAGCACCTGGACGTTCTGGGCGCGATCGGCCTGCTCCATGTCCTGGCCCTCACCTTGATGCTCCAGCGCCGCATCCCCGAGACCGGTTGGGGCTTCTGGCCAATCCAGCGTGAGTGGATCATCGGCGCGCGGCACTATCTCTTCTTCCTGCTGCTGGGTGGGCCGCTGGCTTTGGCGCTGAGATCCGCGCGCTTTACGGCTGTTCCGGCCCCATGGTGGGTCGTCATCGGGACTTTCTTCGGCACCCTCTGGGTGAGCTCGCTAGCCGAGGAATTCCTGTTCCGCGGTGTATTGCAGCGATGGATCGAGGATTGGACCGGCCACGCGCAGTTGGCTTTGCTGCTGGCGTCGATCGTTTTCGGCCTCGCCCATCTTTGGTTTCGCGGCTTCCCCAACTGGCGGCTGGTGCCAGTAGTGACCGTGCTCGGCTGGCTCTGCGGCCGGGCACGCAATCAGGCCGGCAGCATCCGTGCCAGTGTCGTGACACACGCGCTGGTGGTGACCACCTGGCGCACCTTCTTCGTTTAGCGTGCTCCATTCAGGGGCGCGGTGCACCGGCGGTACAATCCTTGTTTATGGCGAAACTCGGATTTCTCGGACTCGGTTTGATGGGCTACCCCATGGCGCGCAACCTGCTTCGCGCCGGACACGAAGTGGCACTTTGGTCCAACCAGTTGGACAAGGCACGCAAATTGGCCAAGGCCGAAAAAGGCCGCTACTGCAACACTCCAAAGGAGGTCGCGGAAAATGCGGATTGTATTTTTCTGTGCCTGGGCGACACTCAGATGGCGCGCGCCGTGATCCTCGGCCCGGACGGTATCAGCTCGGGCGCCCGCCCGGGTTGCGTTGTCGCTGACGCCAGCACCATCAGCCCGAGCGAGAGCCGCAAAATCGGCCAGGTCCTCAAGCAGAAGGGTGTCGACATGCTGGACGCTCCTTGCACCGGCTCGACCCCAGGCGCGGAGGGGGGAAATCTCACCTTTATGGTAGGC
>Ga0181535_10002966_pt1 | contig 20085 bp, 13 predicted proteins | sample PEATcosm2014_Bin_44_FD_119774 | JGI IMG/M metagenome (GOLD analysis project Ga0181535, IMG submission 119774) | Peatland microbial communities from MTU Mesocosm Facility, Houghton, MI, USA - PEATcosm2014_Bin17_30_metaG | ecosystem: Environmental > Terrestrial > Soil > Wetlands > Peat | place... | reverse complement strand
CGTGCTTCGGGTAGAAAACGAAGTGCATCGTCGGCCATTCCGTGGCAAAAGCGATCGATGCACGAATCCTACCCTCCTACCGGGGATGGCGCAATAGGGGTTGGGAAGCTATACTGTTACCGTTCGAGGTGGGTGATGACCATCCCTAGTCGCCATCTGCTGATACTACCCAGCTTGATGGGTGGTGGTAGACTCCCATCAGAAACTCTGCGGTCAACGGTCCGCAGACTGACACCCAGAAACCCAGCTAGCTCGGCTCGGGTCAAACATCGGTCTTCCATCACTGCTCTCCTGGTGTTGTTTGGTTGAGTACCAGGAGACTCAAATACAGGCCGTACCCCCTCCCCACGTCAACGATGTGTCAGAGAACGTCAGCCTGCGTCAGGAATCCGGAGCCGGCTCGGGGCTGTCAGCAGCTCGTTTCCTTGTCAACGGCGTTGGCAGCAGGGTGGCCAGAGAGGCCAGAAAAGCGATACGTCCAGCGTCTTTTGCAGTACGCCCGGCAGGATTCGAACCTGCAACCAGCGGATTGACATGCCGTTGTCAGCGGAGATAGAATCAACACCGCGTTGTGTTGACCCAAGGAAATCGCCTCGGCTGTGAAGACGCTCGGCACAGCCGAAGGCGGCTGTGCTGCAGAACGCGGTTCTCCATGAGAAGCCATCCTCGATATTTGCTGCCGACAGGGCTCGTTCGCCGCTTCGTGTTGGCTGGGCTTCTGCTTCTCGCTTTATTTTGCGTTGTGGCCGGGCCGCTGGCACCGGCTGGCGGAACGCCGCTGGCGCCCGCCGGCGAGACGCCCGGCACGCCGTCGGGCGAGCCGCCCATGGGCCCGTTGCCCGAAATGCCCATGGGGTCCTTGCCGGAACTGCCCGTAGCACCCCCGCCCGGCACGGGCGAGCCGCCATTGGCGCCCTCGGGCCGGGCCCCCAGCCCGTCGGCCTCGGTTACGGGCCGAGTGAACGTCGAAGGAGACGCCGTCGAGCAGGTTTTCCTCGGCTCCTTGGCAGCGGAGGGCGTCCTCGATGGCCAGAAAAAACCGGTTGTGCTGCGGCGTCCGAACTTGGATACAGCCGTTCCCGCCGGCAACTACGCGGTCCTTCGAATCGATTTGAAGGGGGGCTTTATCCACATGGTTCCGCTGGTGGCGGCGGAGGGGAAAATCCGGCTGCCGCCCAAGGCCGAACGCCTGACGGTTCGTCCCGACAAACCGTGCAAGCTCGCGGTCGGCCTGCCGCTTCAGCCGGTGCTGGTGGCGGTCCGTCGCGGACGGATGATTCAGTTCCTCTACGGTTTGCATGACGCGCAGTTGCGATATTATGCGGAAAAACAGCAGGAAAAACCGCCGCAGTTCACCGTCTCCTGCGATGGCCGGGAAGTCGGCTCGGGCACGCTCCAATATGCCCGCGGCGGGACCTACGGCGGCTCGTGGCGCGTACCCGCCACGGTTTTTAGCGGTCCGCTCCGTATCGTGGCTTCGGCGGAATTGGGCGAGATGGGTCGCGGCCAAAGCCGGCCCATCCTGGTCGAGTGGCATTGGCACGATCAACTGGCCCCTTTTGCCGGTTGGGCACTGCTCGGCGTTCTGCTGCTGTTGGTGAAGGATAATCGGAACCGGCAGGCGCTGCTGGTTCTGATTCCGTTCTTGTTGCTAAGCGAGATTCTCTGGCCCTGGATTGCTTATTTCCTCGCAATTCTGTCGGTGGATACGACTCAAATCAGCTATCCGTTTCAATGGTTGCTGGTGGCGTGGACGGCCCTCTGGCTGCTGAGCCCTTGGCTGATGCGATTGCGGCCGGCCGTGGCCATTGGCGTGGCGCTCGTCGTGGCGGCCGTCGTCGGCGCCGTAGCCGAGTTCGGACTTTCGAAGCTTTTCGTCTTCACATCGGCACTGATGAACTATGCGATTCTGATCTTGGCCTTGCTGCTGGCCTTTGTCTTGAGCGGGTACTCTTGCCGGCGGAACTACTCGCCGCGGCGTTTTCTGCTGTGGTTTGCGCCGTGGCTTGTCGTGGGCGTCGCCCTGGGGGTGATCGCCGAGTTGGTTCGGCTGTACGCCTTTGCCCCCCAGGGTGCGTCGCTGCCGCCGGTCGGCCAACTGCTGCCGGGGCTCGCGGTTTCTTCCTCCTGCTTTGCGGGTATGCTGTATCTGCTCAACCTGCCGTATCAGTACTTGGCGTTCAACTGCGACTTGTATCGCGAGCGGTTCGAGAAGATTCTTCGCCTGCCCGCCTATGTCCCGCCGGCCGAGGCTCCGCCGGAAGACGAGGTGGAAGGCGAAAAAACGTCTCACATGCCCTCACCCTAACCCCTCTCTAGGAGGGATAGGCGAGTGCGCATTGACGGATTGACCGCAGTTAGTACAATGGGGCCATAGCCCCCGCAAAGAAGGGGCTCGTCATCTCGTCAGCCAAGCCAACCGGAGGATCGAACCATGAGACTACCGGCACGGTATCTGGTCATCGCCATGGCGGCCGCCGGGGCCCTGGTTGCGGCACTCTCCGTCCAAGCGGATACGTGGACGCTGGAACTCAAGCGGCGGGAGTCGCAGAACCCGCGCATGTTCGACCGCGCGTCCTATGTCTATTGGGCGTCTTCCCCGCAAAGCTTTTTCGTGCAAACGATGTCCCAAGGAAAAGTGCGGCTGGCCCTTCCCGGCAATCAAGAGCAGGAAAAGGCATTCTCCCGGATCGTGAAGAAGCAGCCCAAGTACGCCTGCGCGCATCCCTTCCGCGGCGTGGCCAAGTTGGGCTCGCAGGAATTCGCCTTCGCGCTGGATTGCGTGCCGACGAAGGCCGAGGCCGAGGAGGCCAAGCCCGAAGGCAAGGAAGGAAATCCCGACGGCAAGAAGGCCAAGCCGGCAGCCAAGACAGCCGAGCCCGATTCACCGAGCGCCAAGCTCAAGGGGGCGATTGCCAAGGCGATTGCGCCTTCGGCAGCGCCGATGAAGCCGTTCAGCTATAACCGGCTCTACTTCGATTTCAATCACAACGGCGACCTGACCGACGACAAGGTCATCAAGGCGGTCGACAGCGGAACGACGATCCCTCTTACGGTCTCGCGGTCGTACTTCCAGTTCCCCCGCATCGACGTGACAATCGACGTGGCGGGGACAAAACTCGACTACTCCTTCTTCCTCACCGGATTTGGTTATAGTGCGCCTCAATTCAGCTATACCAACGTCATGCTCAACGCGGCGGTATGCCGCGAGGGCCGCATCACGCTGGCGGGAAAGAAGCATCACGTCGTGCTGCTCGACTTCAACAGCAACGGGCGTTTCGACGACGAAAGCAGAATCTCCAAAAAGATTCACACGGCCTCCGGCGCGCTTTATGCGGAGCCGGGCGACATGCTGCTCGTGGATCCCGAGGGCATGGAGACGGGCTCGCCCTACGACGTCACCGGCAGCACGGTGCGGCATAACGTGTCGAAGATGATCAAGATCGACGATCGCTTGTACGACATCACAATTTCGCCGGCCGGCGACAAGCTGACGCTGGCTCCTTCTTCCGCAGCCATGGGCAGCGTGACCAACCCCAGCGACAGCTTCCGCGCCGTGATTTATGGCGAGCGGGGTTTTCTGGCGATCCACGGCGCGAAGGGCGCACCGGTTCCCATCCCCGCGGGCCACTGGAAGGTCTTGTCCTACACGATTACTCAGCAGAAACGGCCCGCGGCGGCTACACCGGCGAAAGCGGAAACCGTGGAGAAGAAAAAGGCGTCCGCCGACGCCTCGGCGCGGGAACAGGTGGCAGCCCTCCTCAAGCTGCTGGGCGCGACCGTCACAGTGCGCGGCGAGACGGTGATCGTCGATCGCAGTGTGGCAGTGATCGATGGCAGCACGGCGGTCGTCTCCGCCAGCGCCACGGATCAATACCGGGCCGTCGAGGTGCGGAAGGGCAAGACGGTCGTGCTTCCCTTTGGCCCGCCATACAAGCCCCGGGTGACGATCCCTCCTTACCGGATGGGAAACGGTCAGGCTTTCTTGGAAATGTCGTTGATCGGCTCGACCGGCGAGATTTGCACCAACCTGACGGTGGACGGCCGCCGGCCGCCGAGGCCCGAGTTCACCATCACCGACCCGAAGGGCGAAGTTGTCGAGGAAGGCAACTTCGACTATGGCTGAGGCTTCACCTGCCGGTACTCGTGGCGAGTACCTTCGGAAGCGGCGAAAGAGTATCACGTCCGCGTGAAGATGAAGGCCGGCCCGCTGGAGATCGACCAGCACAACGACAGCGTGATTCGTCCGCTGGCGGCGAAACCGTAGGCGCCAGGAGGGTTCAGGGGGCAGGGTTCAGGGGGCAGAACTTACGGGAACCGCAAAACGGGAAACCGTGAACCCCGAACCCTGACCTACGGCGTTCCTTGTTGCGTCGCCGCGGGGGCAGGCAGGCTTTTTCTTGCCAATAAGCCGGCAAGCTGGTCGCGCGCCTCCGCATCGTCGGGATGGAGTCGCAGCACCGTCCGATACTGGGCGATGGCCTCCTCGACGCGCCCACAAGCGGCCAAGGCTTTGCCCAGGTTCAAGCGGGCCGAGCGGCATTGGGGGTTGCCATCGAGCGCCCGTTGAAAGTGTTTGATGGCTTCGTTCCAGCGGCGGCGCTCGGCCATCGCCATGCCAAGATGGTCGTGAACGGCCGCATAGTCGGGTGTAATTTCCGCGGCCTTTTGGAAGAGTTTTTGTGCTTCGTCTCGCTGGCCGCGTTTCAAGAGAATCTTGCCCAAATCATAGCAGGTGTCGGAATTGTCAGGATTGATGTCGAGTGACCGCCGGAAATGGGCCGCCGCCTCGTCGAGCCGGCCGCGGCCGGCAAGGAGCGTGCCCAAGCGGTCGTGCGCCTCGGCGCAGTCGGCATCGAGCGCCAGGGCCTGGCGAAACTGTTCCATCGCCTGCTGGGACTGGCCAGCCTCCAGGCAGGCAGCGCCAAGATTCATGCGGAACATGACGACGTAAGGGCTGATGGCGACGGCCCGGCGAAAATGCTCGGTTCCCTCCTCCAGCCGACCATCGCTGGCCAAGGCGTCCCCCAAACCGTTCTGCGCCATGGCGTTGTGGGAAGTCACCGCGAGGGCTCGCGTCCAAAGCGTCTCGCTGTCGCACCAAAAGGACGTTTGACGGAAGGCGCAGCCCATGAGCGCTGCCAGCAGCGACGCCGAAGCCAGGCCGCAGGCCCAACGACGCGAGGGCCACGCGCGGCAGATGTCGGCCGTTCCCCAGGCCAGAGCGATGCCCAGGCCGATCTGCGGCAAATACGTGTAACGGTCGGCCATCGCTTGCGAGCCGACCTGCACCAGTCCGACCACCGGCACCAGCATGCCCACGTACCACAGCCAACCCACGAGCGCGTAGGGACAGCGTTGCCGGCAGGCGAGCGTTCCCACCGAGACGCCTGCCAAGACCACGGCTGCAACAACGACGTGCGTTGAGGAAAGATACGGGCCGGAATGGGGATAAAACGCGGCCAACCCCGCCGGATAAAAGAACTGCACCAAGTAGGCGGCGTAAGAAACCAAGGCGTTCACCATTCGCCCGGCAACGGGAAGCCGGTCCTGGGGCAGCATGGCCCCTCGCTGAGCCCAAAACGTCACCGTGCAGGAGGCCGCCGCCAGCACGATGAGCGGCAGCTTTTCGATCACGATTCGCCAAGCCAAGGCAAGCCGATGAAACGGCCAATAATCCAGCAGGAAGAGCACGAAGGGAAGCGTCACGAGCATCGGCTTGGCCATCAGTCCCAAGGCAAACACGACCAGCAGCAAGGCGTAGCGGGCCCACGAGAATTGATGGCGTACGTAGCCGAGATAGGCCCCCAGCGTCAACATGAAGCAGAGCCCGCTCAGGACGTCCTTGCGTTCCGTGACCCAGGCCACCGATTCCGCACGCAAGGGATGCACCGCGAACAGCGCTGCCGCAAAGGCACTGGGCCACAGGCGGCCGGTCATCCGCCGCAAGACCAGGAACAGCAACATGGCCGTGGCGGTATGCAGCAAGACGTTGGTCAGATGGTGGCCGCCGGCGTGCAGATCGTAGAGCTGGCAGTCGATCATCAGCGAGAGCCAGGTGAACGGGATCCAGTTTGCTTGCTCACCTTGGGTGAAGGCCCACACGATTCCCGAAGCGGTCAGCCCGCGAGAAACATGCGAATTCTCGAAGACATATTCGTTGTCGTCGAAATTGACGAACTCGTGACAAACGGTTTGGCCGAACGTCACGACCATCGCCAACAGCAGGAGGGCGCAAACGGCCACCTCGACTTTGTCGAGCGTAATGTTACGGGATGCCATTTTCCGGCCGCCTGTCCTAGGATACGGTCGTGCTGCGGCGATAAGGACGCAGCAAGTCAATGCGCGGTTGATTGCCTCTCCGGCTGAAAACCGATCCCCTTCCCTCCGGGACCGGGGATCTTTTGCGGAGTCGTCGCCGTATGCCCCCTTTCTCTTGCGAGTAGCTGGGCGAGTTGGTCGAGCACTTCCGGGTCGTGGGGATCGAACCGCAGCGCCGTCCGATACTGGGCGATGGCCTCGGGGAAGCGGCCGCAAGTGGCCAAGGCTTGGCCCAGGTTCAAGCGGGCCGAGCGGCACCGGGGATCGCCGTCCAGCGCCCGCTCGAAATGCTTGATCGCCGCATTGAATTGGCCGTGATCGGCCATCACCATGCCGAGTTCGTTGTGCACGACCACATAGTCCGGGACAAGTTCGTTGGCCCTCTCGAACAGTTTTCGCGCTTCGGCTTGCCGGCCGCGGCTGAAGAGGGCTTTGCCCAGATCGTAGCAGGCATCTGCATTGTTCGGGTTGATTTCCAGCGAGCGGCGGAAACAGGCGATCGCCTCGTCGATCCGGCCGCGTTGCGCAAGCAATACCCCCAAACGCTCCCAGGCGCGGGCGTCATCGGGATCGAGTTCCAAAACCTGGCGAAACTCATTTTCTGCCTCGTCCGGCCGGCCTGCCTCGATCAGGGCGTTGCCGAGGTTCGTGTGGACGAGAGCCGAATGAGGGGCCAGCGCGATGGCTTGGCGGAAATGCGCGATCCCTTCCTTTAGCCGATGGTCGCTGGCCAACGCGCCTCCCATGCCGTTGTGGGCCATGTAGTTTTGCGACGTCAAGGCGAGAGTGCGGGTCCATAGCGTTTCGCCATCGCACCAAAAGGACGTCTGGCGGAATGCGCAGCCGAGAAGCACGGGGAGTATCAAAGCCGAGGCCACGCCGGATGCCCAACGGCGATAAGGCCAGGCACGGCATAAGTCGGCCGCTCCCCAGATCAGTGCGATGGCCAGCCCAATCTGCGGCAAGTAGGTGAATCGATCGGCGCGGGACGTGCAGCCCACCTGCAACAGCCCGATCACCGGCAGCAACATTCCCAAATACCAGAGCCAACCGACGAGCAGGTACGGGCATTTGCGGCGGGCGAGGAAGGCCGCGGCCGTGACACCCGCCAAAACCAGGCCTGCGGCGCCCACCTGCCACCAAGGCAAGGCGAGGTCCCAGCGCGGATAGACGACGACCAGGCCGGCCGGCCAAAAGAACTGGCCCAGATACGTAACATAATTGAGGGCGGCGTTGCCCAACCGCCACCACAACGGCAGCCGCTCGCTGAAGACCAGGGTGTGATGTTGAACCAGCATCATCACCAGGCAATCGCCGGCGACCAGGACGAGAAGGGGGAGCTTTTCGATAATCAGAGGCCCGAAAGACCGCAGGCGTGCAACCATCCGCCCCAGCGGCCAGTAGTCCAGCACGAGGAGCACGAAGGGGACCGTCACCAGCATCGGCTTGGCCATCAGTCCCAGGGCAAACAGAACGATCAGCAAGGCGTAGCGGGCCCAAGAAAAACGATGCCGCACGTACTCCAGGTAGGCCCACAGCGTCAGCATGAAGAACAGGCCGCTCAAGACGTCCTTGCGCTCCGTCACCCAGGCCACCGATTCCGTCCGCAGCGGATGCACGGCGAAGAGCGCCGCCACCAAGGCGCTTGGCCAGAGGCGGCCGGTCATCCGTCGCAGCATCAGGAACAGCAACATGGCCGTAAGGGCGTGCAGCAAGACGTTGGTCAGGTGGTGGCCGCCGGCGTGCAGATCGTAGAACTGGCAATCGAGCATCAGCGAGAGCCAAGTCAAGGGGATCCAACTTGCCTGCTCGCCTTGGCTGAAGGCCCACACGACTCCCGAAGCGGTCAGCCCGTGTGAAACGTGCCGATTGCCGTAGACGTAGGCGTCATCGTCGAGATCGAGGAACTCGTGTTGGACGGTTTGACCGAAGGCCGCAAGCACCGCCAACAGCAGGAGGGCGCAAACGGCCACCTCGACTTTATCAAGCGTAATTTTACGGGATACCATCTTTCCGCCCGCCTGTCCCAGGATACGTGCCGCGGCGATTAAGGACGCCGGAAGTCAATACGCGGTTGATCGTCTTTCCGGTTGAAAACGTGGTCCCCCGCTCCTCCGGGACAGAGGATCTGTTATGGAGTGGTCGCCGTATCCGTCTTTTCTTTGGTCAGTAAGCGGGTGAGTTGGCCGCGCGCTTCCGGGTCGTGGGGATCGAATCGCAGTGCGGTCCGATACTGGGCGATGGCCTCGGGGAAGCGGCCGCAACCTGCCAAGGCCTTGCCCAAGTTGAGGCGCGCCGAGCGGCACTGCGGATCGGCATCCAGCGCCCGCTCGAACTGCTTGATTGCCGCATGGACTTGGCCGTGATCGGCCATGATGCTGCCGAGATGGTCGTGCGCCGCCACGTAGTCGGGGGCGAGTTCCGCGGCCTGCCGGAAGAATTTTTGCGATTCGGCTGGCCGACCGCGTTTCACCAGGGCTTTGCCGAGGTCGTAGCAAGTGTCCGGACTGTTGGGACTCTCCTTCAGCGATTGGCGAAAATAGGCGATCGCCTCATCGAGTTGGCCCCTTTCGGCCACCAGCAGGCCCAAAAGGTCGAACGCCAGGGCATCGTGGGGATTACATTTCAAAACCTGGTGAAACTCGTGCTCCGCCTCCGCGGACCGGCCGCTCGCCATCAAGGCACTGGCGAGATTCATGTGCAACGCGGTACAATTCGGCCGGATGGCGATGCCCTGGCGAAACTGCGACATCGCTTCGTCTAGCCGGTCGTCGGCGATCAACACGCCCATGGCGTTGTGGGCGAGGTAGTTCCGTGAAGTCAAGGCGAGGGTTCGCGCCCACAGCGTCTCGGTGTCGCCCCAAAAGGAGGTCTGACGAAACGTGCAAGCGATGAGTGCTGCGAGTACCGCCGCGGCCGCGCCGCAGGCCCAACGTCGCAAAGGCCAAGTCTGGCAGGCGTGGGCGACGCCCCAGACCAGCGCCATGGCCAGCCCAATCTGCGGCAGGTACGTGAAGCGATCGGCCCTGGCCGTGCTGCCCACCTGCAACAGCCCGATCACCGGCACCAACATGCCCAGGTACCACAGCCAACCGGCCAGCAGGTACGGACATTTGCGCCGGCTGAGGAAGGCCGCGGCCGTGATGCCTGCCAAAAGCAAACAGGCGCCGCCCACCTGCCACCCAGGCAACGCGAGCTCCAAACGCGGATAGACGACGACCAAACCGGCCGGATAGAAGAACTGGCCCAAATAGGTGGCGTAAGTGAGGGCGGCATTGCTCAACCGCCACCACAGCGGCAGTTGCTCGCTGGAGAGCAACGTATGGCTACGGGCCTGAAGGACGATCATCAGCAGGCAATCGCCCGCCGCCAGGGCAAACAGGGGAAGTTTTTCGATGATCAGGCGCCGGGAAGACCAGAATCGTGTGCAAAGGGCGGGAAGGAAACGCGCGCCATTGGGAGACGCATCCCCGTTGCAAGCAGATGGTGTTGCCGCGAGAGTGCGGCAGCCCTGCGAGGGCGTCGCCCCTGGACGCTGATCGCCTGCCATCCGCCCCAGCGGCCAGTAGTCCAGCACGAGGAGCACGAAGGGGACCGTCACCAGCATCGGCTTGGCCATCAGCCCCAGGGCAAACAGAACGATCAGCAAGGCGTAGCGGGCCCAAGAAAAGCCATGCCGCACGTACTCCAGGTAGGCCCACAGCGTCAGCATGAAGAACAGGCCACTCAGCACGTCCTTGCGCTCCGTCACCCAGGCCACCGATTCCGTCCGCAGCGGATGCACGGCGAAGAGCGCCGCCACCAAGGCGCTTGGCCAGAGGCGGCCGGTCATCCGTCGCAGCACCAGGAATAGCAACATGGCCGTAACGGCGTGCAGCAAGACGTTGCTGAGATGGTGGCCGCCGGCGTGCAGATCGTAGAACTGGCAATCGAGCATCAGCGAGAGCCAGGTCACGGGGATCCAACTTGCCTGCTCGCCTTGGCTGAAGGCCCACACGACTCCCGAAGCGGTCAGCCCGTGTGAAACGTGCCGATTCTCGTAGACGTAGGCGTCATCGTCGAAATTGAGGAACCCGTGTTGGACGGTTTGACCGAAGGCCGCAAGCACCGCCAACAGCAGGAGGACACAAACGGCCACCTCCACCTTGTCCATCACGATATCGCGCGATGCCATCGTTCGGCTCCCCGTCACGGGAGTGCAGGTTAGCTTCCGGCTTGGCCGTCGATCCCGACGACCGCTCGGCTAGCGCCTTGGCTTGAAGACGCAAATGCCCAACGGCGGGTAGGTAATGCGGATCGAGGCCGGCCGGCCGTGGCTCGCCGAGGGCTCGGCCATCTTGCCCGGCCCGTTGCCCAGGTTGCTGCCGCCGTAGAAGGACGAATCGCTGTTGAAGACCTCCTCGTACCAGCACTGTTCCGGCACGCCCAGGCGATAGCCCACGCGTGGCACGGGCGTAAAGTTGCAGGCGATCACCAGATAATCGTTGGGGTCCTTCGCGCGGCGGACGTAACTCAAGGTACTGTCGTCGTGGTTGTGACAGTCGATCCACTCGAAGCCGTGATAGTCGAAATCGACCTCGTAGAGGGCCTTTTCGCGGCGGTAGAGACGATTCAGGTCGGCCACGCACTTCAAGAGACCCTGGTGCGACTCCCACTGCAACAGATGCCATTGCAGGCTGGTGTCGAAGTTCCACTCGGACCACTGGCCGAAGTCGCAGCCCATGAAGAGCAGCTTCTTGCCGGGATGCGTCCACATGTAGCTGTACAAGAGCCGCAGGTTGGCGAACTTCTGCCACAGATCGCCGGGCATTTGATCCAGGAGCGAGCCCTTGCCGTGCACGACCTCGTCGTGCGACATGGGCAAGACGAAGTTTTCGTGAAAGGCATAGATCAAACTGAACGTCAGTTCGTCGTGGTGATAGCGGCGGTGGACGGGATCGTGCCGCATGTAGGTGCGGGTGTCGTTCATCCAGCCCATGTTCCATTTCAGACTGAAGCCCAGGCCGCCCAGATACGTGGGCTTCGACACGCCCTGCCAGGCGGTCGATTCCTCGGCGATGGTCAACACGCCGGGGAACTGGAAGTGGGCCTGCTCGTTCAATTCCTTGACGAAGGCGATGGCCTGCAGGTTCTCCCGCCCGCCGTATTCGTTGGGCAACCAGTCGCCGTCCTGACGGCTGTAGTCCAGGTAGAGCATGGAAGCCACGGCGTCCACGCGAATGCCGTCGATGTGATACTTGTCCATCCAGAACAGGGCGTTGGAAGTGAGATAATTGCGGACTTCGTGCCGGCCGTAGTTGAAGATCTGCGTCCCCCAGTCGCGGTGTTCGCCCCGCCGCGGGTCGGCATGCTCATAAAGGGCCGTGCCGTCAAATTGCCGCAGGCCGTGCCCGTCGCGGGGGAAATGCGCCGGCACCCAGTCCACGATCACGCCGATGCCGTTCTGGTGCAGGACGTCGACGAAATACATGAAGTCCTGCGGCGTGCCGTAACGGCTGGTGGCCGCGTAGTAGCCGATCGCCTGGTATCCCCAACTCGCCGACAGCGGATGCTCGCTGACCGGCAACAATTCGACGTGCGTGTAGCCCATCTCCTTGCAGTAGTCGGTCAACTGGTGGGCCAAATCGCGGTAGCTCAGCCAGCGCGTGGGATCGTCGCCGGGCCGCTTCCAACTGCCCAAGTGCACCTCGTAGAAGGAGAGGGGCTGTTCCAGCCAATTCGTCGTCCGCCGGCGGGTGACCCAATCCGCGTCGTGCCAGGCGTAGCGGTTCAAATCGGCCACCCGCGAGGCCGTGCGCGGCGGCACCTCGGCCGAAAACCCGAACGGGTCCGACTTCTCGATGACGCCGTGAGCATGGCGAATCTGATACTTGTAGAGCGTTCCCTCGCCCAGCCCGGGCACGAACAACTCCCAAAAGCCGCTGGGAACGTGCTTCCGCATCGGATGCCGGCGGCCGTCCCAGTTGTTGAAGTCGCCCACCAGGCTCACGCTAGTGGCGTTGGGGGCCCAGACGGCGAAATTCACGCCGTCGACGCCGTCGATCTTCCGCAACTGCGCCCCCAGCCGGTTGTAACACTGCCAGTGCCGCCCCTCGTTGAGCAGATAGAGGTCGTAGTCGGTCAGCAGATGGGGAAAGGAGTAAGGATCGTGCATGGTAATCGTCTTTTTTCCGCCTTCCTCGGCTACTCGAAGCATGTACCGCGCCGGGCTTCCATTGCCGTTGGCATGAAGCAGGGGGCAAATCGCCTCGAACACGCCGGCCGGGTGAATCCGCCGCATCGGCAACGTGCGATCGCCGTGCGTCGGGTCGATCACCCACGCCTGTTCCGACGAGGGCAAGTACGCCCGCACTGCCAACATCCGCCGTCCCGACTGATCGACCTCGTGGGGACCGAGCAGCTCGAAGGGATTCTCATGCCTTCCTTCAATCAGTTGACCGATCGTTTCCAAGCTTGCCGTCGTTCGCACACGAACCTCCTTGCAGGGAACAGAAACCGTAGAGCCGAGGCGCGAAGGGACCAGGCACGGGATATCAGGTACGACCGAAGAAGGCCGAACCCTGAACCCTGAATCCTAAACCCCGAATCCTTGCCCATAACCCCTGTGCCCTGAATCCTAAAATGTTTTGCCAAAACCAAGATGCCAATTCTATACACAGCCCGCAGCAGGCGGCGAGCAACGGCGCGCAATATTTTAACCACTGCCCCCCAACAACGCCATTGATCCATTTTTCGCGATGCGGGGCCTTGTTCCAGTGGTGCCCCATGGGCGAACCGTGTCCGGCGTCGAAGCGACGCTGGGTGCAATCTACCTGGTGGAACTGCAAAACCCGATTCATGCGTTGCCAGAGGTCGGCGTCGCGCACCGGCACCATCTGTCCAAAATATTCCCATCGCCACTGGTTGTCGCGCCACTCGGCCAGCCCGTAGAGCATGCCCTGCTCCACATAGTGGGTGCAGCCGACCACGGTAACCCGCGACGGCTGGTCCAGCGATTCCAGGCCGCGGAGCACCGTGAGCAGATCGAGCCGCTCGCCCCAGATGTCCGGTTCCACGTCGCCGGCTTCGAGCGGCGCCGAGCCATCGCTCGGCTGCAGCACGAACCGCCAGCGTCCGAGTCCGGTCCGTCGGCTCGCCTCGGCCATCAGCAGGTAATGCGGTGCTGAGTCTTTCATCGGGTTTGCTGGTGCCATACTATGGATAACTTAGGCAAGCTGGCACAAACAGAAAAAATGATACGACGTTCAACGTCTACGCCTTGGTGGGGGTAGCGAGGCGGAGGTGGGCCACAACTATTCGCTCATCGGCAAGTAATAGCTACGCAGCGCTGTTTTACTTATCGGGAGATGCATCGCAGTTTCTCTAGTTTATCACACAAGTGGCAACGAAAGACCGGGTAGCCCCGATAGCTCTGCTATCGGGGTGCCGGAGGCACAGGAGGCGGGCCAATCACTCCGGCAGTCTCTCGCGGCTTCGCCGCCCCGATAGACACGCTATCGGAGCTACCCGTCGGGGTGCCGAAGGCACAAGAGGCGACGCCAGGTGTCCTCCCCAAACGTTTTACTTGACGGTGCTCCCGGTCTGCTGCATGCTTTTCGCCATGGGCACTCGAGCGATCTATGACGACGAGTTTCACGCCCATTTCGTCACGTTCTCCTGTTACCGTCGGCGATGGCTACTCGACCACGATTCGGCGAAACGCGTGGTATTGGGCGTACTCAACTCCCAGTTGGCCAGCCGCAAGGCCTCGTGCATAGGCTTCGTGGTCATGCCCGACCACGTTCATGCCATCGTATGGTTTCCGACTCCGGGCCAATTGAGCGTCTTCATGCAGCAGTGGAAGCGGTTGAGTTCTCATCACATCGCCCGGTTGGTAAAGAACAAGTTCGTTCATTATGCGGCGAAGATCGGCCCGGAGGATCCGTTCTGGCAGGCGAAGTACCACGATTTCAACCTCTACAGTGAAGAAAAGGTCCGTGAGAAACTCGGATACATGCACGAGAATCCCCTTCGTGCCGGCCTGGCTGCCACGACCTGCGATTGGCCGTTCAGTTCGGCACGGTACTACGAGCAGGGGCGGAGTGTTGGCGTGCCAATTCGCTGGATCGCTTGACCGCCTCTTGTGCCTGCGGGGTCCTCGGCCGCCAATGGGTAGTCGGTAGCGGGTGCGGGTAGCGGGTAGCCCCGATAGCTCGTCTATCGGGGCCGCAAAGCCGCAAGAGGCTTCCGTCGTCGAGCAGCCCCTCCTGTGCCTACGGCACCCCGATAGCCGAGCTATCGGGGCTACCCATGTTCGCACGTGGCCGTCAGCCGAACGGCCAAAAGGCGCCGAGCGCTTCGCGCTGTGCGGCAATCAACTGAGCGATGCCGCGGCGGGCCAACTGAAGCATGGCCGACAGATCGTTCTCGGTGAACGTGGCTTCCTCGCCGGTCCCCTGGACCTCGACAAACCGGCCCGCCCCGGTCATGACCACGTTCATATCGACCTCGGCCGCCGCATCCTCCTTGTAGTCGAGATCGAGGATGGGGCGGCCTTCCCGCATGCCCACGCTTATGGCCGCCACGGTATCCACAAGCGGTAGCTTGGCACCGGGAGGGAGCACGGCATGCAGGGCATCGACCAAGGCGACCAGCGCCCCCGTGATACTCAGGGTACGCGTGCCGCCATCGGCCTCCAGCACGTCGCAATCGAGCGTGATGGTTCGCTGGCCGAGGGCGTCCAAGTCGGCCACGGCGCGGAGGCTGCGGCCCAGCAGTCGCTGGATTTCGGTGGTGCGGCCGTCGGTTTTCCCGCCCCGCTCGCGCTCCTTGCGGGGAGTGGTGCTGCCGGGCAGCATGGCATACTCGGCGGTGATCCAACCCCGCTGTTGATCGGCCATCCACGGCGGAACCTGCGCGGCGACGCTGGCCGTGCAAAGCACCGTGGTCCGGCCGGCCTGGACCAGCACGCTCCCGGGGACGGACTGGGTGAAATGCCGCTCGATCCGGAGCGGGCGAAGCTGATCGTCTTGGCGGCCGTCGTGACGCATGGGATGGGGAAAGGACGAATGACGAAAGTCAAATGTCGAAAAAATGTCGAATGTCGAAAGTCAAATGACGAAGGAAGGACGAATGACGAAGCCCAAATGAGGAAACGTTGACGAAGGACTTTTCGTCATTTGGATTTCGTCATTTGGATTTCGTCATTTCTTCGTCATTTGACTTTCGTCATTCGTCATTCTTTACCCCTTCGCCCCCAGCATCCACGCCAAAACACCCTTTTGCACGTGCATGCGATTGCCGGCTTGCTGGATGACGACGCTCTGCGGCCCGTCGATCACCTCGTCGGTGACTTCCTCGCCGCGGTGGGCGGGCAGGCAGTGCATGAAGAATGCCCCCTTCTGCGCGCAGGCCATCAAGGCCGCATTGACCTGGTAGGAAGCAAATTCCTCCCGCCGTACGTCTTTTTCGCTCTCCTGGCCCATGCTCGCCCAAACGTCGGTATAGATCGCCACGGCGTCGCGCACCGCTTCTTTCGGATCGGTGGTGAAGACCAGGTTCAGTTCCGGCACTTGCTCCTTCAGCCAAGCCATCGATTCGGCGTCGAACTGGTATTTCTTCGGCGTCGCCATCACCAGATTCATGCCCAACTTGGCGCAGCCGATGGCGAGACTTCGCGAGACGTTGTTGGCGTCGCCGATCCAGGCCAACGTATGCCCTTGCAGCTTGCCGACCAGTTCGCGGATCGTATACAGATCGGCCAGCGCCTGGCAGGGATGGCCAAAGTCGGTCAGACCGTTGATGACCGAGCAGGTGCAATGCCGGGCGATCTCCGTCACCGTGCGATGGCGGTTGGCGCGGACGACGACCACGTCGGCGTACTCGCCCAGCACGCGAGCGAAATCGGCCACGCTCTCGCGGCGGCCAAAACCGGCTTCGTTGCCCAAAAACATCGCGCTGCCGCCCAGGTGGGCCATGCCGGCCTCGAAGCTGACGCGCGTCCGCAACGAGGGCTTCTCGAACAACATCGCCATCACCCGGCCGGGCAACAAGGGCTCGCGCAACCCCTTCAGGTGCTTGCTCTTGAGATCCTCCGTGATCGAAAAGATGCGTTCGATCTCCACCGCTGTCACGTCGGCCAAAGTAAGCAGGTGTCGCATCATGTTGCTCCCGGCACGTGGTTGCCGGCCTGTTGTTTCAACACGTCGGCGAGGATGTCGCAGCCTTCGTGCGCCTGTTCTTCGCTCAGGTTCATCGCCGGCAGCAGCCGAATCACCGTCCCGTGCGTGCAGTTGATGAGCAGGTTTCGCTCCAGACAGCCCCGCACCGTCGCCGCGCCTTCGATCGACAGTTCCATGCCGATCATCACGCCGCGGACGCGGACGTCGCGGACCAGGCCGCATTCCTGCTGAAGCTGCCCGAGCCGCTGCCGAAACAGCTCGCCCAATCGCTTGGTATGCTCCAGGAGGTTCTCCTGTTCGACCGCCTCGATGAAGGCCAAGCCGGCTCGGGCAGCGATCGGATTGCCGCCGAAGGTGCAGGCGTGCATGCCCGGCCGCAGGCTGGGGGCAATCTCGGCCGTGGTCAACAGCGCCGCGCCAGGTAGCCCGCCGCAGATGGCCTTCGAGAGCGTCATTACGTCGGGCGTTACCCCGAAGCCCTGGTAGGCGAACCAATCGCCGGTCCGCCCGCTGCCGCTCTGCACCTCGTCGAAAATGAGTAGCAACTCGTGGTCGTCGGCCAGCTTGCGCAGGCCGGCCAGGAAGCCGTCGGGCGGAATGCGGACGCCCCCTTCCCCTTGGATCGGCTCGATCATCAGGGCGGCCGTCTCGTCGTCGATCAAGCGGGCCACGGCCTCCAGATCGCCGAAGGGGGCGTAGACGAAGCCGGCCATCAACGGGCCGAGCCCCTCGTGATATTTGGGCTGTGCGGTGGCTGTCGTCGAGCCGAGCGTGCGGCCGTGAAAGCCTCCCTCGAAGGTGATGATCTTGTAGCGATGCTTGGTCGCGTGCAGCCGGGCAAGCTTGATGGCCGCCTCGTTGGCCTCGGTGCCCGAGTTGCAGAAGAACGCCTGGCCGCCAAAACTCCGCTCGGAGAGGGCCTTCGCCCATTGGCCTTGCAACTCCGTGTGCCAGGTGTTGGGCACGTGGATCAACTGCCCCAACTGATCGCGGACGGCCTCGACGACCGCCGCGGGGCAATGTCCCAGCAGGTTGCAGCCCCAGCCGTTAAACAGGTCGAGGTAGCGGTTCCCCTCTGCATCCCACACGTACGATCCCTCACCCCGCGCCAAGGTGACGGGAAAGCGGTTGTAGTTGGGAATCACGTACTGTTGGAACAGCTTCAGCGTCTCTTCCGAACTCATCGGGCTGGTGGCCACGTTCATGGATCTCCTCGTCACACGGATCGCCGGCGGCGGAACATCGCCCCGCCGCTCAAAAACTTGTCGCCGGCGGCGGAACGCTCCCCCGCTGCTCAAAAACGCGCCGCGCAAGCGCGGCCGCTAAACGCCCATGTCAAACTCAGATCTGAAATCTCAGATCTGAAATCTCAGATCCCTCTCCCCTCTTCTCTATCCCTCGTCCCCGACAATCTGCGTCCCCACGCCCTTGCTCGTATAGACTTCCAACAACAGCGAGTGACGCAGCCGGCCGTCGATGATGTGAATCTTGTGGACGCCGCGCTCCAGGGTCTCCAAACAGGCCTGCACCTTGGGAATCATTCCCGAATCGATCGAGCCGTTGCCGATCAGCTCTTTGGCTTCCTTGGCGGTGAGCGAATGAATCAGCGAGTCGGGATCCTGCTTGTCGCGGCGGACGCCGTTGACGTCGCTGAGATAGACCAGCTTCTCGGCCGCCAACGCCTGGGCCACGGCAGTAGCCGCCGTGTCGGCATTGACGTTCAGCTTTTCGCCCTCCTCGGTGACGCACATCGAGGGAATGACCGGTACGATGCCGGCCCGCCACGTCTCCTCGATGGCCGCGCGATCGACGCGGGTTACCGTGCCCACGTGGCCCAGATCCAACGGCTTGCCCTTGCCATCCGGTAGCGACATGCGTTGGCCGAACAGGACGTTGCGGGTGCGGAAGTTCAACGGTTTGGCCCGGCCGCCCAGCTCTTCGATGCGGCGAACCAGGTACTCGTTGACCTCGCCGGCGAGCACCTTTTCCACGATCGAAAGCGTGGCGTCGTCGGTATAGCGGCGGCCCTGGACGAACTTCGGTTCCAGCCCGGCCTCGGCCATGGCGCGACTGATGGCCGCCCCCCCGCCATGCACCAGCACGGGCCGCATGCCGACCGTCTCCATGAAGATGATGTCGAGCAACAGGTGGACCATCGCTCGCTCGTCTTCCATCACGCTGCCGCCGAGCTTGATCACCGTGACCTTGCCGCGAAATTGGCGGATCCACCCGAGGGCTTCGATCAGCACGTCGGCTTTCTGCATCGCTTCTTCCAACGACGTCCTCCCAGGGTCGGCGTAAGATAGGCAAGCAACGGTCCCGGCCACAGGGCTTCGAGCCGGGAAAACCCCCCATTGTAGTCCTGCCGGAGGCAATGTCAATGTCGACGGCCCCGCGCGGCGGCCGAAATTCCCCCGCGAAACCCCGGCCCACCACTAGAACATCCGCCCCGTTCATGGCAAGATTGGAGGGATGCACACGACAACCGCCGTGGTCCTTGCCGCCGGCAAGGGCACACGCATGAAATCCGAGTTACCCAAGGTCTTGATGCCGGTCTGCGGGCGGCCGATGATCCACTATGTCCTCGACGCCCTGACCAACGGGGGGGTGAACCGTTTCATCGCCGTGGTGGGGTATCGGGCCGACTTGGTTCGCGCCGCCATCGATGGCCGGCCCGGCGTCCAGTTCGCCCTGCAAACCGAGCAGCTCGGCACGGGGCACGCCGTGATGGCATGCCGGGAGCTGCTGGCCGGCTGCGACGGGCCGGTGCTGGTCGTTACGGGCGACTCGCCGCTCATGCAGGCCGCCTCGGTCGCCACCCTGCTGGCCGATTACCGGCGGCATCCGGCGGCCTGCGTGATGGGCACGGCATACAAAAACGATCCCGGCGGCTTGGGCCGCATCCTCCGCGATGGCCAAGGCAACTTCCTCGGCATCGTCGAACAACGCGATGCGACGCCCGAACAACTACGAATCACCGAAGTGAACATGAGCTATTACGTATTCCGTTGTCCCGACTTGCTCGGCGCGCTCAGCGACATCCGCCCGGACAATCGGCAAGGCGAATACTACGTTACCGACGTACCCGGCCTGTTGGTCGCGCGAGGAAAGGAAGTCCGCGCGCTGCCAGTGCTCCGGCCGTGCGAGGCCCTGGGCATCAACACCATCGAAGAGCTGGCCGCGGCGGAGGCCGAGCTTCACCGCATGGCCGCGGCATGATAATGAACGGACCCTAATCCCCTGTCCGAAACCCCGAACCCTCGGCCCGAACAAAGCACCCGCGGCTGTTGGCCGCCGGCTATTTCCAATCTCGAAATCCCCTAATCCCGAAATCCCCAATCCCCATACTCCTCATGAACTCTATGAAGCTCTTCACCGGACGAGCCCATCCCGCCTTGGCCAGACGAATCTGCGAATACCTGGGCCTGCCGCTCGGCCGGGCGGTGATGGGTAATTTTCCCGACGGCGAAATCTCCTGCAAGATCGACGAGGACGTCCGCGGCCGTGACGTCTTCCTCCTTCAGCCGACCTGCCCCCCGGTCAACGAAACCCTCATGGAACTCTTGATTATGATCGAGAGTTTCAAGCGGGCCAGCGCCGACCG
>Ga0181535_10002965_pt1 | contig 20085 bp, 16 predicted proteins | sample PEATcosm2014_Bin_44_FD_119774 | JGI IMG/M metagenome (GOLD analysis project Ga0181535, IMG submission 119774) | Peatland microbial communities from MTU Mesocosm Facility, Houghton, MI, USA - PEATcosm2014_Bin17_30_metaG | ecosystem: Environmental > Terrestrial > Soil > Wetlands > Peat | place... | reverse complement strand
GTAAGGACGGCGCATGCAACGCCGAGTGATACCCGCAGATTCAGGGAAGAGCAGAACATGTGAGTCACTCCCGGTGGCCCGGTGCGAAGCCAGTTGACCGCTATCTACGCACTCACCCTTGAGCCGCATTCTTGGGTGTGGCTCCCGGATGCTATCGTTTGTAAGCGGGGACAAGTGAGAGTGATTCCAAAAACCCCACCGATGCTATCATGGGGTCAAAATGCCTGAGTGCCAAGTGACACGTCGTGTCTGAAGAGTGACAAATAGGGCCACGAGCCAGATACAGGTAGATTCCATGACGTTTTCTGACCCAGATTCCCCCGATTCCGGTGCGAAAGTGGATGCAGCACCGCGGCTGGTGGGTTGGAAGGACATTGCGTCCTACCTTGGCAAGGCCGATCGCACCGTCAAGCGCTGGGGTAGTGAACGGGGGCTGCCGGTGCACCGGGTGCCTGGGACTGCCAAGACTTCGGTCTATGCTTATCCGGCGGAGCTGGATCAGTGGCTCGAGTCGGCCAGCGCACTTGAGTTGGATTCCGAACTGGATGTCGAGGAAAAGCCTGGGATTGCCGATGCGCCGGTTGCGGCTGCTCCGGCGCCCGCAGATTCGCCGGTAGAAAAGTACCGCGGGCCGTGGAGTGGGAAGTGGAAGTGGGCGACGGCGCTGGCTGCCGTGGTGGTGTTTGCGGTGGCACTCGACGCCACTGCACGGCTCTCGGTTGGGGCTTCGGCGGCCAGCGTTGCACACAGGTTCCTGGCGCATCGTGAGCCATCTGTTGAGAGCTCAACCCTGGCAGTCTCCGACTCGGATAAAAGCCAGGCCAACGGCTTCTATCTGCGCGGGCGGTACGAGTGGAACCAGCGGACGCCGGAGAGCCTGAACCGGGCACTCGACCTGTTTACGCAGGCTGTGGTTCACGACCCCGGAAGCGCAAAGAGCTTCGCAGGAATGGCGGAGACTTATTTGCTGATGCGGGAGTACACTTCCATGCCGGATGCGGAAGCGTACTCGCGCGCCCTGGCCGCATCGCGCAAAGCCGTCGAACTCGATGACTCGCTCGCCGAAGCTCATCGTTGCCTGGCCTATGCGGAGGTTTGGGGACTTTGGAATTTCCAGGATGGCGAAAAAGAGTTTCGCCGCGCCATAGAGCTGGATCCACGTGATCCCCTCGCGCATCTCTGGTTCGCCAATGCCTTTCATGGTCCGGGGTGGTACACGGTTGCCCTCCACGAGATAGACCGCGCGCAGGAGTTGGACCCGGGATCCTCGGCGATTCTTGCCGACAAGGGGATCCTGTTGTTTGAATCAGGCCAGAAACAAGAGGGGCTTGAGATGGAACAGCAAGTCGAGCGCGCGAATCCTGCCTTCCTGAAGCCGCATTACTTTCTAGCAAGGATGTATTGGTATCTTCGCGAGTATCCCGAGTTTCTTCAAGAAAGCCAACAGGTGGCCAGTCTCAAGCACGATCCGGTTCTTGCCGAAACCAATGCTGCTGCGAGAGCCGGATTTCGGCGCGACGGCGAGCGGGGTCTGCTCACTGATCTGCAGGCGGCTCAGAAACGATTGGCCGCGGAAGGGAAGCTGGACATCGGCCACCTGGCGGCAACTTCTGTTCGATTGGGGGAAAAGGCTGAAGCCGTTCGCCTGCTACGGGAAGAATTCGACAACCATCTGGACGAGTTCCCCTATGCACGCCAGGACCTGGACCTGCTGACCCTGAACGATGAGCCAGGCTATCGCGAACTTATCAACAGGCTGCATGTGCCAAAACCGCCAACGATCAGTGAGATCGATGCAAATTTCCAAGCAGACATGTCATCTCTTGCTGAGGGAAAAGGGCCTTAGGCGCAACGAGGCGGAACGTAAATGGCGAGATGGGGCGCCCATTGTTCGTGGCCCGATTCGGAGCGCGAGCGCAAGGGTGAAACCAGTGGACGGTGCACGGTGAACCGACGATGCAGGCTGGCTACCAGCCCATTTGGCGCATGCGTTCGAGGATGAGTGCGCTATAGCGGGTCATGCGCTCGGGGCGGCGCTTGAGCGGAGCGGGGAGGATGGCGGCGAGCTCGGCGCCCTGCTGGCGGCCGACGCGGCGCGCCGAGATTCCGTAGTAGTGCTGGGAGGCCGACTCCACGCCGTAGATGCCGGGACCCCATTCGACCACGTTGAGATAGAGCTCGAGAATGCGCTGCTTGCCGAGGACGAATTCGGCGACGGGGACGAGTGTGGCCTCCGCGCCCTTGCGGAGGATGGAGCGGCGGGTTCCGAAGAAGAGATTCTTGACGAGTTGCTGCGTGATGGTGGAGCCGCCACGGATGCGTCCGCCTTCCATGTCTTCGTCGGCAGCAAGTTCCATGGCCTGCCAATCGAAGCCATGGTGCTGGTAGAAGCGCGCGTCCTCGGCGGCGATGACGGCGTGCTGGAGGTCGGGCGAGATCTCGCGCAATGGAACGAATTGGTAGTGCTCGTGGTAGGGCTTGCCGTGAATGAAGGCTTGGAAGCGGCGCTCGACGTGGACAGCGGTGGTGGGAGGGTTGATGAATCTGGCGGCGACGAGAGTGAGCGCGGCGGCGAGCCAGGCGGCGACGAGGCCGAGGCCGATGGCGAGAAGGATGGAGCGGACGAGGGACTTGGCGGGACCCTTGCGGCGCGGGGGTGTGGACTTTGGCGCGGGGAGTGGGTTGGGGGCGGAGGGCACTTACCAGAATAGCTGGAAGGCAGTGGTTAGTGGTTAGTGGTTAGTGATTGGTGGGTAGTGATTAGTGGGTAGTGGGTGGTAGGCGCTAGAGGCTGCGCTGGTAGCGGAGGACGTCGACGGCGGTGTTCCAGACGACGTCAATGCGGCGGAGGCCGTCAGGGGTCCACTGATCGGATTTATAGAAGCGCTGGGCGCGAAGGTTGTCGACGAGAGTGAAAAGGTAGGCTTGACGCAATCCAAGAGAGACGAGGTGGGCGCGAGCGGCCGTGACGAGAGCGACCCCGACACCGAGGCCCCAGGAGTGGGGATCGACATAGAGGGCAGTGAGCTCGCCATGGTTGGGAAGGTCGGCCTCGTGCGAGGGAGCGGTGGTGGCAAAGCCGTGAATGATGTTGCCGGAGACGGCGACGATGGTGTGGGGGTGGGAAGGGTCGGCGTTGGAGAGATCGTATTTTTCGGCGCGGTCTTCGGGGCGGAGCTGGTCGAGATAGGTGTCGGGGAGAATGCCGCGGTAGCCGCGCTGCCATGAGCGCACGTGGACACGAGCGATGGCGAGCGCGTCAGTTGGCTGGGCAGGACGGAGAAGCATTTCAAGAGTATGGCATGACAAAGGCAGTGATTAGTGGTTAGTGATTAGTGATTAGGAAGGCACCGGGGACAGGGATTAATGGTTAGAAAGACCTGGAGCGAAAAGGCGGGGAAGAAGTGAACGAGTGAAGAAGTGAGCGAAGAAGCAAGGGGCCGAGCTAGCTCGTCAGCTTGATTGCTGCGGCAGGGTATGGGTTATAGTGGACGGGTTCTCCGAAGCGAAGCAGGGCCTGGTTCCGAGAAGCAAGAGAAAAATTCCCCGAAAGAAAACAACGTTCTCTGAGACACGAGTTGAGTCTGGTTCCCCGAAACAAAGAAGATTCCCCCAAAACAAAACTCAAATTGCGAGATGAAAGAGGAGGTATTTGTGGGCGAGCAACCGACACCGGAAAAGATCATGCAAATCGGCATGGGATTTATGGCCTCGAAGGTGCTGCTGAGCGCAGTAGAGATGGGAGTGTTTACCGAACTGGCAAAGCGCCCAGAAGGCTTAGAGGAGTTGACGGGGCGGTTGGGGCTGCATCCCAGGTCGGCGCGGGATTTTCTGGACACGCTGGTGGCGCTGGGGTTTCTGGAGCGGCGGGAGGGGAAGTACGCGAACACTCCGTCGACGGATCTGTTTCTAGACAGGAAGAAGCCTTCGTACATTGGCGGGATTCTGGAGATGGCCAACCAGCGGCTGTATGGCCACTGGTCGCATTTGACGGAAGGATTGCGGACGGGGCTGCCGCAGAATGAGGTGCGCGGCGGAGGCGCGCCGCTGTTTGAGACGCTGTATGCCGATCCGGCTCGGCTAAAGGGATTCTTGAAAGCGATGAGCGGGATAAGCCACGGGGCGGCGCTGGCGATTGCCGCGAAGTTTCCCTGGAAGGAGTACAAGACGTATTGCGATGTGGGCACGGCGCAGGGCGATACGGCGGCGCAGATTGCATTGGCGCATCCGCATCTGAGCGGGACGGGATTCGACCTGGCGGAGGTGGGGCCGATCTTTGAGGAGTACGTGGGCGAGCTGGGGCTGAATGGCCGGTTGAAGTTTGCGGCGGGAGATTTCTTCAAGGGCGCGATTCCGACGGCGGACGTGATTGTGATGGGGCACATTCTGCACGATTGGGATTTGCCGACGAAGAAGATGCTGATCGGAAAAGTGTATGAGGCGCTGCCGAAGGGCGGGGCGTTCATTGTGTATGAGGCGATCATCGACGATGAACGGAACAAAAATGCGTTTGGGCTGTTGATGAGCCTGAATATGCTGATGGAGACGTATGGCGGGTTCGACTACACGGGCGCGGATTGCCAGGGATGGATGCGCGAAGCGGGATTCAGGGAGACGCGCGTGGAGCATTTGGCGGGGCCGGACTCGATGGTGGTGGGGATCAAGTAGGACAGGGAACAAGGGAACAAAAGGGCGGGCACCCCACGGACTAAGAAACGTCCGTGGGGCTGGCGAGGTGAGTAGCGATCTATGCGGAGGGAATGTAATCTATTTATTTAATTTAGTTAGACTTCGATTTTGACGAGCCAGGTTTCCCAGATATCGGCGCATGAGTCGCGGATGGTGCGGTCAGAGGAAAATCTGCCGCTGCGCGTTACGTTGGGGATGAGACACCTCGAGTATGCGCATAGAGCCGGATGCATTGCTGGGGTCCGGAATCATGGCGACAGGCGAACGGACCAATGAAAACAACGATAGGGCTGGCAGGGAGGATGGAAAATGAAAACTGCGTCAAATCCTCGTGATCTTTTTCCACAATCTCGTGGCTCAATGGTTCCGTTTTGAAACAGGCGATATGAAAGGTACGGTAATTCAGATCGATGGAAGAGTTGAGAGAAAACGGAGGCGGCGGCATCGCAGTCGCGCGACAGGGCTGGGTGCAAGGGGTAGATGCGCGAGGCGGATTCAGCTAGACGCGGGGTTACAGATGTGGAGAATTGTCGATTTAGTTTATAGGTGTAACTGATCCGTGTTGACTCGTTGGCGATGCTCAGGGATTCGCTACCATTGGCGTAATCCATCCATACCAAGTATCCAGGCCGCCCGAGTCTCCAAGCTGGCAGTTGCCGGAGGTATTCGTCGTGGTCCACGACGCTGTGGCCGTTTGCACGCCGGTAGAATCTACCGCCATGGCTTCGGTCAGAACCCCTGGGTTGGCTGACGGATTGATGATCAATGCCGTATAGCCGGAACCGGCTGAAATATCTTTCGTACCGCCGCAAAGGACAATTGTAGAGACGATAAGATCGTTTGCGTTGGTGGTCGGCCCGCTCGTGGGAACCGAAGCACTCAGGCTGGGCGTGTTGTTACTGGTGATTCCCTGGTCAACGCTCTCAAAATAGCCGGTCGAGGCGATCGACCCGGCCTGCCACTCACTGCCCGACATCGTGAGGAAGGTTGTATCGGCGCTTCCAGCTCCTGACGTCGTAATGGTGAAGCTGGTTACGCCTGCCGGAATGCTTGGACAATACCACGCGTAACCTATTGGGTAGTCTGGAACGCTTGAATTGTCCATATCATATGGGGCGTTTGGCGCAGCGTGAAAGCAGGTTTCGGGCGAGTTGATGTTATCTGAAACAGTTCCCGTAATCGTCGTCACAAAAGGACCGACGCAATCAGCAGCACCACACCAAGAAGCGTGAATCAAGATACCGTTCCCCGCGGAGGGGCTATAGGCCTTGCTGACAGTATCGACGTCAGTCAGGGATACGGCGAAGAAGTTACCGCAGTTCGTGAAGGAACCGATCGTTTTTGGCGACGAGCAATTTGAATAAGCAAGGCTGATCTCCCACGACGACGGCGCTCGATTCAAGACTGGCTGGAACGGTGGTGATGGCGGCAGCAAGGAGAACAACGAGGCTAGATCGCTGGTTGGATGGTTCAGAATATTCAACAACGCAGTGGCAACGTTGGCCGGAGCTGCGCCACCCGAGGGCGTGGAATCGGTGAATAGCGTGCCGCAGGCCGATCCATCGCCGGCAGTGCCTCCTACGCTGTTCACACACGCCGACACAATGTCGGCAAGCGAATTGATCAGTGTGCTCGGAACTGTATCGCCGGCCGGTATTGAAGCGCCAGGCGACGCGCCGGTTGCCGTGCTTGCGTATTGCGAAGCCAGGGTAAACGCGGCCGTGAGCCCAGGCGCATCCGACGTGCCCGATCCAATGCTGGTCGGCGAAGTCATATACGGCGAGAGCGCCGCCACTGCAGCCACCGTGGTTACCTCATCCAGATAGATGAAAGGGGTCGAATTCAGAGAATTGCATGATCCCAGTGCCGCAATCAGGTCGATTGCGGTATTGTTCGTTCCGCTCGCAAGGCCCGGATTCCCGCCGGTTGCCAGCAGATAGACTTGCGGATTTGACCCTGAGCATGTGTAAGGGCCGGGGATGGTGAAACCGCCCGATGGGTCGGTCGTGGTCGACGAGCCCAAAGTCGCGGCGCTCGAGCCGTCGCCAGCCGTTCCCACCTGGTAAAGCTGAATCGTGGCGCCCGATACCGGCTGCTGGCCGCCCTTCACCTTGCCGACCAAGCTGCTACCGGTGTGCGTCGAAGCAGTCGTTGTGAGCGGCGTAGGACTCACTCCCCCGCATCCCAGCATGGAGAAGGTCGCTAATAGAGATGGAATCAGGTTCGATGGCTTGGGGGAAATCATTGTCACCGTCGCCGGAATTTCCCTTTTGCTCTTCGGCTGCGCCCAATATACGCCATTTGCCTCCGATTGCGATCCTTTTTTGTATCTGTTTCCACACCAAATACCCGGTCGTATCAGGCCGTGGGCCTCTCCGAGGGAAAAAACCACGACTTGCCTGATTTGGAATCCAACTCACGGACACCTCTCCCGTCAACTCCTCTCGGCCGTCCAGATTGATTTCGTTTGGGTGCCGCGCATGTTCGGCTGGCAGCGGCAAACCCTCCATCCACCGCAGCATGTTTCCAATCAGCCGCTCGACGGCGGTGCGCTAATCTAGGGCGATGGGGAACGTGGGAGATCATGCGCTTGCGGAAAATTCGCACGCACCTGACGGCGCGGGCGCGGCGTTGCGGATTCGCGGGCTGAAGAAGGCGTTCGCGGACGTGCAGGCCGTGGATGGGATCGACCTGGAGGTAGCGAAGGGCGAGTGCTTTGGTCTGCTGGGGCCGAATGGGGCGGGGAAGACGACGACGATCGAGATTTGCGAAGGACTGACCGAGCCGGACGAGGGGACAGTTGAGCTGCTGCGGTTGAAATGGCGGACGGACGCCGACGAGCTGCGGCAGCGGATCGGGATTCAACTGCAAGAGACGCAGTTTCCGGACAAGTTGACGGTGGAGGAGACGTTGCGGCTGTTCCGAAGCTTTTACCGGCGCGGGATCACGGTGGATGAGTCGATCAAGCTGGCGCAACTTGAAGAGAAGCGGCGGTCACGCGTGGGCGGGCTGAGCGGCGGGCAGAAGCAGCGGCTGGCGATGGCGACGGCGCTGGTGGGCGATCCGGAGCTGCTGTTTCTGGACGAGCCGACGACGGGACTCGATCCGCAGGCTCGGCGGCACCTGTGGGATTTGGTGGAGGAGATGAAGCAGGCGGGGCGCACGATCATTTTGACCACGCACTATATGGATGAGGCGGAGCAGCTTTGCGATCGCGTGGCGATTATGGATCACGGCAAGGTGATTGCGCTGGACACGCCGAAAGAGCTGATTGCGACGGTGTGCAGCGAGGACATTGTGGAGTTTGCGGTGAGCGGAAGAGCAACCGCAGATCCTTCGACTTCGCCCGCTGCGGCGGGCTCCGCTCAGGATGACAGAGAGGGCAGAAGGTTGGCTGTGGTGGATGTGGAGGCGCTGAAGAAAATTCCGGGAGTGCAATCGCATCGCATGGATGAGAGCCTGCACCAGCTTTCAGTGAGCGAGCTGCACACGGCGGTGCCGCGGATTTTTGCGGCGCTCGAGGCGCAGGGGCTGCATTTGAGCGAGTTCAGAACGCACTCGGCGACTCTGGAGGATGTATTTGTGCGGCTGACGGGGAGGAATCTGCGCGATGAGTAGTTCCCGAAAGATGAGCTTCGAGTACAGCAGCCTGTTTCAGTTGACGGTGACGCGGATGAAGCTGACACTGCGCGAGCCGGAGGCGATCTTCTGGATCTTCGGGTTTCCCATTCTGCTGGCGATTGGGTTGGGGATTGCGTTCCGCAATCGGCCGGCGGATGTGCTGCCGGTGGGCGCGACTACGGAGCAACTGACGCAGGCGCTCGCGGCGGACAAGGGACTGAAGGCGACGGAGATGGATGAGAGCGCGGGCACGCACGCGCTGGCCGTGGGAACCATTGTTCTGTTGGCCGAGCAGCGCGGCGAAGGGGTGGTGTACCGGTACGACAATACGAATCCCGATGCGCGGACGGCGCGGATGCTTGCGGACCGCGCGATCGAAGTTGCGGCGGGACGGAAGGACGTGGTGACGGCCGAGAACGAACTGGTGCACGAGACGGGCTCAAGGTACATCGACTTTGTGGTGCCGGGACTGCTGGGCATGAATTTGATGGGCTCAGCGATGTGGGGGCTGGGATTCTCGATTGTGGATGGGCGGCAGAAAAAGCTGCTGAAGCGGATGGTGGCGTCGCCGATGCCGAAGTGGCAGTTCCTGGCGGGGTATTTGCTGTCGCGGCTGGTGATGCTGGCGATCGAGGTCGTGGTGTTTTTGGGGTTTGCCAAGCTGGTGTTTGGCGTGCCATTCCGCGGACCGCTCTGGGAGCTCGCGCTCCTTTGTGTTTTGGTTTCGCTTGTTTTTGCAGCCCTCGGGCTGCTGGTGGCGTCGCGCGCGAAAACGATGGAGGCCGTGAGCGGGCTGATGAACCTGGTGATGATGCCCATGTGGATTTTGTCGGGAATCTTTTTCTCGGCGTCGAGATTCCCGGCCATCATTCAGCCGCTGGTGCACGCGCTGCCGCTGACGGCGGCGATCGATGCGATTCGAGGCAATATGTTGCAGGGCGTGCAATTGGGGCAGCTAACGTTGCAGATGGGAATTCTGCTGGCGTGGTTTGTGGTGCCGTTCGCGGTGTCGCTGAGGATCTTCCGGTGGCGGTGAGAGAAGCAGGGAGCAGGGAGTAGCCAGCAGAGAGTAGGAGAACAGGAAAACAGGGAACAGGAATGCGGCTTCCAGCTGCTAGCTTCTAGCCTCAAGTTTTGGGCTCAGTGACCGGTGTCGGCGGCGACGGGGTTGGCGTAGTAGCCGGTGCGGGTGCGGACGACGAGGCCGGGTTGGTCGACTTTGACTTCGATGTGGTGATACTCGTTGGGCTTGTCGGGCGGCGGAGGTTCGAAGGCGATTTCATACCAGGAGTTCGCATCGGTGAGGCATCTCTCGATCTGAGCTGCGACGTCGTTGTTTCCCTCAAGGGTGAGACCTCCGCTCTGGTAGGCAAGCACCTGAAGGCCAAGGTTGCCGAATTGCGCATCGTTGGGTTTGGCGAGGCCCTTGAGAAAGGTCTGGTAGTAATCGGCCGACATCAGGGATTCGTTGGCGCCGACAGGATTGATGTTGTAGAGAGTGATCTTGGTTTGGCGCAATTGCGAAGAGAAGGAAACGACTTCACTAAAGATGTGCTGCTGATCCTTGGAGTAGACATTGATGTAGGGGCCAGAGAGCAGAGGCCAGCCAGGCGAGATCCAGAGAATGATTTTGCGGCCGGGCAGTTTCGCGGCGGAATCGACGACTTGATGAAGTGCCTTGAGGGAGATATCAAGGCGTTCGATCCCACCCCATTGCGAGCTTCGAGTGATTTGGCGCAAACCGCTCTCGTGGTGCTCCAGAGAGTCGCTGAGTTGGTTTCCGTCGGTGGAGAAGCCGTTATCGAAGTGGACGCCGTCATCCGTGAGGACCGCAAATGTGGTGGGGTAAGCCAGCGTTCCTTCATTCGCCTTGAGGAACTTTTCTGTTTGATCGCGCACGTAGGCGACCATTGAGAACGGTGTGTTGACGGCGTCGATGAAGAGGATGACTTCGACCGGCTCTTTAGCGGGAGTGACAACCTTAAAGGAAGTGATGGGCCGAGGAGATTTGTTGTCGAGGAGGGTGAAATCCTGCTGGGCGAGGTTGGGCACGGGCTGGCCGGATTTGGTGTCGACGACGACGTCAAGCAGGATGGGCCCGGAAGAGGCCGAAGCGCCGGGTGGCGAGATGACGGGCAGAGATTGTTGGGCAGAGGCCGCGGGCAGAGCCGCAAGTAAGGCGATGGACGACGTGAGGACGATCCTATAGATGATCATCGAGGGCCTCCGGTCGGAGTTTTGCGAGCCCCGGCAACTCTTGAGTGAATGCGGCTTAATGATACCTCGATGGATGCGAGACCGCTCTGATCGGTTGCATCAACTGGAATTGTCGACTGGCCCGGTAAAATGATCGATATGGATTCAACTCATCAGAGTGCCGAGGGGGCGGAGACGATTCTCGCCGGGAGCCGGTTTATTCGCGCATGCCTGCGGAAGCCGGTGGACCGGACGCCGGTGTGGTTTTTGCGGCAGGCGGGGCGGTACATGCAGGAGTACCGCGAAGTGCGCAAGCACCACACGCTGGTGGAGATTTGCAAGAAGCCGCAGCTGGCCGCGGAGGTGACGATTACCGCGGCGGAAAAACTGGGCGTGGATGCGGCGATCATCTTTGCCGATCTGCTGCTGCCGCTGGAACCGATGGGACTGGACTTCGAGTTCCAGGCGGGCGAGGGGCCGGTGGTGCACAAGCCGGTGCGGAACGCCGAGGACGTGCGCGCGCTGCGGACTGACCGCGCAAATGATTTGGCGTACGTGGCGCGGGCGATTGAAAAAGTGGCTGCGCATTTTCGCGATCGGCTGGGCGTGATTGGATTCTGCGGCGCGCCGTACACGCTGGCGAGCTACATGATTGAAGGCGGCGGCTCGCGAAATTACATCCACACGAAGCAACTGATGTACCGAGAACCCATTGCATGGAGCAGCCTTTTGGACAAGCTCGTCACTGTGTTGACGGAATACTGCCGGTTGCAGGTGCAGGCGGGTGCGGACGTGATCCAGATTTTCGATAGCTGGGTGGGGTCGCTTTCGCTAAGCGACTATCGCGATTACGCTTTCGAAGCATCGAAGCGGTTGGTGCGAGCGGTGCAGGCGATGGGCGTGCCGGTGATTTATTTTGGCGTGGAGACGGCGGGGCTGCTGGAGCAGATGGCTGCGACCGGAGCGGACGTGATTGGCCTCGACTGGCGGCAGCCGCTCGACCAGGGCTGGCGCGCAGTGGGAGATGCGCACGCGGTGCAGGGAAATCTCGATCCGATCACGCTGTTCGCGCCGCCGGAGGTGCTGGAGCAGCGAGTGAAGGAGATTTTGCGCGCGGCGGGTGGGCGGCCGGGGCACATCTTTAATCTGGGCCATGGAATTGTGCCGGAGACGCCGGTCGAAAATGTGCAGGCAGTGGTGAAGATGGTGCGCGAGTTCAGGCTGGAGGGCGCGCGTGGCTAAACAAGCGGTGTTGCTGCTGGCGCATGGAACTCCGGAGACGGTGGAGCAGATTCCCGAATACTTGCGCAACGTGGTGAGCGGACGGCCGCTGCCGCAAGCGGTGGTGGACGAGATTCAGCACCGGTATTCGCTGATCGGGAAAAGCCCGCTGACCGAAATCACAGTTGAGCAGGCGCGGCTGGTTGAGGCGGAGCTTAACGGCGCGGGCGAGACAGATCGCGCTCCCCGCCCAAGCGAAGCTTGGATGGGGCACCCGCGAATTCCAGTGTATGTGGGGATGCGGAATTGGCGGCCGTATATTCCCGATGTGGTGAAGCAGATGCGCGCGGAGGGCGTGGAAGAGGCCGCGGTGATCTGCATGGCGCCGCAGAATTCGCGGACGAGCGTGGGGCTTTACCGGCGCGCGGTTGAGGCTGAGGCGGGCGGATTGCGCGTTGACTTTACCGCGGGATGGGCGGAACATCCGCTGCTGGCGGATGCGTTTGCGGAGCGGCTGAGGCCGGCGCTGGCGAAACTGACTGCGGAAGTGGGCGTGCCCGTACCGGTGTTGTTTACTGCGCACAGCGTGCCGACGCGGACGGTGGAGGCTCCGGCCGCAGGAGCGGAGAGCGCGGGGCCGCGGATGTGGCCGGGTCAGGGAGCCGATCCTTATGCGGAGGACGCGCGGCGAACGGCGGAGCTGGTTGCGGCGAGAGTTCCGGAGATTTCGCGGTGGTGGTTTGCGTTCCAGAGCCAGGGAGCGAGCGGGGGACCGTGGATTGGTCCGAGCGTGGAGGAGACGCTGGACCGGATTGCGGACGAGGGAGTGAAGGCTCTCATCCTCCAGCCGATCGGATTTCTTTGCGATCATGTGGAAATTCTGTTTGACGTGGATATCTTTTTCCGCGAATATGCCAGCAAGAAGCACATTCAGCTGGAGCGTCCCGAGTCTCTGAACGGGTCGCAAACACTTGCGAGAGCTGTCGCGGATTTGGCAAGAAAAGGCTTGGATCGGCTGAACGGTGTGTAAGGGAGCGCTGGCTGGAATTTAGCGGAAGAAGTTCTTTGCCATGAACAAAACATTGGCAGGCCGTTCAGCCAGGCGGCGCATGAAGTAGGGATACCACTCGCTGCCAAAGGGCACGTAGACGCGCACCTTGTAGCCCTGGCTGACAAGTTTTCGCTGCAGATCGCGCCGCACTCCATACAACATTTGAAATTCGAAGTGGCTGGGGTCGATAGCGGCCTCGGTGGCGTAGGCTTTGACTTTGTCAATAAGCGCTTCGTCGTGCGTGGCGAGAGCGTGGTAGATGGGACTGTCGATGAGCATCTTCGCCAGCCTGAAGAAGTTGGCGTCGACATCGGGCTTGTGCGGAAAGGCGACCTCTGGTGGCTCGTTGTACGCGCCCTTGCAGAGGCGGACGCGAATGCCGTCGGCGAGAAGCTGCTCGATGTCGGCCTGAGAGCGATAGAGATAAGCCTGGATGACGACGCCGACGGCGCCGCGCAGCCCGGCGTGCGAGTGGACGCGGCGCACAATGTCGAGTGTGTCCTGCGTGAGGCGCGAGTCTTCCATGTCAATGCGGACGAAACTCTGCGTGGAACGCGCGTGCTGGACGAGATTTTCGGCGATGGACTCGGCTAGCTGGGGAGACATGTCGATTTTCGGATTTAGGCCCATCTGCGTGAGCTTGACGCTGATGTTGGCGTCGAGGCCGCGCTCGGCGATGGAATCGAGCAGATGGTGATAGACGTCGGCGGCACGATGCGCCTCGGTGGGCGAGGTGACGCTTTCGCCGAGGGAGTCGAGAGTGACAGAGATGCCCTGACCGTTGACGGCTTCAGCGACGCGAATCGCGTCTTCCGGCTCCATGCCGGCGATGAATCGCGCATTGAGGCGGGTGCCCAGCGCGGAGTGCTCAAAGAAGCGGCGTAGCGGACGGTTGTGAGAAAGCGCAATGAAAGCGGAACGAAGAACCGGCATGACTCGCCCCTGCTGAAAAGCGCGCCCGACAGAGCGGCTGGCAGACACACTAGTTTCGCATATGGCGACGCGAAAAAGCGTGGCGGCTAACACATTCGTGTCAGGCGAAATACCGAGAAGAATTTTGCCGGCGACAAGGCGAGCTCGCTTATTGAACGTCGAAGAGGGCGCTGCCGTGAGACGGCAAAGTGACGCTGATCTCCTTTGATTCTTTCGCGGTGGAATCGTCCCAAACGTTGTGTGCGATGTGCTTTTTGCTGTCGAGGCCGAGTTGCGGCCAGGTTGCGCGAAGGGTAGCGGGTTCTTCCGAGAGATTGAAGAAGGCAAAGTACTCAGCGTAGCCGCGATCGCCGGGCTGGCCGATGGAGGCGCGCCAAACGCGGGCGTTCTCAAAGCCGGGGCCGAGTGCGGAGGGTGCGACGGGGCGGCTATAGGTGGCGTTCTGGTCGATGAAGAGCACGGATTGATTGGTGAGAAGCGAGCGCGTGAAGTCGTCGAGGCGAGTGAGATTGCCGCCGAAGATGAGAGGCGAGCGCGTGACGGCCCAGAGCGTGAACTCGGTGCGCTGCTCATCGGGAGTCAGGCGGGATTGGCGCGCGTCTCCCCAGCCAGGGTTGGGGCCGAGGTAACCTTCGGGAAGCATGTCGGCGTCAGGCCAGTTGCCGGCGTTGGTGTACGGGTACCACTCGGCGAGGCGGTCGAACATGTCGCGGACGCCCATGGGGAACTCGGTGTCTGGCTTGCGCGGAAAGGTCCAGCCGTCCCAATGATCGTCGGCGATGCGCCACATCTGCGCGTACTTTGCGACTTCGGCGGCGTGATCGAGCTGGGTGGGGCCGGGCGAGAGCGAGAGCACGATAGGCCGGCCGGATTTGCGAATGGCCTCGGCGATCTGGCGAATTTCGGTGGCGCGGTAGGGGTGGTCGGAGACGCAGTCGACCTTGAGGAAATCGAGGCCCCATGATGCGAAGAGACGAATCATCGAGTCGTAGTAGGCCTGGCCGGCGGCATTATCCTTGATGCCCCAATTGCCCGCGTCCCAAGGGCAGGGGGAAGTGGTGTCGGCGGCGTCGGCGGCGTGAAACGAGCTGCCGGCAATGGGCAGATTGGCGGCAACAACCTGGCGGGGAATACCGCGCACAATGTGAATGCCGAATTTGAGTCCCTGAGCGTGGAGCCAGTCGGCAATCGGCTTGAAGCCGGCGCCGTTGGCGGCCGAAGGGAAGCGAGAAGAAACGGGAATCAGCAGGCCATTCGCGTCCCAGAGATAGTTCTTCTCCTCAAGAGTGCGGCCGGCGGGATTAGCCATATACCAGCCTTCGTCGATGACGGCGTACTTCCAGCCGTATTGCTGGAGCGAGGCAAGCACGGTGGCATTGGCCTTGAATTGATCTTCGTTAATGGTGAGGCCGTAGGCGTCCCAACTGTTCCAGCCCATGGGCGGAGTTGGCGCGGGCGATTGCGCGGGAGTGAGGGACGGGAGGAGACACGCGGCGGCGAAAAGAGCAACGGGAATGAGGGCTGGCTTGATCATGAGGAAAGGATAGAACAGCGGAGCCAGCGGGGCTAGCGGAGTTGGCGAGTTGGCGTGCGCTGGCGCACGTTCGCGAGTTAGCGGGTTGGCGCAATCGTGCAAAAGTGGAGTTCGTGGCATCCCACCCTTGGCGTAAAAGCAGAGGCGCGCCAAGGATGGGGCACCCAGCAAGGGAGCGGGTTAGCAAGTTAGCATCCGGCGCGACGGACGGCAGGAAAGCTGGAGGGAGAAGAGGGTTATTCTATGCGAAGCGCGAAGAGAGACAAGAGAAAGCCGGGCAAGTTCCACAAGGAGAGTTCATGACAAAGACCCACGAGACCGGTGCGTGGCTCGGAGCTTTTGCGTTTTGTATTGCCGCGGTATTTTCAGCGGCGCCGGGCTTGAAGGCGCAGGCCGCCGTGCCGGCCAACAAGCCGGCGAAGAGCGCAGCGGGACCGACGATCGAATCGCGTGCAGTCGGGGCGCTGTTTGTGAGCGACATTCACTTTGATCCATTCCAGGATGCTGCGAAGGCGGCAAAGCTGAAGGCAGCGCCGGTGAGCGAATGGAACGCAATTCTGGCTGGGCCACCATCCGCGGATCAGGCGGCGCGGTTCGCCGAGGTAGAGAAGACCTGTAAAGTGCGCGGCGCGGATACGTCGTACATGTTGTACGAATCGAGCCTGCGGGCGATACACGACAATGCGAGTGGCGTGAAGTTTGTGGTGTTGAGCGGAGATCTGATCGCGCATGATTTCCAGTGCAAATACCAGACGCTGTTCCCGAAGCCGAGGCCGGAAGAGTACCGGCTGTTTATCGAAAAGACGATCGACTTCGTCATGCGCGAGTTGCGCGGGGCGCTGCCGGGCGTGCCGGTGTACGGGGCGCTGGGAAACAACGACACGGATTGCGGCGACTATCAGATCGATCCTGACAGCGCGTTTCTCAAGGAGAGCGGGAAGGACCTGGTTCCGAGTGTGCGCGGTCCGGAACGGGAGAGCGAACTGCGCACGTTTGCTGAGGGAGGGTACTACAGCGCGAGACTGCCGGCGCCGCTGGGGCATGTGCGAATGCTGGTGCTGGACGATCTGTTTATGGCGCGGCAATATGCGGCGTGCGGTGGAAAGGCGAATCCCGCGCCGGCGGCAGCGCAGGTTGTGTGGCTGGAACAGCAACTGGACGCTGCGCGGCGAAACAAGGAAAAGGTTTGGGTGATGTCGCACATTCCGCCGGGCGTGAATCCTTACGCGACGGCAATAAGAGTGCTCGACCTGTGCAGCGGGGGCAAGCCGCAGATGTTCCTCTCTTCAGAGGCGCTGCCGGAAGCGATGTCAAATTACGGCGACGTGATTGAGCTGGCGATTTTTGCGCACACGCACATGGATGAGATGCGGCTGTTGAAACCGGCAGCGGCGGGCGCTCCGCCGCAGGGTGTTGCGATCAAGATGGTGGGATCGATTTCGCCGATTAACGGAAACAATCCTTCGTTTACTGTGGCGGCGATCGATGCGGCGACGGCAGAGCTGAAGGATTACCAGGTTTTTGTTGCGTCGAATCCTACGGGGCCGGACGCGAGTCCGAATTCGAACTCCGCAACGCAGTGGACCGAGGAGTACGATTTCGCAAAGACCTACAAAGAGGATGGATTCACCGCGGCGAGCGCGGCAGATTTGATTGCGGGATTCAAGGCCGATCCCACGGCGCAGACCCCGGCGAGCCAGAGTTATATTCGGAATTTTGGTTCGGGAACAAGTGCAAGGAATATCGGCGCACTCTGGCAACCATATACGTGCGCGCTCAGGAATGACGGGGCGGATGCGTTCAGGGAGTGTGTGTGCGGCGGGAAGTGAGGCAGCGGGGTCGGCGGAGCTGACGGTGCTGGCGCACACTGCACCCAGCTTAGGCAGTCAGCAAGTTAGCAGGGCGGCGCAAAGGTTGGGTTGGGATCGTGCGATTTCGCTCTTGACGCAAAGTTAGATGCGTCAAGAGCCCGGTGCTTGGCTAGCGTTCCGGAAGGTACCCGGTGGGGAACGGAATGCCGGGAACGAACTCTGTGTTATAGCCGTCGAATCCTACCAGGGAGTGTTGATTATGTCCGTGCTCTCGAAAGCGGTCGTATACCTGCTCGTGGCATTGCCAGCCGCCGCTGAGTCGCAGGTATTTGCAGCGATCACGATAAGGCCCGCTCGCTCAGCCAGCCCGCGCGTGCAAGTGCTGCCTAACGGTGACCTGATTGCGAGTGGAGCCCCAGTGAATATGCTTTTGAGTTTCGCTTACGACGTGCCTGTCAACCCTTCGCCGCGTCTCTCCGATCTCCCCGACTGGACCATTGGTGAGAGGTATGACATCGAGGCGAAAGCGCCTGCAAATGTCATCACACCCGGCCTTCAGGAGAGCGAAGCGCGAAGCCGAATTCAACAAATGATTCGCGGATTGCTCGCCGATCGTTTCAGACTCGTGATGCGGGTCGAGAACAAAACGATGTCAGTTTATGCTCTCACCGTAGCCAGCGGAGGTCCGAAGCTTCAGAAGTCGGCCATTGCGGAGAAGGACTGCATCTTTTTTGATACCGACCCGAGCGGATGCCATAACTTTCTTGCCGGCCTCGGCCATCCCCTGAATGCAAGAGCCATCGATATGGACGACCTTGCCCATTACATTGGGAACTGGACGGATTTGCCAGTCGTGAACCGCACGGCGCTTAGCGGGCTGTTCACCGTAAACGCGGAAGGCTGGGTCCCTATGCGGCTGCCCCCGCCGCCACCGAACGCGACGCCGGACGTGAATCATTTCGCCGGACTCCCCACAATTTTCACGGTCCTGGGCAAACTCGGGCTCGAATTGAATCGGCAAGAGGACATCCTGCCGGTATACACCGTTGAACGCATCGAGCGCCCGGCGGCCAACTGACGATGACGCTTTAATACGCGCTCCCAAACGACCGCTGATGCTAGGCTACGTTTTCGAGTGAGGAGCGCTGTTTCAATAACTGGCCGAGCCTGACATTACCGCGGAAGTGGCCAGGGCCAACCAGGATGACAAAGCCGTGCTGCGCAGTGTTTAGCGGGCAGCAGCGGCGGACTGGCGGGGGCGTGACGGGTAAGTCAGCGACCCAGGTCGTGCCAGGGGTTATCCGGAGTCATCCACCAAAGCACAGACAAAGTGAGTGCGGCCGCCGTCAAAACGATCAGTGCTAAACGTATCCAATGGAGCTCACCCGCACTTTGAGTCACGGTCTGTAGATGTATCGTTGTTTCCGCGCCGACGGCGTGGTCCACAGCCTTTTGGTCCGGCGCAGTTATCACCGCTGGCTTCTTCGGTTGGCCTACCAGATCCTGGAGGCTACCCGGCGGGAGCGTGGCGGAGAACCCTCCAGTAGGCTTCAGGACGGTGAAATACCCAGCCTGGGTCACGGCGAAATCCCGACGCTTCAAGAAACGTGGACTCATCATCGCGTCCTTCTTGATGAACCTGCGACGAGCTTACGCCTGGGTTGTGCAGCTTGCAAGCTTTCTGGATAACATGCGGGTGTGGAGATCGTCGCGTCGATCGTTCAATTCTGCGGCGACGCGGAGCGGCGGGACCGGCAATTCTGACGAGGTTGCGATGAAAAAAGGATATTGGGTGAATGCTTACAGGTCGATTTCCGATGAAGCGGCGCAGAAGGCTTATTCGCCGTTGGCGGTGTCGGCGATTGAGTCGTTTGGCGGTCGATTTCTAACGAACGGCGCGAGCCATGTGGAGGCTCACGAGGCTGGGGTAGCATTGCGAACGATCATTGTGGAATTCGATAGTTACGAGATCGCGCTGGCGGCACGCAAGAGTGAGGCATACCAAAAGGCGCTTGAGGCGCTTGGATCCGGAGCGGAGCGCGATGCGCGGATCGTGGAAGGGGCGTAGATCGGGCTGAATTTACCGGGCGGAGGAGACGGCCTGCCGGAGCCGCGGCGTCTTCTCTGCGCTTCGGTCGAGATACTCATTCACGGCGGCGGCGGCTTTGCGGCCTTCGGAGATTGCCCAGACTACGAGCGACTGACCGCGGCGCATGTCGCCGGCGGCAAAGATGCCGTCGACCGAGGACATGTAGTCCGTGGTGGCGATGTTGCCGCGATTGTCGAGCGCCAAGCCGAGCTGTTCGATCATGCCGTTACGGACTGGACCGAGGAAGCCCATGGCGAGCAGAACGAGATCGACGTCGAGCGTGAATTCGGTTCCGGCCTGGGGCTCGAACTTGGGCGGCGGGCCGACGCGAATGCAGTGAAGCTGCTTGACGTTGCCGGCATCGTCGCCGGTGAATTTCACAGTATTAATGCTCCAGTCGCGAGTGCCGCCCTCTTCGTGCGAGCTTTCGGTGCGCAGTTGCAGCGGCCAGAGCGGCCACGGAGTTGAAGCGGCGCGCTCGGCGGGCGGACGCGGCATGATTTCGAACTGGTGAACGCTTTTTGCGCCCTGGCGATGGCTGGTGCCGAGACAGTCCGCGCCGGTGTCGCCGCCGCCGATGATCACGACGCGCTTGCCGGTGGCGAGGATGGACGCCGCGGCCTTCATGGACGCAAGAAGAGCTTCTTCCTTGTCGCCTTCGTTGCGGCGATTCTGTTGCGGCAGGAACTCCATGGCGTAGTGAATGCCCTTGAGCTCGCGGCCGGGGACGGGCAGGTCGCGAGGATGTTCCGCGCCGCCGCAAAGAAGGATTGCGTCGAATTGTTCGGTGAGCGACTCGACGGGAATGTTGACACCGACGTGCGCGTTGGTCTGGAAGATGACGCCCTCGGCCTTCATCTGCGCGATGCGGCGATCGACGACGTGCTTCTCAAGCTTGAAGTTGGGAATGCCGTAGCGGAGAAGGCCGCCGATGCGGTCG
>Ga0181535_10002963_pt1 | contig 20087 bp, 2 predicted proteins | sample PEATcosm2014_Bin_44_FD_119774 | JGI IMG/M metagenome (GOLD analysis project Ga0181535, IMG submission 119774) | Peatland microbial communities from MTU Mesocosm Facility, Houghton, MI, USA - PEATcosm2014_Bin17_30_metaG | ecosystem: Environmental > Terrestrial > Soil > Wetlands > Peat | place... | reverse complement strand
GGCCCTGGCGGTGGCGGTTCTCGCGATTTGTGGCGCGCTGTCGTCGGTGCAGGTTCGTTACTGGCAAAACAGCGAAACTCTCTACGGCCACGCTTTGAAAGTGATGCCAAATAATCTGGTGGCGCACAACAATCTGGGCCTTGCGCTCGCCAAAGATGGCCGCGCGGCGGAGGCCATCGCCGAGTATCTCGCCGTGCTGAAGGTCAGGCCGGATTACTCGGAGTCGCGGTTCAATCTGGGCGTCGCGCAGACGGAACTGGGACAGGCGGCGGATGCCATCGCAAATTTTAGCGCCGGACTTGAGATTGACCCGGACAACGCGGAGGCGCATTTCAGCCTGGGCCAAGCGCTGGAAAGCCTGGGCCGGACAAACGAAGCCTCGGCGGAATACCGCGCCGCATTAAAGTTCAAGCCGGATTACGCCCAGGCGCACAACAGTCTGGCCAGCGTCCTCATCAGCCAGGGACAGGATGAGGAGGCAATGAAGGAATTAACCATCGCGCTCCGCCTGAAACCGGATTACGCGGAGGCGCACAGCAATCTGGCGCAACTGCTCGCCGAACAAGGCAAGTCGAACGAGGCGCAGGTTGAGCGGGAGATTGCCGCACGCCTGCAACCCAACCGCGCCGAAACCCGCTTTAATCTCGCCGTCACGCTGGCGGTGCAAGGACGTTTGGCGGCGGCCGTGCCCGAATTTCAGGAGGCGTTGCGGATCAAACCAGCGTGGCCGGAGGCGCATTATAATCTTGGCACCGCGCTCGCCGGTCTGGGCCGGCTGGCCGAGGCCACGGCGGAGTTTCAGGAAGCCATCCGCCTCAAACCGGATTACGCCGACGCCTGCAACAACCTCGGAGTCATCTTCCTCAACCAAGGCCTGATTGACAAGGCGATCAGCCAATTCCAGCAAGCCATTCGCCTAAATCCCGGTTACGCCAACGCGCAAGGCAATCTGGCGCATGCCTTGGAACTGAAAAGCAATGCAAATACAAGGACACCAGACTCCGCAAAGCCGTGAGACCGGAGCAAACATGACGAGGCGCGATTCAACCACCGACGATTCATCGGGTCATTTCGCCTGCGCCTGGTTGCTACGGCGAGACCAGAAGGAAGAAAGTAGCCGGATCCGTCCCAGGCGTGTTCGTGTAGTTGTAGCTGCCGTCCGCCGCAAACACGTTCGTCCACACGGGCGTCCAATTCGCCAACGGCAACGACACATCCTGCGTCGTCAATATCCGGTATTGCTCCCCCGCCGGCCCATTCGTCCCGCTGAACACCAGCTTCCCGTCCGCCGTCATCGCCACTCCGCCTAACATCGTCATCGGCTTCACCACCACGTAATTCGTCAAGGTGCTGTTGCCGGATCCGCCCGCACCGGTCACCGTCAAACTCACCGTGTAGCTCCCCGCCGCCGCATACGCGTGCATCACGCTCGCGAGGGACGTGTTCGTCACCGCATTGCCATCCCCAAAGTTCCACACCCAATTCGTGATGCTTCCCGTCGAGGCATCCGTGAAGGTCACCGTCTGTGTCACAAAGAGGTTTGTCGGCGCGCCGCCAAAGCCGGCCATTGGCGGCGGGTTGGTCACCACGATGTAAGCTGTGTTGGTCAGCGAGTTCGCGCCACCGGAACCGCTCGCCGTCAGAATGACGGTATAATCGCCCGCATTCGTGTAGGTGTTGGTCACGGTGGTATTGGAACCAGCGCTGAACGTGTTACCGTCACCGAAATCCCAGAAATAGTTGGTGCCATTGCTCGATGAGTTCGTAAAGGCTACTGTCATAGGCGCGACCCCGTTGGTCGGCGTTCCACTGAATCCGGCTACCGGCGGCGGGTTTGTTACCACGATGTAAGTTGTGTTCGTCTGCGCGCTCAAGCCGCCGGGACCATACGCCGTCAGAATGACGGTGTAGTTGCCTGCATTCGTGTAGGTGTCGGTGACATTGGTGTTGGAACCGGTGATCAACATATTACCGTCACCGAAATTCCAGACATAGTTGGTGGCATTACTCGATAGATTCGTAAAGGTTACCGTCATAGGCGCGACCCCGTTGGTCGGCGTTCCAGTAAATCCGGCCACCGGTGCCGGCGGCGGCGCTAAAACCACTTCAATGCTCCCGTTGATCGTCAGTCTGTTGCTCCAAACCAATCCCTGACTCAATACCGGCAGATTGATCGTCGTGAATCCGCTGCCACTATATGTTCCTGAACTGAACAATTGGAAGGTGTCGCCTGCAACCAGCGCGCCATCCCCCGCGTTGGTTATGACAGTCAGTGTGCCGCCACCATAACTGACCCCGGAACTGACCACCTGATCGTTGCCATGGTTGTTATGTGACACCGCCATGTTGCAATAGCTGCCGGAGCCCAGTGTCAGGTTGCTGTTGATGGTCAACACCGTTCCCGCCGTGCTGACACCCGCTCCGGGAGAAAGAATGCCGCCAGCCTGGACGGCGACGGTGCCGCCGATGCTTCCGGAACCGCCCAGCGTGCCGCCAGTGACGCTAACGGGGCCGTTGCTAATGCTGCCGTTGACGAGCAGCGCGCCGTTGCTGACGATGGTGGAACCGGAGCCGGTGTCGTTGCCGGTGTAGATATTCGTTCCGCTTCCTAAAATAGTCAGCGTTCCGGCATTGCTGATGTTATTGGTAATCGTGTAATTGTCCGACCGGTCAAAGGCCAGGGTCGCGCCGTTGGAAATAGTGACACCGCCGGATGTCAATGTTCCATCCGCACTACCGTCGCCGATTTGCAATGTGCCCGTGCCGACCATAATCGGCCCGGTAGGACCGTTGGTGGCATTGCCGGCGTCTGTGTTCGTGCCAGTCAATATTAGAGTGCCGGTGCCAACCTTCGTTAGCGCCGAAATGTTTGCCGCCCCGTAGTTGGAAATAGATCCGGCAAAGGTAGTCGAGGTGTTAAGACCGCCAACGCTCCAGATGGTAGTGCCCGTAGTGCTCCTTGAGCCTAACAGAACGGTTGACGGGCCACCGATCAATTCTCCAAGATTGATCGTCCCACCATTGTGGCTGGTCAAGTAAACTGCGTCGTTCACGTTCGTGCCAAGGTTGAAACTCGCACTGACATTGCCGGCATTAGCCGCCGTGTTCCCGCTGTTAAACCGCAGGCTGCCCTGGGAAACAAGACCACCATTGTTCAACGGGGCGATGATAATCTTGCCGGTGAAATTAGCCATCGTCGCGGTGGAGCTTGCGCCTCCGATTGTCAGGGTTGTGCCAGCAACATCCATATTGCTAATGATAATGATGCCGCTGCCCGCCCACGCCCCGGGCCATGAATTGTTACCGCCCCCGCCGCCATTTAAGTTTATTACGGATGTGCCATTGAAGTTTAACGAATTATTAATGGTGGTTCCGGCCGGAACGGACATGGTGCCTCCGTTGTTCGTGATGACTCCGGTGCCCAAACTTGCGCTGGCTCCCAATTGCACCACGCCACCATTGATCACTGTGCCGCCGCTGTAGGTGCTGGCCTGCGTGCCGAAGATGATGCTCCCGCCATTGGCGGCGCTTCCGTCGTTAATAGTCAGGGGAAAAGCTCCCGAAACAACGCCGTTGACATTGAGCTTCTGGCCGTTGGCCACCGACCAAGTCTGGCCGGCGCCCAAAGCCACCGGACAGTTTAACGTCAGGGCGTTTGCCGCCTGGCTCATGTCAATGCCCAATGAATTCAGGCCATTCAATGTCAGGGTGTTTCCCGTGCTGATTTGAATTGGCAGGGCCGGATTCAAAATTTGAATTTCGCCCCAGGCCGTGTTGGCGCCCAGCGCGTTGGTCGCGTAGGCCGGGTTGACACCGGTGATGGTGGAATCGAAAACCGCAACATTAGTCGCCCCCGGCGCCACCCCGCCAATCCACGACGTGCCCGCGGTGAGATTGCCGCCATTGTCCGCATTGGTGATGTTGACCTGGCCTGGCGGCGGGCTTGTTACCACGATGTAAGCCGTGTTGGTCAGAGAGTTTGTGCCTCCCAAACCGATTGCCGTCAGAATGACGGCGTAGTTGCCGGCATTCATGTAGATGTCAGTCACGTTGGTATTGGAACTGGTGTTGAGCATGTTGCCGTCACCGAAATTCCAGACATAGTTGGTGGCATAGCTCGAAAGATTCGTAAAGGTTACCGTCAAGGGCGCGGCCCCGTTGGTCGGCCCGCCGACAAAGCCGGCTGCCGGAACTGGCACCGAAACCACCTTGATGCTTCCATTGATCGCCAGGCTGTTGCTCCAGACCAGTCCCGGACGCAATGCCGGCAGATTAGTTGCGCTGAAACTCCCTGAATAATTGCCGGACGAGTTCGCCTTGAACAGTTGGAAACTGTCGCCCAAGGCCAATGGGCCGTCCCCGGCATTGGTTGTCACCGTCAGCGCGCCGCCATAAGCAATCGCCACGCAGGCGATCTGGTCATTGGTGTGGTTGTTGTGCGACACTGCCGTGATGCTGGCGCTGCCGGCGGCCAGTGTCAGGTTGCTGTTAATGGTCAGCACCGTTCCCGCCGTGTTGGCGCCCGCTCCCGGAGCCAGGACGCCGCCGGCCTGAACAACGACGGCGCCGCCGATGCTCCCGGAACCGCCCAGCGTGCCACCGCTGACACTGACCGGGCCATTGCCGATACTGCCGTTAATCAGCAGCGTCCCGTTGCTGATGGTGGTGGAATTGCTATAAGTGTTGAAATTATTCAGCGTCACGGTGCCGGGACCCGCAAGTGTCAGCGCGCCACCGCCAGCTATCGAAAATCCTCCAACGCTGCCAATCGTGTAACTGTCCGCCGAGTTGTTGAACGTCACGCTGGACGGCGAAACATTCGTCGCCAAATTCACCTTGAATCGTGACGCCGTATCGTCAAACAACACGGCGTCGCCGTTGGTAAAGGTGTTTGCTGGCAGGGAGTTGGTCCAGTTGGCGGTGGCAAAGTCCCAATTGGTGCTGACAGCGGCGGTCCAAGCATCGGTTGGGGAAGCTTGCAGCGGGGAGAAGACAGCGGCGGCGAAATTCGCTCCCCGAGCCGTTCCAGTCCAGGTTCCCGAAAAGGTGTCAGTGCCGCCGCTCAAACCCGACACATAACCAGCAGTCGCCACGGTGCCCGGACGGCTCTGGGAACTGAACGAATGGGATTCCGTGCCACCGGTCCCGGTGATGGTGGGGTTGCCACCGGAAGTGCTGGCCCAAGTCGAGTTCACCGCGGCCCAGGAGCCAGCCGTAACCCACGACACATTAAACGTGATAGTGTCGCCAGTCGCGTTTGCGCCGACCGAGCCGGTTCGAGGAGCGGTGGTGCTGGTGCCGGCAAGGGTATAGGCCGTCAGCCAGGTGGCGTCAGCTCCGGACACCGTGACTGAAAGAGTGGCCGTGCCCGTCGGCGGGTTGAAGCAGTAATAGATCGCGGAACCGCGATAAGGAGTAACATTAAGGTCTTGCTGAACTGCCCGGGTCAGGGTTGCCCCGTTCCAAGTCAGGGTTGCGGGTTCGGCGTTGAAGACATTATGATCTTCCACCAAAGCCACCAGCACGGTGGCTCCCGTAGTGACCGTGACGGACTGGCTGACAGTGGCCGACGCCAAGTAGGTGATGGCTGTCGTTCCGTCGTGTATGTAAATCGGCGGCGGGGCTGTCACCACGATGTAAGCCGTGTTGGTCAGCGAGTTGGTGCCTCCCAAACCGGTTGCCGTCAGGATGACGGTGTAACTGCCCGCATTCGTGTAGGTGTTAGTCACGTTCGTTTTGGAACTGGCGCCCAACATTTTGCCGTCACCGAAATTCCAGACATAGTTGGTGGCGTTGCTTGAAAGATTCGTAAAGGTCACCGTCAACGGCGCGGTCCCGTTGGTCGGCCCGCCGACAAAGCCAACTACCGGCGGCAACGGCGGCGTCACCACGATGTAAGTTGTGTTGGTCAGCGAGTTGGTGCCTCCCAAACCGATTGCCGTCAGGATGACGGTGTAGTTGCCCGCGTTTGTGTAGGTGTCGGTCACGTTGGTGTTGGAGCCGGTGGTAAGCGTATTGCCGTCGCCGAAATTCCAGACATAGTTGGTGGCATTGCTCGAGAGGTTCGTAAAGGTCACCGTCAACAGCGCGGCCCCATTGGTCGGCCCGCCGACAAAGCCGACTACCGGCGGCAACGGCGGCGTCACCACGATGTAAGCCGTGTTGGTCAGTGAGTTGGTGCCTCCCGGACCGGTTGCCGTCAGGATGACAGTGTAGCTGCCAGCATTTGTGTAGGTGTCGGTCACGTTAATACCGGAACTGTTGCTGAACACATTGCCGTCACCAAAATTCCAGACATAGTTGGTCGCATTGCTCGAAAGGTTTGTAAAGGTTACCGTCAGAGGCGCGGCCCCGTTGGTCGGCCCGCCGACAAAGCCGACTACCGGCGGCGATGTTACAATGACGTATTCAATATCATGCGATCCCGAACCGATGCCGGAAACGCCGAGGTAGCCGTTGGTCGCCGTGCCGGTGATGTTGGCACCGTCCATAGTAACAGTCGTGTTGGTGCCGCCCGCCTGCGGCACGTAGATGGTGGCGGTCACGTTGACAGGAATCGTAACAGCAAGATGATACTGCGTCGCGCTGCGATCCCACTCCACATTGATGGCCCCGCGATCGGTCGTCACCGCACCACTGGCCGTGGAGAGGCTGTTGCCAAAATCCAGCGGCTTGATCTGCACCTGGTCAAACTGCGCCTTCAACGGCTTTATGCCCAAAATGTATCGCACATAGCCATCCAAGCCCACCGCACCCCACCCATGCGACTCGCTGTTCCCATCCGTGTTGGCCGTCCACGACTCCCATGTCGCCGTCCCGCCCAGCGCCAGGATTCGCGCCCAGCCATACTGGTTTGCATTGGTGTAAAGATTCAGCAACGCCGGTCCCTGGTTGGCCTCGCCGAGCGCGCGCACGACCTGAAGAATGCCCAGCGCGCTGACGCTCATGTTGCTGCTCACAACCAGGGAGGCGACGCTCGCCTGCTGCGCCGCCGGCACAATGTTAAGTGAGAGCGGAAAGGCGTTGGCATGCTGCGAGGCGTGCGTGCTTTGCGTCCCGTTGGGTTCGAGGCCGTCCACATAGACACCAGCGGCGTTGATCAGGTTGGTGTTTATCGCGGCTTGCAGGGCGTTGGCCATCGCGCGGTAAGTGGCGCCGTCCGCCGTGTTGCCAACCTCGTTGGCGATGCGCGAGACGACGTCGTAGTCTTCCCAAGCCCAGCCGTTGATAACGGTGCTGGCATTGGTGCCGGGGCCGCGGACGGTGTTCAAGTCGTAGCCAAACTGCATGTTGGGCGGCCAGTCTATGATGCCGTTTGTATAAGAGCTGGAGGTGCCGCCGTAAAGTCTGGTGATCAAACCGTTGGCCGGGTTGAGGCTGCGGTTGACATATTGGGCGATGTTGGTCAGCGCGGTGTAGTTCGTTTTGAGGAACGCGAGGTCGCCAGACTGGAGATAATACTCCCACACCCAATCGAGATACATCTGCGTGTAGTCGGGAATGTCCCGCGCGTTGTTGTCATCGGGATAGCAGGCGTTCACCCGGCCGATGTCGGCGCCATTGCTCCAGAACTCACCCATGGACTCGATGAACTCGTTCAACCGGCTGCGCGTGAGCACGCGCTCATTCTCCACCTGCATCGCGGCGAGGCTTTCCTGGTAGCCATCGCCCAGAAAGCCGCCCTTCTGGCGGATCGAGTCTATGAACTCCTCCTGCGCGTCTATGGGCAGCGTTTGTTTCATCAACCCCCACACGGCGTTGAGCGTGGTGTTGGGCGATGTGAAGGACGAGGACGCGTCGTTCATCTGACTGTTGCGCTCAATGAACGAGAAGTTGGCCGTCGTCACGGGCATCGGCGAATTGGTGATTTCAAAATAGCGCATTGTTTCATACTCGGCCGCCTGATAGGTGAAGCTGGAGCCGTTGAGCACGGTAAAATAACTCATGTTGACGGTCTGGTTTTGATTGGGGTCAATCGTGCCTCCGGAATTGAGTGCGAAGCCGCCAAACATGCCGACCGTCGTGCCGGAGGTGCCGCCCGAAAATTGGATGCTCGGCACGCCGGAATAAAGCTTGCCCAAATCCACCAGGTAGTTGTTGTTGCCCAGACTTGTTACCGACACCGGCGTAATGACCGTCTCAACAATACGCGTCAGGTTGGGCAGGGGCACGCCCGAAAACGTCGAATTGGGCTGGGGGCCAAACACCGCAGCGTTGGCCCATGCCGAATCGTCGAAGCCGTTCGTGTTCCAAGTCGGCGTGAGGTTGCGCGCGTCAATCTTCTCGATGTAGCCACTGCCGGAGCCGCCGCGCGAGGCCTGGCCGGTGACCCAGCTTGTCGCCTGACTCTGCAACCAGGTGCCGTCGGTGCCCACCACGACACTCGAGCCGTCGGCGTAATGAATGATCGCCTCCATCAAGACGCCGCGCTGATCGGCCACCCGTCCCGATCCGCCGCCGAACCAGTGGTTGAACATCGCAAACACATTGGACACGCCAGGCGTGACCAGCCCGGTGATGTCGTAGGCATTGTAAAACTGGAACTGCGGAAACGCATAGATGGGGCCTTTGCCCACCAGCGTCCCGTTCACATAAAGCACGTATTTTTGCACGCTCGTCACATAAACCGTCGCGCGCGTCACCGTCCCGGCGGGCAGATTGGTGGACTTGCGATAGTAGGTAAAGTCGTCGGAGGCGTTGGAGTTACGCCAAATCCACGACGCCGCGCTCCAGTCGGAGTTGGCGAGCAGGCCGACTTCAAATGTGCTGTTGGTTGAATACGGGCCGGCGTTGCCCTCCCGGTTCCAGGTGCGAACCTGCCAATAATACTGCGTGTCCGCAGTGAACGGCGCGCCCGCATACACGACATGGTTTTCCGAACCACTTGCAACCTGCCCGCTGTCCCAAACGTCGCCAAAATTGACGGCGAGATCCGCCGCGTTGGTGGCGACGAGAATTTCGTAGCCCGTCTGGATTTCGTTCGCGTTGGTGTCGTTGTCGAGCCAGCCAAAATACGGCGTGGCCTCTGTGCCCACCGGCGCACTGACATCGTCCAGGCGCAGGTTCGTCGGCGCAAAAGGCGCGGCGGCAAACACCGGCGACAAGCCGGTGCCGAACAGCAGGCCGAACACAGCCAGAAACACCAGCCACAACAGTCGAGCACGGCGCAACCTAACGGCTTTCAAGGTTGATTCGGCTTTGTCGAAGGCGAACGAATTGGTTTTCTGCACGGTCATGGTTTTACCTATTATCCGATAAGATATAATTTTGGCAAGCCAAATTGCCCAATTGTCCAATTCGTCACCATATTGGCGAGGCACCACGTTTGCAGAACATAAAAAGCGGGGATGCCCTTGGGCATCCCCGTGCAACCAACCTGAATTGTCTGCCGCTTACGGCGATACCAGCAGGAAGAAGCCCGCCGGATTCACCCCGGGCGTGTTCGTGTAGCTGAAGCTCCCGTCCGCCGCAAACACGTTCGTCCACACCGGGGTCCATCCCGCCAGCGGCATCGCCACGTTCGTCGTCGTCAGGACCCGGTATTGCGCCCCGGCCACTCCGTTCGTCCCCCGGAACACAAACTTCCCTCCGCTCAACGCCACTCCCCCAATCGCCGCCTTCGGCTTCACCACCACGTAATTCGCCTGCGTGTTCGTGTTCGATCCGCCCGCACCCGCCACCGTCAAACTCACCGTGTAGCTCCCCGCCGCCGCATACGCGTGCGACACGTTCGCGCTGGTAGTGTTCGTCACGCCGGTTCCATCCCCAAAACTCCACACCCAATTCGTGATGCTCCCCGTCGAGGCGTCCTTCAACGTCACTGTCTGCGTCACAAACACGTTCGTCGGTCCGCTGCTGAACCCGGCCACCGGCGCCGCTGACCCCACGACGACGTAGGCCACGTTGGTCAGCCCGCTCGCGCCGCCAACTCCATACGCCGTCAGGCTGACGGTGTAGGAACCCACACTGACGTAGGCGTGGCTCACGTTGGTGTTCCCTCCCGTGCTCAACGTGGTGCCATCACCAAAGTTCCACACCCAGTAGCCCGCCCCGCTCGACTGGTTCGTGAACGTCACGGCCAGCGGCGGAACCCCGGCAGTCGGCGTCCCGCTGAAATTCGCCACCACCGGCGACGCTGCCACCACTTGAATCGAGCCATTCAACGTCAGGTTGGCGCCGCTCCACCCCAATCCCGGTCCGGGCGGCGGTTGGATCGTGGCAAAACCGCTGCCCGCATTGTAACTGCCGGTCCCGCCGCCAAGGTTGAACAACGTGAACGTGTCACCCACCTGATAGGGCGTCGCATCCCCCGCATTCGTCGCGACCATCAGTATGCCGCCATAAGTTATCGTCGCAGCACTGGTAATCTGGTCGGCCGGACCGCCATGCACCACCTGCATGATGGCGGTGCTGCCAGCCAGCAGCGTCAGGTTGCTGTTGAGGGTCAACACCGTTCCCGCCACATTCGTGCCCGCTCCCGGCGCCAAGGTGCCGCCAACCTGATTGGTGACCGTGGCGTTGATGGTTCCGGAACCGCTTAATGTGCCGCCCTGGATCGTGACGAAGTTGGTGCCGACGCCAATGCTGCCTGTGATCTGCAGCACGCCATTGCTCACGACCGTTGGGCCGCTGTAAGTGTTCACGCCAGCCAGCGTCTGCGTGCCAGTGCCAACTTTTGTCACACTCACCATATTACCAGCAGTAACCGGCGTAACGGTTCCGTCCTGGATACTTCCATAATAGGTTGCGTTGATATTTTTTCCACCAATGACAAATGTGGTTGCTATGGCCGTCGCGGACCCTGCTCCTTGAACCAGCGTGTTGGGGCCGCCAGCAAGCGCGCCAAGCAAATCAATGGAATTGCCGGTCCGGTCAAAAAACCTAACACCCGGTGGCGCCGTATTCGTGCCGAGGTCAAACAGGCATCCCGAGCTCCCATTTATACCTGCATTAACTCCGGTATTTGGGTAAAAGCGAACGTATCCTTGCACCGTGTTATCAGCAACCTTGAACGTGCCATTGAAGTTGGCCATGCCGTTGACTCCAATACCAAAAGTCTGGGCGAGGGTGTTGTTCGCGGTGTCCATGTTCAAAACCACAGTCCCATTTCCAGTGAACGGGCCATTCATTTCGGGAAGCAGCGCGGCACCGGTGTTGGGCACACTAATCGTAGCGTTGCCGGTCACATTGATTGGGTTATTGTATTGGACGGTTCCCGCCGTTCTCACAACCAGCGTTGCGTTGCTGGTCAGGGTGATGGGTCCCGTCCCAGCCGCCGCCGCGTTTTGCAGCGTCAAGGTATTGTTGCTAACCGTCGTGCCGCCAGTGTAAGTATTTGCGGCGGTCAGAATCAAGCCGCCGGCATCGGTCAAGCTGAGCGCGCCCGAACCCGTAAAGACGCCATTCAGTGTCAGCGTTGTGCCATTGATCACGTCAAAAATTCCGCCAGTGCCATTCAAGGTCGCGCCGCGGTCGGTGGCGGCGGTCGGGCCGGTATAGGCCAGGGTTCCGCCATCATAGAACAGCAGGTTCGCCGAACTGTTGGCGGCCGCGCCGATGGGGCTGGCCAAACCACCGTTGGGCAGATACGGAACGGAGATGGTCCCGCCACCTATCACCGTCGGCCCGGTATAGGTGTTAGTCGCCAGGATGGTCAAAGTGCCGTTATTGGTCTTGAGCAAGCCGAGGGAACCGGTGATGCCGCCGTTGCCGGTGAATGTGTAACTTTCCCGCGTCGAGTTGCTTACCACCAACGAGGTGGGATACAAGGTGTTTTGCAGGGTCACGTTCGTATTGCCAGCGCCGCGATCGTTGAAAGTCACGCTGTCCCCGGATTGGAATGAGTAGGAGGTGGCTCCAGCCACCCAGTCCTTGCCGATGGTGTCCCAATTGTTGGCCACGCCGTCACCCAACCAGACTAGATTGGTTGATGACCGCGAAGGCGCGCCGACGATCACCGCAATTTCCGGCGGCGTGGTGGTGGTGATGTTGGTCAAAATGCCGCTGTAAGCATAAGCCCCAAAGTTGACGGTTAAATTGCCAATTGGGCCGTTGAAGCCGCTGGTGTAGGTGAACAACGGGTATATGCCTGCGGTAATCGTGCCACCGTTCAATCCACTCAAGTTTATGTTTTGGGGGCCGCTGGACACATCCAAGGTGCCCTGCACCCTGATCACATCGGAATTGCCGACGGTGGACAGTTGGAAGTTATTGTTAACCCCGCCCAATTCGGTCAATCCACCGATGATGGTCAAGGCTCCAGTCGCACTGGCACTCCCTGGGTTTAGGCTCACGCCACTGTTGGCGCTAAGCGAGCCGTTCAGAGTTCCACTGCCACCGATGCTTTGACCGCTGTTCAGCGTCAGCACCGGGGTGTGGAGGCCGGTAACATCCAGAACCGCATTAGTGTTTATGAAGATATTTGCGCTGCTGGCGATGGAGGCATCGTTGGCGGTTAACGGATTTAGGATCAGTGCCAGCACGCCATTGCTGATGCTCGTTGATCCGCTGTAGGTGTTTATCCCAGCCAAAATCCATTCGCCAGTGCCAACCTTCGTGATTGAAGTCACACCAACCCCCGCCTGCGCGTCATCCTCGATCGTGCCGTAAAATGTGTTGGTGGTGTTTTTCCAGCCCACCCTCCAAGTTGTGGTTCCCGCGCTTCCAGTTCCCGTCCCGATGACGGTGTAGAGGTCGCCGCCCAGTCCGCCGATGTCAATCGTCGCGCCGCTGCCCACGGTCTGGCACATCAACAGGGTGCTCTGCGGAGAGTTGAATACCCCGTTCGGATCGCCGGCCAAATAGATGGCGGCGTTGGTGTAGCCGAAACTGTTGTTGATGCGGAACTCGTCCACGTTGGCGGTGATCGCGCCAATCGTGTTGGCGTTTGCATTTGGGAATCCGGCGCCGGTCACATTGATCAGGCCGCTAAACGCCGACCAGTTGCCCGACAGCGGGTAACGAACATAATTGGCCACCAGATTAATCGTGCCGCCGCCAGTCAAGCTGCTGTTCAAGCCGGCGCCAGCGCCGGTGGCCGGGTTCCCGCGACCGGGCAGTTGCAGCGTGCCAATCTGGCCGGCGGGAACCACCAGCGGATTATAAAAATTGTTGAACGCGGTCAGATAATTGGAGTTACCGAGCCAGCCGTATAATTGCAGGGTGCCATTGGTGCCCATGAATGTGACCGAGTTGGTGATGGGGCCAACGCCGCTGCCTCCAGCTCCATCCCAGTTGGCGATGTTGTCTCCCAACACCAGCACGCCATTGCTGATCACCGTCCCGCCCATGTAGGTGTTGGTGACGACGTTCTGCAAGACAAATGTGCCGTTGCCCACTTTGGTCAACCCGCCCGAACCCGTCACCAAACCATACTCGCTGAAGGCAGTGGCGGCGTTGGTGACATCCACCGTAATTCCATTCACAAATGTCATGCCGTGATCCATCCCGTTCGAGGCGTCCACGCCTGAATACCTCAAAGCGGACCCGTAGAAAACCAAGTTCGTGGGATTGCTGGACGCTGCGCCGATGGGGCTGGCCAAACCGCTGACGACACCAGTCTGAATCTCCAGAACACCACCGCCGATGACCGTCGGCCCCGTATAGCTGTTGATGGTCAAGAGGGTCAATTTACCGCCATTGGTCTTGGTCAAGCCGGTGGTTCCGGCTATGCTCCCGACGCCGGTGAAGATGTAATTTTTCACCGCATTGCTCACCACCAGCGTGGTTGGAAACACAGGAGACTGCAGGCTCACGGGAGGAATCGCGGAGCCTGAATCGGTGAATAACGCGCTGTCACCGTCCTGGAACGTATAGTTTGTGCCGCCATTTGCCCACTCATTGGCGGTCACTGTGTCCCAATTGTTATTAAGGCCGTTGCCCATCCAGGTCAGATTCAAATTCGGGCGCACCGCCGGAGTGACGATGACCGCAATTTCCGGCGGCGTGGTGGTGGTGATGTTGGTTACGGTGGCGTTGAAACCAAATGCCGCAACGGAGAAATGGGTGGCGTCACCGGCCAGTGTGCCGGTATAGAGGATCAACGGATATGTGCCGGGGGTAACCACTCCGCCGCCAAATTCATTCAAGGTAATGTTTTGTATGCCGCTGGACACATCCAGGTTGCCGTTGACAACCAAGAGGTCGTTGGTGCCGCCGGGTTTGGATAGCACAAACTGATTGTTGACGTTGCCGCCTTCTACTAATCCGCCGTCAATGGTCAATGTTCCAACCGTATTGGAGCCAGCCGGGCTTACACCGCCCGGGAAAATGCCGCCTGTGACCGTGAACGCGGTCAACGAGCCGCCAACTATGTTGTTGGTTCCAGAACCGGCCAGGGATTGAACCGATACAAAGCTGCCGTCCTGCGAAACGTCAAACGTCGCGCCAGAACCGACATAGACCGAGCCAATGGTGGTCACCGGGCCGGCCATCACAAAATAACCGTTGGTGACATTGATGGAGCCATTACCGGCATAGGTGCCGGAACTATAAGTATTCGTGCCTCCGCCAAAAACAGCCAAGATGCCGGAATTGGCAATGCTGTTGACCGTCGAATAACTGTCGGGCCGGTTAAAGGAAAGGGTCGCGCCGCTGGAAATGGTCACCGTCCCACCTGACAATGATCCATCTGGATTGCCATCGCCGATTTGCAAAGTGCCAGCGCTGACCAAAATCGGTCCGGTGGGACCGTTGGCGCCGCCGCCGGCATTGTTCGTGCCGGTTAATATCAGAGTGCCGGTGCCAACCTTCGTTAATGCCGAAATGTTGGTGGTAGAGAAATTGGAAATGGTTCCGGCATAGGTGGTGGTGGTGTTAAGACCGCCAACGCTCCAGATGGTGGTGCCGGCGGTGCTTCTTGAACCCAGGAGAACGGTGGACAGGCCACCGATCAACTCTCCCAAGCTGTTTGTCCCGTTATCGCGAGCGGTCAAATAGATGGCGTCGTTATCGTTCGTGCCGAGGTTGAAGCTCGCGTTGGAACTGCCGAAATTATACGCCGTGGTCCCGTTGTTAAACCGCAGGCTACCAATCGGATAAAGACCGTCGCTGTTCATCGGGGCGATGATAAGCTTGCCGCTGAAGGCGTTCATCGTCGCGGTGGAGCTGTTGCCGCCAATCGTCAGGGTATTATTATTAATACCGGGAACACTCCAGTCCAGATTGCTGATGATGACGGTGCCATTCCCCGACCATGCTCCAACCAGCCCCTCGGAATTGGTCGAGTGGTTCATGTCTATGGTGGAGGTATTGGTGAAGAAAAATGAGTTCGCCAAGCTGTAGCCGGCGAATCCGTTGGTGGAAAACATGACGGTTCCCCCGTTCATGACCACGTTGCCGGTGCCCAAACTTGAGGAATTCTGCATCACGATCACGCCGCCATTGTTCGTGGTGCCTCCGGAGTAGGCGTTGGCGGACGGCAGGGTCAAAATGCCGGCGCTGATGGACAGCGCGCCGGTTCCCAAAATGGCCCCGGTATTCGTCTGCGTGGCGGAGCTGGTGTAATTCAAGATGCCGTTGTCGGTAATGGCCGCCGCATAGACGCCGGCGCCCAATTGGCCCGCGCCGCCAATCGTCAGCGAGCCGCCGTTGATGGTCGTCGTCCCGGTGTAAGTATTCACGGTGGTGAGGGTGTTGTTGCCGGAACTGTTGACCACGGTGGCCGCGCCCGTGATGCCGCCCGTGCCGCTGATGGTGTAGGATTTCGCTGAATTCTTAAACGTGACTGAGGCGGGTGACAGCGCGCTGTTCAACGCCACCGCCGGTGAAGCAGAGCCGGTGTCGTCAAAAACCGCCGCGTCGCCGTTCGCAAAAACAATCGGCTCGCCGTTGGCGTTCCAGATGCGATTGGCCGCGTCGGCATTGTCCCAGAGGTTGTTGACATTGTCGCCCACCCAGAGATCAGTCGGGTTGATCACGTTCAAAGTGATGGTGGCCGTGTTGGTTTCATTCGCGGTATCCGTGGCATAAAGGGTCAATGTCTGGGCGCCATTTGTGATGGTGCTTAACACGGTGTAGCCGTTCGTATAGACGTTGGGCGTGGCCGACAATACCAGCGGCAGAATGGTCGTGCCGGGCGCGGTTCCAGCTATCCCGCTCACGTCAACGGTCAGAAGGGCCGGATTGACGGGATAGGATCGCGCCGTGATGGTGGCGGAGATGGTTATGGGCTGGCCGTGGCTCACCGGATTGGGGCTGGCGGCGGGGGACAAAATCAGCGGGGAGCCCACGACGATGTTTTCCGTGTTGGTGGCATAGCCGGCGCCGGATTGGGTGTCAGTGGCGACGATGTAATTGGTCACGGTGCTGCCGATGGACACGGACGCGCCGACCGGAACGCTGTTGGTATAAACATAAGGAGTGCCTGACAAAACGAGCGGCACAATGGATGTCCCTTGCGGGCCGGTGCCTTCAATCCCGCTCACATCCGCCGTGACACTGCTGACCGGGTAGGAACGCGGCGGAACCGTGGCGCTGATCAGAACGATGGCGTTGGGATACGCCGGATTGGGATTGGCGGTCAAGGCGGTGACCAAGGGCAGGCCGGACGCGATGGTGACCGCATTGGTGACAAGGGTGGCATTGGGGGTTGGCGTCGCATTGTCAACCGCAGCAATGATATTGGTCACGCTGCCGAGCGGAACCGACAAGCCCACAGTAACACTGTTGGTATAAACATTCGCGACGGCCGACAAAACCAACGGCACAACGGTTGCGCCCGACCCCGGCAGCCCGGTTCCCGCAATCTGGCTCACGTCCGCCGTGATGCTGCTGATCGGGTTGTGATTAATGGGATTGGGTATTACTGTGGCGGTGATCACCACGTTCGCGAGAGGCCATGCCGGATTCGGACTGGCAGTAGGCGATGTAACTATGGGACCATTGCCCGCCACGTATTGAAGAACAATTGTGTTCCCCTGAACCGCAACCTGATATTGAAGGTAGTTCGCTGACGGCACATCCCAGACCAGCGAGAGGTTTCCATTAACCGTGATCGGGTTGGAACTGCTGAACAGCGTGTAGTTATGCACATCCAACAACGCCGAGGTGCTTGGAGCCTTGATGTGGATGGCGTTGTTGTTCAAGGTCAGGTTGCCGTTCACCACTATCTCGTCGTTCGTTCCGGTGGCGCTGGTGCCCAGATCAAAATCAGCCGTCGCGCCCGTGGCCAGTGTCAGGTTGTTGATGAAAGTATTCGTGCCATAAGTCCCGTCCGTGCCGCCATAAATGCCCGAACCGGAGGCGACGAGCACCGCGCCGGTCACGGAACCGCTGCCCATCAGGTTTTGGTTGACAAGAGAACCCAGCGTAAAACCACCGGTGACTTGTGAAACATCAAAGGTCGCCCCACTGGCCACGATGATGCTGGCGGAATTGGAGATGGAACCGGCCGGCCCCAATTGCAGCGTGCCGCTGCTGACAATGGTGTTGCCGGTATAGGTGTTGGTCCCGGTCAAGAGCACCGTGCCGGTGGCGTAGTAAGCAGGATTCTTCGTAACGTAACTGCCAACCGCTCCCGTGCCGGGAACCAGGCCGACGTTATTGCCATTGGCGTTGGAAGCCGGAATCCCGATGGTCAATGGGCCGGGTCCAGAAGCTGTGCTGATGACGCCTTGAACGGTCAAAGTGTTGGTGGTTTGCGCGGCCAAACCGCCGCCATTTGGCCCAAGGAACACCAGGCGGGCGACGTTGTTGCCCGCCTCCACATTGGTCAAGCCGAAACTGCCCATGACTCCCATAAGCGTGCCGCCGTTCAAATTGATTGTTCCCATCGCTCCGTTGGTGGTTCCTTGAGTTATTGGATTACCCAACTCGTTGGCGTTGTTGATGGCCGTGACACCGCCATTGAGGAAAAACGCCGCAGAAGTGGTATTGGACACATTGATTGAGTCATAAGCTCCAACGGTTATATTTGCATTGGCGGTTGTCTTTCCGGCTGAAGCTGAATTTGAATACTGGCCGAAGCTGTTGGTGTAGTTGATAACAATTCCCGTGCCCACGATGGGGTTCAAAAACATCGTTCCCGCACCGGATTTGACAACATAATCAGAGGTGTCTGATTCGCCCGAAGACCCCGTAAGGGACCTATTCCCAGTGAAAGCTTGCCAAAGGGATGTGCTGGTTGAAGAAATGCCGAGGACCAGCACCCCCATGGTATTGTTTTGGACAATCTGGCAGCTTGTGTTTTGAAGGTTCAAACTGCAAACGCCAACATTGATCACCCCCAAGTTGGGAGTGACCAGCAAACCGCCAGCGGTCACAAAGGCGCTGGTATTACCCTTGACATCCAAGTAAGGAGCAATTGCGGTGTTGAACCGGATGGAGTAGGGAGTTTGGCTGCTTGAAAGCCGGGCAGTGCTGCCGGAGGAAAAAGTGAGGGTTTGCTGCGAGGCGACATCATCATTATCCGATCCCTCGCTGTTGTTGTTCGGAAGAACCAAATAGAACCCGGAAATTGACGAGCCGCCAACGACGGTTGTTCCCGCCGTCGTCGCCCCGCTATCCGTGGTCGCCCAATCGTAAAGCCCCACCGTCGCATAGGCATTGTTTCCGGCACCAGTCGCTAGAATTCCGTCCACGCTGGGTGTGGTTTGGCCTGATCCCGCCGTGGTGGTCGTTATTATGCCGGTAGCGGTGGCCAAACCACCGGAAGTGCTGGCCGGACCATTGAAGACCACACTGGCACCCGGGTTCACGGTAAGCGCGTTGAGAGTCACCGTCGCCGTGCCGCCGCCGGCGCCATTCACTGCCGTAATGACATTCTGTCCGGCATTCAACGTCGTCCCGGTAAAGGTTTGGGAATCGGCGGTGGCAGGGGCGCCATTGATTGTCAGCGCGCCACCACCCAAGGTCAGCGCCCCACTGGCAAGAATGCCGCCCGCCGGCGTGCTGCCACCTTGGGAGTAGTCTAGTTCAAGTGTGCCAGCGTTGATGGTGGTGCCGCCCGAGTAGGTGTTGGCCCCCGCCGCTTTGCCCGTGAGGGTCAACAGGCCGGCCCCAGCCTCGACCAAGGAACCCGCCCCGGAAATCACATTGTTGATCGTCAGCGAACCGCCGCTGGTCACGGCGAACGTCTGGCTCGCGCCAATGGCAATCGGCAAGTTAATGGTTTCAAGGCTCAACGAATTGTCAAAGATCGCACCGGCATCCGTAATTTGATTGCCGTTGAGAACGAAGGCCGGGGCGGTGGCGTTGAAAGTCAGCCCCTGAAAGGAAGTGGCAATCGTCAGGTTGTTGTTGAGCGTCAAACTCCCCGCGCCCTGCAGCCCGAACGCGAGCGTGTCACCGGCGACGGGCGGGGTGTTGGCGCCGGTCCAGTTTCCGCCGGTGCTCCAATTATTGTCACCGGCGGCACCGGTCCAGGTGTCATTGCCGCTGCCGGCTTTCAGGCTCGACGCGCCCGCCAACACGAGCAGGCAGATGGATTGAAATAGAATTCGGATGGGGGTCTGTTTCATAGAATTACACCTTTTTATTGTCTGGATTAATTTGGATTGCGCTGGATTCGGGTTCACTTTCAATAATCATCGCCATTTTGTCAAGCAAAATTTTTCTCATTTTGCGATTAATTCTGATGGCAAGAGGAAAAGGCAATTTAAAGATTGAAATTTGGCATCCGGCGAGAAAGGCGGGCATCGTTCGGAGAACAGTGGCGCTTCCGAAATCACAACTCATGTGCCTTGCAGGGACAAGGTGACCAGTCTCATATTTATTTCTCCGTTTCTTAAGGGCAAGTTGGAGATTCCTTGCTTCGCCTGAATATTTTATCAGGATTAATTCAGAATGGGCGTGCCAAAGTTCCCGCCCTCCTGTTAATTGTAGGGCGGCTTATGCGCAAACCCCCGACGAAACCCGGAATCACGCCAAAGGTTGGCGTCACCCCGGTCATGGCCGGGCCGCGTTTTCCGGCCTGGCTGCTGGCGGCGTTTCTTGCGCTGGCGACCATCGCCCTTTACTGGCCGGTCACGCGCCATGATTTCATCAACTACGACGATGACCTTTACGTCACTGCGAATGTTCACGTCCAAAACGGGCTGACCCTGGAAAACCTGAAATGGGCTTTCTCCAGTGTCGTGCTCGGCAACTGG
>Ga0181535_10002960_pt1 | contig 20089 bp, 14 predicted proteins | sample PEATcosm2014_Bin_44_FD_119774 | JGI IMG/M metagenome (GOLD analysis project Ga0181535, IMG submission 119774) | Peatland microbial communities from MTU Mesocosm Facility, Houghton, MI, USA - PEATcosm2014_Bin17_30_metaG | ecosystem: Environmental > Terrestrial > Soil > Wetlands > Peat | place... | reverse complement strand
TTGGCTGTCGGCAGCCGCCTCGCTGGCGGTGGGCGCGGCGTTCTTCGCGCTGTGGTTCTGGCTGCTACCGGCATGGCTGGGGTTTCACGCGGAGACGGCACGTTGGCGATGGCTAGCGGCGGTTCCGTCCGTGATGGGATTCGCGGTCGCACTGCGCTGCGTTTGGGACTTCGGGTGGACGGGGCATGGCACGCCTGCGCCAGTCGCCCCGCCGAAGCAGCTGGTCGTCGTCGGCTTCTATCGCCACGTACGAAACCCCATGTACGTGGGTTTCGCGGCGGGATGGGTCGGGCTCTGGATCGTCTTTGGGCATGCCAGTCCGACGGCGATTATTGTCGCGGCCACGGTCGCATTCGGCGTGCACTTGTTCGTGGTCTTCTACGAGGAGCCGGTTTTGCGCAAGAAGTTCGGCGCGGACTACGAAGAGTATTGCCGAAACGTAAGGCGCTGGCTGCCACGGCTGCGGGGCTGGAGCACGTGACTTGGAATCGAAGAACACGATGTATGGAGTAACGCTGCGAGGTTTCGTAGCGTCAGCGATTACGTAGAAATAGCTGAAGCCGTGTATCCATTTGTATCCTTTTTCGCCGTTTTTGAGCCCTAAAATCTTCCATTTTTACTGGGGAAACGAAAAAGCGCCTTCTCGCCAACCTGTTGAACAGGTGCGGTTTTTGCCATATTTAATGCGAAAAATAAAAGTGCTTGACAGAGTTCCCGACTAGCTCCACCAATTTTTTTTAGCGGCTTGCATAAATTAAAAGTTGAGGTTCTCACAACACCCGGTTAACGCCGGGTGTTCTAGTTTGCGCCGAAGCTGGCTGAAAAGGTGTAAGGGGCGTAGTATCTAAATAGGCATCTTCATACGCATCTCTGCTTGTCCGGATTACCGGGGTGAGCTATTTGCGCATCCAGGTGCCGGTTCTTCGAACGGCGCGCAAAGCCTATCATCAGCATCCGGCCGCGAGCTGCCGCTCATTGGTGTTCCGGAGGACCAGCCCTTCGGAATGGGGAGGGTTTGACGGAAATCACCACGTACATCACGCCCATCAAATGTTCCTTGACGATCTCCGTCAACGCCACGTGATAGGAGTATCGATGCCGGATGCGGTTGGAAATTACGTATTCTCGATCCAAGCAGAGCCTTTCCATAGAGAGATGCGCTACCACTGGATGATTTGCTCGTCGCAGAACCCTGACCAACTGGTGTCCTGGGGGCATTCCTCTACGCGGGAACTTGCCGAGGCCGCGGCGCGCAACGAGATTCAGGACCTGTCTACCGGGTTGACACAAGGTGGGCGGGTGACCGACACGAAAAAACAGATAATTCGCCGTCGCTGATTTCTCACAAACGAATTTGAATTACTAGAAGCAGTCGACCCACCCTAGGCATCACCGTTGCGGTGGATGTCACCTGATCAAACGCGATTTGAATGCGATTCGGGCCGCTACCCTGCGGCAGCGGCCCGAAGCCGTGCTTACGCGTGCTCTTTGCGGAGCTTTTTGCGGGCGCGTTTGCGCGCCAATTCTTGCTTCAGACGGGCTTTTGCCCCCGGCTTCAGATAGTAGGAGTGACGCTTCACTTCCTTAATGATTTCGTCCTGCTGCACTTTGCGCTTAAAGCGGCGCAGGGCGTTGTCCACCGACTCTCCCTCTTGCAGTCGAATTTCCGCCAAACCCTCACCCCCAATCCGTTTTACTCGAACAAAAAGCGACGATCGTCCCTAAACGAAAATTTCTCCCGGCATGCGAAAGAGGGTGCGGGACGGAAGTGTGTTCCGGGTTGGGCGGGACTCCACGATCGCAGTGTCTATGCTGATCTGCTTGCGCGCTATTTTGAGCTTCAAAATGCGCTCGATATGGCGCAGTTCAACCACCTCGACCCCCGAAACCAACGTTGATGCGCGACCACATGCGCCTGCGCGTCCGGTGCGGCCAACACGGTGAATAAAATCTTCCGGCATGGCCGGCAGATCGTAGTTGATCACATGGGCAACGTCATTCACGTCGAGGCCACGCGAGGCTACATCGGTTGCAACCAGCACTTTAAAACGGCCTTCGTCGAAGCCGGTAAGCGCGCCGATACGCTGTGCCTGAGAGCGGTCACCGTGGATCATGGCCGCCGCGAATCCATCGCGCACAAGGTTTTTGGCCAGGCGTTCGGCACCCCGCTTGGTGCGGGCAAAGATCAGCGTTTGTCCTTTTTCGGCGTAGAGAAGCTCGCGTAGAACGCCGGGTTTTTCTGCCAAGGACACCTCAAACGCCTGCAGTTCCACGCTTTCCGCGGGCTTCAGAGTCGAACCCAAAGCGATGCGCACAGGATTCTTCAGGTAGTCATTGACGAGTCCGGCGACGGATGCTTCCAGCGTAGCCGAGAAACACATTGTCTGGCGTTCCTGTGGCAGGCGCCCCACAATCCGCCGGATTGACGGCAGAAAGCCCATGTCGAGCATACGGTCGGCTTCGTCCAGCACCAGGACGCTGACATGCTGCAGGTCGACCAGTTTGCGGCCGAGGAAATCTTCCAGTCTGCCAGGAGTGGCAACCATCAGTTGCGCGCCGGAGCGCAGCGCCTGAAGCTGCTTCTTTTCCGGTACCCCGCCCATCACCAGGGCGGCGGGTGCCAGTTTGTTGCAGCGGACGTTGTCGTAATGCTCGCAAACCTGCATGGCAAGTTCGCGCGTCGGCACCAGAATGAGCGCCTCGATGCGGCGCGAGTTGCTGATTGCCAGCCGCTCGATGATAGGCACCAGAAACGCAAGGGTTTTGCCGGTTCCTGTCTGGGCCGTTGCCAGAATGTCCTTGCCGGCGAGTGCCTGCGGAATGGTGGCGGCCTGAACTGGCGTGGGTATTGAGAATTGTGCTACAGCAAGCTTCTGCTGAAGAGCAGAAGACAGAGGTAGTTCAGAAAACATCATCATGCGAATTGTTAGTTACTTTCTTTCTCGAGGGGCGTCTCGCGACCCGCAATCAGGGAAGGCGATTCGCGAATAAGGCTAGGGATGCCGCTCTATTTCAGTTATGGCCGCTGAGTTGTACGGGATAGCAGAAGGGCGGGACTCGAGTCGCTAGATCGAACGTTCGCACCACTGAAGAACCGTGGTCAGTAGCTTGCTTCCGATTCAGTATACCACCATTCGCTAAAAGCACGATGGTGACACGATGCACGCGATCAGAAATCGTTGAAGTCCAACGCCAAAGGCTGGCCGTCTTCGTCATACTCAATAACCGGATTACCAGTGCGTTCAACCGGCGTCTCTTCCTTGGTTTCCGCGGTTTCCGCCTTGCGTTGCTGTTTCTTTTGTAGTTTCTCTACCCGCTTTTCCTGGCGGGCGCGTTCTTTAGAGCGCTTAGTGAACGACGGTCGAGAGTTTCCGGCCATTGATGCTCCTGTCGCAAAAGATTGCCCAGAGGCGCCCGGAGTCGTTACCCCGGGTTCCGGGTCCCGGCGCGCGCCGTTGCGCATGCTCGGGTGGTCGCCTGTATTCGAGTCTACAGGACTTCGACGTTTTCCGCCTGCAATCCCTTTGGACCCTTCGTGACTTCGAACTGTACCGACTGCCCTTCCTGAAGGCTGCGGAAGCCGTTCGACTTGATGGCCGAGAAATGCACGAAAACATCTTCGCCATTCTGCCGCGCTATGAAGCCAAACCCTTTGGCATCGTTAAACCACTTCACTGTTCCTTGTTCCACTGTATGTACCTTTTCCTTTTTCTGGAGATTCGGCTGGAAGATTCTGCTGGACTTAAGAGTGGGCACACCGACCGGCTCTGCTGGCCAACTCAAAATCGCAGGTCAAAACTTCGCGACCTCCTGTTAATTAGATGCTACACGAAAGCGTGCGATTCACTACCCGTACCCGGTCCCTGGTGCGGAGCAAAAGCAAACACTTACGCCGCTTTCGCAGTTGACAATCGAATGCTCAACGCCTAGGGTAGAATCTGAGTGAGTAGTTTCGTCCTCTTTCAGACTCTCTGAAGCTAAGTCAGAGTATCTGAAGTCCTTAACCTCCTTAGCGTACGGGCCCCGGCATTCGATGAGCCAAGGCAAAAACACAATCAACCAGAGAAACAGCACCGCGAGAGAGCACAACTCCTGTCGAAGTGGCAGAGGATGGGCAGCGTTTAACGATCGCAAAGGAATTGGAACACAATGAAGATTTTCGTCGGTAACTTTAGTTTCAGCATGACAGAAGCAGAGCTTCGTTCACTTTTTCAGCCCTTCGGCACTGTCGACAGCGTTTCGCTGGTAACTGACCGCGACACCGGTCGCTCACGAGGATTCGGATTCGTCGAGATGGCGAACAAGGACGAAGCCGCCAAGGCGATTGCAGCCCTGAACGGCCAGGACTCAGGCGGAAGGCCGCTTACCGTCAATGAAGCGCGGCCCAAAGTCGAGCGTGGTGGCGGCGGCGGCGGACGCGGCGGCGGACGGGACGACTATCGCGGTCACGCGCGTCAGCCTCGCGAACCACGGTGGTAGGGCTTGGGGAAGCTGAGAAACAGCGGACCCAAGGGATGGCCAAACGTGTGCGGCAGAACAGCGAGAACGCATCCAATCTTGTTGAAATGTCGACGGTAACTTGTGATAAGTGTGGCGCTCGTTTCGCCATCGGTCATCGTCTGTTTTTCCAGGATGTGGAGCTTGCAACCAGGCAAGCCGCATGGCTGGGCGAGCAACTCGTCTGGGATCACATCCAGGAAAACAAACACCGGGGTTCGATACGTTTGCCTGCGTCCAACGAGATGAAGTGAAGGCACGGCAGCCGTGCGCTGGAACAACCAGGGGGCTGATCATCGCCCACTGGTATGGTCTGTGAGCGCCGGTTGTCCGGTCTTTCCGGGCGGAAATTGAACGGCATAGATCGTTCCGGGCAAGGCAGGCGTGTCTTTCGTTAAATCTACTGTGGTTTAGGGCCCGAACCTGGAACCGGTGAGGCCCGCCTATTCTCCTCAAAACTCTCTATATAAATTAAGGGCACGCAAGTCGGCGCTCACTCAGCGAGCGGGACAGGCGATATGCTGCCGCTTGTCGTTGCGAAAGACCTTCTTTTCAGCCACAATTCCGAAAGCAAAATTCATGAGGCCCAAATAGCTGCGGGAACTGCGCCCGGTAAGGTTACAGGTGTGGCTGCTCGCCAGCGGTTCGGCCCGGGGCCGAGGAGAACGCAACTTCCATGGACCACACACGAAAAGGGTATCGGTGGTGGGTAATTTTTCTGCTTTTTTGCGGCACGTTCGTGAATGCGGTGGATCGTGGCAGCCTCGGCGTCGCCGCGCCCTCGATCATGAAGGAGTTGCACCTTAATCCCGCGATGATGGGGGTTGTGCTCTCGGCTTTCTTTTGGACTTACTTTGCCATGAATATTCCGTCCGGGGCCTTGGCGGACAGATTCGGAGCCAAGGCGACTCTGGCTTGGGCGGCATTCGTGTGGTCGTTTTTGTCGGCGCTAACCGGCGCGGCGCACAGCTTCGGGCAACTGGTGCTGTTCCGAATTGGGGTGGGAGCCGGTGAGGCGGCGTTACAGCCGTGTAACGTCAAAGTGGTCAAGAGCGTTTTTCCCACGCAGGAACGAGGAACCGCTATCGGCATTTTCAATGCAGGCATACGGCTCGGGCTGGCTGCCGTGCCGGTGATGATGGCGTATCTGATTCACGCCTACAACTGGCGGGTTGCGTTTTATGTTACCGGCGCCGGTAGTCTCGTGTGGGTTGTGTTCTGGGTCTACTTCTACAAACAGCCGGAGGCCGAGTCGAATCGAGAGGGCGCCAGCAAGGAAAGAGTGCCTTGGCTGGAGCTGTTGAAGCATCGGTCGATCATCGGTCTGATGTTGTGCAAATTCTTTCAGGAATACCTGTACAACATGTTCATCACGTGGCTGCCTGCCTACCTGGTGATGGAACGCGGCTTCACCATCCTGAAGATGGGCTGGTACGCGTCGCTGCCGTGGATCGTCACTTTCTGTGCCCTGCCTCTGATTGGGTTGCTCTCGGACACCTTGATCAAACGCGGTGTGAGCGTAACCAAGTCGCGCAAGGGGATGATTATCATTGGCCAGTTTATTGCGGCCTTGATTGTATTTGCGCCTTATGTGAGCAGCGCGAAGGCCGCCATGGCTCTGCTGGTAGTGGCTTTGGTTTGCGAATCCGGCGCGAGCACTGTTTTATGGGCTGCCTGCGCGGAGATTGCTCCTAAAAACACATCGGCCTCCGTCTCCGGCATTATGAATACCGCGGGAGCCCTGGCCGGCATCGCTTCCCCCATCGTCACCGGCGTTCTGCTGAAGCTGACCGGAAATTTCCAGCGGGCCTTTCTGGTTGCCAGTTTGATGATCGTGTTTGCGGCGTTGTCAATGTGGTTTGTTGTCGGCAGCGTTGAACAGATCGAGCTTAAGAAAGACAAGCGAAACCTGGCTGCGCAGACGGCGTAACGAAGCGCATCCTCAAACGCACACTAGCGCGGAATTGGAGCAGGCAGAGGCTTGCCCGCGAAGTATGCCTCCAGGTTGGCGAATGCCAAGTCGCCCATCGCCTGCCGCGTCTGAGCCGTGCCGCTGGCGATATGCGGCGTCAGCACAACGTTGTCCATCGTTAGCAGCTCTGCCGGAACATTCGGCTCATCGGTAAAAACATCCATTGCGGCACCGCGAATCGTGTGTTTCTGTAACGCCGCCACCAGAGCGGGTTCATCGACAAGCGAGCCGCGGGCGATGTTGATCAGGAACCCGTCCGGACCAAGCGCGTGAAGGACCGCGGCGTTCACCAACCCGCGGGTTGTCGGTCCTCCATAGGCAGCGGCAATCAGAAAGTCCGTGTTAGCGGCGAGATCGAGCAGCGACGCGTAGTAGCGGTAGCTCACGTCCGGCTTGGGGCGCAGATCGGTGTAGGAGATCGCCATGTCGAAGCCTTCGGCGCGGCGCGCGACCGCACTGCCGATTCGTCCCAAGCCGATGATGCCCAGGCGGCTGCCGCTTACCTTGCGGGCCAACCGGAACGCGCCGGCCTGCCAACCGCCGCTGCGAAGGAAGCGCTCGGCCGCTGGAATTTCACGACCGACTGACAAGATCAGTCCAAGGCAAAGGTCCGCGACATCGTCGGTCAGCACATCGGGCGTGTGGGTGACGACGATGCCGCGCTCATGAGCAGCCTCAACGTCGATTCCGTCGTAGCCGACGCCGAACACCGAAATGATCTCCAACGCCGGAAGCTGCGCGATGAGATCGCGCGACACCGTCGATATGGCTCTGGCAGCTATGCCGCGCACTTTGTTGGCGATCGAAACAAAGGCCGCCGGATCCAACTGCTGGACGCGATCGTGAAACGAAAAAGCCGCGCGCAGGCGATCCTCGTAGAACGAAGGCAGTTTGTCGACCGCAAGAATATCGGGTTTCATGGTTCCGGGCTCCTGAATTCGAATCAGGCAAGCACCTCGGCGCGGGCCGAGGGGTGCGCAAGTTTGTTGTTCTTGCTTCAGTGTACCAAGTGAACCTCGCGAAAACCCCGGTCCATGAGCGTGCGAACGCGCCGATTTCCGCATACTTCAGCCGAACACAAACCTTGATGTGGTTTTCTGCATCTGTTTTAACAGCGCCACTAAAGCACTGCTCTGGCCATTGCAGGGGCGGGGGGGGCTGTTGACTGCCTCGTCACAGGCAACCAACTAAGGATCGATGGCACACGGCAAAAATAGTTTCTGGAGCGGGTGGCCCGAACGCCTGGCGGCGCTCGGGCAGATTCCGCCTGTGCTGAAGTTTGTGTGGCAATCCGGACCGGCGGTCGTTGCCTTTGGCATTGTCGTGCGGGTGTTTAGCGCTCTGCTGCCGATTGGCCTGCTTGCGGTCAGCAAGCTGATCATCGACGGCATTGTGAATGTCGTCGCGCACCATCAGCCGATATCCAACCGATTCTGGTGGCTCGTGGCGGCGGAATTCGCGCTGGCGGTGACGACCAGCATAGTCATGCGCGTTCTAGATTATCTGGATTCGCTGCTGGCTGACAAGTACATGCGCCACGTCAGCATTGCCGTGATGAAGCACGCTGCACAGTTGGACGTGATTGCCTATGAGGACCCGGTGTTCTATGACCGGCTCGAGCGCGCCCGCGTGCAGGCGACAGACCGGTTGGGGATGATTCAATCGATTGGCCGGCTGGTGCAGCAGGCGATCACGACGCTTTCGTTGTCGATCTCCATCGTTTACTTTTCTCCATGGCTGCTGCTGGTTTTGGTCGCCGGCGTGATTCCCGCCTTTCTTGGAGAAAGCCACTTCGCGTTTCTCGGTTACGCCAAGAACTTCCGGCAAACTCCCGTCCGGCGGCAACTCGATTACCTGCGCATTGTGGGTGGAAGTAAGGAAGCCGCCAAGGAGCTGAAGCTATTCGGACTGAGCGGGTTCATCACTAATCGTTTTGCCAAGCTGTCCGATGAAATTTATCGCGAGAACGTCGCACTCTCGCGGCTGCGCCTGCTGGCGGGAATGGGCTTGTCGGTTCTCGGAACGCTTGGCTATTACGCGGCATATGTTTGGGTGATCTGGCGTACTCTGCTGGGAGCTTTCTCGGTTGGCACCTTGTACTTCCTGGCCGGGGCCATTCTGCAGGCAAGCAATAACATTCAGCAAATGTTCTCGACCTTGTCGGGCATTGCCGACCAGGCTCTGTTCCTGACCGACCTGCTCGAGTTTTTTCAGATGGAGCCCACCATACGTTCCAAGCCGAATGCGCTGCCTGCGCCGCGGCCAATTGTGCGCGGCTTTGAGTTCCGAAACGTGTCGTTCCATTACCCCGGGAGCGACAGACTCATTCTGGAGGGCCTCAATCTGCATTTGCATCCCGGCGAGCGCGTGGCGCTGATCGGCGAGAACGGACAGGGGAAGACCACCATCGTCAAGTTGATCACCCGCCTCTACGATCCCACCGAGGGAGAGATTCTTCTCGACGGCGTTGATCTCCGCGAATACAGCCTTGAAGACCTGTATCGGGAGATTGGGGTCATCTTCCAGGATTTCATGCGTTACGAAATGACGGCACGCGAGAATATCGCGGTGGGAAGAATCGAGCAGCTTCAGAACCTGGACCTGATTCGAGCCGCCGCCCACAAAAGTCTCGCCGATGAGGTGATCGCGACGCTCGCCGGCGGCTACGAGCAGATGCTGGGCAGGCGCTTCAACGACGGCGTCGATCTCTCGGGCGGCGAGTGGCAGAAGCTGGCGCTGGCGCGTGCTTATCTTCGGGACGCTCAAGTGCTAGTGCTGGACGAACCGACAGCCGCACTGGACGCACGCAGCGAAGCTGAGGTTTTCGAGCGATTTGGCGAACTCACGCAGGCCAAGATGGCGCTGTTCATTTCGCACCGTTTCTCAACCGTCCGCATGGCCGATCGAATCATCGTGCTCGCCGATGGCCGGATCGCCGAAGACGGCAATCATGGCCAGTTGATAGCTCTTGGGGGGCGGTATGCCGAATTATTTGAATTGCAAGCCGCCAGCTACCGTTAATTTGCTTGGACTCGTATGCCTCAGAACACTCACGTTGAATCGGCCGAAGCCTCCGAAAGATTCTTCGATTCCGTCGACCAGGATGGCGCTCACGATGCCGAACTGATAGCAGCTCGCGCCGCCGAATGTGCCCGGTCGCTGATCTGGCTGCCGGAGGCGCGGACTTCGCCGCACTTCGCGGAGCGGTTGCAAACCCTCGCCAGCGAGCTTGGCAAGCTGGTTACCGCTTTACAGAGGCCTTCGCCCAACCAGATCGGCGGCTCGGAGGAGTGGCGTTGGCTGCGCGATAACATTCACCTGCTACGCTCGGTAACCGCGAAGTTGCCGGAAGTAGAGCGCATGCTTGCATCGCTGCCGAAGGTGGCGCGGGACAATGGGGAGATCGTACCGCGCGCGGTCGCCATTGCCGAAAATCTATTCAGTGTTCTGGCCGACCGTTTCGTCGACTCTGACGTGAACACTTATCTGCGCGCATTTCAGAGCGTGACCGTTCTGCCGCTGCGAGAACTGCAAGTGCTCCCGGCGGCCTTCAACCTGGTGTTGCTGGAGCGAATCGCGATAGTTTTCCGCCTCTTGATGGCGAATCAGGAAGCGAAAGGGACGCGCACCTGCATTCGCAGCTTGCGGGATATCGCCCAGGCGCCCTGGAGAGAGCTGCTTGAACCTCTGATCGTTTTTGACCAAGTGTTGCGCCAGGACCCGGCAGGTGCGTACGCGCATATGGATGTAGACACGCGGGAAATGTACCGGCGGGCCGTGGTTCATCTGGCGGCGCACTCGGACTGCTCGGAGTTGGAGATCGCCCGGCAGTCGCTCGCCCTCGCCCGTGAGTCGCAACGGAATCGCGAACCCGATCTTCGCCGTGCGCTCCGCCGTTCGCATGTGGGCTATTACTTGGTTGCTGAGGGCAGGAAATTGCTGTACCGACGCGCCCATGTGCGCCTTCCCTGGCACGAGCGCCTGGAGGAGTTCCTACACCGTTACGCGGATGAGCTCTACCTGAGCGGCATTGAAGTGCTGACGTTTGTGATCGTGATCGCCATCATCTGGCGCGGTATCGAGGTCTACTCGCTTTCCGCGATTTTCTTTTGCGTGCTGGTGCTGCTCCTTCCCAGCAGCCAGAGTGCAGTTGAAGTGATGAACTATCTGGTCACTTCACTGCTGGCGCCGCGGACTCTTCCCAAGATGGATTTCCAGAATGGCATTCCGGATGACTGTCTCACGATGGTGGTGGTTCCAACATTGCTGCTCACTGAAGAACAGGTGCGGCGGCTGGTGAACGATCTGGAGGTGCGCTACGTCGGGAACATGAGTGCTAACCTGCACTTTGCGCTGCTGACGGATTTGCCCGATTCTACGTCGACTCCCGAAGAAGATGACCCGCTGGTCCACCTTTGCGGTGAGCTCATTCGCAGGCTCAACGACAAGTACCGTGGAAACAGCGCCGGCAGGTTTGCGATGTTCCATCGCCACCGTGTTTACAATCCTCGCGAGGGCGTGTGGATGGGCTGGGAGCGCAAGCGCGGCAAGCTGCTTGATTTCAACAAGCTGATTCTTGGCGACTACGACAGTTTCCCGTACAAGGCGGGCGAGTTTTCGATTCTGCGGCGCGTTCGTTATGTTCTGACGCTGGATTCGGACACGGAACTGCCCCGCGGCACGGCACACCGGCTGATCGGCGCGCTCGCACACCCCTTGTGCCAGGCCATTATCGATCCCGAACGCAACATCGTGGTCGAGGGTTTTGGAATTCTTCAACCACGCGTCGGAGTGAGCGTCCAGAGCGCGGCTCAATCGCGGCTGGCCTCGATCTATTCCGGGCAGACGGGGTTCGACATTTATACGCGCGCGATTTCCGATGTCTATCAGGACTTGTATGGCGAAGGTACCTTCGTCGGCAAGGGCCTCTATGAGGTTCGAACCCTGCACAAGGTTCTCGACCATCGTTTTCCGCGCAATGCACTGCTGAGTCACGATTTGATCGAGGGCGCTTATGCGCGCGTGGGATTCGTGAGCGATGTCCAGGTCATTGATGACTATCCGTCGCACTATCGTGCTTACATCAGGCGCAAACATCGTTGGCTGCGGGGAGACTGGCAGATCGTAGAGTGGCTGTTTCCTCGGGTTCCCGACGAGAGTGGCAACCGCGTTCCCAATCCAATTTCGTTCATCTCACGCTGGAAGATTCTCGACAACTTGAGGCGGAGCCTGATCGAGATTGCAATTTTTGTATTTTTGGTTTTGGGATGGACCGTGCTTCCTGGGCGCCCGCTTTTCTGGACCGCCGTCACGCTCGCCATCCTGTTTGTTCCACCGTGGGTGCAGTTTGCGTGCGGAGTCGTGCGGGCCGCGCTTTCCGCCAGCCTGGGCGGCATTGCAGATGCCATGGCTTCGCTTGGAACGGCGCTCGTCAGTGTTGTGCTGACGCTGACCTTTCTGCAACACAATGTCTTGGTTGCCGTAGATGCCATTGCGCGGACGCTGTATCGCCGGATGGTTTCACGCCGGCGCATGCTGGAATGGGAAACCGCGGAGGAAGCCGAGCTGGGCAAACAGAAGCGAACTCCGGCTGATTGGTACCTGATCTCGATGCCGGCGGTTGCGTTGGGAATAGGCGTGCTTGTTGGTTTCGTCCATCGCCAGGCGCTGGCCGCGGCGCTGCCCATCCTGCTGCTATGGGCGGGCAGCAAGCTAATCTCGCTGTGGCTTGACCGGCCGTTTCCTTCGGCTCGCAATACGTATTCCAGGAAAGATCGGCAGTTTTTGCGCCGCCTCGCTCTGCGCACCTGGCGCTACTTTGCCGAGTTCAGCACCGAAGAGCATAACTGGCTCGTGCCGGATAACGTGCAAGAGCAGGCGTTGAAAATCGCGCCGCGAATATCTCCCACCAATCTCGCAGTCCTCCTGAATGCTCGTCAGGTCGCTTGTCAAATGGGCTATCTCACGGTTCCGGAGTTTGCCTGGCAGACCCGCAAGACGCTGGAGACGATGGCTCGCATGCAAACCTATCGCGGGCATCTGCTGAATTGGTACGACACCAGAACATTGTCTCCGCTGGCCCCGCGCTTCGTCTCCACGGTGGATAGCGGGAACCTTGCAGCGGCGCTCGTAGCCTTGAAAAACGGAACTGCCGCGTTGCTCGACAAGCCTTTGCTCTCGCGAGTATTGGCGGATGGCTACGATGATTTCGTAGGTGTGTTGACCGAATTGCCCGTGGTTTCCCGCAAAACGCTCAGGGTGCTCCGGCAACAACAGAAGATGCCATGGCTGGAGCGCTTGCTCGCACCAGCCCATTCGGCAACGTCCGGTGATCGATCGGCAAAGGACGCACCTTCCTGGTTTGAGACGCAACTCACGGCCCGCCACGAATGCAACCGGAAGTTGATCGCCGACTACATGCCGTGGCTGCTGCCGCAGTTCGAATCTCTTGACCACGATCCGGCATTTGCATGCCTGAAGGGAATGCATGAAGTTTCCTTGGCTCGTTTGCCGGCGGCAATCGAGCTGCTGAGCACGCGCCTTGCAGATATCGCTGCCGGCAATTCATTCTCCGCTGACATGCAGTACTGCTGCCGCCAGCTATCGCAGCTTTTGCAGGCTGCGCACCAAAATTCCACTCGGCTCATTGCTGAATTGCAGTCGCTTGCCGAGGACGCCGGGGGCTGGTTCTCGGGAATGGATTTTGCCTTCTTGCTGGATCGTCGGCGCAAACTCCTCTCGATAGGATTTGACGTTGAGAGCGGCACGCTGCACCAGGCGTGCTACGACCTGCTTGCTTCCGAGTCGCGCATTGCGACGTTCGTCGCCATTGCGAAAGGTGACGTCCCGCAAGAGATCTGGTTCCAACTCGGCCGGGGCTATGTTCTCGCGGGAGGCCAGCCCATTCTGGCCTCCTGGACAGGAACTATGTTCGAGTACCTGATGCCGGCCATCTGGATGCGCTCCTATCCGGACACCCTGCTGAGACGCTCTGCGGAGGGCGCTGTTCGGGTACAGCAGTTATATGCGGCGCGAAAAGGGGTTCCATGGGGAATTTCCGAATCCGCCTACAACTGCTTTGACGAAAGCGGCAATTACGGATACCGCGCCTTCGGAATTCCGCAACTGGCACTGCAGAAGGAAGATTCCAAAACTCTCGCCGTGGCGCCGTACGCCTCGATTCTGGCGGTTGGGTTTGATTCCGAGGCGGCGCTCGCTAACCTGCGATGGATGATGAAGCGGGGTTGGTTGGGTGCGTACGGTTTCTATGAGGCTGCCGATTTCACCCGGGTGCGCGGACGTTCGCGTTGGCGCCGCTTTGAACTGGTGAAGTCATGGATGGCGCATCACGAGGGTATGAGCCTGCTGTCCATTGCCAACGTGCTGGAGAATGGTGTTGTGCAGCGCTGGTTTCATGGTGATCCGCGGGTGCAGTCGACCGAGTTGCTCTTGCACGAGCGCCCGATTGTGAAGAAGCGTGCAGCGCCCCTGCTGCGATGGCCGTCACTATCGTTCCGAAACGGCAGCAAAAGAGAGAAGAAGATTGCTTAGCGGTTTTCCGGTAGATATCTCGACTGTTATGGGGAGGATTCATCCGGATTTTTCCGGAGCCGCATTGGGCCTGAACCCTGCCCGCCTCATGCCGCGTTGCGCTTCCGGACTCTTCATGAACGTTTCCCAGACAAAAGCGGTGCGCGCATTTTCGGCCATCAGCATGGTGATTCCGGTATCGATTCCGATCACGTCGGTGTCATACCAATTCTTCAGCGGGTTGAAGGCGTTCACGAATCCGTAGCGGCTCCAGGCGGCTCCGTAGCGGTTTCTGATCGTCTTCAGGACGCGCATCGTAGCCTCCGGCAGAAACGGCAACGACCCTGCCGCAGCGCTGGGAACGACCGTTCCATCGATCGGGCCCATTTGTGGCGGACCGCCCCAAATGACGTAGCCATTCTGCGAATCCGATGCGGTAATTCCCCACAGGTCATCGCTGTAGTCGGGAAACTGCTTCGCCAACTCCAGGCAGAAATGGCGATGGACATCGGTGGCGATGATCGAATTCTGAAAGTAATCGGCATATTGATCGCGCTTGCCGCGAAAATCAAACCAGGCTTGCGAGTACTGGTGCACGAATAAAGGCGCGAATGAACCGACATATCGAAGGCCATCGTATTCAAAGGTTGTTCGCTTCCACGCCTTCCAGGTTTCGACGCGCAAGGGATGGATCGCCGATCCCAAGCCGAGCAGGTACATCATCATCAGCTCGCTATAGTAGTCCCATCGATAAGACAGGAAACCGACCTCTGGAGTCCAGCCGTGCGGCAGCAGCGAGGTGTCCTCGGAGAGCCAGGTCCATTCGACGCGCTGCAGAATCTGGCTGGCCAGGCGACGGATCTCTGGTTGGCGGAAGTGCTCCCGGCAGGTGAGCACTCCGCATAGCAGGATCGCCGTGTCCACCGACGATACCTCGGAATCCCAGATTCTCTCACCCGTCTCGACGTTGGCCCAGTGGAAGAAGAAGCCGCGATGAATGGGCAGCTTTCTCCAGATAAAGCGTAATGCCGCAAGCGCGCGCCCATGCGCCTCGGCGAGGGAAATGTAGCCGCGCTGCTGTCCTATGCAGAGAGCGGTCAACCCAAAGCCCGTCGCGGCAATGCTCCCAACCACGCCATCCGTCATCGTACGAACGTTGACCCGATCTCTCACCAATCCGGATTGCGGGTTTGCCTGCTCCCAGAAAAACAGAAAGTTTGCGTGCTCGATCTCTTCCAGCAGTTGCTCATCTTCGGCGACGAGGCGGCCCGGCACCGGAACAGGCGCCGGGCACACGATCTGTGTCGCCGCAGAGGCCGGCAGCATGCCCCAGGCTGCCGGAATCGCAATCCCGAGTCTAACGAGATGACCCAAAAACTCCCGGCGCGAAATCCCACTGAAGCTCACAGTTCTCTCTTTCCGCATCTGCCAATGGAGCGGTGAGCTTCACGTAGATTGCTGAGCAGGCAGCTCACGGTTTCCACTTTGCGCATCTGCACTAGTGGGATGACAAAAGTCGTGAGCGGGATGAGCCCAACGGGAGAGCACGATCGCGCATCATGAATTAGACGCGATTCGTGAAATCCGTATCCGAGGCGGAGCCGGCTTTCCAGTTCGGCTCTGTAACCCGCTCTTGAAGGTCGTTCGAAGATCATGAGGGTAAGTCGGAAGACCGCGATTCTCGCTGCTGTTGTGGCAGCTCTCGCGGCGATCCTGGTGTTGGTCCTTCTACGTTCATTCAACCCGCGGCAAATGATCCTGCGAGGCGCGGTCATCGCTCGAAATGCGGACCCGAACAAGGAGCAGCCAATCGTCGATGTTGACGTTACCGTTGCCAGCGGGTTGGCGTCATACGCAGCAAGGTCAGACGCGGCGGGCTACTTTCAGGTCACGCTTCCGCGAGGAATCCGGGCCGGACAGGCTCTCACGCTGACGTTCCGGCGTTCCGGTTACGAACCGCTGCAATTCAGCGAACCCGCCGAAAATCGCCTTTACATCGCCCGTATGGCTCCAGTTGCGCCGCATGCTCCCCACGCGCAAGAACATCACCCCGAAACGCTCGTGGCCAATCTCACGGTAAGGTATGCCGTCAAGACCACTACGGCAGCCGAGGTCGGTAGCGTGGTAAAAACCTTCCAAGTGGTGAATGCCGGTGACGAGCCTTGCGATCAAAAAACTCCGTGCTCGCCCGATGGGAGCTGGAAGGCGGCAATCGGTTCCGGATCACTCGACGCCGGCGAGGGAAACGAATTCCGCAACGTGAGAGTCTCCTGCATTGCCGGCCCATGTCCGTTCACTAAGATCGAGCCCAGCCATATTTCTCAGAATGGCCGAATGATGAAAGTGTCAGCCCTTAACTGGTCGGACACGGCTACCTTCCTCATCGAGGCCGAAGTATTTCACTCCGGGATTGCCGATTTGGTGCGCACTTCATACCCGATTGTTTTTGGACGGACGCTCAACTTCAGTCTTCCAGCCGAGGCCGAGGGGCCAAGCATTGAGGCAGAGATTGGCGGTGAGCGTGTCGTTTTTCCTCTTGGCCCGAGCCTTTGCCTGAGCTGGGCCGATTGCACCCTCGGAGCTGAGCACGGCGCCAGAACCTACCGATGTGAGCTCAAGCCCGGCTACCGTTTTTGATGGCCAGCCTTAGTCTCACCTTCGCGGAAGACCGCTTCTTTAGCGGGCCCTTCTTGGAGATTCACCTTACTCCAAAATCGCAGCTGGCGCGGCACACTGAATACTCGCAAATAGATTGCAAGCTGTTCCGTTGCCACTACGATGCCTCTGACCCGACGCGAGTTCATGCGCACGCTGATGATTGGCTCCACGGTTTTGCGCCTCACTGGCGGCGGGATTGCCACGGATATATTGCTGCCGAAGGCGTCAGCGGCCGCGAGCGACAGCTCCGAATTGCTGGACCAGATGGAGCGTGCTTCGTTTGAGTTCTTCTGGAACGAAGCGAACCCGTACACGGGCCTCGTCCGCGACCGGTCCGAAGCAGACGGCGGCAGCCTGAGCAGGATGAGCAGCATTGCGGCGACCGGCTTCGGACTCACTGCGCTGTGCATCGCTCATCAACGCAACTACCGGCCGCGTGCCGAAATCACAGCCCGGGTTCGGCGGACGCTCCATTCCCTTGAGCACGCCCCGCACGTCCATGGATTTCTTTACCACTATGTGGACATGGGCGACGGAAGACGTTTTGCGAAATCGGAACTGTCGCCCATCGACATGTCGATTCTGCTGTGCGGAGTGTTGACCTGTCGGGAATATTTCCAGGACGCCGCCATTCGTCGCGCGGCAGCCCGGATCTATCGACGTGTCGAGTGGCCGTGGGCATTGAATCATGGCGACACATTTGCCCTTGAATGGAAGCCGGAATTTGGTTTCAGCCCGTTGCGATGGAACGCGTATTGCGAATCCATGATGCTCTATCTGCTGGCCATCGGATCGCCGACGCATCCGATTCCGGCCGAGTGTTGGCACAGCGTACGCAGGCCGAAGATCGTTTATGGGGATTATCAATTTATCTCCACGCCCGCACCGTTGTTTGTCCACCAGTATTCGCATGCTTGGTTTGATTTCCGCGGGAAACAGGATGAGTACGCCGATTACTTTGCGAACTCCGTAGTTGCCTCGCAGGCGCACCGGCAGTTCTGCCAGGACCTGAAGGCTAAGTTCCCCAGCTATTCGCGAGAGCTTTGGGGAATCACCGCATCGGATTCAATCAAGGGATACGTCGCTTGGGGCGGTCCGCCGCTGCAGGGCCCCGTCGATGGCAGCATCGTCCCCGCCGCCGCCGCCGGTTCACTGCCGTTTCTCTTCTCGGATTCGATGATGGTGCTGCGCAACCTGCGCCAACGTTACGGAAAACAAATCTGGAAGCGCTACGGCTTCGTTGATGCCTTCAATCCTCTGACTGGCTGGGTCGATCATGAGGTGGTCGGAATCGATGTTGGCATCAGCATGGTGATGGCCGAGAACGCTCGCAGCGAGTTCGTCTGGCGCACCTTCATGCGCAATCCTGAAGTGCGGGTCGCAATGGAAAAGGTCGGCTTTGGCCCATTGCGCACGCCGGCGACGCTCTACTCGATGCAGGGTTCTCCGGCCGCGAACTCCTCCTCGGATCTACCCAAGACCTGACACTCGGAATTGTAGGCTGGCGCAAGACCAGTTTTGCGAAAGCTGCATCCCATTGAAGACCGGCAAACATCTTTGTTGCGGGACTTCATGCGGCAAATCCTCGTACTCCTTGGCATTTTGGCTTTGATTACCACCTCGGCTTTCGCCCAAAGCTCGATCGGGAGCCCCGAAATCGAGCGCCGCATCGATGCGCTGCTTCGGCTCATGACGCTGGACGAGAAAGTGGGCCAGCTCGTTCTGTATTCAGCTGGAGTTCCGACTGGACCGGGCACGGGGCGCGCCGACTATCGCGAGCAGATCGCAAAGGGACAGCTCGGCTCGATTGGAAATCTGACGGGTGCGGCCAAAACCAACGCGCTGCAACGGATTGCCGTCGAAAAATCACGGCTGGGGATTCCGCTGCTCTTCGGCATTGACGTCATTCACGGCTACAGGACAGTGTTTCCGGTTCCCCTGGGCATGGCTTCAACCTGGGACCCGCAACTCGTCGAGCAGGCCGCCAGGGTCGCCGCCAAGGAAGCGACAGCCGAGGGTATCCGCTGGACATTTTCGCCTATGGTCGACATCGCACGCGACGCGCGTTGGGGACGCATCGTCGAAGGCGCTGGCGAAGATCCATACCTCGGTTCGGCGATGGCAGCGGCTTACGTGCGCGGATATCAAGGTACGAATTTAGCCAACGCCGATTCGCTGGCGGCCTGCGCCAAGCATTACGCCGGATACGGAGCCGCCGAAGCGGGCCGCGACTATAACGCGGCCGATATGTCCGAACGCACCTTCCGCCAGATCTATCTCCCGCCATTTGAATCCGCGGTGAAGGCAGGCGCGGCAAGCATCATGAGCGCATTCAACACGTTGAATGAAGTCCCTGCCACCGCCAATCCGATGACGTTGACCAAGATCCTGCGAGGGGAGTGGAAGTTTCAAGGCCTGGTTGTGAGCGACTGGCAGGCGATTGCCGAATTGATTGCCCATGGAGTCGCCCTTGATGGCGCGACGGCCGCCCGCAAAGCGATCCTCGCCGGCCTCGACGTGGACATGGAAAGCGGCTTGTTTCAGCGGCACTTGAGCGAACTTGCGCGCACCGGAGCGGTGCCGGAGCCGGTGCTGGATGAGGCTGTGCGGCGTGTGCTCCGGGTAAAGTTTGCCCTGGGTTTGTTCGATCATCCCTATACGCCCGAGCCCGCTGCTGGAAGCCAGCCACAGCTTGATCCCGCCCATCTGGAACTGGCGCGCACCATTGCCGAGCGTTCCTTGGTGCTGCTGAAGAATGAGAAAGTCAGCGGCTCTCCCTTGCTGCCGCTCTCCTCCGCCGTAAAGACCGTTGCTCTGGTCGGCCCGCTCGCCGACGACGCTGTCAACATGCTTGGGTCCTGGGCCGGCAAAGGCGATGCGAAGGATGCAATTACGCTTAAATCCGCGTTTGAACAGCACATGCTTCAATCCGGCGGAAGGCTGCTGTATGCCAAGGGCACCGAAATCAACACCGCGACCGATACCGGGTTCAAGGAAGCGGTGAAGGCGGCACGCCGAGCTGACCTGGTGATCGCGGCGCTGGGCGAGGATGCGCCGTCAATGACTGCGGAGGCCGCTTCACGCGCTCATCTCGGTTTGCCAGGCAATCAGCAGCAGTTGCTGCAGAGACTCGCTGCCACCGGCAAGCCGGTGCTGCTGATTATTTTTAGTGGACGCCCTTTGGCGCTGACGTGGGCAGCCGAGCATCTGCCCGCCATGGTGCAAGCGTGGTATCCAGGAGTGCAAGCCGGACCTGCCCTGGTGCGGACGCTGTTCGGCGAAGTCAATTTCAGCGGCAAGTTGACGGTGTCCATGCCGCGCAGCGTGGGACAGGAACCTCTCTACTACAATGCGCTCAACACCGGCCGTCCGGCGGATGGCGTGGATCTCACTCGTCCACCCGTGAACTCGGCTGAAAAAGAAAAATACGTT
>Ga0181535_10002959_pt1 | contig 20093 bp, 13 predicted proteins | sample PEATcosm2014_Bin_44_FD_119774 | JGI IMG/M metagenome (GOLD analysis project Ga0181535, IMG submission 119774) | Peatland microbial communities from MTU Mesocosm Facility, Houghton, MI, USA - PEATcosm2014_Bin17_30_metaG | ecosystem: Environmental > Terrestrial > Soil > Wetlands > Peat | place... | reverse complement strand
GTATCGCGACCTTTACCCCGCCGTTCGCGATCTGGCGCATACGCTGGCGAATATCGACTAGGGTTGTCGAATACCATATGTACCTGTAGCTTGTCATCCTGAGCGAAGCGAAGGATCCCTGTGGTCTGGTGGTAATCGCGGAAGGAAGACCAAACTGCGGAGATCCTTCGCTTCGCTCAGGATGACAGCAGTTCCATTCGGACAGGATATTACGATGAAAACCCGGCACGCATTACTTGCATTAATGTGCTTGTACCCATTGTTTTCTCTGGGAGGCTTCGCCGTGGACAATTATTCGGTCAAAGAAGAGATCGTCGATGGCCACGCCACTTACCATCTGCTCGATTCCAAACTAAAAATGGACGTGGGAATCGTGCCTGACATCGGCAACTTTGCTTACCAGTTCAAAGTGGACGGAAAAGACGTGCTGATTCCGGTAGAGTCCTTCAGGGACTACGTCGAGAAGCACACCTTCGGCTGGGGAATTCCCTTTCTGGCGCCGTGGGCGAACCGGCTTGATCACGATTATTACTACTTTGAGGGCAAGAAGTATCTGCTGAATGATAGCCTGGGAAACATCCGCCGCGACAATTTCAAGCAGCCCATTCACGGCCTGCTGGTTTTCGAACCCCGCTGGAAGGTCGTGAAGACCGGGGGAACGGCCGCGGATGGTGCGTTCGTGGTTTCGCGCCTGGAGTTCTACAAGTACCCCGATCTGATGGCGCAGTTTCCCTTCGCACAGGTTTATGAGATGACCTACCGCTTGAAGGAGGGAAAGCTCGAATGCACGACGCGAGTCACGAACGTCGGCAATTCCGACCTTCCCATCCATTTTGCATTTCATCCCTACTTTCACCCGGACGGCCCGCGCCAGGAATGGAAGGTGACCATTGGCGCTCAGAAGCACTGGATTGTCTCCCATCAACTGATTCCTACGGGCGAGACTGAGCCCACCGACAAGTTTCTGCCCGGCGTGACCACGGGTGTAGCGCTCGACAAGACCTTCATCGACGACGGCTTCTCCGACTTCGCCCGCGACTCAAAAGGCCTCGGCCACGTCGTCATTCACGGAAAGAGTCAACAAATCGAGGTTCTGTACGACAAACAGTTTGATTATGCGATTGTCTACGCTCCTCTCAATAATGATCTGATTTGCGCGGAACCTCAGTTGGGCCCGACCGACGCGTTTAACCTCCAGCACGAAGGAAAGTTCAAGCACTTGATCGTCCTGGAGCCTGGAAAAACTCTTGAGGCGTCGTTCTGGATTGTGCCGACAGGGTTCTAGGCTCGGAACTAGAGCCCTCTCCCTTGGGGAGAGGGTGTCTCGCTTCGGCGCTTTTGCCAGCCGAAGCGAGACGGGTGAGGGGTCGTTTGCGGAGTTCGGCATCGCGGGCCGCGGGATTGCGCGGCCATTAGAATTCAATTCGCCGGAGCAATGTCGAGGGGGGCACATCACTGATGCGAACGTTTGGCACGACAACCAGGATTCCGGACGGAAGTAACCCCTCACCCGACCCGAGACGGCTGATGAAAACGCCGTCGCAGGCCACCCTCTCCCCACGGGAGAGGGCGGTCTTTCCGCGGGTTGCGCGGATTCTGGCTGGCTGCGCCCTCGGTGGTTTGCTAGCATCCCTTATCGCTCCGCTCGGAACGCAGCACAAGCACTCGGTGTCAAGTTTGTTGACTTTATTTTCAGCGAGGTTGGTCATGGCAGCGCAGACAGATTCCTTTTCGGCAAGAATAGAAAAGACTCAATTCAACGGCTGGAACGCTTATCGTCTGACGAATGGCATCATCTCCCTTTATGTTACTCCGGACATCGGTGGCCGCGCCATTCAGCTTGAGTTAGGCGGGAAGGGCCTCTTCTTCGTCAACAAGGACTTGGCCGGCAAGGTCCTGCCCGCCGAACAGAACAACCTCAAGTCCGGCTGGGCCAATTATGGCGGCGACAAAGTCTGGCCGGCGCCGGAAGGCTGGATGAACGACGAGCAGTGGCCCAGCATTCCGTATTACATTCTAGACGGCAGCAGATTTGCCGCGGAGGTGGTTACAGAGACGCCCGCCGAAGTCGCGGTCCGCGTGACCAGTCCCGCCGACCCGCGCAGTGGCGTGCAGTTTGTGCGGACGTATCACGTCTACGCGGGCACCACGCGCCTGAAGGTTGACCAGGTGATGCGCAACATCAGCCATCGGCAGATTCGATGGGGCATCTGGCACCTGATTCAGAACGACGCGGCCGATGCTCACGACCCCACAAAACCCAACCCGGACCTTTACATGTACCTTCCACTCAATCCCCACAGCCAGTATCCCCAGGGCTACTACAATCCGTACGGCGACGCGCGACATCCCAGCTACCAATTACAGCACGGTGGCCGAATGTTGCAGGTGCATTATCTCTATCGTGTGGGCAAGGCCGCCGCGGATACCGACCGTGGCTGGTACGCGGTGGTCAACGGACAGAAGAGCATCGGCTTCGTCGAGAACTTTACACCCTTCCCGGAGAAGGAATACCCGGACGGGGCCGCAGTGGAAACCTGGAATAACGGCCCAGGCGTTATCTCTCGCGGTCCCTGGGATCAGACCCTTCCTGATGACCCGAGGCAGAACCCGTACATCCTTGAAACCGAGGTGCTTAGCCCCTACGCGGCACTCAACCCGGGTGAGGAATATTCCTTCCCGGTTTATTGGTCGCCCACCAGCGTCACGAACCCTGTGCGCAACGCCGTTTGGGCCGGTGCTATCTCCGAGCCGCTTACCGGAAAACTGGAAGGCGGCCAAGTTAGTCTGAAGGGTGTGTTTGGCGTCTTTGGTCCTGGCGGACTGGTCGCCACCGTTTACAGCGTGATGGGAGAGGAATTAAGTCAGGTGACGTTGCAATCCGTTGACCCCAGAGAGGTTGTTCGACTCGACAAGTCCATCCCGGTGCCCGCCGGCGCTTTCCGCGTGAGCGTCTTTGTGCAAAACGCGCAGGGAGAGAACTGTGGGTACCTCGGCAATGTGGTATTGAAGTAGGCAGGTCGGCAGGTGGGCGGTCGAAGATCGTGGGACCTCCTTCAGTGAATTCCATCTGTCTCGGGCCGCTAAAAAGAGGGGGGCTTCGTCAAGGGATTCCTATTACGGGGGACCTTCCGCCAACCCATTCCCACTGCCTACCTGCCGATCTGCCCACCTGCCGACCTGCCAATCTGCCTACCTGCCCGTTTTCCAGTACCGCCGTACTGTTGCCATCTCACCCCATTAAATAGACACTGCTAACGAGGCGGAACCCGTGCCAACCGCTTGACTGCTATCGCGTACGGAGGACCGCGGAGCTCAATAATGGGAGATCCGCACTTCCAGGTTGGCAAACGGCGATAGTTTGGGGGGTCCACGTGCGGACTGCTATCGCTACACACCCGAAGGCTGTAAGTTTCCCATCAACGCTTGCATATTCACCAGGGAAAGAGCGGGCGCGGAGCTGTGGCAGGGTGCGGAAAAGGGCCGAACGGGATAGCCGTAACTCAAGTGGCGGTCGAGCTTTGGAGGGGAAAACCGCCGGAGCACGACGTTACTCTGGCGGGCCTCAACCCGCGGGTCCTTTCGCGTCGAGTTGATGGTGGTGGCGGTGAGGGCAGTTCTTGCCGCCATCGCCATCCCGCGGGCCTCAGGAGTGTTCCAGAGCGGACTTAACGACCCACCTAGTACGCACGTACCGTTGTCATCTGGGCCCATTGGATCAATGCTAATAGCTAGAACGCGGCTGGGGGAAAAGCTCGACGGCCAACGGCTGCAGAGCTACGTGGATCTCGAGAGCCATAGGTCCGTGACTTCAGATTTGCAATTAGCGGCGGCTCGCAGGTTTTCCGTGCGCGTGAATATCGACAAATCGCCAAACGCTATCTGTTGCGGACATACGCTCGCGCAATGGCGGCGGAAACTGCGCTGCGGAGGCCAGGGCGTCGGGCCGCCAGGTCTAACGCGGAAAGTTAGCCTGCCACGGGAAGAGGGTTTTTCGCTGGTCGAACTCGCGTTCACGCTGGCCATTATCTGCATTGTCGTGGTGGTGGTCTTTGAGGCGTACGCCAATGCTTTCCCCGCCTTCCGGGCCACGTCTTCGGTGCAACTCTTGCAGTCCGAGTTGCGCCAGGCCCGCGAGGTATCGATCGACCAGCGGCGAAGCGTCCAGGTGACATTTAAAGGGACGGCGGAACTCGTAGCTATAGTTCAGGGAATCAATGGAGCTTCCAACACCCAGATCTACGATTACTTTCTTCCGGAAGGGTTGAAGTACGTGGTGCTGTCCGGGGTTCCGGACACGCCCGACGGTTATGGAAACTCGTATGCCGTCAACTACAACTGCCCCGGCAACACTCTTCCCTGCACCATTACCTTCCAGAGTGACGGATCCGTGCTGGATGGCGGTGGCGCTTACAACAACGGTTCCATTTTCATCGGCATCACGGGTCAGACCCAAACGGCGCGCGCGGTGACAATTCTGAGCGCCACCGGAAGAATCAAAGAGTGGTCCTACAACGGAACCGCGTGGCATTAGGGTAGAGTTTATGAATTCAGCGAACTCGATCCAGTCTGACGAACGTGGCTTCACCCTGCTCGAAGTGTTGATTGCCTTGGCGGTGCTCGTGGTCGGCCTGATGTCCATGGCCTATGGAATTGGGGTCGGACTGGCCGTCACGCAGATGTCCACCATGGATACCATTGCGCGCGAAAAGGCCCGGGAAGCTATGGAGGACGTCTTCACGGCCCGCGATACTTCCACCATCCAGTTTGCCCAGATCTGCAACATACCCACGTCGGGAAGCAACCCCAATAATTGTCTTTTTGTGAACGGCTACACGTCCATGTATACCGCCGATAGCAGCGGGCTTGTGAACACCAACGCGGCAGCAACACAAGGGGTGCTTGAGACCTATGTGACGCCCGGGCCGGATGGGGTCTTGGGCACCGCGGATGACGTTACTTATAATCTCACCGGTTTCCAGCGCTCCATTCAGGTGACTTCGGTCAGCTCGAGCGATGGTTATACCGTCCTGGCGCAAGTTACGGTCACGATTCAGTACAACCCCCTGCCTTGGCTGTCGCGGACGGTCACCATGGTCACGGTGATGTCTCCCTATGTCTGAACGAATTCACAGTCCGTCGGGGCCGCATTCTGCCGCAGGGTTCAGCCTCGTCGAGTTGCTGACCGCCATGGCGCTCTCACTGCTGATGTTTGCCATGACTTTCGTCTTGGTGCAGCAACTCGATAACACCGCTGATGTGGTGGGCAGCATGAGCGACGTCAACGAGAATTTGCGCGCCGCCGTGAATATGGTGTCGCGTGATCTCTCCCAGGCCGGCGAGAATATCCCTTTGGGTGGCATTCCCCTCCCCTACGGTGGCACGGCGACTTCAATCAAACGGCCCTACCCCTCGACGTCGACGTTTCCCACTCCCCTCTCCGGAAGCGCCCTATACATGCCCGTGCTTATTGCCGGTAACGGCCTGGGTCCGACGCAAGGAAGCGGCACTACCCAGATCTCGACGGACGTGGTCAGCATGATCGGGGTAAACCAAAGCGCGAGCTTCAACCAGACGGTCGTGAGTACTACATCCCCAAACCAGCCCACCTTTTCCTCTACCTCTGCCACCATAACCGTCTCCACGACGGCGGCCGGCTACGTCTCGCCCGGGCAGTTGGTCATGCTGAGGAATGCCAATTCCAGTTGCTTGCTGGCGGTCTCCTCGGTGAACGCCACCACCGGTGTCATCACTTTTACGCATGGAGACGCTACGAACGACCTTTTGGGCGTCAACCAATTCCCGACTGTATCGGGGACCACTGGCGCCATCACTTCGGGTCCAACCAGTGGAACGATCCTTCAGCTTGAAACAGCCACGGTGAACAGCGGCAAGACGACGTACGCTTGGCCTACGACCCTGACGGCCTATCCCATCTCGATGATGACCTATTATGTGGATAGTTCCACTCCCGAGAGAAATCTTGTCAAGCTGACTTCTATGGGCACGAACGTATGTGCGGCGGTCTCCTGTACGAACGTGGTGGCCTTAGGCATCGACGTCATGCAAGTTTTTTACAGCCTTTCGCCCCCCGCGACGCTTAACGGCGTAACGTCGGACCCCACGGAGAATCCCTGGCCAACCACCACCGATACCACCAATACCCCCAACGATATCCGTAAGGCGGTCTTGAACATAGTGGGCGAAACCAACCACAAGAACTTTGCGAATAGCCAGTGGTACTCGAAACAGATCAGGAATGCGGTGACGATTCAGAACTTGGACTTCTACAACAAGTACAATCTTGGCTCGAACATGACGCAGAACTGAGGGATTCAAAAGAGGAAGTATGAAAAGGCATGGAGTACGGGAATCGGGAGCGGCGCTTATTGTCGCCATGCTTCTGATGCTGGTGTTCACGATCATGCTGATCGGGTTTTACTTTGTCACCAGCGGCGAGCAGAGGGTCGCCTGGAGCAGCCGGGATAACGGGGTGACTTATTACTGGGCCGTCGCCGGCCTCGAGCAGATGAGTAACCTGATTGCCGACTACTTTGCCCACACCGCATCTCCCACACCGGCCACGATCGCCAGTTGGGTGACCACCCCTTCTAATTTCCAGACCTACCCGACCACCATCAGCACCTCCGGCCTTCCTCTAGTAACCGGCACCTACACGCTCTATTGTGCGGCGCCGCCCGCTCCGGGCCCGTGCAGCGATACGACGATGGTGATGTCCCTCTGCTCTACGGTGGGCAGCACGCTGGGAACTTGCACCGGAACCATCGGAGGGAACGGCCCGCTTGCTGGCCTGGAGGGCCTCATCGCCCCCTTCCAGCTTACCGTGGTCGCCGATGGTCCCAGCAATACCGAAGTCAAGCTGACCCGGACGGTGCAGGAAGTCGCCGTCCCCATTTTTGAGTTTGGCATCTTCTCCGACAGCGACCTCTCGTTTCACGCCGGTGCCGACTTCAATTTTGGCGGCCGCGTACACACCAATGGCAACTTGTTTCTGGCGCAAGATGGCGGCGCCACCCTGAACCTCAACGATCACGTCACCGCCGCTAAGGCAATCATTCGGGAGCAGCTTGTCAATGGCTACACGATGGCGACTTACCCGAACGTTTGCTCCGCTTACACGAACTCCTACTGTAGTTACGTCAATGTGTTGACCACCTCGAACGGCTGCCCGGCGGGGACGGAAGGGTCTCAATCGGGAAATTGCCTGACGTTGACGCAAAGCCAAGGCAGCGTCGAGAACGGGCCGGGAAGCACAGTGAACCCCAATTGGAAGACGCTTTCGGTGAGCACGTATAACGGCTATATTCAGGACGGAACGACCGGAGCAAAGGTACTCAACCTGGCGATTGCGCTCCCGGGCATCAACTCTAAGCCCATCTCCATGATTGAGCGCCCCGCCGTCGGCGAGTCACCGACCAGCGCCCTCGGGATGGCGCGTTTCTACAATCAGGCCAGTGTGCGTATCTTGTTGTCCGACACCCCATCCGACATCATGAACCTGCCGGGTATTGATGCGACGGAACAACCCTATCCGCTCGCCGAAGCGGGTAGTTCAGGTACTTCTTATGCGATTCAGCGCAACAATACCATCCCGTCCACTTACTGCCCTAGCGGGGGCCCCTGCACTCTCCCGGTTCCCACGCCTTGCACTCCGCCTCTGGCTACTTCAGTCGGCTATACTGTCAACAACAACTACATGACGACGACAGGCGCAACCCTGCTGGGCGGCTATATCAAGATTGAAATGAACCTCGAATCCTCTCCAGGAACCTGGAAAGATGTGACTGAGGAAATTCTGGCGCAGGGCATCTCGCGCGACATGGCGGCTGGCGCGTTAGATACGATGCCGGCGCCTAATAACCCACCGCCATATGCAACTTCCGGTAGCTCCACTTTGCCAGTCGGCTCGTACTACTACCTGGTGACAGCGGTCAACCCTACCGCATGGGGCGAAAGTGCCGGAACGGAGGCTCCAAAGGTTACCACCACGTCCAGCAATAAGCGGGTTGTCATCACATGGGCGGGCGTTACCGGCGCCTCCGGATACCACCTCTACCGCGGCACGAGTTCCGGAGGAGAGAGTGGGTACATCAACATCGCCAATGGCACGACAACCAGCTATACGGATTCCGGGTCAGTCGCGTTGACCGCAGGGACGCCTCCCTCGCCCTGCACAAATACTTCCATCATACACCTCGAGGAAGCTGCGCCCGGCGTGAGCTTGTGTACGGCCACCGTGGGCGACGCGCCTTCACCGGCATCGTGCCCAGCCTGGCCCCCGGGGGGGGCCTTGGGCGCCGCCTCAACATCTTCGAGCTTCGTGCCCATCAATTTGTACGACGCGCGAGAGGGAGAGGTTAGAGATACGCAAGCCAGCACTAACACCACCTCGTCGCTCAACGGGATTATGAACCTTGTCGAAGTCGATGTCGGTAACCTTCAGCAATGGTTTGCCGGCATCATTGGAACTAGCGGCCAATACGCCTTCAACGGCCCGGACGCACTCAACAACTCCGGCTTTATCCTCTACACTTCCGACCGGAGAATGGATTGCAACGACGCGGCGAACGGCCACACCGAAGTGAATTGTTCGGGTTCCGAAACCGCCCAATTCGGCAATGAAGACATCATCAACCCTGCCAGCTCGACAGGTACTCCCAACGGCCAGTTGGACACCGGGGAGGACGTGAACGGCAACGGGGCGTTAGACACCTATGGCGTATATCCACATCCCATCGCCGCCGGCTCAGCCACGATCAGCCCCACCGGCACCACTCCCACCGGGACTTGGTCATCCATCCTTAACTCCGTATCCTCGAACAACCCCGCTTTCGTGCGCCTCACGCCCACCCAGGCACAAGATAACAGCGTGGTCATCTTCCGGCGCGCCCTCCGCTTGGTGAATGGCGGGCTGGGCAACCTGCCGCCCTTGGCCGCCGGCAACCCCACGACCGGGTCGTCGTGCTCCGGCGGCACGGCCGGCGGATTCACCGTGGTTTCCGAGAACCCGATTTATGTCCAGGGGGATTACAACGCCACCAGTTTGCCCACCACTGCGCCCAACGGATTCAACGACGCGTTCCCTTTGTGCCACGTGCCGGCGGCGGTGATGGGCGACGCCGTGACGCTGCTTTCGAATGCCTGGCAGCCGGGCGCCCAGTCAGGATATACATCGGGGGACTACAACGACTTTGCCAACCCGGACAATCCCAACTGCCCCAGCCAACGATGTGCAACCACCACCTACTACCGCATGGCGGTGATGGCCGGAAAGACCATCCCCTTTCCGGCTTACAGCGGCACCAGTGCCCTGCTGAGCTGGGGAGCCGTGGACACCGGAACGGATGGCGGAGTCCACAACTTCCTCCGTTACATCGAGGACTGGAGCACCGCGACTCTGAATTATGATGGTTCTCTCGCCAGCTTTTACTTCTCGCAGCAGGCCACCGGAATCTATAAGTGCTGCAATAACGTGTACAACGCTCCTACGCGTAATTATTCGTTCGACACCGATTTCCAGAATATTGAAAAACTCCCGCCTGGCGTGCCGCGCTTCACGGATGTCAACGCGCTCTCCTACTACCAATCCATCCTGCCGACTCAGTAGTCAGTTTTCAGGTGTAGGTATCAGCCACGTAGCCCTCTCCCTTGGGGAGAGGGTGTCCGGCGACGGCGTTTTCTCCAGCCGCCGCCGGCCCGTTCTGTGCAGGTGCTACAGAAGAGAACGACTTGGGTGGTCGAGAATCCGGTAAGCGACCCCTCACCCGTCACGCTCCGGCTGATGAAACCGCCGGAGCATGACACCCTCTCCCCAAGGGAGAGGGCCAGTTATCTAAACTGAAACCTATTTACTCCGCCGCAATTTCCCCGCATCATATCCAGTCGTCAACTGCCGTCCTTTTTGCTTTTGACTGTCGACTGTCAACTGTCGACTGTCAACTCTTCGGAGGCTCATTGTCGAATACAGGGTCAAACGCGCATCCCTCCCGAGCCGGCCTTGTGCTCGCGTTCGCCGCCATTTACCTGATCTGGGGGTCTACGTTCCTGGCGATTCGCTACGCCGTGGAAACCATCCCTCCCTTCTTCATGGCGGGCTGCCGTTTCCTGACTGCCGGCGCCTTGCTTTACCTGTGGACGCGCGCGGGCGGCGCAGCCCGGCCTTCCCGCCGCGATTGGGTTGGCACGACTCTTATTGGAGCCCTGCTCCTGGTGAGCGGCAACGGAGGATTGTGCTGGTCGGAACAGCGCGTGCCTTCGGGACTCGCGGCTTTGCTGCTGGCAGCGATCCCCATCTGGATGGTTTTGCTCGATAGCCTGCGCAGGGACGGGACAAAGCTGGGGGTAAGGGTGATCGGCGGCATGGTTATGGGCGTGGCAGGAATCGTCCTGCTGGTGGGGCCTGCCCACCTCTGGGGCAGTTCACGGGTGGACCTGGCCGGGGCAAGCGTGCTGATGCTATCCTCTTTCTCGTGGGCGCTCGGCTCCGTTCTTTCGCACAAGGTAAGCCTGCCGCGATCTCCCTTCCAGGCGGCAGCCATGGAGATGTTGGCCGGCGGCGCTCTGCTGTTGGCACTGGGTTTCCTGAGTGGTGAGAGCAGGCATTTCCATTTAGGCGCCGTCGCTCCTCGCTCTCTCCTCGGACTCGTCTACCTGATTGCGGCCGGCTCGCTGCTCGGTTTTACCGCCTATTTCTGGCTGCTGCGAACCGTTCCCATGGCGCGGGTTTCCACCTACGCGTTTGTGAACCCCGCCGTGGCTGTGTTCCTCGGCTGGGCGTTCGGAAGTGAGGTCGTAACCGGCCGCGTGCTGTTGTCCAGCGCCACCATCATTGCCGGGGTGGCGCTGATCATCACTCACCGGCCGACTCCCGCTGCCGTCACCCCAGGTACGCAAGACGTTCTGGTCGCGGAAGACCCGAAATGAGGATGACCCATCCAGTAGGTCCAGGCCGCCTTTCTCGGCTCTTGACCGTGGTTTCGGGCTTCTGACTTTCGACTCCGCAAGATTCGGGTTGCCTGGCGCTTGTCCGTCAACGATGATGGGGCCAGGAGGGAAAATGCAAACCAACGCAGAAGATTATCGCCGGATCGAGAAAGCCATCGAGTTCCTGGCGGAGAACTATCAGGATCAACCGAGCTTGGACAAAGTGGCGCGCAGCGTCAACCTCAGCGAGTTTCACTTCCAACGGCTCTTTCGCCGTTGGGCGGGCATAAGCCCCAAGCGCCTGGTGCAGTTTTTGACCTTGGAACATGCCAAGCAAGCGCTGGAGGAATCGCGCAGCGTGCTGGACGCCGCCTACGATGCCGGCTTGTCCAGTCCCAGCCGGCTGCACGACCTTTTCGTGACCACGGAGGCCATGACCCCCGGTGAGTTCAAGGCCAAAGGCGCTGGCCTCGAGATCGCCTACGGATATCATCCCAGCCCGTTCGGCGAATGCCTTCTCGCCGTCACGGAGCGCGGAATTTGCGGACTGGGCTTTGTGCGGGAAGGGGACCGGAAGCAGGCGCTCGAAGATTTCAAGCAAAGATGGCCGGCGGCGAAGTTCCAGGAGAATCCGGAAAAGACCCGCAGTTATATGGACGGGGTCTTCAATGCCAAAAAGAGAAATGGCGCGCATCCCCTAAAATTGCTGCTGATGGGTACCAACTTCCAGATCAAGGTTTGGGAGGCCCTGCTGAGAATCCCCTCGGGCTCGGTGGTGTCTTACGAAGACCTGGCGCGCCGGTTGGGGAAGCCCTCAGCCGCGCGAGCGGTAGGCGGCGCCGTAGGGCAAAACCCCATCTCCTTTGTAATCCCTTGCCACCGGGCTATCCGCAAGATGGGGATCACAGGCGATTATCATTGGGGAGCGGCGCGCAAGAAGGCTATCCTGGCCTGGGAAGCCGCTCGCCAGAGCAAACCATGAAATACCCGGGAGCGCGGGCATCCTGCCCGCAGCGTGTGTACGATTGCGGCGCAAAAGGCGGGCAGGATGCCCGCGCTCCAGGGTATGTTCAGAGTGGAGAATCGGATTAACGAATGGCTGACTCACCCTTGATGCTTGACGCCGGCACGCGCGCCGAACTTTGGCGCAAGCTGGTGGATGCGGTCGAAGCTTACGCGACGAAAATAGAGACCAGCCGGGTTACGCCCCCGCTGGATCCCGCGATGCTGCGCGCCTCGCTCGCCCGCTTCGATTTCTCCGCCCCTGTGGGCGCTTTCGACGCCTTCGATTTTCTGGTCGAAGGTCTTTGGAAGTTTCAAACTCACACTCCGCATCCCCGCTATTACGGACTGTTCAACCCCGCGCCCACGACCATGGGCATCGCCGGGGATGCGCTGGTGGCCGCCTTTAATCCCCAGCTTGCCGCATGGAGCCATAGTCCCCTGGCTATCGAGATCGAACAGCATCTGGTGCGCGCCTTCGGGGCTCGATTCGGCTACGACCCCGCGCGCACCGATGGCACTTTTGCTTCCGGCGGCATGGAGGCCAACCACACGGCGGTGCTCACCGCTTTGGTTCAGAAGTTTCCGGAATTCGCGAGGCGCGGCCTGCGGGCGCTTGAGGCGCAGCCGGTTCTCTATGCCTCCACGGAGGCGCATCATTCCTTGCTGAAGGCGGCGCGAATGTGCGGGTTGGGGACGGACGCCGTGCATGAGATCCCTGCCGACGGCAGCCTTCGCATGGACGCGGAAGCGCTTGCCTCGCGAATCGCCCGCGACCGCGCCCAAGGCTTCGCGCCCTTCCTGGTGGTGGCCACGGCGGGCACCACCAGCGCGGGGGCCATCGACCCTCTGCCTGCCATCGCCGAAGTGGCCGAGCGGGAAGACCTCTGGCTACACGTCGACGCGGCGTGGGGCGGGGCGGCGGCGCTGGTCGCGGAACTGCGGCCGCTGCTCGAGGGCATCGAGCGCGCCGACTCGATCACCTTCGACGCGCACAAATGGCTTTCAGTGCCGATGGGGGCAGGAGTTTATATAACACGTCATGTAGATATACTTAAGACTTCATTCAGTATTGCCCAAACATATATGCCACGCGAGGCGGCGGGACTAAATGTGGTCGATCCCTACACGCATTCGATGCAGTGGTCGCGCCGCGCCATCGGCCTGAAGGTGTTTCTCTCCCTGGCGGTGGCCGGCTGGGAAGGCTACGCCACGGCCATCCGCCACATGGTGGCCATGGGCGCGCTCCTGCGGGAGCAGCTCGAGGCCTCAGGTTGGCAGGTGGTCAACAAAACGCCCTTGCCGGTCTGCTGCTTCGTTGACGCGCGGCACGCCGGCGGCCGCTCCGAGGACTACCTGCACAAAATCGCCATGCAGGTCGTCGGCTCGGGAAAGGCCTGGATTTCAACCACCCGCTTGGCGGGCTCGACGCCCGTGCTTCGCGCCTGCATCACTAACTACCGGACTGAAGCTGGGGATATTGCGGCGTTGATTGACGCGCTCGAGGAGGCACGAAGCCAAATCAGATAAGCTTGTCATTCTGAGCGAAGCGAAGTCCGATTCCGGGACCCCGATGGGGTCCATCGGACTTCGCTTCGCTCAGAATGACAATTCGCTTAGAGACACAGCACGCACGCTTACCGAAAACCTCTTGCTCCATCGCGGGGAATCTGCGAACATTTCCAATTCAGCATAAAGTCGTGGCGCTGGCCTGAAGGTCAGCGCTGCGGCAGGGCAGCAAACAAACTACCCCGGAGGCAAGTATGCCACTAGACCCAAAGCACCATAGTCGCATCATGACGGAAGGTCGAGACCGCGCGGGCGCTCGGTCCATGTTCAAGGCTATCGGATTTACGGACGCCGACTTGGCCAAGCCGATCGTAGGAATTGCGAACACCTGGATTGAGACGATGCCGTGCAATTTTCACCTGCGCGAGCTGGCGGCGAAAGTGAAAGAGGGCGTGCGCGCGGCGGGTGGAACACCCATGGAGTTCAACACCATCGCCATTTCGGATGGCGAGACCATGGGCATTGAAGGCATGAAGGCTTCGCTGGTGAGCCGGGAAGTCATCGCCGATTCGATCGAACTCGTGGGGCGTGGTCAAATGTTTGACGCCATGGTGGCTCTGGTGGGATGCGACAAGACGATTCCCGGCGGTGCCATGGCTTTGATCCGCCTCAATGTGCCCAGCGTTCTTCTTTACGGCGGAGCGATTGCTCCGGGACGATTTCAGGGCCACGACGTTACGATCGGAGACGTCTATGAAGCGGTCGGCGCGCACGCCGCAGGAAAGATGACCGACGCGGAACTCAAGGATCTCGAGGACCATGCCTGTCCCGGGGCCGGCGCCTGCGGAGGCCAATTCACGGCCAACACCATGTCGACTGCGATGGAGTTCATCGGGCTCTCACCCATGGGCGCGAACAGCGTGCCCGCACTTGATCCGCGGAAGGGCGAGGTAGCGTATCACGCCGGGCAACTGGTGATGGATCAGCTTCGTCGCAGCGTGCGCCCGCTCGATGTCCTGACGCGGAAGGCGTTCGAAAACGCCATTGCCAGCGTGGCAGCGACGGGTGGTTCAACGAACGCCGTGCTCCACTTGCTGGCCATGGCGCGCGAGGCTCAAGTCCCGCTCACGATCGAAGACTTCGACGCCATCAGTTCTCGCACACCCATCATTGCCGATCTGAAACCGGCTGGGCGTTACGTGGCAGTGGATGTTCACCGCGCGGGCGGAATCCCCCTGATTGCAAAGAAGCTCCTGGAAGCCGGACTTATCGATGGGTCGCAGATGACCCCCAGCGGGCGAAGCATCGCGGAAGAAGCCCGATCTGTTACTGAGACGCCGGGACAGGACGTGGTGAGGCCTGTCTCCAATCCGATAAAGAAAACCGGCGGGCTGGTCATTTTGAAAGGGAACCTCGCGCCGGAAGGCAGCGTCGTCAAGGTGGCGGGCTACGAAAGGACCTACCATCGAGGACCCGCTCGGGTATTTGACAGCGAAGAAGACGCCATGCGCGCTGTGATCGGAAAGAGCATCCATGCGGGAGACGTCGTGGTGATTCGCTACGAGGGACCGCGAGGCGGCCCCGGCATGCGAGAGATGCTCGACGTGACGGGGGCGCTGGTCGGGGAGGGACTGGGCGAGTTGGTGGGATTGCTCACGGACGGCAGATTCAGCGGCGCGACCCACGGACTGATGGTTGGCCACGTAGCTCCGGAGGCTGCGCGCGGTGGTCCCATTGCTGCCATCGCCAATGGCGACGTCGTCGTGTTCGATATCGAAAAGCGCCGCTTGGACGTCGAGCTTTCCGATGCGGACATCCAGAAGAGATTGGCCAACTGGCATGAGCCGGAGCCGCGATACAAGTCCGGCGTATTTGCCAAGTATGCCGCGCTGGTCTCCTCCGCGTCCGAGGGAGCCATCACGCGGGCACGCTGATGGTCGATTGCCGATGGTCGATTGTCGAATGCTGATTGTGCTTCTGTCATTCTGAGCGCGGCGAAGAATCCCTGCAGTTCTTCTTACGCCACCGGGCAAACAAAGCAACTGCTGAGATTCTTCGCTGCGCTCAGAATGACAGGCAAGAGGGATCTCGGTTCTTGTGGGGACAACGTTCGAGAACGGTCAATCACAAATCACAAATCACCAATCGCAAATTCTCAATCGCCGTTCGGCAAAAACGGTAGGGGCACGCCTTTCTGGGATGTCCAAGCCTTCAGGTAATCCGCGAACACATATTCGATTCCGACGGTTTTAAGCGTCGTAGGCAGGACCTCGTTCAACATGCGATACTCTTTCCCGGTGCGGTCGCAATTCTCGTTGACGAACTCCTGAAGAAGTTTTACCGCGTCCGCTTCATTGCCGGCCTTAATCTGCCTCAGAGCCTCGGCTTCCACGGCCGTCTGGCGGTCCATCTCCCACCGTTCAGTCTGGTCGAACACGCCCCGGACGGTCGGCGCCAAGGCGCGGTAATTCAGGTCGCAAAGCAGCTTGACGCGATTGGCCCACCACCACGGCGCATCGCCTGCATACGTGCTGCTGCCTGCCGCGTAGGAATTCGGAAGCCTCGGGCCGTGCATATAAAAGGGCTTGAAGACATTGCAGCAGGGATTGGAGAAGCTCGCCCAGTAAACCTGGCGCAGGAGCGGCGGCATATCTGCCCGCAGGTGCGCCACGACCGACGCCGCCGTATGGTAGGGCGAGTGTGCGTTATCGTGCATGCAGGGTGTGGGCCAGAAGGTTTCCGCGGCTCCCCAGCGCGGCTCCGCGACGGTTCCCTCCAGATGGCTGCGGCTGATTTGCATCATGCTGGCGGGGGTGACGTGCGCAAAGTCCCTGAGCAGGCAGGTCAGGGTCATATTGCGGCGGATCTGCATATTACCGGCGTTGCTCGAGTCCTTCCGCCAGTAGTCGCCGTAGTCGCGGGCAAAGTTGAAATCCGTTGCGGACTTCGTCCAGCCCATTTCTATGGCGTGCTGCACAAGCTTCGGGTGCGCTTCATCCCAGTCCCTCTCGATGGAATAAACATTGGAAATGGAATAGACCCCGTGCTTGATGGACTTGGCCGCCCAGTATCTGCCCGCGGTCTCAAGCACCCAGGCCTGTTCCGGGTCGGCAATGATGAAGCTGTTGTGATAATTGGCTTTCCCCCATTCGCCGGTGCGCTCGCAGTCGCCGCTCTGGCCGTACTTCTCGAGCAGGTCGATGATCACGTGCATGGCTTCGTAGGCCGTTTTGCCCCGCTCCAGGCCAAGCCGGAGAAGATCCATGCCCAATAGCCCATCGCCCCACTGCATCGGCTCTTTGGACCAGACGGCTTCGTTCCCGATCGCCACGCCGTACTCGTTCATGCCGTGCTCGTAGCCAAACGCCCACCAAATCTTCGATCCGATGTGTTCGTAAGTTTCGGCGACTTGCGGGATTTCGATGTAGGTACACTTTACTTTTTCGCTTGGGTCGTGCTGCTGGCGGAGGACCTGCACCAGGGGTTGGGCCTCCATGGGCGGCCGGTCGCTATTCTTGCAGAGAATCACCGAGTGGTCTCCGGTGGCGTCGCGCACTGCCACCCAGGTATCGCAGGGGCGGGCCCTGGTTACTAAGCCCGTCAGGCAACTGAACGCCGCGACTCCCAGAATGACTTTAAAGCGGTTTGAGTTCATACCCTATCTCCTGAAATCCTCCGGCTCGGCGTAGAGCGTCGGGAGGGTAGGACAAGCCCTACCCCTACAGGTGTGTAGGGGGACGGCTTGCCGTCCCCTCCCCCGCCGGCGTTGAGGAGAACAGACTATTAGGGCGGCAACGGCGTGTCAAGGTAGAATGCTGGATGGGCCGCGAATGTCTATTCTGCTCGAGTGGCAGGTCGCCGGGAATGAGAAGAATTCAACAGACTGATCTTCTGGCCATCATCCTCCTATGCGTTACCGTTGGCTGTGAAACGGCAATGCCGGCCCATGGGGCGGCGTTGCCGGAGCGAACGGAAAACCAGCAGTTGGCCGTTCAGGGGATGAACAAACTCATGGACGGCGACTTCGACGCTGCCGCGGAAGCGTTCCGCCAAATCCAGAGGTCTGACCCCGACTCGCCTCTGGGCTACCTCTTCGAAGCCGACGAGAACTGGTGGAAAATCTACCTGACCGAGGGCGACCTGGTTGATCCGGACGTTTTCGAAGCCCGCACGGAAGCCGTCACTCCTTACGACAGTGACTTTGCGCGGGCAGTCGACCTTGCCATCACCAAAGCCGAGGCGCGAATTAAGGCGCATCAGGATGAGGCGCTCAACTACTTCTACGAAGGCCTGGCCTACGGACTGCGCTCCCAGTTAGAAGCCTTGCGCGACCATGTCCTGGCCACCGCGCGGGCGGGCAAGCGGATGCGCAATCTTTCTCTTACCGCGCTGAAACTCGATCCCAACCTCAACGACGCCTGGTTTGGAGTCGGACTCTACAACTACTTCGTGGATACTCTTCCCACCTATGTGAAGATGCTGCGCTTTTTGATTCTGCTGCCGGGCGGGGACCGGGTCGAGGGTCTCCGCCAGATGCGCACGGCTATGGATAAGGGGCAACTCGTGCCCGCGGAGGCAAAATTCCACCTCGCCAAGAACTACTGCCGCTCCTTCGATCGGCAGTACGCCGCGTCTCTCGAGCTGTTCCGTCAGATGCAGCATCAATTTCCTCACAATCCGCTCTGGAAGTTGCTTACCGGAAGCACAGAGTTGCGCTTGGGTAATGTCAAGGACGGCGAGGCGCTCTACCGGCAGGTCATCGACGAAACCGCTCATCCCCAATCAGAATGGTGGAAGCCACTCCACCAGGAGGCTGAGAAGGCTTTGGCGCGCAGGTCAGGACAATAGGCTCGGTTTCCTCTCAAGCGGGCTGTCATCCTGAGCGAAGCGAAGGATCCCTGCAGTTGCCGACGTAAGTGAACTGCGGAGATCCTTCGCTTCGCTCAGGATGACAACCATTCGCTCAGGATAGAACCTTTCGCTCAGGATGACACAAAGATGCAACGGTAGACCTGCCTGTTCTATTGGCTCAACTGCTGGGTCTGCTCGTGGGCGTGGTAGGAGCTGCGGACCAGGGGGCCGGACTCGACGTGGCGGATGCCCAGGCGGCGGCCTTCCTGCTTGAGAGCGGAAAACTCTTGCGGAGAATAGAAGCGCGCCACCGGCAACTGCTCGCCGGAGGGTCGCAAATACTGGCCAATCGTGACGATGTCCACTCCTACGCCGCCCAAATCCTTCAGCACCGCCAGCATTTCTTCAAACGTCTCACCCAGTCCCACCATGAGGCCTGACTTGATGGGGATGGAAGGAGCGATTTCGCGCGAGCGACGGAGGAGTCGCAAGGAGCGCTCGTACCGCGATCCTCGCCGTGCCACCGGATAAAAGCGCGGGACAGTTTCGAGGTTGTGGTTCAGGATGTCGGGCCGGGCGCGCAAGACAATCTCCAGCGCTTCATCAGACCCTCGGAAGTCAGGAATCAAAACTTCCACTTGGCAGTCGACCAACCGCTGGCGCAGGGCTTTAATCGTGCCGGCAAAGATCGTGGCTCCCCCGTCTTTCAAATCGTCCCGGTCGACGGAAGTTACCACGACATACTTCAATCCCATCTGAGAGGCGGCTTGGGCCACTCGATCCGGTTCTTCCCAGTCCAACTCGCCCTGCGGCAGGCCCTTGGGCACGGCGCAAAAGCCGCAGCGGCGAGTACACAAATCGCCCAGAATCATGAAGGTGGCGGTTCGTTGTGCCCAACACTCCCCGACGTTCGGGCAGCGGGCGCTTTCGCACACCGTGTGCAATCCCAACCCGCGCATCAATTGCTTCAGCTCAAAATAGTTCTCCCCGGTCGGCACGCGCACTTTCAACCATTCCGGCTTGCGCGCCTGGGCGTGAGCTGGGGCAATGTGAACTAACTCACTCATGCATTTGTTCCCGGCTATTTCCCACTCGCACTGGCTGCCTGAAAGTGGGCGGCCAACGCCACTTTTGCTGTTGACGAATTCAGCGCCGCGGGAGCCTTCGCGTTAGTGTGATTCCCAGTCGCAATCAAGTTCCCGCCGCCACCGAAGCGGTGCCACCTGCCATCCCCTGCTGACGCAACGTGCGTCAATGGTCGAGCGCTCGATCGAGGAGAAGCGGCCTTCGCACGCGCTATCACCTCGGAATTGTTGCCGAACCGGTGCCACCTGCCGTCTGCGACGAAAGCGTTGTGAGCCGGAGGAAGATCGTTGTTGGGAGCGTAAGCAGACGAGGCGGGCGGATCGCCAGGATCGCTCACGTATGGGTTATAGGAATACTGGCCGTAACCGGACGCGCCGTAGCCATTGGGATCGCAGGGATAAGGCGAGTAAGGATCGTCGCAACCGTTGTCTGGATAATAGGGATAATCGTCGTAGCCAAAGTACGGTCCGGGCCCATAGGACCAGGGATCGAATCCCAATCCGAAGTAGGGCCATCCGAACCCACCCCAACCCCAGCCTCTGCCCCAGCCTCGACCCCAGCCCCTGCCATTCCACCCGTTGCCTCTGCCGTAGCCGCCATACCCCCTACCGTAACCGGCGAAGCCTCCCCGAAAGCCACCGTACCCTCTGCTGAAGCCCCGGGCGCCATAGCCGCGAAAGCCACCAGCACCCCGGAAGCCG
>Ga0181535_10002958_pt1 | contig 20101 bp, 18 predicted proteins | sample PEATcosm2014_Bin_44_FD_119774 | JGI IMG/M metagenome (GOLD analysis project Ga0181535, IMG submission 119774) | Peatland microbial communities from MTU Mesocosm Facility, Houghton, MI, USA - PEATcosm2014_Bin17_30_metaG | ecosystem: Environmental > Terrestrial > Soil > Wetlands > Peat | place... | reverse complement strand
CTCTTGTTGTTGTTCTTGCTCTTGTTGTTGTTCTTGCTCTTGTTGTTGTTCTTGCTCTTGTTGTTGTTCTTGCTCTTGTTGTTGTTCTTGCTCTTGTTGTTGTTCTTGCCCGTGCGATTGTTCTTGCTCTTGCTGTTGTTTTTAAGAGTGTCATCCTGAGCGCAGCGAAGGACCCCCGCACTGCTCAAATATCCAGCGCCGTTCCGGAGGCTTTTCCGCCCGCGCCACCGCCCGCTCGTCTACTTCCTTCGGCTGTGCAGGTTCCGCTCCCAGATAATCCGCAGTCCCGTCAGCGTCAGCGCATCGTCAATCTCGCCCAGGTACCGCGAGCCGCTGGCGATCAGCTGCGCCATGCCTCCGGTGGCAATCACCCGCGCCGGTCCCAGTTCGCCCAGCAGCCGTTCCAGAATTCCATCCACCAGCCCAACGTACCCGTAGAAGAGGCCCGATTGCAACGAGTGCACCGTGTTGCTCCCAATCACGTGCGGCGGCCTCTTCATATCCACTCGGGGCAGCCGCGCCGTGCGATCAAACAGCGCCTCGGCCGAAATCGCAATCCCCGGAGCGATCACCCCGCCCAGGTATTCGCCACGCTCTGACACAGCGTCAAACGTCGTTGCCGTGCCAAAATCCACCACCACCGCGCTCTGCTTGCACTTCTCATAGGCCGCCACCGCGTTCACAATGCGGTCGGCGCCCACCTCGGCCGGGTTGTCATAGTGCACCGGCATCCCTGTCTTGATGCCTGGTTCAATGAACAGCGCCTTGATCTGGAAATAGCGCTCGCACACCTGCCGCAGCAGCCGGTCCAGTGGAGGCACCACCGAGGCCACAATGATCCCGTGTACCGCGCTCAGCTCCAGCCCCTGCATGGCAAACAATTGCCGGATCAATACTCCGTACTCATCCACCGTCTGCTTCCGCAAGGTCGAGATGCGCCAGTGCGCCCCCAACTCGGGCGCAGCCGTCTGGTCCTCCCGCAAGGGAAACAGTCCCAACTCGGTTTCCGTATTGCCAACGTCCAGCACCAGCAGCATAGCCGTCCATCATAGTACACAGCCGTCAACCCATAACACCCCGCGCTCAGCCCACTCTTATTTCACCCCCGCCGCTTCCAGCATCGAAGTGAAGCGCGCATTCGCGTTCTCCACTTCCATCATCAGCGCCGGAGCAACCATCGGCGCCAGGGCCGCGCCGTCCAGCTTCACCAGGTCTTTTTCCGTTGTCAGGAATCCGTTGGCATCATGCTGGCGCGCCAGCCGCCGCAGCAGCGCAATATCGTTCGCCCCATAGCGGTGGTGATCGCCAAACGCATAGGTTCCCGCCGGATAGATTCCAATGTCGGCCAGCGATTGCCAGAACTGTCCCGGCCGCGCCAGTCCGCAAAAGGCCAGCGGACGCGTCGGCGCCGGCTCGTGCAGCACCAGCCGCCGCCGCAGATGCCATACGTTGGGCGCCGCCAGCAGCGCGGCCAGCTCCACCGGAGCCGCCACCGCGTGGGCTCGCCCCAGCGATGCCAGAGGTTCCCGCAGCCGTCCAAAGGGCAGCAGGCTCGCCCGCAGGTCGCCCGCTTCCAGCAGCACAATGTCAAAATCCCGGTGCAGCCGCCGATGCTGGAAGCCGTCATCCAGAATATGCACCCGCGTCCCATGCCCGGTAGCCTCGCTCCACGCCTCCGCTGCCAGCCCCGCTTCGTACCGGTCCTCGCCCACAAACACGGGAACCTTCAGGGTACGCGCCAGCAGTACCGGCTCGTCTCCATAGCGCGCCGCTAAGCCCGTACCCAGCGCCTGCGGATGGAGGGTCGTCTCCTGGCCTGCATCCACCTGCAGAACTCCATGCGAGCTGCGCCCATATCCCCGCGAGAGAATGTCATACGCAATCCCCTGCGCCTCGAGCCAGCGCCCCAAGGCCTGCACAAAGGGAGTCTTTCCGCTTCCGCCCATGCTCAGGTTGCCCACGCTGATCACCGGCAGACGCAGCCGGTAAATCCGCGCCCGCGGCCCGTCATAGTGCGCATTGCGCGCCCGCACCACCTGCGCAAACAGCCATGTCAGGGGGTCGGCGATCATCCCCGTCCCCTTTGTGCCAGCTCCACAATTCGCGCCAACGAGCGCGCGGTTGCTCCGCGCTCTTCGGTCAGCACCTGCAGTGCCCGTTGGCCCAGCGCCTCGCGCTCCGAGCTTTCCCGCAGCAGCAGCAAAAACGTGATGCCAAGATTCTTCGTCGTGCAGCGCACCACCGCCCGCCGCCGCTCAAAGCACGCCAGAATGTCGCGGAAGTTTTCCGTGTGCGGCCCGGTCAGGATCGCCCTGGCAAAAAACGCCGGCTCCAGGATGTTGTGTCCGCCCCGCGCCACCAGCGATCCGCCGACAAACGCAAGGTTTGCGTAGCGGTAGATAGCCGCCAGCTCGCCCAGCGTATCCAGCAGCAGCACCGCGCCGCGCAGGTCCGTCTGTGCCGCATCGCCCGCCGAGCGCCGCACAAAGCGGAAGCGCCGCTCCGCCAGCAGCCGTGCCACTTCCTCAAAGCGTTCCCGGTGCCGAGGCGCCAGCACCAGCGAAGCCGCCGGATACTCACCCAGAACCATCCGGAATGCCTGCAGCACGTAATCCTCTTCGTCCTCCACCGTACTGCCCGCCACCAAAATTGGCGCGCCCGAGGACCGCAACTGCTCGCCCAACCCGGTCACCGCCGAGGTCTCCACCGGCGGCGCCACGTCGAACTTCAGATTGCCGCAGACTTCCACCCGCCCGGCCGCCGCGCCCACCGCCCGCAACCGGTCCGCGTCCTCTTCGCTTTGCGCCAGGAATAGGTCCACCGGCTCCAGCACCCGCCGCAACAGGACGCCCCAGCGCCGGTAGCGTGGCAACGAACGGTCGCTGATGCGCGCATTCACCACCGCCAGCCGTGCTCCGCTCGCCCGCGCCAGCCGCAAAAAGTTGGGCCAGAACTCGGTCTCCGCCAGAATCACCAGCTCCGGCCGCAGCGCCCGCAGGTATGGCTTGATGCACAGCCCGAAGTCCAGCGGAAAGTAGAATACGTTCGCCGCGCCAAATTTGTCGCGCGCCAGCCGCTGCCCGGTGTGCGTGGTCGTCGAAACCAGCACCCGGTACCCCCGCCCGCGCATCCCGGCCACCAGCGGCGCAATCGCCATCACCTCGCCCACGCTCACCGCGTGGATCCACGCCACGGGCCTGAGCGCCTGCGGCCGGAGCGGCCCGGCGTCAGCGACCGGAGGGCCATCCGTTGGCCCGTACCCGCAGCGAAGCACTTGCCGCGTACCCGGCTGCGGAGCGTCGCGCCCCGCCGACTCGTCATCCTCGTCCAGCCTTATCCGTGCCGGAACCATGCCCAGCCGCTCGCCCAGCCCGGCGCGATACTTGCCCCGCCGCAGCATCTGCAGCAGCCACCAAGGCAGCGTCAGGGTCAGCAGCAGTGCCAGCGTTGCGCTATAAAGAAAGTACACGCCAGCCATTGTAGATGGACGACCCGGAGGAGCGCGCAAGAAAAGACTTCTTCCGTATTTCGCCCCAGCCTCCTTTTTCCGCCGCTCACCCGCCCGCCTTCCCGCCTATAATTCCCGCCATGAAGCGAATTGCCCTCACCGCCGCAATCCTGACCGCCCTCGTCCTCGCCGCCTTTGCCCGCGGCTTCGTCATGCCCAGTCTCGTCCCGGCCACCACCATGGCCGCCCGCGACTCCCACCCCCAGGAAAAGCTGACCCTCGGCGCCGATTCCTATGACACGGCGGAGAAAGCCTCGCTCTTCCATCCCAAAATGCTGGCGCACTCCGTCCTGCCCATCCTCGTCGTCTTCACCAATGACGGCGATCAAAGCGTCGTCCTCGGCCACGCCCATTTCGAACTCATCACCCGCGACCGCGCCAAGGCCGAGCCCTATTCGCTCGACGATCTCGAGCGCGTCTTCACCGCCATCCGTGCTCCCGGATCGCGCGCCGGGGACAAGCTGCCCATCCCCCTGCCCGGAAAAAACAAGGTCCACGGCGGCCTCTCGCAAGGTGACCGCGACGAACTTGAACAGGCATCCTTCGCCGCCCGCGCCGTCGAGCCGCACCGCTCCCAGCAGGGTTTCCTTTTCTTCGACGTTGGCGACCTTGACAACCCCACCCAGGGCGCGCGCCTCTTCGTCACCGGGGTCAACGACGCTCGCGGCCACGAGCTCATGTATTTTGAAGTGCCGCTGGGGAAACCCTAGATACGCGCGGCAGAATAGTTTTCCCGCGCAACTTCACCCGCCCGCCGCCGGGTGCCCGGTACAATGGCTGTAGCATCGGACGTGCAATTGCAAGCGGGAGGGCTCCGTGATTTTTGCATGGCGCAGTCTGCGCGGCTTGTCTGCCATGGCGTTGCTGGCTGCCGCCCTGGGCTGGACTGGGTGTGGCGTCAAGAGCGTCGCCACCACTCCCACCGTGCCCTGCACGGTTTCCACCTCGCCCACCGTTACGCCGATTCTGCTCACCCTCACCGATGACGCAACCAGCAACGGCCTGGTCAGTTTTTTCGCCAACATCAGTCAGGTGCAGATCACGCCCCGCAACGGATGCGCTTCCACGCTCTACCAATCCGCCTCCAACTTTGAGATCACTCACCTTGCCGGCACTTCCCGGTTCCTCACCATGACCGGCCTCCCGCAGAACTCCTACATCAATATCATCGTTACCGTCACCGCCCCGCTCATCACCTACATCAACGCCGCCGGGGCCACTGTCACCGCGCAATTTCCCTCTTTCACCGGATCGGCCCAGATCAACTTTGCCTCCCTGCTGACCGTCGACACCACTCCCCTCGAAATCACGCTCGACTTCAACCTCGAGAAATCCGTCGTCCTCGATCCGGCCACCGGCGCCATGACCCTCACCCCAACCTTTACCGCGGTTGCGCTTCCCATCGCCGCCACTTCCCCCGATCTCGGCACCGGCCTGCTGGAAACCATCCTCGGAAGCGTCAAAAAGTACACTGCCAGCGCTCTCACCCTCACCACCGATGTTGGCCAGACCACGATCGGATGCAACATCACCAGCGCCACGACGGTTGTCAATTACTCGGCCTCCACCGGGTTGCCGCAGGGAGCCCTGGTGCGCGTTGATATGGCCGCCCAGCGCGACTCTTCTATTGATTGCCTCCGCATCGAAGCCATCAACTCCTCCAACATCGGCTATGCCATGGCCGGCACCGTCAACTCCTATCGCGGCGGCATTTCTCCCTATCAGTTCACCCTTGCCATGCAGGAAGGCAGCGGCGCCGGCGTCTCGCCCAACTTCATCGGCCGCGGAATCAACGTAAACTTCGATGCCACCGGCGGTCTTCCCGCCGCCGTCTTTGCCGTCGATTGGGATGGCATGGACCAGACCAACCTTGGTTTCACTCCAGTCTTCAGCGCGGCAACGTTTTTCCCCGCGCAATACGTCGAGGCTTCCTCCAGCATTCCGCTGCTTACCACCGGAAACGATGTCGGCGCCATTCCCGGCAGCCTCATCACGGTCGCCGCCATGAGCGCGCAACAGGTTACCTTGCGCAAGCAGCAGGAAGATGGCACTCCCAGCAACGTGTCCACCAACTCCAACGGCGTCACCAGCTTTGTCCTCACCCTCGATCCCAGTACGGTCTTCGCCCAGTACACCGCCCTGCCTGTCGAGCCCGCCGGATTCGTGCCCACCATTGATGTCGTCGTTCCCGCCAGTGTCACCATCAACGGCAGCCTCACCACCCCCATCTCCGGGGCGCCAGCCGGCTCGCTGCCCTATGTCGATGTGCGTGGCCTGCTCTTTCTCAACGGCACAAACTATACCCTTGTCGCCCAGCGAGTCACCGCCACCCTTCCACCGTCGTAGGCAATCCTTGCCCTTGTCTTTGTCCCCACGCGTGCTCCACTCTCCGGGGCGCCAACCGTTATAATCGATCTCCATATGGCGATCGCGACAACAAACCCGGTGCAGTCCAAGTATGAGACCGTCATCGGTCTCGAAGTGCACGTGCAGCTTCTCACCAAGACCAAGATTTTCTGCGCCTGCCCCAATCTCTTCGGCTCCGAGCCAAACACCAACGTGTGTCCGGTTTGCCTCGCCATGCCCGGCGCGCTTCCCGTGCTCAATGAACAGGCCGTTGCCTTCGCCGTCAAGGCTTCGCAGGCCTTGAATCTCCACGTCAACACAACCTCCATCTTCGCCCGCAAAAACTATTTCTACCCCGATCTTCCCAAGGGTTATCAGATCAGCCAGTTTGACAAACCTCTGGCCGAGCACGGCTACATCGAAGTCACCACCGCCGAAGGCGCTGCCAAACGCATCGGCATCACCCGCCTCCACCTCGAGGAGGATGCCGGCAAGTCCATGCATGAAGGCTTCGCCGACTCCGACGCCAAGACCTACGTCGATCTCAACCGCACCGGCACGCCCCTGGCTGAGATCGTCTCCGACCCTGACATCAGCACTCCCGAGGAAGCTCACCAATACCTCACCCGGCTCAAGGAAATCATCCTCTACACCGGCGTCAGCGACTGCAACATGGAAGAGGGATCGCTGCGCTGCGATGCCAACGTCTCCATCCGTCCCCGCGGCCAGCAAACGCTCGGCACCAAGGTCGAGATCAAGAACGTCAACTCGTTTCGCTTCGTCAAACAGGCCCTCGAATATGAGATTGAGCGCCAGGCCGAAGTCCTCGACCAGGGCGGCGTCATCCAGCAGGAAACCCGGCTCTACAACCCCGCCGAGGGCCGAACCTACACCATGCGCAGCAAGGAAGAGGCGCACGACTACCGCTACTTTCCCGAGCCCGACCTGCTCCCGCTCATCGTCGATCAGGCCCAGCAGGACGCCATCCGCGCGACCCTCCCCGAGCTTCCCCAGGCCAAACGCCAGCGCCTCACCGCTGAATACGGACTCAGTGAAGGCGATGCCGCCACCTTAACCGCAACCCAGGCCCGCGCCGCCCTGTTTGAAACCGAGGCCCGCAAAGCCAAGTCTCCCAAGCGCCTCGCCAACCTCGTCATCAGTGAGCTGCAAGGCCGCCTCAAAGCCGCCGGCCTTGAACTCGAAGACTCTCCCATCACCATGGCTGGCGCGCGCCTTTCCGCAGACCTCCTCGAAGACGGCGCCATCAGTTCCAAGATGCTCAAGGAACTTTACGACCACGCCTTCCAGCAGAACCTGGATTTTCCCGCCATCTACGAGAAAGAGAAGCCGCAGCAAATTTCCGGCAGCGCCGAAATCGAAAAGATGATCGACGCGGTCCTCGCCGCCAGCCCCAAACAGGTCGAGCAATATCGCGCCGGCAAAACCACCATGATCGGCTTCTTCGTAGGCCAGGTTATGAAAGCCTCCAAAGGCAAAGCCAATCCCGCCGTGCTGAATGAATTGTTGGTCAAGAAATTGGGGTAAGGCGCGAGAGTGCGAAGACACGGCCCGTCGCTTCCGCCCCTGCTCCGCGCGTTAGAGTGCTAACAAAGCGCGTGCCCGGAGTTGGCAAATGGGGATTCGGAGAGGCGAGGGCTTATCTCGATCCGGCAAGGCCCGCCACAACACAAGTCTCCTCGTTCCCCATCCGGCCATGCCCGGCCCGGAGTCAGACCTGTCGGATGATGACGAGAACCTTCAGGAACGCGGCGATGTTACGGATGTTCCCGGAGACGGCCAGAAGTGCGTCTTCCATGTGGGGGTGATTGGGCGCCATCGACTCCAGGCGTTCGCTGACGTTGTTGAGGTGTTGGACTTCTTGCAGAATGGACTCGAACGGCATGGCATGCGCTGATTTCGGACGAGCACAGCTAAGGTGGGCGGGCTTCAGACAGACTGACTTAGTTCAGAAGACCTGAAAGAGGAGAACGGAATACTCGCCTCGGCCTCATCCTATCACCTTCGAAGGCGCGCAGCCGAAAGATTCGCGGCCGGAACGGAATTCACCGCGTAGCCGGTTGCCCAGCGCCGTCGGCGAATCCGGACAAGAAACTCTGGGGGAGGCAACTCGCCGGATTGCCCAGCAATCAAGAACCAGAAACGCTCATCCCCCGTACCTATCTGTTAACTAACAAACTGGCACCTAGTAACCAATAATGTAATCATTCGCAACCCTGCCAAACTATTCACGACCCAGTTACTCCTACCCCATCAAACCATTACCTATGTCGCCAATAGTTGGTTCTAGATTGCACCAGGTTAGGTGCAGAAAATCGCGTCGGACCGCCTCCATCAAAATTCCAAATTCGCAACCATTCCGCTTTCTGCGCTTGACCCAATATCATTCTTGGATAGACAGTTCGGTAACACCGCGAGAAGAGTTTTTCCCGGTCTCAACGCAGCGCGCAGGCCGTCGTGCCCAGTGAGACGCAAAGCGCCGCCCAGGGCCGTCCAGCACGAAAGGAAGTCGAGATGATCCATTGTAGGAAGATTCACTTTGTCTTCGTTGAGATTCTCCTGACGGCGGCTTCTGCCTGGGCGCAAAATAACGCGGCTTTGTCCTATCGGCTCACCCTGGAAGATGCCATTCATCGCGGACTGCAGGCCAACCTTGGCGTGCTGGTCGCGGAGACGCGCGCCCAGGAAGCGGGGGCCGCAGCCGGGCGGAAGCAGTCGTTGCTGCTTCCCCGGGTGCAGATCCAAACCCCGGTCGCGGTGCAAAGCCGCAGTCTTGCCGCCGAAGGCATCAGCATCAACACCCCCTTGTTGCACCTGCCGCAAGTCGTAGGTCCGTTCAGCACCTACGAAGCCCGAGCCTATGCGGATCAACCGCTGGTGGACATGCAGTTGTTGCACGGACTGCGTTCGGCAAGACAATCGGCGGCCGCGTCGAGGGATGATTATCAGGATGCGCGCGACCAGGTGATCCGCAATGTTGCAGCCATGTATCTCTTGGCGCAAGCGCAGTTTGCCGAGGTCGTGGCCGCCGAGTCCCAGGTAGATACCGCACAGGCACTGGCCAAACTCGCGGTGGAGCAGCGCGATGCCGGCGTCGCTACGGGAATCGATGTTTTGCGGGCGCAGGTGCAACTGGCAAACGAACGTCAGGCGCTGGTGCGGGCGCGCAACCTTGCCAGCAGTTCGCTGCTGGTGCTGGCGCGCAACATTGGCATGTCTCCGGGAACCGCGATTGAGCTGGCCGATCCTCTTACGTTTCATCCCGCCCAATCCATGGACGTGGAAAGCGTCCTGTCGCGGGCGCTCAAGGTGCGGCCTGACTATCAATCCCTTCTGCGGCAGCGTGACGCGCTCAACGAGCAGCAACGTGCCGCCCGCGCGCGCTTTCTTCCCAGCCTCAACGCATCGGGAAACTATGGTGGCATCGGGCGCACACTCAGCACCGTGAACGCAACCGGAGCCGCGCAAGTTTCACTCTCGTTCTCCGTCTTTGATCGTGACCGCAATGGCGAAGAGCTGGAAATCGCAGCGCAAATCCGCCGCGTTGAGAGGCAGTTGGATGACGCCAGGCTGGGAGTCGAGCAGGAACTGCGGCAGGCGCTGCTCGATCTTGATTCCGCCGCCGAAGAAGTAAGCGTCGCCGCGGCGGGACTCGACCTTGCACAAAAGGAACTTGACCTGGCGCAACTGCGATTCCGTGAGGGCGTAACCAATAACATCGAAGTCGTAACCGCGCAGGATGCACTTTCCCGCGCGCAGCAGAATTCCATTGTGGCGCTCACCCATCACGCCGACGCACGCATTTCGCTGGTACGTGCTTTGGGTAATACGGAAGCGTCCTATACGGAGTATCTTGGAAGCCGCTGAGCGGCCGAAAGGGAAAGGAGCAAGCCAATGAAGCGATTCATCGTCCCTTTTCTGCTGGTGGTAGCCATCGGCGCAGGATTCTACTACTACCGTGTTCTGCACCGCACCAAGGCGCCGGCGAACACCCTTCTGCTTTCCGGCAATGTTGAGGCGCACGAGAGTGTTGTGGCTTTCCGCACTCTCGGCAGAATCGTGGCGCTGCCGGTGGAAGAAGGCAGTACTGTAACCGCGGGGGACTTGCTGGCACGCCTTGACGACGCCGATTATAAGCAGCAAGTCCGCATCGATGAGGCGGCGCTGCAAACGCGGGGAAAAGAGTTGGACCTCGCCGAGGCGGGCAGTCGCACCCAGGACATCCGGGCCTCCGAGCAGACGCTGGCCGACGCCAAAGCCGACCTGGAACTCAGGCGCTCAGACCTGGAGCGATACAGCGCGCTGTACAAGCGCGATGCCGTGTCGGCTCAGACCCACGATCAGGCGGAGACAGCCTACAAGCGCGCCCTGGCGGTCTACGACCGGGCCCAGCAGACGCTCTCGGAAACCCGCGAAGGAACACGCAAAGAGCAGATTGCGGTCAGCCGCGCCACCCTGCAAACGGCACGGCAGAACCTGGAACTCTCCAAGGTGCGTCGCGACTACACGGTGCTGCAGTCGCCGGTGACGGGCGTGGTCACCGTCCGCCAAGCCGAGCTTGGCGAATACGTTGTGCCCGGCACACCCGTTGTCACCATCGCCGACCTCGATCATCTCTGGGTGCGCGCCTATGTGAGTGAGACGGACCTGGGCCGGGTGCGCTGGGGACAGCCAGCGACGATACGGACGGACACTTATCCGGGCAAGTCCTATCGAGGCACCATCGCGTTCATCTCCCCGGAGGCCGAATTCACTCCCAAGACGGTGCAGACCAACAAAGAGCGTGTCGCTCTGGTGTACCGGGTCAAGGTGGACGTAGAGAATCCAAACCGCGAACTGAAGCCGGGCATGCCCGCCGATGTCACGATTGAGTTAGGAAAGTAGCGGCGCGATGCCCGTGGAAGCAGCCATCATCGTTCGCGATCTCGTACGCGGGTTTCCCGGCGTGAAGGCCTTGGACCACCTGAGCTTCGAGGTGAACTACGGCGAAATATTCGGGCTGGTGGGTCCTGATGGCGCGGGCAAGACGACGACCATGCGTATCCTCGCCGGAGTTCTCCTGCCCGATGGCGGTTCGGCGCAAGTCGCCGGTGTTGACGTAGCGCGCGATCCGGAACGCGTGAAACACAACATCAGTTACATGTCGCAACGGTTCGGGCTTTATGAAGACTTGACCGTGGAGGAAAACACCCGCTTCTACGCCAATGTATACGGAGTCAGGCGCCAGGTGTACCGGGAGCGCAGTGAACGCCTCCTCGAGGCCGCTGGCATGCAGAGTTTTCGCGCCCGGCTCGCCGGCAAACTCTCCGGCGGAATGAAGCAGAAACTCGGGCTCATCTGCGCCCTGATTCACACCCCGCGGGTGCTGCTGCTGGATGAACCAACCAACGGAGTGGATCCTGTCTCGCGCCGCGATTTCTGGAAAATACTCTATTCGCTGCTCGGGGAAGGCGTGGCCATTCTAACCTCGACCGCTTATCTGGATGAGGCCGAGCGTTGCCACCGCGTTGCGCTTCTGCATGAGGGACATCTCTTGTTCTGCGAGAAACCGGACACCCTGAAGAGCCATCTTCATGACTCCGTGGTCGCAATTCACACGCCGGAGCCGCGCGCCGTGCGCGGAACAATTGAGAAACTTTCCGGCATCCGCAACGTGGTGCTGGTCGGAGACGGGATTCATCTCGTGGTGGACGATGCCGTGCGATTTATACCGGACCTTCGCAAATGTTTAGATGCGGCCGCGGCCAACTATGTGTCGGTGGAAGCGGTGACCGCTTCTCTGGAGGATGTGTTTGTGAACGCGGTGGAGCGCGGAGCCGAGGTGCGGCATGAGTGATGAATACTCCGTCATCGTCGCAGACCTGGTGAAACGCTTCGGCGGCTTTTGCGCCGTGGACCACATCAGCTTTCAGGCCCGCAAGGGAGAGATCTTCGGATTTCTCGGACCCAATGGCGCAGGGAAATCAACCACGATTCGCATGTTGTGCGGGCTGCTGCATCCCACCTCTGGACTCGCCAGCGTCGCCGGAATCGATGTTGCCAAACAGCCGGAACGGGTGCGCCAGAACATTGGATACATGTCGCAGAAATTCTCACTCTACAACGATCTCACGGTGGAGGAGAACATACGCTTCTTCGGCGGCATGTACCAGGTTCCTGATTCGGAAATGGGCGGGCGTCTGCGCTGGGCGGTGCAAATGGCCGGGCTCGAAGGCCGCGAGCACACCCTGACCGCTACCCTCGCCGCCGGATGGAAACAGCGGCTTGCTCTCGGCTGCGCGGTGCTGCACAAACCTGCAGTGCTGTTTCTCGACGAACCGACTTCCGGAGTCGATCCAATTTCGCGGAGGAAGTTCTGGGAATTGATTCACGAGATGGCGGCCAGCGGCGTCACCGTGTTCGTGACCACGCATTACATGGACGAAGCGGAATATTGCAATCGCCTGGTGCTGATTTACCAAGGCAGGATTGTTGCTTCCGGCTCTCCCGCCCAGCTCAAACGCACGGCCATGAAAGGAGAGTTGCTGCTGATTGAGTGCGCACCGCTTGGCCCCGCCCTGGAAGCGCTGGAGAAAAGCGCAGAGGCGGTGAACGTGGCCGTCTTCGGCAACGCCCTGCACGCGGTGGTGCAAAGTGCAGCGCAATCGATTCCCCGGCTGCGGGAGGAACTGGGGCGGAAGGCCATCACGGTGACTCGCATGGAAGCGATCCCGGCATCGCTGGAGGATGTTTTTGTTTCGCTGACCTCGCATGAGCCGCCGGTAGGAGTGGCGCCATGAAGATCAACCGGATTCGCGCCATCGCATGGAAGGAAATTCTTCAGATCCGGCGCGACCTGCGCAGCATTCTGATCGTCGTGGCGATGCCGGTGATTCTCATGCTGGCCTTCGGCTACGGCGTCAGCTTTGACATCAAGCATCTGCCAACGTATGTATTCGACCGCGAAAACAGCCAGCAGAGCCGCGACCTGATCCAACACTTCCGCTCTTCGGAATATTTTGATGTCCGCCGGTCCGGGGACAATTATCGCGATCTCGTCAGCGCCATCGATTCGGGGGAGTGCCAGCTGGCGATTGTCATACCGCCGCAATTTTCGCAGCAACTCAGGGAAGGCGGCCCGGTATCCGTGCAGGCGATTGTCGATGGCACGGATGGCAACAGTGCCAACGTTGGCATGAACTACGCGGAAGCGGTTGTGCTCGGCTATTCGCAGCAGATCCAACTCGACTGGATGCGCCGGAAGGGCCAGCGCGTCCTGGATCCCCCGCTCACGGTGGATGCGCGCACATGGTTCAACGAAGACCTGGAAAGCATGGCGAACATTGTGCCCGGCGTGGTGGCCATCGTGATGGCGGTCATCGGCACGTTCCTTACCTCGCTGACCATTGCGCGCGAGTGGGAGCGCGGCACCATGGAGCAGTTGATCTCCACCCCGGTCTCGCCGCTTGAACTGATGATTGGAAAACTGTTTCCGTATCTTGCCATCGGGCTTGCCGATACCGCGCTCTGCGCGGGGATGGGCGTCTGGTGGTTTGGTGTTCCTTTCCGCGGCAGCCTGGCCGTACTCTTTATCAGCGCCACCCTGTTTCTTGTGGTGGTGCTCTCGCTTGGATACTTTCTTTCGGTGACGCTCAAGTCACAACTGGCGGCAAGCCAGGCATCGTTGCTTGCAACTTTCCTGCCGGCTTTCCTGCTTTCGGGATTCATTTTTCCGATCGACCAGATGCCGGTTTTCATCCAGTTGGTGACCCGCGTGATTCCCGCACGCTACTTCATGTCCATCATCCGTGCCGTCTTTCTCAAAGGCAGCCCGCTGGTGCTGCTTTGGGAGGACATGCTGGCGCTATTCGTATTCGCCACCGTGCTGGTGCTGGTTGCCACCAGTTCCTTCCATAAGCGGTTGAGGTGAGTTGAATATGTGGCTCAGACTGCGTGCGATGCTGGTGAAGGAATTTCTGCAGGTGTTTCGCGACAAGCGTACGCGCTTCCTTCTATTCGGCCCGCCGATTATCCAGATGGTGATCTTTGGTTATGCTGCAACCCTGGAAATTGAACACGTGCCGATGGCGATTCTTGACTACGAGAATTCCCAGGTAAGCCGCGACTTCGTTTCCCGTTTTCAGGGAAGCCGCTACTTCCAGGTTCGGGCGCAGACGCTCGACCGCGAAGGAGTCCGCCGCCTGGTGGATCACGGCGACGTGCTGCTGGCCGTGCAGGTCAATGCCGGCTTTTCCGAGCAACTGCGCAAGGGACAGACGGCGCCAGTGCAGGTGATCCTGGACGCCAGCAACTCCAACACCGCCCTGGTTTCGCTTGGCTATGTAAACCAGATTGCGTCAAAGTTTGCCCAGGACTACCAGCTGGAGATGCTGGACCGCACCTCGCCGGCAATCATGAAGCAGATCCCGTCCATCGTGCTGGAGCGGCAGCCGTGGTTCAATCCCGATCTGAGCAGCCAGTGGTACTTTGTGCCGGGGGTGATGGGAAACCTGATCACGATTGTAATCGTCGTGCTGACCGCATTTGCGGTTGTGCGCGAGCGCGAAATCGGCACCCTGGAACAAATCATGGTGACCCCAATCGGCCAGGCGGAGTTCATCCTGGGCAAGACGATTCCGTTCTTCCTGATCGGCCTTTTGGACGCCGCGCTGATCACGGCCGTAGGCACGCTCTGGTTTCGAGTTCCGCTGCGTGGAAGTCTGCTGGTGCTGCTGGCCGGAACCGTGTTGTATCTGTTCTGCGCGCTGGGCGTCGGTCTGCTGATTTCCACGCTCTCGGAAAACCAGCAGCAGGCCATGGTTTCGGCGTTCTTCTTCCTGATGCCGGCCATCATCTTTTCCGGTTTTGCCACTCCCATCAGCAGCATGCCCGCCGCACTGCAACTGTTGACCTACGCCGATCCCTTGCGCTATTTCATCGTAATTTTGCGCGGAGTATTTCTGAAGGGTGTTGGCTTCGCCGTGCTCTGGCCGCAGATGGCGTCGCTTGCCGTCTTTGCCGTGCTGATCCTCCTGGCAAGCGTGCTGCGCTTCCACAAATCGCTGGACTAAAGCCGCCTGCCAGCGCGCGGCGGAGAGGTTTTTGTCATTCGCAAGGGACAGGGGAAGGCTCTGGATTTCGGGCTGGCCAAGCCTGCTTTGCAAAAATCGCTTGAGCCGGACGGCGCAACCCCGGAGGCTTCCATGATAGACAAAGCGACGAGTTGCAAAAGCGCGGTCGAGATGATTCCCGATGGCGCGTCCCTCATGATCGGTGGGTTTATGGGCGTAGGCTCTCCCCATCGGATCATTGACGAACTTGTACGCCAGGGACGCAAGGACCTGACGGTGATCGCCGAACCCGAGCACATCGTTCCGATCGGGGTGATTCCGCCGGACGCGGTGGCGACCCCGTTCATCTGCGTCCATCACATCATCGAAAGGAGCAACTGTGGATAGTAAGGTCATCATCGCGAAACGCGTTGCTCTGGAGTTGAAGCATGGCAGCCTGGTAAACCTCGGAATCGGTCTGCCGACGACCGTTCCCAAGTATATTGCTCCCGGAGTGGAGGTTTACTTCCAGTCCGAGAACGGAATCATTGGTCTGGCGCCTGTTCCGGGACATGGTATGGAAGACCCTTCGCTGACCGATGCGGGTGGCGGCTACGTGGGTGCTATTCCTGGAGCAGCCAGCATTGATAGTTGTCTCTCCGTTGGCCTGATCCGCGGAGGTCATCTCGACATCACGGTCTTAGGCGGCCTGGAAGTGGACGAGACCGGACAACTCGCCAGCTGGATGGTTCCCGGCAAGATGGTGCCAGGCATGGGAGGAGCGATGGATCTGGTGACCGGCGCGAAACGTGTGATTATTGCCATGACCCATTCGGCCAAAGGCAAGTCGAAGATTGTGAAGAAGTGCACCTTACCTCTGACATCGGTTCGGCGGGTGGATATGATTGTGACTGAGCTGGCGGTGCTGCAGCCAACCGAAAAGGGACTGGTGCTGAGCGAATTGGCCCCAGGGATCACCACGGAACAGGTCATTGCGGCGACGGAGGCCAGATTGATCATTCCCGACTGCGTGCCGACGATGCCGACTGGTGAATCTGTGTAGAGGAAAGGTCCGCGCACGTCGAAGGCGGCGGCCAACTAAGGACTTTGCCAGCCGCAGGCGCCCGCCGGGTGGCTCTAAAAGGCGCTGAGCAGGTTATTGCCCAATTCGGGAGCCAGGAATAAACACATGCGACAGGCAGCGCCAGCCATGTCTTGATAGTGGGTCAGGACTTCGCAGGCATCCTCGATCTTGCTGACCGAGAACAACCAGCGCTGGCGGAACATGATTCGCGAGATCATTCCGTTGATCAGCAGACACTCGCGACGAACTTCGTCGACCACATGGCGAAACTCGGGATCATTGGCCGTGTCTTCACTCAACGAGTAGGAGGTAAAGGAAAGCACTGCCGAAATGTTGCTCTTCATCAGGCGCAATTCAGAGATCGCGGCCTCGAAGCGATTGGAATTGATGGCGGCGGCTTGCACCGGGTGCAGAGCCAGGATCAGTTCTCCGATCGACCGCACCTCAATTTTCCGGACATCAATCATCGCTAGCCTTCTAGGAACCAAACCAGTAAACACATTAATGTAACTTTCGAAAAGATTCTGCTTTCTTTGCAGGATAGTCAAGTGCTTTTTGCAAGCGTTGCAATTGTTCAAGAGTAGGAGTGCGAAAAGGGATATCAGGTCTAAAAAAGTAAATTAACCATGTGATCAATGCCAGTGTATAGCCCAGCATGGCAACTTTACTGATGGCCAAACCCACTCCGAAGCCGTACAGTGCGGCCAAACTGGATGTGAAGAGATCCACGGACATGAAAAGGAGGAATCCAATACCAATGCCATATGTTCGCGGTTGCCAGGGAATCCCAAAATAGGAAGAAAAAAGCGCGGTCACGCCAAATGAGCCGCCAAAAATGATGGCAGCCGAGCGGTTTAGCACCATGACCGTGTTGACCCAGTTCCCAGGAGCCGACCCGGGAAAACGAAATGCGGCGGCGGCGGTTAGCAGGACCAGCGAGAAAAAGGCGACTCTGAACCAGCGAAGGGTACCGTTGGGCAGCGTGGAATAAGGCCGAAACACCGCGGCGAAGACTTCCACTAAAACCGCAATCATCAGGGGGAGAATGATGAGCCTGGACCCCCAATTAATTGAAAAATACAAGGGCCGTGCGAACAGACCGACCCAGAGCAACAAACTTGTCTTGCAACAGCAAAATGCGACGTAGACGGCGAATGCTGGATGCTGTCGCCAGCTATTCTTGCGCAGAACCAGTGCCAGCAATCCCCATTGCAGCACCGCATTGATCGTCCATATCGACCACGTCCAGCGCACCGGCCACCTATCCTTGAACCGGGCCGGTCAGGCCGAATTGAAATGCGCGGGTATTCCAGTTACGGAAGACCGATCGGGTCACCATCGCAGCAGACGACGGCGGGGTTCGCGTGAGCAGAGCTTGCGGCGGCGGCGGGATGGGAAGCGTAAGTGGCAAGCGACAGCACCAGAATTACAAAAAGAGTAACACGCGTGATCATTTCCTAATCTCCAGGCGGTAGATTGCCGCATGAGGAGATTAGAACGCCCTGGGAATTGCGCCAACGTTCAGGAATCCACGTCGCTATTGCTTTTGCAGAAAATTACCCGCAGAGATATTATCGCCTTAGATTCCGTAACTTCAAAGGTTCTTGTAATCCATAGAAGATTACGGTCCAAATTAGCATGAATCTTGAGCGCCAGATAAATAGTGAGAGGCGGATAAACCGCGCCGCCCAGTGGTAGTGTGAAAAGTGCGCGATCTCCGGCAGGCTTTCGGCGCGGACCCGACGCTGGGTTCGGAGAACATGAACCCGAACCCAGGGCAGCGCGCATTTGGACCATCAAAACTGAAATATTCTTTATTTCGTGCAACATCCGCCGATCGGGCGCAGGGGAATGGAATTGTCAATCGATGGGCCTGAGCGCAACCTTCTTCGAGAATTACTAAAGTACAGCGACTATCGTTCCCAAAGATTGGTTGAACTGGCGGAGGAAGGCGTCTGGGTCTTCAATCGCGAAGGGGCTACGATCTTCGCAAGTTCAGAGATGGCAGGCATGCTCGGCTACGCACCCCAGGAGATGGTGGGGATGACTTCCGGGCAGTTCCGGGCCGAGACCGCGTCCGGCGGCAAGGCTGAGGACCTGGAAAGCCTGCTGCGCACTGGCGGCAGACCGCAAAACGAAATCGGGCTTCGCCACCGCGATGGTTCCGAAATATGGGTCAGCGTGACGCTCTGCCCGATCTCCGACGCCAGTGGAGAGTTTGCCGGCAGGGTTGGCGTTTTCAGCAACACCACGGCGCGCAAGCGTGCCGAAAGGGCGCTGCGCGAGAGCGAACGGCGCTATCACGACCTATTTGCCCACGCTCCCGTTGGGATTTACCGGACCACCAGCGACGGGCTGATTTCGATGGCCAATGATGCGCTGGTCTCCATGCTGGGATACACCTCGTTCGAGGAACTGACGGGCCAGAACCTGGACGAGGAGGGCTGCGGACCCATCTACCAGCGGGAAGCGTTCCGGGCGCAGATTGAGCGCGACGGCGAGACCCGTGGCGTTGAATCGGTCTGGAAGAGGCGGGACAACTCGGTCTTGTTCGTGCGCGAAAACGCCAAGGTGGTTCGCGACGCCAATGGCAAGATTCTCTATTTTGAAGGAACCGTCGAAGACATTACCGAGCGCAAACTGGCGGAGGAGAAACTGCAGCAGTCCGAAGCGCGACTGCGCTCGCTCATCGACAACGCTCCCTATGGCATTTACCAATGCGATCCGCGCAGCGACCGTTTTGTGGATGTGAATCCGGCGCTGGTTGAGATGCTCGGCTATGCCTCCAAACAGGAACTGCTGGCCATCGAAATTTCGACGGACCTGTATACCGATCCTGCCGAATACGCCTCCTTTGTGCAGGAGTGCCGCATGGTGGGCCGATTCGAGTCTGACATGGCCTGGAAACGCAGAGATGGCAAACAACTGCAGGTTCGGGTGCGTGGCCGCCAGTCCCGTGGAGCCGACGGCGCTCTGCGCATCGAGGTGTACGTAGAAGACATTTCAAAACGCGCGGAGCTCGAACAACAATTGCGCCAGGCACAGAAGATGGAAGCGATTGGAAACCTGGCGGGCGGCGTGGCCCATGACTTCAACAATCTGCTCATGATTATCTCCAGCTACACCCAGATGCTGGAAGATGAGTTGGCGCCAGGGGACCGGCTACGCCAGAACACCCGGCAGGTTTTGAAGGCCGTGCAGCGTTCCAGCGCCCTGATTCAGCAATTGCTCGCCTTCAGCCGCAAACAGATCCTTTCACCGCGCATCCTTGACTTGAATACGGTGGTCGAAGAGACGGCAAAGATGATTCGCCGTCTGATTGGCGAAGACATCGAGTTGGTACTTTCGCTGGAGCGGCCGCTGTGGGTGGTGAAAGCAGATCCGGACCAGATCGGGCAGGTGTTGCTGAATCTCTGTGTCAACGCGCGCGACGCCATGCCCAGAGGCGGCAAGCTGACAATCTCAACCCACAGCACGAACATCAGCCGCGATGACGAGGGAGTCATTCCGGTAGTTGCGCCCGGACAGTACACCATGCTGACGGTCAGCGATGACGGCGTCGGAATGTCGCAACAGGTGCAGTCCCACATCTTCGAGCCATTCTTCACCACCAAGCCGCTGGGGCGAGGGACCGGACTCGGGCTCTCCATGGTCTATGGCATCGTCAGGCAGAGCGGCGGACACATCTGGGTTGAGAGTGAACTCGAACTGGGCACGAGCTTTCGGATTCTGTTTCCGGCAGTGGATGAAGTGGTGAGTATCGTCGAGCTCGACCAAGGCGCTCCGGTTCCGGGGCAGGGCGAGACCATCCTGCTTGCCGAGGATGAAGTCGCACTGCGGGAGTCGATTGCCGCCTACCTGGTGCAGCACGGTTACAACGTGCTGGAGGCTTCCAACGGTGAGGAGGCGCTCCAGGTCGCAGGACGCTTTGCAGGCCAGATTCACCTGCTGCTGACCGATGTTGTGATGCCGAAGGTGGAAGGCGCCGAACTGGCCAGCGAACTGGCCAAGCTTCGGCCTGGAATCTCCACCCTTTTCATGTCCGGCTACACCGATCACCGCCTGCTGGAGCATCTGCCCATGGTGCGCAGACCGGCCGTGCTGCAAAAGCCGCTG
>Ga0181535_10002957_pt1 | contig 20138 bp, 17 predicted proteins | sample PEATcosm2014_Bin_44_FD_119774 | JGI IMG/M metagenome (GOLD analysis project Ga0181535, IMG submission 119774) | Peatland microbial communities from MTU Mesocosm Facility, Houghton, MI, USA - PEATcosm2014_Bin17_30_metaG | ecosystem: Environmental > Terrestrial > Soil > Wetlands > Peat | place... | reverse complement strand
GAGAGCACGCACAGCCGCCAGTCGCCGATCTCGTCGCGGAAGCGTTCGATCACGATCGTGCGCTCCGACGGGATCACGCCGGTCGCCGCCTGCTGCTCGCCGAGGAAGTCGAGCAGGTTGCGCGCCGCCAGCGGATCGAGGTCGTAGTCGCGCGACAGCGTCTCCGCGCTCTGGTCGACCGCCCAGCGCGAGAACGCGCCGATCGCCTCGCCCAGCTCCTTCGGGCGCCCGACCGAGTCGCCGCGCCAGAACGGCACGGCGCCCGGCGCGCCGGGCGCCGGTGTGACGATCACGCGGTCGCGGCCGATCTCCTCGATCCGCCAGGCCGTCGCGCCGAGCAGGAAGGTCTGCCCGGGGCGCGCCTCGTGGACCATCTCCTCGTCCAGCTCGCCGACGCGCCGGCCGTCCGGCAGCGTGACCGCGAACAGGCCCCGGTCGGGGATCGTGCCGGCGTTCACGACCGCGAGCTTCTGCGCCCCCTTGCGGGCACGGATCGTGCCGGCGAGCCGGTCCCAGGTGATCCGCGGGCGCAGCTCGCCGAACTCGCTCGAGGGGTAGCGGCCGTCGAGCATGTCGAGCACGTTCTCGAGCAGCTCGCGCCGCAACTCGGCGTATGAGTGCGTGCGCGTGACGAGCGCAAAGAGGTCGTCGACGGACACGCTCTCCGCGCTCGCGGCGATCGCGACGATCTGCTGCGCGAGCACGTCCAGCGCGTTGCGCGGCACCACGGTCGGCTCGATCCGCCCCTCGCGCATCGAGCGCACGACGACCGCGCATTCGAGCAGGTCGGCGCGGAACTTGGGGAAGATGCGGCCCTTGCTGGTGGCGCCGACGCCGTGCCCGGAGCGCCCGATGCGCTGCAGCCCGCGCGCCACCGACTTGGGCGACTCGACCTGGATCACGAGGTCGACGGCGCCCATGTCGATGCCGAGCTCCAGCGAGGAGGTCGCGACCAGGCAGGGCAGCTCGCCCGCCTTCAGCAGCTCCTCGATCGTCGTGCGCTCCTCGCGTGCGAGCGAGCCGTGGTGGGCGCGGGCGATCTCCGCCGGGGCGGCCGCCCCGGGCGCCGGCGGATCGCCCTCCGCGGCGGCCAGCTCGTTCAGGCGCAGCGCGAGGCGCTCCGCCGCGCGGCGGCTGTTGACGAAGACGATCGTCGAGCGGTGCGTGCGCACCAGCTCGAGCAGCTGCGGGTAGATCGCCGGCCAGATCGAGCGCCGCGTGGCCTCGCCGCCCACAACCGGCTCGAGCGGGTCGCGCTGCGCCCCCTGGTCGGGTTCGACCATCGACTCGACCGGCACGCGGATCTCGAGATCCAGCGGCCGCGTCGCGCCGACGTCGACGATCGTCGCCCGCCGCGTCGGGCCGACCATGAAGCGCGCGACCTCCTCGAGCGGTCGCTGCGTCGCGGAGAGCCCGATCCGCTGCAGGCTGCGCCCGCCGAGCTGCGCCTCCAGCCGCTCGACGCTCAGCGCGAGGTGCGCGCCGCGCTTGGTGCCCGCGACGGCGTGGATCTCGTCGAGGATCACGGCCCGCACGTCGGTGAGGATCTCGCGGGCCTGCGAGGTCAGCATCAGGTACAGCGACTCGGGCGTGGTGATCAGGATGTCCGGGGCGTGTCGCAGCATCGCGGCACGCTCGCGCGCCGGCGTGTCGCCGGTGCGGATCGCCACGCGCACCTGCTCGCCGAGGCCGAGGCCGCGCAGCGGCGCGCGCAGGTTGCGCTCGACGTCGTAGGAGAGCGCCTTCAGCGGAGACACGTAGAGCAGGCGCGTGCGGTGATCGTCCGGCGCGGGGTCGGCGACGAAGCGGTCGAGGCCCCAGAGGAACGCGGCGAGCGTCTTGCCCGAGCCGGTCGGGGCGCTGATCAGGACGTTGTCGCCGGTCGCGATCGCCGGCCACGCCTGCGTCTGCGCCGGGGTCGGCGCTTCGAAGGCGTTGGCGAACCAGTCGCGGACGAGTGGGGTGAAGGCGCTGAGCGGCACGCACTCCCGACGTTAGCGTGCGCGGTGGCCGGGCGGCATGAGACGTTGCAGCCGCTCAGCGGGCGAGCGCCACCGCCCGCGCCAGGACCGCGTCGAACATCGCTTCGGTGAGGCGGCCGGTGAAGGTGTTCTGCTGGCTGACGTGGTAGCTCGCGAGCAGGATCGGACCCGGCCCGCCACCGGCGCCGGCGCCCGGCTCGCCGTCCAGTTCGCCGCCGTGGGCGAAGCGCGGCCGCGGGCGCGGCGGGCGCGCGCACAAGCGCAGCGCCGCGTCCCAGGCGAAGGCGCCCAGGCAGACGATCACGCGCAGCTGCGGCAGCAAAGCCAGCTCGCGCCGCGCGAACGGCAGGCAGCTGTCGCGCTCGGCGGGCGTCGGCCGGTTGGCCGGCGGGACGCAGCGCACGGCGGCCGTCACCCAGACGTCTCGCAGCAGCAGTCCGTCGCCGCGCGAACGCGACGAGGGCTGGTTGGCGAGGCCGGCGCGCCAGAGCGCCGCGAACAGGAAGTCGCCGGAGCGGTCGCCGGTGAAGACACGGCCGGTGCGGTTGGCGCCGTGGGCGCCGGGTGCGAGCCCGAGGATCGCGACGCGCGCGCCGCCGTCGCCGAAGCCCGCGATCGGGCGCCCCCAGTAGGTCTCGTCGCGGTGCGCGGCGCGCTTGTCGCACGCAACCTGCTCACGCCAGGACACCAGGCGCGGGCAGCGCCGGCAGGATTCGATCTCGCGGGCGAGCGTCTGCAGCCCTCCGTCGCGTAGGCTCTGCGGCATCTGGTCGCGCATCTTCATCCTCGGCAGCGCCTGTCTAGCAGTCACGCTCGGTGGCTGCTCGCTGACGCCCACCAGCAGCTCCAACAGCGGCGGCTACACCGGCACCAAGGCGCTCGTCGCCTCGACGCTCAACCTGCTGGCGAGCGACGCCAACTCCGGTAACGGCCTCGACATCTGCGAGCACGTGCTGGCGAGCGGGTTGCGCGCCCAGCTGAACAGGTCCGCCAGCTGCCAGAAGAGCATCGACAACCAGTTGAAGACGATCGACGACTTCACGCTGACGGTCGAGTCGATCAAGCTCGCGGGCTCCTCCGCCAGCGCGCGCGTGCAGACCGAGTACAACGGCAGCAAGGTGATCTCGACGGTGACGCTCACGCACCAGAAGGCCGGCTGGCGGATCAACTCGATCTCGGCGCTCTGAGCGCTCCGCGCACGCGCAGCGCCGGGTCGCGCGCTCAGCCCGCAGGATGGTCGAGCGAGAGCCCGTACTGGCGCTCGTAGTAGTCGCGGTAGGCGCCGCTGCGGATCGGCTCCCACCACCAGGCGTTGTCGCGGTACCACCCCACGGTCCGCTCGAGTCCGGCGTCGAAGCGCATCTTTGGCGCCCAGCCGAGCGCGCGGACCTTCTGTGAGCTCAGCGAGTAGCGGCGGTCGTGGCCGGGGCGGTCGCTGACATACTCGATCAGCGACTCGTCGCGCCCGCACAGCTCGAGGATGCGCCGGACGACGTCGATGTTCGGGCATTCGTCGGGTCCGCCGACGTTGTAGGTCTCACCCGGCGTGCCGTGCTCGAGCACATGTCCGATCGCGGCGGCGAAGTCCTCCACGAACAGCCAGTTGCGGACGTTGCCGCCGTCGCCGTAGAGCGGGAGGCGGTCGCCGGCGAGCGCGTTCAGCACCATCAGCGGGATCAGCTTCTCCGGGTACTGGTAGGGCCCGTAGTTGTTCGACCCGCGGACGATCAGCGTCTCGGTGCCGTAGGTGTGGCGGTAGGAGGAGGCCAGCAGGTCGGCGCCGGCCTTGGTCGCGCTGTAGGGCGAGGAGGGGTCGAGCGGCGAGGACTCGGTGAACGAGCCCTGCTCGATCGAGCCGTACACCTCGTCGGTTGAGACCTGGACGAAGCGCACGTCGCGCTCGCGCGCGGCCTCGAGCAGCACGAAGGTCCCGAGCGCATGGGTGCGGACGAACGCGTCGGGCGCGATGATCGAGCGGTCGACATGCGTTTCGGCGGCGAAGTTGACGATCGCCTCGACGCCGTCCATCGCGGCGGCGACGGCGGCGGGATCCTCGATCGCGGCGTGCACGAAGGAGAAGCCCGGCCCGCCCTCGAGGTCCCGCAGGTTCTCGCGCCGCCCGGCGTAGGTCAGCTTGTCGAGCACGACGATCTCGTCCGCGCCGCCGGCCAGCCGGGCGCGCACGAAGTTGCTGCCGATGAAGCCGGCGCCGCCGCAGACCAGCAGCCTCATCGGCCGAACACCGCCGGCGCGCTCGCGCGGTAGGCCGCCAGGCCGTCCTGCCAGGGTGGCAGCGGCTCGATCCCGCGCTCGCTGGCGAGCACGCTCCACGGCGGGCGCGGCGCCAGCATCGCGAGCTTCGCCTGGGTGGTCTCCGTCACGCGCAGGCTCAGGCCCGCAGCCGCGAAGATCGCCTTGGCGAACTCGTTGCGCGAGCAGTGGCCGGCGCCGGCCAGATGGAAGATGCCCCCGGCGCGCTCCTGCGCGAAGTCGAGCAGGCGCGGCGCGAGATGGCCGGTGTAGGTGGGGCAGCCGACCTCGTCGGTGACGACCGCCAGTTCGTCGCCGGCGCCGGCGGCGAGCCGCAGCATCGTCGTGACGAAGTTCCCGCCGCCCGGGCCGAACAGCCAGGCGGTGCGCACCACCGCGTGCCCGCTCGACGCCGCGAGCACCTCGTGCTCGCCGGCGAGCTTGGTCCGCCCGTAGGCGCACAGCGCGCTGGTCGGATCCGACTCGACATACGGTCGCCTGGCGGAGCCGTCGAAGACGTAGTCGGTCGACACCTGCACGAGGTGCGCGCCGATCGAGGCGGCCGCGCGCGCCAGGTTTCCGGCGCCCGTTCCGTTGACCGCGAGCGCCTCGGCCTCCAGGCCCTCGGCGCCCTCGACGTCGGTCCAGGCGGCGCAGTTGATGATCGCCTGCGGCGCAACGCGCGCGACCGCCGCCGCGACGGCCTGCTGGTCGGTGACGTCGAGCGCGGCGTGGGAGAGGCCGACGCAGTCGTGCCCGCGCGCGCCCGCGAGCGCCACCAGGTCCTGCCCCAGCATCCCGCCCGCGCCGGCGACGAGCACCCGCATCACGGCACCCGCACCTCGGAGCTGTCGCCGAGCATGAAGCGGTAGGCCCGTGGCTGGCGCCCGTCACGGCCGATCCGGACGTTGCGGCCGAGCAGCGAGGATTCGACGCGTCCGTCGAGGCGGCGCACCTCGCAGCCGGCGAGCAGGATCGAGTTCTCGACCTCGGCCGACTCGATCAGGCAGCGATCGCCGATCGCCGTGTAGGGGCCGACGTAGGCGTCGATCAGGCGCGCGCCGGCGCCGATGATCGCCGGGCCGCGCACCGTCGAGCGCTCCAGCCGCGCGCCGGCGGCGATCACCACGCGGCCGTCGAGCTGGGAGTCCTCGAGCACGCCGTCGCAGCGCGACTCCATCACGTCGAGGATCAGCCGGTTGGCCTCCAGCATGTCCGCGAGCTGGCCGGTGTCCTTCCACCAGCCCGAGACGATGTGCGGCTCGACGCGCAGGCCGCCGTCGATCAGCTGCTGGATCGCGTCGGTGATCTCGAGCTCGCCGCGGGCGCTCGGGGTAATCGCGCGCGCCGCGTCGTGCACGCTCGCCGTGAACATGTAGACCCCGACCAGCGCCAGGTCGCCGGCCGGCGAGGTGGGCTTCTCCACCAGTCGCACGACGCGGTCGCCGTCGAGCTCCGCGACGCCGTAGTTCTCGGGGTCGGGCACCGGCGTGAGCAGGATCAGCGCATCGCACTGCCCGCTCTTGAAACGCTCTACGAGGTCGACGATCCCGCCCTGCAGCAGGTTGTCGCCGAGGTAGACGACGAACGGCTCGCCGTCGAGGAACGTCTCGGCGGTCAGCACGGCGTGCGCGAGGCCGGCGGGGACGTCCTGGACGATGTAGGTGATCCGCACGCCGAAGCGCGAGCCGTCGCCCGCCGCCTCGCGGATCTCCTCGCCGGTCTCGGGCGCGATGACGATGCCGATGTCGTCGATCCCGGCGCTCGCGAGCGCCTCGATGCCGTAGAAGAGAACCGGCTTGTTCGCGACCGGCACGAGCTGCTTGGCGCTGGTGTGGGTGATCGGCCGCAGGCGCGTGCCCCGGCCGCCCGAGAGGATCAGGCCCTTCACTGTTCAGCCGCCAGCTTGCGGTGATCCCAGCTCGAGCGGTCGTACTCGACGAAGCGCAGCGCGACGCGCTTGGGCGCCTGCTTGGCGATGCTCGCGCGCACCGCCGCCGGCAGCTCCGCGCCCTGGATGTAGCGCTCGTACAGGGCGAGGCCGAGCGCCGTGACGAAGTCGGGGTCACGCTCGATCACCGCCTCGGTCGAGAGCATCACGCCGCGCAGCTCCTCGTAGCGCTCGCCGGCCTCGACCGCGAGCGTGGCGCGCGGATCGCGCTCGAGGTTGCGAACCTTCTGCGAGGCCGCGTAGGTCCAGGCCCAGATGTCGCCGTCGCGAACGAGGTACCACAGCGGCATCACGTGCGGTGCGCCGTCGCGCCCGATCGTGGCGCAGATCAGCGTGCGCTGCTCGTGCAGGAACGCATCGAGCTCCTCGTCGCTCATCCGAATCTGGTCGCGGCGGTTCACGCGATGCGGGCCGCCGCCGCGAGCACCGCGGCGCGGGCGTCAGGCGGCTCGAGCACCGCCGCGTCCCCTGCCTCCTTGAGCACCTCGCGCACCAGCCAGTCCACCCCCGCAAAGCTCAACTCGACAGCGATCGAGCCGTCGTCCCACACGCCGACGACCTTGCGCTGCTCGCGCGCCCAGCGCGCGCGCTCCGGTGAGATCCACACGCGTGCGGTTCGCGACGCGCTGACCTCGCCGGTCCGCGGCCAGCCGTCGACGTCGGCCGACGGGTTGACCTCCGGACGGGGCACGAAGCGCTCGCCGGTCAGCTCGGCGCGGCGGACGCGGTCTAGGCGGAAGTGGCGAACGTCGCCCTTCTCGGGGTCGAAGGTCGCGACATACCAGCCTTCGCGACCGTTGATCAGCGCGTAGGGCTCGACGCGTCGCGCCGAATACTCGTCCTCGTTCTCCTTGTAGTAGTCGAGCTCGAGCAGCACGTGGCTCTTGATCGCCTTCGAGATCACACGGGTCACGGCGGAGTCGTCGGTGCCGAGGTGGGCGACCTGCAGACCCTGCTCCATCGGGTCCTCGCCGAGGGCGCGCACGATCTTCGCACGCGCCGAGGTCAGCGACCCCTGCGGCAGGTGCTCGCCGATCAGGTCGATCGCCGCGACGAGCGCCTTGGCCTCGACCGGGAGCAGGCGCGCCGGGCGCGCGAAGTTGTCGCTGTAGGGCTCCGGGTCGACCTCGATCGTGGCGTCCTGCTCGTCGATCTCGGCGTAGAGCACATACGAGCCGCCGCCGAAGTTGACGACGTTGAGCACGCCGATGTCCTCGCGCAGCTCGCCGTCGCTGATCTGCAGGCGCTCGCAGACGTCGGCGATCGCCAGCCGGCTGCCGGCGCGCCCCGCCTGGATCAGGATCGAGGCGAGCGTCACCAGGCGCGCGAAGCGCTCGGGGCGGATCGCCGCGTCGGCGCGGCCCGAGGCGTGTCCGTTGCCGTTGTGGCCGGCCGGCGACGCCGCTTGCGGCTCGGGTGCGTGCTCGGTGCCCGCCGGCGGCTTCTCGTGGCGCTCGACCAGCAGCGCCAGGCGCCGGCGCAGCTCCGCGGCGAGCTCCGGCGGGGCGAGCACCTGCGCGTTCTCGCCCAGTCCCAGCACCCACGAGATCAGCTGGCGGTCGTTGGCGTAGTCGGTGACGAACAGCCGGTCGCCGCTGCCCTCGATCGGGCGGATCTCGCCGTAGCGCCCGAAGTGGCGCTCCAGCAGCCAGGCGACGCGCTCGGCGATGCGGATCTCGGCGGTGGCGGTGATGTCGCCGAACTGCCAGGTCGCGAGGTTCGCGTAGGCGCGCGGGTCGAAATCGGCGGGGCGGCGGAAGTCGTGCTCGGCCTTCGTTGCGTAGGCGACCTTGCCGCGGATCCGCGAGAGGCGGAAGACGCGCAGCGCCTCGCGCTCGTGCGCGTAGCCGAGCAGGTAGAACTGGCCGCCGCGGAACAGCAGGTGGTAGGGGTCGACGGTGCGCAGCCCGAGCTCGCCACGCTCCATCGTGAAGTACTCGAAGGTGATCGTCTTGTGGCGGAAGATCGCGGTCTCGACCTTCGCCAGCGAATGCGACAGCTCGTGCCCGCCGGCCGAGGCGGTGATGCCGAGCGCGACGCCGCGCTGGTCGGGCGCCGCCAACGGGCTCGGCCGCCCCCAGGTGATCTGCTGCAGGGCCAGCCGCAGCGGCTCGGCGTAGGCGAACTCGCCGTCCAGCAGCGACAGCGCGGTGGCCAGCGCCGCCAGCTCCGAGTCGGAGAACTCGATCGCCGGGAGGTGGAAGTTCTCCGGGCGCAGCGAGTAGTTCTCCTGCTCGGCGACGCCGTCGAGCGGCTTCTCGACCGTAAGCGGGATGCGCAGCGACTCGAGCTCCGCGCGATCGGCGTAGAAGCGCCGCGCGAAGGCATCCTCGTTCATCCCGCTGTAGCCCTCGACATCCCGCTTGATGTCGAGCGCGGTGACCGGCCGGCGCTCGGCCATCAGGTAGGAGATCAGAGAGAGCTGGCGGATCAGCTTCTCGGTGTCCTTGGCCATCCGCTGAAGAACCATAGACGCCGCGTGCGTTGCGGCGGCACGAGGGGGACCGTATTTGCGCGATCTGCTCCGGCTGGAGCGGCCTGTGCCTGCCCGCTGTCACAACCGCGGGCGAGATCCACAAGTATCAGGCGATGAGCGCTCCACGGGAAGGCGCCGCCGACGAAGCTCTGCTCGCGGGCGGTCCAGAGGACTTCGGCGCGTTCTACCTGCGCCACGAGGCGAGCGTGCTCGGCTTCTTCCTGCGCCGCGCCGGCAGGGCCGACCTGGCGGCGGACCTGTGCGCGGAAACGTTCGCCCGCGTGCTCGAGAGCCGGCGCACTTTCGACGCCGGCCGCGGCGAGCCGCGGGCGTGGATGTTCGGGATCGCGCGCCACGTGCTGGCGGAGAGCCTCGAGCGCGGCCGTGTGCTCGACGAAACCCGTCGCCGCCTGGCGTTCGAGCCACTCGTGGTCGACGACGACGACATCGCACGCCTGGCGGAGCTCGCGGATGAGCCGGCCGTCGCGGCACTCGTGGAGCTGCCGAGCGAGCAGCGCGACGCGGTCGCCGGAAGGGTGATCGACGAACGGGCATACGAAGAGCTCGCGGCGTCGCTGCGCTGCTCGAACAGCCTTGTGCGCCAGCGCGTGAGCCGCGGGTTGCGGGCGCTGCGCGAACGACTGGAGGGAACCTCATGACCTACCTGCCGCAACTGCACCGGATCGTCGTCGACGCGGCCGAGCGGCTCGAACAGGAGGCCGCCGGCGCCAGCCGCGGCCTGCGCGCGAGGATCGCGGCGGCGCTGCGCGGGCTCGGGCGCCGGCGGCTGCTGATCGTCGTGGCGTGTGGCGCCCTGCTCGCCGGCTCCGCCGCAACGGCGGTTGCCCTGCTCGCCGGACGCGAGTCGGCGGCGCCCAGCGGCCGGCTCTCGAGTGGGGCCGGCGCCGGGGGCGCCCGACGGTTCGTGGTCGGGCGTTACAACGTCGGCGTCTACCCGGACTTCGTCGCCGGCGCCGCCGGCTGGTGCGTGTGGGTGGGCTACCGCGAGTCGAGCCCGGTTTCGGCGGGAAAGGTGCCGGCGGCGCAGTCCGGCTCCTCGACGGGCGGCGGCGCCGCGGCCTACGGTTGTGCCGACGGGAACCCGATCGTCAGCGGCGTTGCCACGCAGAGCAAGCGCAGTCTCGACGGGGTCACGACGATCACCACGGCGGCGGTCCTGATGACGACGCCCCAGGTCGTGGCGGTGCGTGTCTCGCCGGCGATGACGATCCTGACGCGCGCGGACAGCGCGCTGCCGGACGGCTACTGGCTCGCGCTGGAGATCCAGCAGACCTCGGCGAAGGGCGAGCTGCACCGCCCCGACGTCTTCACCCAGCCGGTGGCGCTCGACGCCGGCGGCCATGCGATCGCGGTCAGGTCCGCGCTCAACCTGCCGTTCGCCCACGACGCGGTGGTGAACTGGCAGCGACCGGCCTCTCCCGGCGGGCTCAAAGCGCCGCCGCCGGCGGCCTGCGAGATCGACACGAGCGGCGTTCGCGGCGTGCAGCCGTTCGGGGGTCAGGTCGTGGCGCACGTGCACGGCTTCCCGGGGCTCCCCGGGATGGCCTACCTGACGTGCGCAACCGTCTATTTCAACTACCACGGGGCGCCCGCGATCGCGGCCCTGCTGCTGGACGCTCGTCACCCCGGGACGGTGCCGGCGTCGTTCCCCTACTCGACGGCGCTCTCTGCACAGGTCGAGAACGTCGAGCAGCCCGACGGCTCGCTCGCGACCTTCACAGCTCGCCGCGTCGGCCCGGCGGCGTGGCTGGTCGTGCAGGCCTCCGCCTCGCTCGCCGGGCGTCTCGCGCTGCTCGACCGCCTGCGTGCCTGCGTGAGCCTGACGCGGGCCTGCGCCTGAAGCCGACCGCGCCTACGCGGCGTCGCGGCGGGGCTCTTCGAGCGGTTCGTGGGCGGCGAAGTAGGCGCCGCCGCCCAGGGCGCGGTCGAAGGACGACCAGCGCTCGCCGTCGCGGAGCTCCTTCTCGAGGCGGTCGAAGCTGCCGAGGCGCCCGCCGAGGTTGTCGATCATGTGCACGAGCGTCGCCTCGCGGGTCGCCGGCAGCACCGGGCTGCCGTGCTCGTGGGTGCCGTGGTGGGAGAGGATGATGTGCCCGAGCTCCTTCGCGAGCGACGGCGGGAAGCCCGGGATCTCCTCGATCTCGCGGCGCACGCGGTAGTAGCCGAGCGCGATCTCGCCCTGCAGCCGTCCGTCGTCGGTCAGCTCGATGTTCGCCGGATCATGCGTGTAGGCCTCGAGCTTGCCGATGTCGTGAAGCAGCGCACCGGTGACCGCGACGTCGCGGTCGATGCCGGCGAAGGTGGCGGAGATCGCGCTGACCGCCTGGCCGACCGTGAGGCAGTGCTCGAGCAGCCCGTGGCGGTAGGCCTGGTGGTAGAACTTCGCCGCCGGAGCGTCGCGGTAGGCGGGCCAGCCGGCGGCGCGGGGGCCGATCAGGCGCTCCAGCAGGGCCTGCAGGTGCGGCTGGCGGACGGTCGCGACCAGCTCGCGTAGATCGCCCTCCATCTGCTCGGCGCTGCGCTGGGGCCCGTCGAGCAGGTCGTCCAGCTCGTAGCTGCCCGGCTCGGCCGGGGCCAGCGCGCGCAGGTTGACCTGTGGTCCGTAGCGGGGATGCACGACGTAGCGGCCGATCACACGGACCGGCTCGCCCGCGGTGACCAGCGGCGCGACATCCGGCACGCCCTCCCAGACCATCGCCACGACCTGCCCGGAGCGGTCGCCGAGCGTCAGCCGCAGGAACTCGCCGCCGTCGCGCTTGACGCGCCTGTCGACCTCGCGAACCAGCAGCACCTGGTCGAGATCGGTCCCGTCGCTGACCTCGCGAATGAGCATGCAATGAAGGTAGCCCGACCCGCGGACGGTTCCCCGGCGGGCGCGCGGCCGCGCCGCGCGCGCCCATCTAAGGTACGCGGAGTGAACGCGAGCGTGGTCGTCAGCGGCGGCACCGGCGGGCTGGGCAGCGCCGTCACCGCGAACCTGCTCGCGGCGGGCTGGCATGTCGTGGTGCCGTATGTCGAGGAGCGCGAGCTCGAACGGGTGAAGCCGCACCCGCAGCTCGAGCTGATCGCCGCCGACCTGTTCGATCCGGCGGCCGCGGCGACGGTCGTGGCGGCGGCGGGCGAGCGGCTGCGCGCGCTCGTCAACCTGGTCGGCGGCTTCGCCTCCCGCGGACGGGTGCACGAGACGGACATCGACGAGTTCGAGCGCCAGTTCCGCCTCAACCTCCGCCCGACCTACCTGCTCTGCCACGCGGCGCTGCCGGCGATGCTGGCGGCGGGGGAGGGCGCGATCGTCTGCGTCTCGACGCGCGCGGCGCTGCGGCCGTTTCCGGGCGCCGCCGGCTACATCTCCTCGAAGGCGGCGGTGCTCGCCTTCGTCGACGCGCTGGCCGTCGAATACACGGGGGACGGCGTGCGGGCGAACGCGATCCTGCCGAGCGTGATCGACACCCCAGCCAACCGCGCCTCCCAGCCCGACGCCGATCACTCCCGCTGGGTCAAGCCGGAGCAGATCGCGGAGGTCATCCGCTTCCTCTGCGCGGAGGAGTCGGCGGCGATCAGCGGCGCGCACATCCCCGTCTACGGGCGGGCGTGAACGGCCCGGCGCTGACCGTGGATGTCGTCGCGCTCGCCGGCGACCCGCCTGCGAGCGTGCTGCTGATCGAGCGCGGAGGCGACCCGTTCGCCGGATCGTGGGCGCTGCCCGGCGGTTTCGTCGAAGGCGGCGAGCGCGTGCGCAGCGCCGCCGCGCGCGAGCTGGCCGAGGAGACCGCGATCGAAGCCGGGGAGCTCGAAATGCTCGGCGTCTACGACACGCCGGGACGCGATCCGCGCGGGCCGACGGTGTCGGTCGTCTATGTGCTGCGAACGGCGGCGCAGCTCGAAGCCCACGGCGGTGACGACGCGGCGCAGGCGCGCTGGTTCGCGGTCGATCAGCTGCCGCCGCTGGCGTTCGACCACGCGCAGGTGATCGCCGACGCGCTCAGTTCGCGAGCTGGCGGCCGGCGAAGCTGAGCATCTGCGCGAGGTGGCGCTCGATCGGGGCGAAGGCGTGCGCGCCGGGGTAGACGGCGCTCTGCGCCTGCGCGCCGGCGGCGCGCATCGCCGCGGCCCACGGCGCGTCGAGTGAGGTGTTGACGACGGTGTCCTCTGCGCCGCCCCAGACGAAGGCGTGCAGCGGCAGGCGGCGCAGCAGCGGCCGGTCGGCGGTGAGCTCGCCGGAGAGGTTGGCGAATTGGCCCTCCCAGCTCTCGACGACGGAGTAGTTGCGCAGCTGCTCGAGCGCCACGTTCATCGCGCCGAAGCCGCCCATCGAATAGCCGGCGATCGCGCGCGCCGAACGGCTGGGGATCGTGCGCAGCACACGGTCGGTCAGGCGCTGCACCTCGGCGACGTAGCTGTAGAAGCGCGGGCCGGTCGTGTTCAGCCAGTTCTGCGGCGCGGGGGCGCCCTGCAGCATCACGGCGATCAGCGGCCGGACCTGGTGGGTGGCAATCAGGCGGTCGAGCGTGGGCGCCACGCCAAGGCGCAGGAAGGAGCTGGCCGGCTGGTCCTCGCCGTGGAGCAAGTAGAGCACCGGGTAGCGGCGCGTTGCGCTCGCGGCATAGCCGGGCGGCAGATAGACGAGGTAGCGGTCGCGCCAGCCGAGCGCGGCCGAGGAGTATGTGATCGAGGCTATCGTGGCGCCCGCCGAGTCGGTGGAGATCGTGACGGGCGCCGGCAGCGCCGGGGCGAGCACGCCGAACGCCGGCGTCACGTGATCGACCGCGTCGGCCAGCAGCGTTGCGGGCGACGCGAACGGACTGGCAAGCGCGGCGTCGAGACGCACCGGCGCGAAGTTCACGGAGACGGCCGCTCCGTTCTGCGCGATGCCGCTGCTGACCACGAAGGTGCCGGCGGCGAGCGCGACGAGCAGGGCGAGCCGGGCGAGGCGAAGCGGTCTGGGCAGCGTTCGCGGACGCGGGCGCACCGCGACGCGCGCCGCCGGCAGCTCGATCCGCACGGGCAGCGCCGGCACCCAGGCCGCCGGCCCGAGCTCGACCGCGGGCTTCAGGCCGGGCCACGCCCAGTCGGGCGAGCCCTCCAGCCAGTTGGATGTGCTTCGTGCAGCCACGGCGCCCATTGAACCCACGTCGGCGCGATCCGCATAGCACTGCACCACCGCTCGCAGCAGGCAACTTTTCGTGCGCGGCGCGCAGCGGGCGCCGGCGCCCGCGGGTGCTCGTTCTCCCGTGCCGGCGCCAATATGATCGGCGACCGTGACCCGCATCCTGGTGCGTTTGCGCCGGCGCCCGGCGGCCGTGCTGATCGGGCTGCAGCTCGCGGCGATCACGGTCGTCGGCGGCGTCACCGTCGCGCGCTTCCACATCTTCGCGGGCGTCGACGAGCTGGCCCACATCTCGTTCGTGCAGCAGTTCGCCGAGCACGGCTCGCTGCCGCGGGAGGGACGCAGCTACGTGTCGTGGCAGATGGAGGCGATCGAGCAGGACACCTATCCCGCTCGCAGCACGGTCAACCCGCGCCAGATCGGCCTCGGCGGCTACAGCTACGAGGCGTGGCAGCCGCCGCTCTACTACGTGGTCGCGGCACCCGCGTTCCTGATCCCGTCCAACTACCGCGACAAGGTGTTCGCGGTGCGGGCGTTCGACCTCTTGCTGCTGCTCGTCGCGGCGGCGATCCTCGCCCTGCTGGCGCGCGCCGTCGCCGCCGAGCGCTGGCAGAGCGCCTATGCGGCGGCGCTCTCGGTGCTGCTGTGGCCGGGGGTGATCGTGCGTGCGATCACGGTCTCGAACGCGGCGCTCGAGCTGCCGCTGGCGCTGCTGTACGTGCTGGCGGTGTGGCACGCGACGCGCCGGCCGCAGGCGAGCCTGCTGCTCGCGGCGGCGGGTTTGCTCGGGCTGTGCCTGCTGACGGGGCTGACACTCGTGTTCCTCGCCCCGCTGCTCGCCGTGCCGATCGTCGCGCTGTGGCGCGAGCGCGGCGAGCGCGCCCGCGGCGCGACACTGCGCGTCGCCGTCCTCGCCGTGGCCGTGCCGGTGGCGCTGCTCAGCCCGTGGCTGATCGCCAACGAGGTTCGCTACGGGGCGCTGACCGCCGGCAGCGTGATGCGCCGGATCTCGCTCTCCTACGTCGACCCGACCGGGCAGAACTACGGCATCGGCCCGGCGCTGTCGAGCCTGTGGCACCTCGACCACGCGATGCTGCCGCAGGAGTGGTGGCCGCAGTACGGCAAGATCGGGCTCGACGTGGTCGCGCTGGCGGTGCCGGCGCTGCTCTTGGCGGGCGCGCTGGCGCCGGCGCTGCGGCGCCCGGCGCTGCTGCGTTCAAGCGCCGCCGCGCTGCTGCTGTGGCCGGTCGTGCTCGGGGCGATCATGCTGTTCGTCGGCGAGCTGCTCGAGAACTGGCCGGTGATCTTCCCGCGCTACATCAACGCCGCGCTGCCGCTGCTGGCGCTGTTCGCGGCCTGGGCCTGGGGCGCCGGAGAGCGCCGCCAGGCCACGCTGCTCGCGGCCACCGCGGCCGTCAGCGTGCTGAGCGCCGGCGTCTGGGTCTTCATGGCGGGCGCCTACTACTTCACCAACGTCGGCGCCGCGCTCGGGATTCACGCGAGCTAGTGGGCCGTTCCGTGCCGGGCGGCGTAGGCCGCCCGGCACCCCCTGCGCAGGCGGCTCTGCCGCCGGAGCACCTTGAAAAGAGCTACTCCGTGGCGATCGCCGCGAGGATGTCGACCCTGGCGGCGCGGCGGGCGGGCCAGGCGGCGGCGGCGAGGCCCGCGAGGCCGGCGAGGATGAAGAGGACGATCACGGTCACGACCGGGATGACGAGCACGAAACCGGACCCCGACAGGGCGGTCGCGGCGAGGATGAGCGCGACCACGACGCCGAGGGCGATGCCGAGCAGGCCGCCGATCAGCGCGGTGATGACGGACTCGTAGCGGATCATCTGGCGGATCTGGCGGCGCGAGGTGCCGATCGCGCGGAGCATCCCGAGCTCGCGCGTGCGTTCGAAGATCGAGAGGACGAGCGTGTTGACGATCCCGAACAGCGAGACGATCACCGACAGCGCGAGCAGCACGTAGATCAGCGCCAGCAGGGTGTCGACCTGGCTCGCGAGCGAGTTCTTGAACTGCGTCGCGGTCTGGGACTCGGCCTGCGGGAAGCGGGCGGCGAGGATCCGGTTGACCTTCGGCTGCACCTGCGCGTTGGTGACACCCGGGCGGTAGCTGACGAAGTCGAGCGCGTCGACGCGCTGCGCGAAGGCGCTGCGGGCGAGCGCCAGCGTGATCGTGAGGTCGGCGAGAAGGCGGGCGTTGTCGGTCGCGATGCCGCGCACGACCAGGCGGATCCGCCGCCCCGAGGCGGCCGCCACAGTGAGCGTCTGGCCGACCTTCAGATGGTGGGCCGAGGCGAAGCTGCGGTTCAGCACGGTGCCGGTCGTCCCGAGCGCGGCGAGCGTCGCGTCGCTGCCGCGGTCCCAGTCGATGCGGTAGACCCGGGCGAAGGAGGCGGGGTCGAGCGCGGTGATCGTCTGGTTGCCCTTCAGGTGGTTGACGCTGCCCTCGGTGAAGGCGACCGGGGTGACCTGCGCGACGCCGGGGATGGCGCGCAGCGCCGCCGGGATCTCGGTCGGGATGCCGGCGTTGCCGGCGGTCGAGGAGTTCTGGATGATCAGGTTGCCGGCGAAGGAGGCATCGATCGCCTGGTTGATCGAGGCCTTCGTCCCGGCGGCGAGGATCGAGATCAGCGAAACGAGCGCGAGGCCCACCATCAGCGACGCGGCGGTGACAGCGGTGCGCCCGGGGTGGCGGACCGTGTTGTCGCGCGCGAGCCGGCCGGTGATGCCGCGCCAGGCGAGCGGCCTGGCCAGCAGGTGAGCGAGGGCGACCACCGTGGCGGAGAAGGCTCCCCCGATCCGCCGGCGCGAAGCCGGGACGCGGATCGCGAGGATCAGCGCCAGGAGGATCACGATCGTGGCGATGCCGGCGCCACTGCTCGCGAGCAGCGCGACGCGCACGACGACGTAGAAGGCGACCACGGCGAGGATGATCCGTCGCCCGCGCGGGCTGCGCTGCGCGCGCTCGAGCGGGACGCCCTCACGCATCGCCGCGATCGGCGTCACGCGCGCCGCTCGCAGCGCCGGCAGCAGGCCGGCCAGCACCGTCACGCCGGTGCCGGCGAGCAGCGACACCCAGATCGTGCGGAACTCGACGACCGTGCCGCTGTCGGGCAGGTCGGCGCCGAACGTCTTGAACAGCTGGTCCAGCGCCGGGGCAAGGCCGAGACCGGCCAGCAGGCCGACGAGCGCACCGCCGAAGCCGAGCATCGCGCCCTCCGCGACGACCGAACGCACGACCTGGCCGCGCGTCGCGCCGAGCGTGCGCAGCAGGCCGAACTCGCGGGTGCGCTGCGCGACCGTGATCGAGAAGGTGTTGAAGATGATGAAGGCGCCGACGAACAGCGCGACGTAGGCGAAGATCAGCAGGAACGTGCGCAGGAAGCCGAGCTGGCTCTCGAGGTCGGAGGTCTGCTGCGCCGCCTGCTGCACGCCGGTGCGCACGTCGAGGGTGAGCGGAAGCACGGCGCGAATGCGTTTGCGCAGCGTGGCGGGGCTGACGCCGGACTTCGCGCCGACGACGAGGTCGTCGTAGGAGTTGGGCTCGCCGGCGAGCAGCTGCGCCTGCGGCAGGGTGACGAGCGCCACACCGGCGCCGCCGAACGACGCCGAGCCGGCGAAGCGCAGGATGCCGGAGATGCGGTAGGTGGCGGCGGCCGTCGCGCCCGCCACGCGCAGGCGCTGACCGACCCTCAGCGACGCGCGCTGCGCGCTCGCCTGATCGATCGCGACCGAGCCGGCGTTCGTCGGCAGCGAGCCGGCGACCGCGGAGAGATCCTCGAAGCGCGCCGGCAGCACCGAGACGGCGAAGCTCGGCGCGGAGGTGTTCAGCCGCCTGCCCTGCGCGTCGAAAAGCGTCGCGACGGCGAACACCTCGCCGGCGGCGACCGCGACCCCGGGGACGCGACGCACACGCTCGAGCGTCGCCTGGCCGATTGCTGCGGTCTGCACCGCCGCGCCCGCGCCGAGACCCTGGTGCGGTGTGATGACGACCGCGCGGTTCTGCTCGCCGGTCGCGAAGATCGCCGCGAACGAGTGGTCGATCGTGTCGGTGAGGATGTAGGTGCCCGACATCAGCGCCACGCCGAGCGCGACCGCGATGCCGGTCAGGACCGCGCGCAGCTTGCGCGAGAAGAACCCGCGCACGACGACCGCGGTCATCGGCTCAGCGACTTCATCAGATCGAGCACGCCGCCCGCGTCGAGCGCCTCGCCGTCGCGCACGATCCGCCCGTCGCCGAGCACGACCAGGCGGTCGGCGTGCGAAGCGGCCTGGGCGTCGTGGGTGACCATCACGACGGTCTGCCCGAAGCGGTCGACCGCGAGCCGCAGCAGATCCAGCACCTCGCCGGAGGCGGCGGAGTCGAGGTTGCCGGTCGGCTCGTCGGCGAACACGACCGCCGGGCGCGAGACCAGCGCGCGCGCGACCGCGACGCGCTGCTGCTGGCCGCCGGAGAGCTGCGCCGGGCGGTGGTGCAGGCGGTCGCGGATGCCGACGGCGTCGATCAGCTCGTCGAACCAGGCGCCGTCGACGCTGGCGCCGGCGATCGACAGCGGCAGCAGGATGTTCTCGCGGGCGTCGAGGATCGGCAGCAGGTTGAAGGTCTGGAAGATGAAGCCGACCCGCTCGCGCCGCAGCAGCGTGAGCGCGCGATCGTCGAGCGACGCGAGCTCCACGCCGTCGAGCGTGACCGTGCCGCTGGTCGGCCGGTCGAGCCCCGCGAGGATGTGCATCAGCGTGGACTTGCCGGACCCCGACGGTCCCATGATCGCCGCGAAGCGGGCCTTCGTGAACGCGACGCTGACATCGCTCAGCGCGTCCACCGCCACCTCCCCCTCGCCGTAGCGCCGCGTCAGCTCGCGGGCGCTGACGATCCCGGGGTCACTCATGCGGTCGGGCTGAGCGGGTCCGTTCGGGGCAAGCTCTGCTGGGCGCGGTCGACCGCCGCGACCACCACCCTGGGGCTCGCGATGCCGACGAACGCGAAGTCGGAGTCGTCCGTTCCGGCGGTGTCGAAGCTGACCGTGCCGATCCGCAGCAGCCGCTCGAAAAGCGACTGGTGCGTCTCGACGTTCTGGACGCGGTCGATCGTCGTGTGCTGCTCGGTGCGCGAGAGGATGCCGCGACGGATGTGCAGACGGCGGTCGGTGATCGTGTAGCGCGTGGAGACGCGGCGGATCAGGCCGATCAGCAGGGAGATCGCGAGGATCGCGGCGAACGCGGCGACCGCGTAACCCCAGTTGCTGGAGACCAGGCGGGCGATCGCGCCGCCGGCCAGCGCGCCGAACAGCCCGGCGAGATGAAAGTCCAGCATCGAGCGCCACGAAGGGTGTCCCGAGTAGATGACGGTCTCGGGGGCGGTGACGCTCATCGGCTGCAAAACCTACTACCGGCGGCGCGGAACGGCGGGCTCGCGGCGGACGATGCACTAGGGTCAGGCGATGAGCTTCCAGGCGATCGTGGCGCCGGAGCCGGGTCCGGCCGCGCTGCGCGAGTGCAGCGACGCGGACCTGCCCGAGGGCGACGTCACGGTCGCGGTGTCGCACTCCTCGCTGAACTACAAGGACGGGCTGGTCGTCACCGGGAGCGGGCGGATCGCGCGCAGCTACCCGATGGTCTGCGGCATCGACCTTGCCGGAGTGGTCGAGGCGTCGGACTCGCCGGACTGGCGCGCCGGCGACGAGGTGCTGGTCACCGGCTGGGGCTTGTCGGAGACGCACCCCGGCGGCTACACGCAGCGCCAGCGCGTGCGCTCGGAGTGGCTGACGCGGCGGCCGCCGAGCTTCACGCTCGCCCAGTGCATGGCGATCGGGACGGCGGGGCTGACCGCGATGCTCTGCCTGCTGGCGCTGGAGCGCGCCGGCGTGAGCGCCGGCGACGGCGAGGAGGTGCTCGTGACCGGCGCCGGCGGCGGTGTCGGCAGCGTCGCCGTCGCGCTGCTCGCCGGGCTCGGCCACCGTGTCGCCGCCGCGACCGGGCGCGAGGCGCTGCACGACTACCTGCGGGAGCTCGGAGCCGCCTCGATCGTGGCGCGGGAGGAGCTCGATCAGCCGTCGAAGCCGCTCGAGAGCGCGCGCTGGTCCGGCGCGATCGACACCGTCGGGTCGCAGACGCTGGCGACGGTGCTTGCGCAGACGCGCTACGGCGGCGCGGTCGCCGCCTGCGGGCGCGCCGGCGGCACCGACCTGCCAACGACCGTGGCGCCGTTCATCCTGCGCGGCGTGAGCCTGCTCGGGATCGACTCGGTGATGTGCCCGGCGGCCCTGCGCGAGATCGCCTGGAGCCGGCTCGAGCGCGACCTGCCGGCGGCGCGGCTCGACGCGATGACGACGGTCGAGCCGCTGTC
>Ga0181535_10002951_pt1 | contig 20158 bp, 15 predicted proteins | sample PEATcosm2014_Bin_44_FD_119774 | JGI IMG/M metagenome (GOLD analysis project Ga0181535, IMG submission 119774) | Peatland microbial communities from MTU Mesocosm Facility, Houghton, MI, USA - PEATcosm2014_Bin17_30_metaG | ecosystem: Environmental > Terrestrial > Soil > Wetlands > Peat | place... | reverse complement strand
GGCCAAGCTCTTTGGCGGGCAGGGAACCATCAATGTTCCCTCCTGGTCGCCCGACAGCCTCAAACTCGCTTTCGTCAGTTATCAGTGGCTGCCGGAGGAAAGCCTCGCCGCAAAATAAATCAGAATCGCGACGGGGTGCTCTTCTCGAAACTACAGGGCTAAATCGCGTCGGCGTGCAGGACATCGGCAGCGGCGCACGGGAACGGGGCATGGGCGCCATTGGAACCGTTGAACCACGCCACTGCTGCGCCGGCCAGAGGAGCATTATCCAGGAGCCTGGAAACGCGCAATTGCATACTCAGCCCCTCCAACTCCTTGATTGCCGCGGGTAAAAACAGATGCGGAGAGCGCGAAATGCCTCCGCCGAGCACCACTACCTTCGGGCCAAACTGGGCGAGATTCATGCGTAGCGCCAGGCCCAGATGGCGGCCGAAATCGGCAAACACCGCGGCCGCATCCACATCGTTCGCAGCTTCGGCGGCGATCTTGCCCACATCGGGCAACGCACCGGTGCGCAATTTGTAGCTGCGCTGGATGGCCCTTGTCGAGACGAAATCCTCGACAATGCCACCTTCAAAGGGGAGATTCCATATTTCTCCTCCAGGAGGAACTCCCGGTCCTTCGGTCACCACACGGCCATCAACGGCAAATGCTGACCCAATCCCGGTTCCCAGAGTGATGCCGACGGCGCGCTCGATGCCACGAGCCTCCCCGGCGCCGATCTCGCCCAGCAGGAAGGCGGCTGAATCGAGCAGAAAGCGCACTTGGGCTGGCTGCCAGCCGAAGCGCCTGGCGAGGCATCCGCGCAGATCGATGCCATAGAGGTAGGGCAGCTTGTGGCGCATCTGACTGATGCCGGCCGCGAAGTCAAAGGGACCGGGCACGGCCAATTCGGCACCGCTCACATCGCTCCAGCCGGTCGATGCCTTAATTCCAAGAAAATAAAGGAGATCTACAAAGGCTTCACTGCTCTGTTCAGCGGGGTGCGGAGCACTCACGACCGGGCCGAGGCTGTAAGTTCCACTGCGGCAAACCGCGGCTGAGACATGGCTGCCCCCAACATCGTAGACCAGGACGAAGCTCTCCAAATCGGTAGCCATGAGGCCCTCTCAACTGGCGTTATTACTGGTAGGATACACCCGCACTGCATCCACGGATTCTGTTCCGATCAGACGGCGCAGCGACCCGAAAGGCCAGGCGGTTTGGATTTAGTGAATTACGACCGGCGTGCGGTGTTTGCAGCCGCAGGAGCGGCGCAGCACAATCTCGACAGGCAAGACGATCCGATTTCCCGTCTGTGGCAGCTCACCGCGCGCGATGCGATCGAAGAGCAAATTGGTCGCCACCCGGCCCATCTCCTGCGTAGGCTGGCGAACCACGGTCAATGGCGGCGAGGTCAAATCCGCAAGCTCGAAGTCGTCGAATCCCGCAAAGGCAACATCATTGGGAATCTTTGCACCCAGGTTAAGAAGCGCGCCCAGAACATAACGCGTCGCCAGCGTATTCGATGTAAAAAAGGCGGTTGACGAATTGGCTCCATGCAGCCTGTCTTCGACGGCTCGCAGGGTGTCTTGCTGGGAGTCGCAGCCGAAGAATGCATCCACTTCAAGTCCCGCATCCCGCATCGCACGGCGGTAGCCGAGAAACCGGGCGTTGATGGTAAACAGGTTGCGGCTGAGTCCCATAAAGCTGATACGTTTGTGGCCATGCTCGATCAGATGCTCGACAATCCGCCGCGCGCCCGCGGTGTTTTCGACCAGCACGACATCGAATGCAGGGTCGACGACAGGACGATCGAAGACCACAACCGGAGTCTTGCCAAACAAGGTCCTGGTAAGCCGCGAACGGCGGAATTTGGCTGGGATCACCACCATGCCGTCCACATGCCAGCGCAGCATCTGCTCCGCCTCGACGTATTCGACATCCGGATCTTCGTTTGAAGTCGTAATGATGACGGAGTAGCCATGTTCCTTGGCAACGGTTGTAACCGCGTGAGCGCAATTGGCAAAGAACGGATCGTAGAGGTAGGGAAGGATGAGACCGATGCTTCTGCTGCGATGACCGCGAAAGGCGCGCGCCAGCTCATTGGGGCGGTATTGCAACTGGTCGATCGCGGTTTGCACGCGCCGCGCCGTCTCTTCAGCTACGTGAACCGTTCCGTTGAGTACACGCGAAACAGTCATCGTGCCGACGCCGGCCAGGCGCGCGACGTCGCTCATAGTGGGTTTTCGCAACACGGGTCGGGCTCCAATTTTTTGCTTCGCCCAACCGGCAGATTGATTTCTCGGAGAGTCCGGCATTTTGATCGCTTCAGGAACACCCATTTCGCGCCAGCCAGAGAGTGCACCGTGGGATGTGGGCTGATTGTTCGCCTAATGGTACTACCTTGAAGCTCATTTAAGAAACAGCAATCTTACAGCGGCTAAAGGGTTGGAAGACCGGCGCGATGGCCCTCGATTCAGTAGGCCGCGATTCCGGTGATCTTCTGGCCGATGATCAGGGTGTGGATGTCATGCGTTCCCTCGTAGGTAATCACCGATTCCAGGTTCATCATGTGACGCATGATGGGATAGTCCTCGGTGATGCCGTTGGCCCCCAGAATGTCGCGCGACCTGCGGGCGCATTCCAGTGCCATCCAGACGTTGTTGCGCTTGGCCAGGGAGATGTGTTCGTGGCCCACGGTTCCCAGGTCTTTCATCCGGCCAACGTGGAACGAAAGCAACTGGGCCTTGGAGATTTCGTTGGCCATCCAGACCAGTTTTTCCTGAACGATCTGATGGCTGGCGATGGGCTCCCCGTGAAACTGCTTACGGAATTTGGCGTACTGGAGGGCAGTCGAGTAGCAGTCCATGGCCGCCCCGATAGCTCCCCAACTGATGCCATAGCGAGCCTGATTGAGGCACATCAGCGCGCTCTTCAGGCCAGTGGCTCCGGGCATCAGGTTGGCCGCGGGAACGTGGACCTCTTGCAATGAAAGGCCGCTGGTGACCGAGGCGCGCAGGCTCCACTTGCCGTGGATTTCGTGAGCGGTAAAGCCGGGACGATTTGTCTCGACCAGAAAACCGCGGACGCCGTCGTCTTCATCGGGGACTCTGGCCCAGATGATGGCCACATCGGCGAGGTTGCCGGAGGTGATCCAGAGTTTCTCGCCGTTGAGGATGTACTCGTCGCCCACCTTGCGGGCAGTGGTGGTCATGGCTCCGGGATTGGAGCCTGCGCCGGGCTCGGTGAGGCCGAAGCAGCCCAGCTTTTCGCCTCTGGCCATGGCCGGCAGCCATGTAGTTTTTTGCTCGTCGGAGCCAAAGGTGTAGATCGGGTACATCACCAGCCCCGACTGCACGCTGACAAAGCTGCGAAAGCCGGAGTCGCCGCGTTCGAGCTCCTGCATGACCAGGCCGTATTCGACATTGGACATGCCGGCGCAGCCATAGCCCTCGAGATTGGCTCCGAAAAAGCCCAGCTCGCCCATGATCGGGATCAACTCGCGCGGAAAGCGCTCAGTGCGGAAGCACTCCTCGATAATGGGGACGAGGTTGTCTTCGACGAAGTCGCGGGCCGTCTTGCGGACGAGCAATTCGTCCTGACTGAAACTGGAGTCGAGGTGGAGAAAGTCGAATCCTTGAAATTTGAAGCCCATGGTTGCCTGCCTTGCAGCCGAAAATGAGAACAGGCAAGGCTAGCACATTGGAAAAGTGGGTGAATAGAGCATGGAAGTAAATAATTCAATGCCGCCTCGACGAAGAGCGCTCATCAGGCCACCCCTGGATCGCCGCGAGCGCTCCACCCTACTCCCTGCCTCTGACAGAGAACCACCAAACCGCGGCCGCAATTCCGGCGGCGACGGTCAGATCCCAGACACACAACCGCCCAAATCTGTAGTCCGGCAGAAAACGCCACACTCCGAATCGATCAATTACAAATTCCTCAAAGCTCCACCACAGATTGAAAGCCGCCAGACCAAGAATCACTCGTACCGTCCATGGAAGTTCTGCAAAGGCCACGCGTTTCATTTTGATACCTCATTTGCCGAGATGATTTGTTTCCAAAAAGTCTTCAAGTTCTGCGCTGAGTATCGGCTTGGCACGATCCGGTCCGGTCATGCGCAATTCCAGCGTGTGAGGCGTGATGCGTTCGACTTGAAGCACAAGCCATGGACAACATTGGCGCTCCAGCCCGATCCACTCCGACAGCTCCTGAAGTGTGAGACGGGCCTCGCTCAGCCGGACCGAGTATCCTTGTGCGATGGCACTGGACGAAAGACGTGCAGCGCAAATGCGCGCCCGCAGCTGCTGATGGCGGAGCCGGCCCTCCGCCGAAATTGCAGATCTATTACAATCGAGTCTCGAATTAGCCAAATCCTGGGCAACAAGCGATTCATCCATGTTCCAAGGCTAGAACTTGAAGTTGACTTCAAGTCAAGCCAAATTCGGAATAGGCCTCAAAAAGATGTGAAAGGATAGTTCCTCATGACTATCGGCGAGTTGTCGGCGAAGAGCGGAGTGCCTGCTTCCACGTTGCGCTACTGGGAACGGATCAAGGTTCTTCCAAGGCCGATGCGAGCCAGTGGCCGGCGACGATACCAGCCGGAGGCAGCCAACATGGTTGCGGTACTGCGGTTGGCAAAGGCCTGTGGATTCACGTTGGTCGAGATGCGCCGGCTGGTGAATGGGTTCCGCCCGGAGACGCCAGCCTCGGAGCGTTGGCGAGCCTCCATAAGGGAGCGCCAGAAAACACTGGAACGGCAGATTGCCCAACTCGAGGCCATACGGCAACTGCTGAACAGCGTTCAACGGTGTCAATGCCTGGATTGGGTCGAATGCGGTCGCATTGCGTCAACTCTGCTGACTTGGGAGCGGTCGAGTGCGAGTCGCGCCTAAGTGGCCACATTGAGCCGCGACCATCCCTACGCCAGGAATTCCCGCACAAACGGGTTCGTGCTTTTGACCAGTTCGTGCAGTGAGCCATCGAAGATCAGGCGGCCTTCTTCCAGCATCAGGAAAGTTGTGCCGGGGTCGGTCTGGCCTTTGGGCAACAGAACCATGCGGCCAACGCTTTGGTCGAAGTGGTGGTTGCAGAGGATCAGTGCGTCCTGAATGCGATGGGTGACCAAGAGCGATGGCGTGTGGTAAACGTCGCGCTCCTTGACGATCAGTTCCATAATGGTGGTCGAGGTCAGCGGGTCGAGGCCGCCGGTGGGCGAGTCGTAGAGCAACAGTTCCGGCTGCTGGATGAAGGCGCGGGCGATGGCCACGCGGCGGCGCATTCCGCCCGAGAGGCTGGCCGGGTAAAGGTCAAAGGTCTCCTCCAACTCGACAAATCGCAGGGCATCGCGGACGCGGCGGTCGATCTCGTCGTCTGGAACCCGCTCCTGGATCAACTGGTAGGCCACATTGTCGCGGACGGTGAGCGAATCGAAGAGCGCGCCCTCCTGAAAGACCATGCCGGTGCGTGCGCGGAGAGGGAATAGCTGCTCTTCGGGCATGTGGGCTATCTCTTCGCCAAAAAGCTTGATGCTGCCCGCGTCGGGGCGCAGCAGGCCATTGACGAGCTTAAGCAGAACGCTCTTGCCCACTCCGGCCGGGCCAAGCAGGACGCGGGTCTCCCCCGGCGCAACGGAAAAGCTGATGTCGTCGAGCACAGGTGGCCCGTCGAAGGCTATGGAAACGTTGCGAAATGCGACAACGGGCTCTTCATCGCTGGGCGGAGCCGGGTCTTTTCCGGGCTGGGAAAAAGCGGATTGCGCGGTCATAGCGGAGGAAAAAGGGTGAGCAGCAACTGCGTCAACATGAAGTCCACAAAGATGATGATCACCGAGGCCCAGACGACGGCCGAAATGGTTGAGCGGCCCACGCCCTGTGTTCCGCCTGTGGTTCTCATGCCGTAGAAGCAGCCGATCGAGCCGAGAATATAGCCAAAAAAGAGCGGCTTCACGAGTCCCTGGATGATGTCGGGATAGCGCAGATGTTCCCAGGCCATGTCCAGATATTGCGTGCCGTTCTGGTGGTTCATGAAGACCGTGACCAGGCCGCCGCCGGCGATACCGCAGGCGTCCGCGACGATGGTGAGAAAAAAGAGCATGGTGATCGAGGCGGCGATGCGCGGAGTCACCAGTTTACGCAAAGGATCGACGCCCAGGGCGCGCATGGCGTCGATCTGTTCTGTCACCACCATCGACCCCAATTCGCTGGCCATCGACGAGGCGTTGCGGCCGGAAACCATGACGCCGGTCAGCACGGGGCCCAGTTCGCGAATCATCGTCAGCGAAACAAACTGCCCTGTAACGGCAGTGGCGCCGAAGGAGGAGAGTGTTGCCGCCGATTGCAGTGCCAGCACGCCGCCCGTGGAGAGCCCGGAGAGGATCACGATCGAAAGGGAGCCGAAGCCGATGATGTCGGCCTGAACCAGAAACTCGGGCCAGTAGATGGGCGGGCGATAGAGGTTTGAGAAAGCGCGCGCAGCGAAGATCGAGTAGTCCTGCACGGTGAGGACAAGGTTCTTGGCGTAGTTTTCGATCATTTTTATCGCCATCGCGTTTGCCGTCCTCAAGAGTCGAAGAGATGCGCCGCTCTCCTCGACAGAATAGCGCATGGGGGTGACAGGGACTAGGGACCAGCACGATAAACTGAGCTTGAGAGCGAGCAGAGATTGACTTCAAAGGCAGCCGAAAGGCTGGACAGATTCTTTAGCGGGTTTGCGGCACACATGCGCCCGGTGCTGTTGCTGGACTACGACGGGACCCTTGCGCCGTTCCGAATCGATCGATTCAGAGCCCGGCCCTGGGCCGGCGTGCGAGAGCTGCTCTCGGCCATTCTGCGGCAGCAGCGAACGCGGATAGAGGTCATCACCGGCCGTCCCGCTGCGGAGATTGCGCCCATGATGGGCCTCGATTTGCCACTGGAGGTGTGGGGGCTGCATGGGGCCGAGCGGCTCCACTCCGACGGTCGTCGCGAGCTCGAACAGGCTCCTCCGGCGACCCAGGCCAGTCTCGAAGAGCTGCGGGAACATTTGCGGCGCGACAGCCTGGGCGGCCTCTTCGAGGACAAGGCCAACGGCGTTGTGATGCACTGGCGCGGAGTTTCGCGGCCCAGGGCGGAAGAGATTGAGCGCCGCACCCGAGAGCTGTTTGAACCGCTGGCTCGATTGGAAGGGCTGGCGTTGCTGGAGTTCGAGGCCGGTCTGGAGTTGCGAGTGGGCCGCGACAAGGGAGGGGCGGTCGAGGCGATTCTGGCTGAGACTGGGAGGGATGGCCCGGTTGCCTTTCTCGGCGACGATCTCACCGACGAGGCGGCATTCCGGGCGGTGAACAAACTCGGTTCGCACGGGTTGAGTGTGCTGGTGAGGCGCGAACGGCGGGACACTGCGGCGGAGGTCTGGCTGCGGCCGCCGGCAGAGCTAAAGATATTTTTGCAGAGATGGATCGAAGCAGAGAACAGATATCAAGTAAAGATTCGCTGAGACTTTCAGCGACAGGTCCGCAATTTATCCTTGTCTCAACTGAACGCATAGGGAGAAAGTTCGATGAAATTGAAGTGCTGTCACTCTGTCGTTCTTGCCGGATGCATTCTGGGTGCACTGATTGCAAACGCTGCCGAGCTGCCGACGATCTCGAAGTCAGGGCAACTGATTGTCAACCATAAGCCGTACCTGATCCTGGGCGGCGAGCTCGGAAACTCGTCGGCAGGAACGGCGGCGGAGGCAGACAGCATCCTTCCCCGCGTTGCCCAGTTGCACGTAAATACAGTGCTGATGCCGGTTGCATGGGAACAGATCGAGCCGACCGAAGGTAGCTTCGACTTCAGCATTCTGGATCATTGGATCAATGTCGCGCGGGTTCAACATTTGCACTTGGTGGTGCTGTGGTTCGGCAGTTGGAAGAATGCGTTTTCAAATTATGCGCCTGCCTGGGTAAAGCAGGATACAAAGCGATTTCCGAGAGCTATCTCTGCCGATGGAAATGAGCTGGAGATTTTGTCGACGCTGGGACCGGAGACGATGAAGAGCGACAGCAGGGCGTTTTCCGAGCTGATGAAACACATTCGCGAAAAGGACCAGGCTCAGCAGACGGTGCTGATGGTGCAGGTTGAGAACGAGGTCGGCTATCTGGGCCGGGGACGGGACCGATCGGAAGCGGCCAATCGCCTCTTCCATAGCCCCGCGCCACAGGAGTTGATCAGCAAGCTTGAGAGCAGCCGCGATTCGTTGTCGCCGGAGCTGCACGCGCACTTCAATGCTGCGGGAACAACATGGTCAGAGGTATTCGGAGACGCTGCGGACGAAGTATTCATGGCGTGGAATTATGCCCGATATATTGACGCAGTTGCTGCCAAGGGAAAGCAGGCATATCCGCTGCCGATGTACGCGAACTGTCAACTGCCGGCGCCAAAGGAACGAGCGGGCGAGTATCCAAGCGGGGGGCCTCATCCCTACTATCTGGAGGTCTATCGCGCTATGGCGCCGTCGCTCGACTTTTATTCGCCGGATATTTATTGGCCGAACTTCGAATACTGGATCGATCGCTATAAGTTCAGCGGGAATGCCGTTTTTGTTCCAGAGGCGCGGCTCGAAAGCGCACCTTATAACGCGTTCTACGCGTATGGAGAAGCCGGGGCATTCGGCTTTTCTCCCTTCGGAATCGACAGCCTGCAGATTGCTCCCGATCAACACGAGTCAGGTCCAGGGTTGAAGGACGTCTACGCGGCGCTGGACAGCATGAGCGATATGCTTTTGTCGCGTCAGGCTTCCGGAGCATTGGTGCTTCATGCCAACAGCCCTCGCCCGACACAAACAGTTGCGCTCGGCAATTACCTGTTTGAGGCGACGCTGTCTCGATCATGGCCGGCGAAGACGCTGCTGACGGAAGATGGAGCGATGATCGTCGTGCAGTCGAGCGCAAATGAGTTTTATGTTGCCGGTTCAGGGCTCACGGTATCGTTCTACCGCAATCCCGATGTGGATAGCGAGGCGAGCGGAATCGCGAGCGTTGAAGAGGTCTGCCGTGTAGATGGGAACTGGATTACGCTGCGCCGACTCAACGGCGATCAAACCAATCAAGGCCGGCAGCTCTCGATTGCGCCGCACCAAGTGCAGGTTTTCCGGGTCGTTCTGTTTTCAACGGAGAGAACGCAGCGAGAAAATTAGGTTGGTCGTGTTGAGTCAATTGCAAGGCGCATCGTTCTTTGCTGCCGAGTCTTGATCGCAGAAAACTGAGCCTGTGTTCCTTTGAGTTACTCTCGGCCCTTTTTGCGGATCTCGATATTGAGGCGCTTGATTTTTTGATTGAGGGTAGAGAGCGGGATGCGGAACTGCTCGGCGGCGTCGGTCTGGTTCCAGTTCGAGCGCTCGAGTTTCTCGATGATGATGCGGCGCTCGATGTCTTCGAGGATGTCGAAGAGCGAGGCGTTGGGGTTGTGCTGGAGCAGGGCGTCCTGGAAGCTGCGGCCCGTGATGTGGCCAGGAAGCAGGTCGGAGCCGATGACCGGTCCCGAGGAGAGCACGACACCGCGTTCGATCGAGTTTTCCAATTCGCGCACGTTGCCCGGCCACTCATAATCTACCAGCGCGCGCAGGGCGTCGGCGGAGAGCTTGCGCGGAGCGAGGCCGTTCTCGTTGGCATAGTACTCAAGGAAGTGGTTGGCCAGCAGGGGAATATCTTCGCGGCGAGCGCGCAGCGGCGGCAGATCGATGCTGATCACATTGAGCCGGTAGAAAAGGTCTTCGCGGAATCGGCCATCGCGCACGGCCTGGCGAAGGTCAATGTTGGTGGCGGCGATGATGCGCACGTCCACTTGAATCTCTGAAATGCCGCCCAGGTGCATGAAGCGTCGGTCCTGCAGCACGCGCAGGATCTTGGACTGGGTGTCCATGCCCATGGTGGCGATCTCGTCCATGAAGAGCGTGCCGCCGTTGGCGACTTCAAAGAGGCCTTTTTTGGAGGCGACAGCCGACGTGAAAGCGCCCTTCACGTGGCCGAAGAGCGTGGATTCAAGCAGCTCGCTGGGCATGGCGCCCGTATTGATAGGCACAAAAGGCTTGTCGCGGCGCGGCGAGTTGGCGTGAATAGCCTTGGCGATCATCTCCTTGCCGGTGCCGCTCTCGCCTTGAATCAGTACAGTCGACCGGCTGGGAGCGACCTGTGCCACCAGGTCGAAGACCTTGAGCATGATCTCGCTCTTTCCGACAATATTGGAAAAGTTGTAGCGCTGCTTGAGGGTTCGCTTGAGTTGCAGCACTTCTTCTTCGGCGCGATGGCGGGCGACGGCGGAGCGGATGTCGGCCAGCAGTTTCTCGTTGTCCCAGGGCTTTTGGACGAAGTTTTCGGCGCCGGCGCGAACCGCCTCAACCACGTTGTCGACGGTTCCGTAGGCGGTGATCATGATGACCGGCAGTTCGGGATGGTGCTCCTTGATCTGGGGCAGCAATTCGAGGCCGCTCTGGCCGGGCAAATTCAGGTCGAGCAGCAGCAGGTCGAAGTTTTCGAGATCGAGAGCTCGCAGCCCTTCGATGCCGTCGGCGGCCATTCTCACCGAGTAGCCCTCGAGGGTGAGCAGCACTTCGAGCGACTCGCGGATGGCGGCCTCGTCGTCAATGACCAGAATGCTGGCCAGGCCGCTCGAGAAGCCGGTATTGCCTGCGACGCCGGTTGCGGATGCGGGCAGATTCAAGGGCATTTCGACTTCAGGCATGAACGGAATTCCTCAGTAATGGAAATTCAAGATGGAAGGTTGTGCCGGCGCCAACGGCGCTCTCGACATGAATCTTGCCCGCGTGTTCCTGGATGATGCCGTAGGAGACGGAGAGCCCGAGGCCGGTGCCGCGGCGGTCGCCGGGTTTGATCATCGTCTTGGTGGTGAAGAACGGATCGTAGATGCGCTTGAGGTGTTCGGGTGCGATGCCGGCGCCGGAGTCGGCGACCAGGGCGATGACGTGACCGGAGTGACCGTTCGGCGTGTCGATCTGGGTGGCTACGCGCCGGGTAGCTACACGCAACCGGCCGCCATCGGGCATGGCTTCCTTGGCGTTGAGCAGCAGGTTGAGAAAGACCTGCTGCAGCTTGCCGGGGTTGCCGTGGATGGTGGGCAGCTCCTCGGTCAGTTCGAGATCGACGATGACCTTGGCAGTTTTGAACTGGTGCTCAAGCAGCGAGAGCGTGTCGCGAATGACCTGGTTCAGATTGGTCTCGCGGAATTCAGTCGTTGAAGTACGCGAGAAGTTCAACAGGCCATTGGCGATCTCGGCCGCGCGGAAGCTCTGTTGGGTAATCTTGTCGAGGACGGGTCCAAGGCGGGCATCGCCTTTGAGTTGCTTGGAAAGCATCTGCGCATACGAGGAAATGACGGCCAGAGGCGTGTTGATCTCATGGGCAACGCCGGCGGCCAACAGGCCAATGGAACTGAGCTTGTCGGCTTGCGCCAGTTGCGTTTCGAGTGAGACCCGCTCGGTGATGTCGTCGACCAGAATGATCCGGCCGACCGAGACGAAATCCCGCGAGAGCAGGGGAGCGACGGCGATGTTGGCGGTGCGCAATTCGCCGGCCCGGGTGGTGAGCGGAAACTTGTAGAGATGATGGACGCCGGACTCGTTGCGAAAACCCTCTAGAGCCTCAATGAACTCCGCCGGAAAGACCTGGCGAAGCTCCTGGCCGATGGCTTCGGCGCGGCTGAGGGCATACATGGCCTCCATCTGCGCGTTCCAGCTCTCGATGCGGTCGTTGAGATCCAGAGCCAGGATCCCTACGTTGATCGACTCGACGATATTCTCGTTGAACTCCTTCAGCCGCTCGAATTCGCCGATCTTGTCTTCCAGGCGGGTGTAAAGGCTGGCGTTCTGCAAGGCGATGCCGATATAACTTGCCAAGGACTCGAGCAATTCCACGTCTTCGCTGGAGAGGAAGTCGCCGCCGATGGTGCGGCCCAGGCCGATGACGGCGATGGTGCGCGTGGTGTCGGGCCCGTTCGGAGTGGCTTCGTCGGCCTGCACCTGGCCGGCGGCTACGCGGCAGGGCAGATAGTAGTTCAGATCGAGCAGGGCGGCGGTGCGTTGCTGGTCTGGGGGCAGATGCAGTGCCTGCTGGGCGTTTTCGAGAAAGATGTGCGAATGGTCTTTGGCATGGTCGAAGTCCAGAAAACCAAGATCGAGCTTGCCGGGCCCAATGGCGCCTAGCGCAACTCCGCCGGCTCCGATCCTGTCCTGTGCGGCCCTGGCCTCGGCGGGCAGCCCGTGGGATGCGGCCAGGCGCAGGCGGCCATGCTCCTGAGAGAGGAAAACCGCTACGCGCGCGACGAGCAAGGTGTTCGGCAACTGCTCGACAATCGATTCCAGCAAGGCGTTGAGGTCGGTCTCCGACGAGAGTCCGCGGCCAAACTCGACAAGAGCCTTGCGGTAGTCGTAGCGATGGCGGTCGAATGCCCGGTCAACCCAGCCCTGAATCCGCCGCTTGAGCGGCTCAAAGAAGGCGGCGACCAGCACGATGGCGATGCCTTCGCCCCAGTTCCTGACCGGCTCCGGCAGTTGATTGTGCGCCACTCCGGCGGCTGCGGCAATCACGCCGAAGTAGCCGGCCAGGATCAGGCCGGTGGCCAGCGTGTACGCCATGCCGCGCTTGAAGATCAGGTCGGTGTCCATCAGCCGGTAGCGGACAATGGCCCAACTGAAGGTGAGCGGCAAAAAAACGATCGAGAAGCCGGCCAGATCGGTAACCAGCCTGGGCAGGGGCAGATCGAAGAGGAAGAAGATTGCGTATAGGGTGTACGGCCCTACGGCCAGCCATGCGCCGCGATAAAGCCATTTCAACTGTTGACGCAGCAGGGGCGTCTCGGCGCGGTTGTAGCTGCGCACGAAAAGGTAAGCGGCGAAGACGTAGAAAATGGCGTCGTATCCGGTGCCAACCTGGTCCAGCGTGTGCTCAAGCACCTTGGTCGCCTGCCAGCGGGTAATCGCCATGACCCACAGCGCAAGCAGCCCTGCGCCGGGGGCATAGATGAGGGGCAACCATAGCCAGCGGCCGCGGACTTTCTTTAGCCGATCCTCTGGAAAACTGAGGGCAAAGTGCAGAAACAACGCCGGCTGCAAAGATTCCGCGAGGATATTCGACCAGAATACGATCCAGTCCAGCGGGCCGAATGTGCCGGTATACTTGAGCGCGTAGAGAGCGAACGAGACCAGGCAGAAGAGGTAGAAATGGGTGGCGCGCGGAGCCGACCAGCGCCGAAAGAGAACATAGATGCCGATGGCCAGATAGATCAATCCAATCAGCCGTTGCCCCAGTTCCAGGCTGCGGTCCATCGGCTCGGGGATGATTTCGACCGGCCTGCCCAGCGGAATGCCGTTGCGCATGATGCGGTAGTCGATTTGGAAGTAGCTGCCGGTGCGGTAGAGCGCGCGCTCAAGATCGGCCGCTCGCGCGACAGGAGTGTAGACGTGAATGTCTTTTACGCCTGTGGGCAGCGAAAGCGGGGCCGTCTCGCTTTGCTGGACCGCCTCGTCCGGCAGGTCCTTGACCTCTGCGAGCGGTTCATGCGGCCGGATATCGCCACGCAGACCCGCCCCTACCGGACCCTTGGGCAAGATGCTCACTCCGGTCAGCACGTCGTGCACCTGAATGCCCGCGCGCTTTCCGGGACTGTCGGGTAGCACCTTGTCGGCTACCAGCCCGCTGCCATCCACCGCTTCGCGCCACCAGACACCGTCGTCGGGTGGTTGGGCGTGGCGCTCCTCAAGAAAGTTGAAAACCGCGAGCGTCACCAGGCCGGCCGTGGCTGCGGCCAGCAGGATCGCCTGCAAGCGATTGACGAGACTTCTCTCCATGTGGGGAATACCTTACCTCACTCTCACTTGCACGTCGATTGCCATGTCGAGAAGGTGCCTCGTCTACCCAAATGGAACCTGGCAATCAACATAGAATGCACGAGATAGGGACGACAGACCGGCAAAAACGTCAACCGGGAATCCGGAACTTTCTATGAAAAATGCAATAAACAGTAGGTGATATATGTCAAAAGGTAGTAGTATATTGAAAATAGTAGTCGTAGAAGGTAGTGCAGATTACACGCAGTTAACTTTCGGTCGTAAACCAAGCTACTGCTCCTTCCGCTGATTCGCCGCTTGAGAAAGGAGCTCTTACCGGAGCTGGAAATCGGCATTGCGGTGTTGGGGATCTTCGCTTAGGATGGGTGTGAAATTCTCAGAAAGACGTTGGGGGGTATCTGAGATGCGGCGTGCTACCTTCTTCGGGTTCATTGGACTTGCAGGTTGTTTGCTGTTTTCAACGGCAGCTCTGGCTGGCCGAAACACTGCCGACTACCCGTTGCGGGTTCATATCTTTCAGTTCAATTCCCATTCACACTATGCTTACCAGACTGTCAATTTCGTCGATGGAGAAGGACGCGCGAACCTTTATGAAAACAGTCAGCCGCGCGGCTTCGACTTCAGCTATCGCTGCCAGGAACGGCTGAGGAGTTCTTCCGGGTATGAGACCTATCCCGCGCGATGGAAGAAGCCGAACCAGTCGCTGGAGATTCTGCTGCCGCAGTTTGGCAAGCCGGGAGCATACGAAGCCTGCGAGATGAAAGTGAATATGAAAGATACCGCCTACTACCGGCACAACGGCGGGCTGGACGAAGAACCGGCGCCTCAGTTCAAGGCATGGATGGACAAGCACGGCTACGATCCGGAGCACGGGAAGGACGAGCCGGTTCCGGTGACTCCTACGCAGCCGGCCGGGGCAGCACCTGGGGCGAGCGCACCCAGGCAGGACGCGCCGTAGCAAGAGACCACCGGCGCCTTCCGCCCCGCTTCCGACATCGATCGACGAGAATTGCCGATGGCGCTGTAAACTTGCAGCCGGTGCGGGCGTCTACCTGAGTGATGGCAGCCGGCACAACGTTGGAAACGATGACTATGGCAACGGCAAGCGAAATTGCCGCCGAGGAGTTTTCGGCTGTCGTCACGAAGCACCGCCCGCAGATCTTCCGGTTTCTGCTCTCGTCGACGCGCGACCCGGACCTGTCCGAGACGCTGACTCAGGAGTGTTTCCTGAAGGCGCACCGGAACTGGGGGAGCTTTCGCGGCGAGTCCAGCGCGATGACCTGGCTGATGCGTATCGCCATCAACCTGCAAAAGGATCACTGGCGGAACCGGCGTTTGCAGTTCTGGCGGCAGACGCAGACGCATGCCGTGAATCTGGACGAGGCCAGCGATTGGCTGGCGAGCGGAGAACGATCGGTAGAGCAGCAGTTGCTGGCCAAGGAGCGCGTGCGGCAGGTGAGTCATGCGGTCGAAGGGCTGAGCGAGCGCCAGCGGACGGTGTTTCTGCTGCGCTATGTGGAAGAGATGGAATTGAGCGAGATTGCGCGAGTCACCGGGCTGAATGAAGGCACGGTCAAGGCGCACCTCTCGCGGGCAGTGGCAAGAGTGCGCGAGAAGCTTGGGGGAAAGCGATGAGTTGCAATGAAAAGACCGGAACAGAGAACGGGGTTGGCGGGTTCGCGGACGAATTGGGCGAGCTGGGCGAAGCGGTTTCAGATTTTCGCTTGAGCGTCCATGGCTGGAGCGAGGCTGCCTTGAGCCGTTCGCGAAATGTGGTTGTGACGGGGCGGCGCAGGATTTGGCGGCTGACGGCCGGCTGGGCCCTGGGCTGCGTGCTGGTTGCGGGCAGTGTCTCCTCCGGGGTTTATAAGCATCATCACCAACAGCAATTGGTACGCCTCGCGGCAGCCCGCGTGGCTGAACGGCAGCGGCTGGCGGCCCAGGAGCAGGCGCGCCAGGAGGAAGAAGATCTGCTGGCCAAGGTGGACAGCGATGTATCGCGACAGGTTCCGAGTGCCATGGAGCCGCTGGCTCAATTGATGGCTGGGGACGAGTCCAAGTAAGAGCGAGTTTGCATAACAGGAGCACACCCTCCGCAGATGGAGGGAGAGGAGAAGGCGATGAAGGCTTTTGGGACGGTGGGGCTGGGATTGGCGGTTGCGGGGGCTTTGCTGGCGGGCACGGCGATGGCCCAGGCGCCCGGCGGGATGGGAATGGGAGCCGGAGGTGGAATGGGACCGGGCTTCGGCGAGCATCGGCCTCCGATGGAGCGGGCATTTGGCCTTCAGGGAGACCATGGGCGCTGGTGGAACAATCCCAAGGTTGTTGAGCGGTTGAAGCTGACCGACGAGCAACGCAAGGCATTTGACGGGATTCTACTGGAACATCGCGAGAAGCTGATCGACCTGCGCGCCAGCGTGGAAAAGGCGGAGCTTGAGATGGAGCCGCTGATCGGCACCGACCAGCCCGATGAAGCCAGGATTCTGTCTCAAATCGACAAGGTTGCGCAGGCAAGAGCGGAACTGGAAAAGGCAAATGCGCGCTTCCTGCTGGCGATTCGCAACAAGCTCACACCGGAGCAGTGGAAACAGGTGCAGGCCTTCCGCGCCAGTCATGGACAAGAGCGCGGCGGCAGGGAATCTGGGCGCGATGGCAAGGGACCGGGCGGTTGGGAGCCGGGCGGCCCGCACCACCACCAGGGGCCTCCGCCTCCACCGCCTCCGCCGCCGGCTCCGCAGGGCTCGGGGAGCGATGCATCCCCAGCAACTCCAGCCGCTGGAACAGGAGACGAGCAGTAGAGCAGTTTTCAAGAGCAAAACCAGGGAAACGGTAGCCTGAATTCGCATCGAAGAAGGTCGACACTCCCTGTTGGTCGCATCAACTTGAGTGGACTGGTTCCGGGATAAGTCTTTCCTGGTTTTGCTTGAGGTCAAGTTTCACGCAGAGAGAATTCGGTTGAATAGAGACCGGTGGCGGCATGAGGGGTTCCTCTTGCCGCCGTTTTTTTGGTGTGCGAAACCGCAGCGGGAAAGGGTGCCGCAATCCGCGTCCAGAGGCGGTTGAGCCTGCTTTCCCTGTCGCGATCCGAGACAGACAGGTGGAGCGCAACAGCACAGTTGCTGAATCGCATTGAGACAGAGATTGAATGGAAGTTGGACACTCTGGATTGGAGCGCGACAAACCGGAGAGAATGTGCTCCTTCATTTTGTGACTAAAGTTATTTCCACCGGCTCCGATGAACGGGGTGGATGCAATAACGTCCATCCGGCATAAACGGAGAGCTTGGCGGAAGGAAAGATTCGCTGGCGTGCAGGGCGCGATTCAAGGCATCCAAAAGGAGTACCCTCCATGGCCCTCGGTGTTTTGAACAATCTTTCAGCGATCTACGCAGAGAACAACCTGAACAACACCAACAACAGCTTGCAGACGGTGCTGCAGCAGTTGTCGTCGGGTTCAAAGATCAACTCCGGCGCAGACGACGCCGCTGGCTTATCGCTGGTGAATGGGCTTGGGGCCAACTCGTCCGCCCTGACGCAGTCGGAGACAAACGCGACCGAGGGCGTCGGCTTGCTCCAGGTCGCCGATGGCGCGCTCTCGCAGGTGACAAGCCTGCTCAACCGGGCCATTACACTGGCGACTGAAGCCTCCAACAAAACCCTCAACTCCACGCAGGAGGGCGCGGCCAACCAGGAGTACCAGTCGATTCTCTCCGAGATCAACAACATCGGCCAGACGACAACCTACAACCAGCAGCAGGTATTCAACGGACAGCAGGTAGCGATCTATACCGGCGACTCCTCTGCGGCCGGCTCGTCGATCGATCTGTTGAAGATCCGCACATTGTCCGAAGCAAGCATGGGCGATACCGGCGGCGCCATGGCCTACAGCGACGGGTCGAACAGCGTGTTCATCAACCTGTCGAATACAGACCCCAGCACGGGCGCCGTTACCAATGCGCAGGACACCGACACTTTAAACGCCAACGGAACGACGACGATCAACGTCAACTATCTGGTGAAAGGCGCTAACGGGACGGAAAGTTCCGCGACCACGAGCATCTCGGCCGGCAAGGGGACCAGCTTTAGCAACACAGCCAACGGATTGATCAGCGCGATCAACAGTGCTGGACTGGGTCTGACGGCCAGCTTCACCACGCAGGCGCAGGCCGGGCTTTCCGGAGGCGGATCCCAGACCGGAATTCAGATCAGCGGCGGAGTGATTTCCGTCGGGCAGGAACCGAGCACCGTCGCCACCAGCGCGACTCTCAGCTCGCCCGACATGACGCCGGGAACAAATCTTGCCGTCGGCCAGACCTTCACTGTCATGACGGGCACCACGGTTGCGGCCTCTATCGCTATTACGTCGCCAAACACAACGCTTGCCGATCTGGCCGCCTCGATCATTGCCGGTACGGGCGGCAATGGCGGAGTCGTTGCCAACGTAGTCAATAACAGCGATGGCACGCAAAGCTTGTCGTTGAACGAAACTGGCGCCCCCAGTGGCGCGCTTTCCGTCGTTACCTCGGGCGTAATCACCGCGACCAACAGCCTGAGCGTGGGGACGACGGTGAGCGACGTGCCTCTCGGTTTCACCGCCGGGGGCAGTTCGCAAGGAGTTCCAGGATCAACCGCTTCGGTTGTCCTGGGCATGGGTACAGTCGCCGAGAGCCAGGGTTCAGACGCTCTTACGGGCACCTTGGTGATGTCGAACAGCCTATCGACCGCGACGACCCCCTCGAATGTAACCTTTGTCATGGGCCAGGCCAAGGCCGGGACCAGTTCCGACGGAAATACGATCTCCCTGGCTTCCGGTCATTCGACGTTGGCCGATTTAGAGACCGCCATCTCAGGCAGCACCAACCTCGGCGCCACGGCCACACTCGGCGCCAACGGGCTCACCATCACTTCCAACACTGCCGGTACCACGCTCGAACAGGGCGCTGGCACGAACCTGGGCGCCACGCCCAGTGTTGGGGTGGTTGTGAATGTGAATGGAGCGGCCCCGACATCGGGAGCGCCCGGCTCCGCCACAATCTCGATGCTCAATGGCCCGGGCTTCAGTGGCGGCGATACGCTTGTGAACAACGGCACGATCGTGATCAGTAACTCGACCGCAGGTGCGCAACCCCTGAACTACACGTTCACCGTGAACGCCGCCGCAGGCGCCGGTACAAACCTTGGTACTGGTGTCGGCACGGATACAGTGACAGATCTTGCAAACGCAATTAGCGGCTCTGGCCTTGGTGTAACTGCGAACGTTGCTGGAGGACTGATTGTTCTGACCTCGAACACAGTCGGCACAACCGTGGCCGTCGCCAGCGGCAACACGTTGGACGACCAGTTTACCGAGTCTTTAGGCAACACGAACCTTCCCGCCGTTAACCCCTCCGCGCCGGCCAACGTCGACAGCGCCGGCGCAGTGGTTGGAACCGACGTAGCGGCCATCAACGGCAATCAGGTCACCGGAACCGGCGATACGCTAGGCGGCACGATCGTCCTGTCCAACAACGGCCATACCGACACCTTCGTCATGAACTCCAATGCGGCCAATGTCTACACCAACGCCACGCATAACACCATCAACGTCAACGCCACCACGCTCGCCAGCCTCAAGGCCGCCATCAACGGCGAGACCGTAGATGGCGCTCACGCAACCGCCTCGCTCGGGGTCGTCGCCGCATTGAATTCGGATGGAACAGGGTTGACCTTTACGCCGACCGCTACCGGCACCAGCATCGTTGTCAACTCATCTCTGCTGACCGATGCTTCCACGATGGACTTTACCAATCCCGTCTCAGGAAGCTCGACACAGAAAGCCTCTGGCGTAATCAGCCTGACCGATGGCGGACAGATAACATCGAATACCACCGGTACTCTCTCCGGGACCGTGGTCATCACCAACAACAGCACAATCACAGATACTTTTGTCATGGGCCAGAATTCCGCAACCTCCAGCTACGGGGCAAATGGCGGCACTTTCAGTCTTACCGGTTCGAAGATTTCCGACCTGGTCACAGCAATCAACACCCTTGGCAACGACGCCACGCACGCGGTTGCCGATCTCGGCGCGACAGCTTCGGCGGATGTAGCCAGCGGCGGCGTCTTCCTTCAGTCGACAAGCAACGGTGCCATCGGCCTGAATGCCGTCACCACAAAACTGACCTTCAAGCCAACCGAGCAGTCGGCAAACGGTTCGAATGGCGTCGTAACGGCGGCAGCGAATGTCACATTCGGCAACGGCAGCGGCTCCACGACCTCCGGTTCGGATAATGTCTTGGGCACTACACTCGTGCTGAGCAACACCTCCTTCAGCGGCACGGTTTACGGCTCAGCCGGCGCAGCAGTCAGCATCGTTG
>Ga0181535_10002949_pt1 | contig 20167 bp, 14 predicted proteins | sample PEATcosm2014_Bin_44_FD_119774 | JGI IMG/M metagenome (GOLD analysis project Ga0181535, IMG submission 119774) | Peatland microbial communities from MTU Mesocosm Facility, Houghton, MI, USA - PEATcosm2014_Bin17_30_metaG | ecosystem: Environmental > Terrestrial > Soil > Wetlands > Peat | place... | reverse complement strand
CGCCGCCGAATCGAATGGCTACGCGGTCGAGGGCTTCGCCCCGACCTCCCGCGCCGCCCGTCAACTTGGCGAGGCGGGCGTTGAGTCAGGAACCCTGCAAGGGTTCCTCGCACGCTCCTCACACCCAGCGGCCCCCGAACAGAGGCACTTCTACTTTGTCGATGAATCGAGTCTTGCCAGCACCAACCAGATGCGCGAGTTCCTTGCGCGTCTCGGCCGCAACGATCGCGTACTCCTGATCGGCGACACACGCCAGCACCAGGGCGTCGAAGCAGGTCGCCCGTTCGAGCAGTTGCAGCAGGCCGGAATGCGCACCGCCAAGCTCGACGAGATTGTCCGCCAGAAAGACCCTGCGCTGAAGTCCGCTGTCGAGATGCTGGCCAAAGGCCAAGTCTCCGCCGCGCTCGGATCACTCCAGCAACAGGGCCGCGTGAGGGAGATTCCCGGCACGGAAGAGCGTATCCGCGCCATCGCCAGAAGCTACGTCGAGTCTCCAGAAAAGACCCTGATCGTCTCACCCGACAACGCCTCCCGTCGTGAGTTGAATGTCGCCGTCCGTCAGGAATTGAAAGCCAATGGAACCCTCGCACCGGAGGACCACACGTTCCGCGTGCTCGTTCAGCGGCAGGACATGACCGGCGCCGAACGCTCCTGGGCCAGTCACTTCGAGGTGAACGATGTAATTCGCTATGCACGCGGCAGCAGGGCCACCGGAATCGAAGCCGGAGCCTATGGAGCGGTTGTCGGCATCAATCCCGCCGCCAACTTGCTCACCGTCGAAAAGCTCTCCGGCGAACAGGCCACCTACGATCCGCGCCGCTTGACTGGCGTCAGCGTTTATCGCGAGATCGACCGCGAGTTCTCCGTTGGCGACCGCATCCAGTTCACCGCGCCGGACAAGTCGCTCAGCGTCGCCAATCGTGATCTTGCTGCTATCGAGTCCATCATGCCGGACGGTCGTATTTCAGCGCGTCTCGACAACAACCGCCAAGTCGAATTTAACGCCCACGACCACCGTCATTTTGACCACGGCTACGCTGTCACCAGCCACAGTTCTCAGGGCCTCACCGCCGAGCGCGTCCTCGTGAACGCCGACACCGGCGTCCACCCGGACCTGCTCAACTCCCGGTTTGGGTACGTTTCTATTTCCCGCGCCAGTCACGACGCCATGCTTTTCACCAACGACGTAGCCAAGCTCAGCCCGCAGCTTGCAGCCGATGTGTCAAAAACATCAGCGCTGGAAATCAATCCAGGACCATCACTTTCACAGGGAATCGGGATCGGCTGAAACAAAAAACTGGCACCCTGAAGACTTTGACCGGAAGATCCTAAAGGCAGCCCGGTGTCATCACAGAGATGACACGCGGACGGCAGTGTTTTCAAATTCCGTGCGCCTTAGCGGCAATTTCTGGAAACTCAGATTGGAAGAGCATGAGAGACCATTTCCATTTTGTTTCCGGAGAGAATGTTGTTGACCTCAAGCGCATAGCGAATTTGAGTTGGGTCAATTGACTGCGGACAAGAACCGGTCAACGTCTCCAAAAATGGCGGAAAGAAGGCGATTGCTTCTCTGCTGCTCAGGGACACTTTGGAAGCTAACAAACTTAGCGCCCAAGAATCGTCAGTCAAGAAGGCAGAGATGGCATCCTCGCAGTATCCATGGCAGACGGCGAGCATGACGAACTTGTCTCGTAAATTCTCTGTCAGTGCCGACAACGAATACCAGTCCATTCGTCCTAAAGGCCCGGCCACCGCGCTTGCCCTACCGCCCTTCGGTTCTCCGCCGCCATGCGCAACAAGGAGCAGACAATTGAAAGTAGGCGCGGAATTGAAAGCCCCGAGGTACTCACTTTCGTCCGTGGCGAACACAGGGCTGTTCTGCGTGAGGTCTACAGAACGCTTCCTAAGCTCGTCGGCTATGCTCTGGGTCATGCGGTATTCGAAACCTTCGCGGTCGCGCGTGATATCGACAACTAAGACGACCGGATGTCCCGGCGTCTTGTCTAAAGTCAACTTGGACATGTATCCTCCCAAAAATTCATTGCTGTACTCCTCCCTTGATTAAGTCAAGGCACACACCATCGCTTTGAATGATTGTCATCCGATTTGTGGGGTCGCCGGGTGTTTGGATAACCGCACTAGTACTTGATCGAAGTTCCACCAGTTCATCGTGTAGCAGGGCTCGTCTAATTGTTATGTCGAGGCCAACGAAGACGCTGAGAGTTGAGATTTCAGATCTCAGTACCATGGAACTCCCCAAATATGTGTTTCCTTGAACATGACGCATCTCCAGTCGGTTCGGAATGCCCACGTTTCGAGACCTGAGATGGGTCGCAAGTTCAACATCATTCGTAAAGAGCGCCGTCCTCAGAAAGTGGGAACGCTGAATAATCTCGACGAGTTCACCAGTAGGAATGAATGTGAATATCGGCTGAGGAGCAGGATCCCCGACGTAAATCGTCGTGTCGCTACCGGAATTCTGACGCATCAATGCTAGGGCAACTGCAACTCGCGCCTGTGAGTACCCAGGCGCGATGACTGTTGCTTGCACGAGTTGATCACACGCGTCAGTGATCTGGCTTGTAGCGTATGTGAGAGACGTCTGTGTACCCTTTGCTTCCAGGAACATGATCGAAGAAGAATTTTGCGGTCCCCAAGCTAGATAGTCAGGTTCTCTTGATTGGGACGCATTTGTTTGTACCAGACCGATTGCGACCGCAGTTCGAAAGTCCAAGAATTGCGTCTTCTGAAAAAGGGATCGGGCGATCATGAATGCCGCCCCACATCCGAATTCATCTGAAATAACCTTCTTTTTATGCGTATCAATTTGTATAGTCGAATTGCGAAATCTGAGCACAGGCATTTCAGAAATCAGCGATGGATACTTGAGGAGAGAGAACATGCTATGCAGTCCGCTGTGGTGCGGCGTCGTGCAGGCAAGTCCGATGTCGAGTAGAAGCGACAATCCATTGAACTGAACTTGAGCTGGTAGACCGGGCATTTGAGCAGGGCTTTGATTGATGACCGGCAGAAGAAAAGTTCTGTTGCAGTTCTCAAGATCGTTCCAGAAAACCACAAGCTCCGCCTCGCTCAGTGTGACGAGAACACCATTTGGCTGAGCAACTCCGGTCGTCGCACCCATCTATTTCGTCCCTTCTGTGTTGAAGCCACGGCGTCTCGCCGTCCTCATCCTTTATCACAACCTAAGGAGTCCAAAACAGTATTCAAGCACTGATACGCATCCAAGGCGCGAGGCTTTCGTCCACCTTACAGTTCAGGAATTCTTCAGCGAGTTTCTTCTCATTCTCGCGCAAGGCTTTGTGGAGTCTTTGAATATTTGTCGCGAAGAATGCTTCTTTACGAATGCCAACATGGAGCTCTCGCATATCGTCATGGCACCAGAGAAGACAACGACGATCGGCTGAAAGGAGGAATAGGCGATACGCCGCCCACGCATCCACTAAAGCTTCCGCAGTACAAAAGCGACTGAACCAGTGCTTTGCGAATGTCTCAGCGCGCATTCTTCGTCTCGCTGTGAGGCGTACCTCATCAATCCACGCCACATCTTCCCCTGGGTTATTTCCCAAGCCAAGAACACGCTCGTCATGCTCTACGAAGCCTTGCAATGCGATCGCTTTCGCGCGTTCATACGGAATCTCCGAAGCAAGCTCGCCGTCAATGTGCCGCTTGAGCCAGTCCAAAGACCCATGTGCACCATTTTTCCGGATAAGCATCCCCAGTTGCAGTAGATCTGCGTCGCGGTTGCAGCTGTCGTATTGTTCAATCCAAAACTGCCGAATGGCATCCGTCTCGCGGGCGCCAAAAACTGCGATGTCCAGGAGGCCCAATTGAGTTTCGCCATCAATGAAATGGATCGAACCCCCAGCCGATTTCAACGCTCGGTAGATACGCAGAACTGCGGCGTGCCAATCATCTCGTTCGGCCAGGATCTCAATTAACGATACGTAAAACGAACCTGCTAGAGCTGCTAAGGCGCGATCGTTCTCCAGTTGCTCTATCCAGGTGTTCACAACACTGGGTTGAAGGGCAATCGCTCTATCGAGGCCAATCTTAGGGAAACAACGCTGGAGCCAGAAGTGGCCCGCAGCTATCGCCTTTCGATTCTCGTCCTGCATTTCAGCGTAGCGACTCGTACGTTGCAGGCGCTCCGTCTCCGGATCTGCGGGCCACTTCGGTGGCCATTCGGAGAATCGCCCTCCCCAAACTGCTTCTTGCGCTACGAATCGAAGCGACTGCGATGGTTCCGGATCCAGACGAACATCTCCTGAAAGAGTCCTTTCAGAATTGCCACACTCAACTCGCCTTCGAGGCGCATCTGTGGAGGTTGTAAAGTTCCGCATTGCCTGCAACGATGTATCGAGCCATTTCAGATAAAGAGACCAATCTTCATCTGAGGCACTCGCGGCGTTGAGAGCAGCCGATCGTTGACTGGGATCAACCCGGCCAATCCAATCTCCTGGTCCGCTTCGCGCCATCTTCCTGATCAGCAGTAAACTCCCGTAGTACTGCTCGAAATCATGTTGATCGGCGGCCCATTGCCACTGCCGATCAAATTCAATTGAGAGTTCAGACTCAATAGAACAAAGCCAAACGTATCTAAATGAAGCGCCTCGTACTACGCTTGAAAGTGAAGAGCAGGCCTCGTTCAGCTGTTCCGAACTGAGCACAGCGGATCCGATCGTCCCGAGATAATAGAGAGCCCGGAACCACTCTTTTTCACTGGCAGGCGTAGGAATCGGCTCGGATATCGTTCCTCGATAGGAATGAGTAAAGTCACGATTATCGAACGCATCCTCGGAACGCGAAAGGATGTGGTCGAGTTGTTCGCGCCCCTCCCAAAGCCACAAAACCGGCTCAAAGAATTGATACTCTATTTGACTCTCGGTTTGATCGGATAAATTGAACCCGGCCGCGCGAGATAACAGCAGCAGCCTCAATGCCTCCCGGCTCGCATCATCCAGCAGGAGATCATATTCACCGAGTTGATAGCCGAAGGAAAGAAGAGCCTGCGGAGAGCGATCTCCTACAGTTCTGCACATCGCATTGATCAAGTCTGCAATTACGAAGGGGTCTACGCGCAGAAACACCCGTTCAATCTCGTCAAAACGCAGATCTTCCGCGCCTCGCCACGGTCCCTTCCAAATGACCGCAGGGTCAATTGTGGTGAGACAGGGCAGGAGTTTCTCTTTGATATCGCCGGCAAGCGATAACTCGGGTTCATTCATGAAGATTTGGGCAGATCGAATGAATGCCCACGCTTTCATTTCACTTCGTCGCGAATAGTCTTCGATTTCTCTACGTGAGCTAGGTGTGAAAGCGGACTCAACGGGATTGTCCCGAACCGAAATAACCCAGTCGGGCGTTGGGAACAGTTCGTCGAGGTTCATGGATTGCCGAATTGTCCACGCCGATTCCGACCCAAGATAGCGAAGAAGGTATGCAGCGGCTTTCTGACAAGCAGGAGACGGTGCGCTCATCAATACCTTGATATGGATGTCAAGGTCTGATTCTAATCGTGTTTGTGAACTGCGAATCAGCCATTTGATTTCATCCGCTCGACCACCGGATTCCGAGACTGCATTCGCCAATACGCCTTGAACGAGTGCTTGCACGTAGGGTCTTCGATCCCTGAATTGAGAAATGATGGACAAAGCGACGCGTCCAAGACGAAGCCAAAGTCTGTCTTTGATCGGCAGGAGTTGATACCCAGCCAAGGAGCAACTCGTGCCGATAGCAATATCTCCAAGAAGGCTCTTCAGCTTTTCTTCAATGTCTTGCTGATGATTAGCGCTTTTGATAGGTCCGTCCAGAAGATGAGGTCCTGCGACCGAAAACATGCTGAGCCATCGTTCGAGTATGGGCAGCATCCGCTGAGCTATCTCAACTGATCGAATAGACCATTGCACGAAGCCATTGAGGAAGACTTCTTGCGCCCATGGATTATCGCCGTCCTCGCTCCAGATCGTCTCGGCAACGGAGATAAACGCGTCAAATGCTTGAGGAAAGTAAGCCGTGATGCCCTCTTCGAGCGGAGCCCCCCTGGGAGATCGGGGATTCTGCGCGCTGATCCAGGCCAACAAGAGGTTTCTGACGGTCTTCCCAGGTAGGCCCCTGGACACTGAGCAGAGAAATGCGTATTCCAGAATTGCGCTTTCAATGTCTGATCCCGTATGGGGTTCAAGCCATGAAGCGATCTCATCGTCAGCGTTTACGGCACCTTCATCAATCTTTTCAAGATGGTCACAGAGCAACAATCCGAGCGCAAATGATAGCCTGCTTTCATCGACCTTCCAGCGCCCACCGTCAGACACCAACACACCACCCGTCGAAAGCTCTCGAACAACCGCGGCCGGTTCAACCTCCGGAGAAAGCATCGCTGTCAAGTCGGCTCCACGCACTGGAAGATTGCCGTTGCGGTATTCCACCGCCAGTTGCTTTAGCAGATCGTTGAACGCTTCTTCGGAGAGGTGCTGGTCGCGCCGAGAACGACGATCCCTCCAGTCTTCAAAGACTAACCGCGCTACCGTGAAGTCACCAGATTCCACCATTTTGTGCCTATGGCGCGTCACCAGATCCAAATAACGAGGCTTCCGCAAAAGTGGACGGAGGTCGGCGGGATAGTCGGAAAGAGATTTCTTCCTCGCTGAAAGAGCCTCACTAAGCTCTTCGTCGCTGAATGGTGCCACCTTAACCAGAGTTGTCTGGATGTGCGAAAGCGTAGAGAAGTGCTCTTTCCAATAACGAGCTCGGGTTGTGCAGACTACCGCAATGAGGCCGACGTATTTCGAGTCGAAAGCACCCTCCAGGAGATCTCTCCAGTAGGCCGGAGAATGGCGTTCGCCCAGGCCATCTAATACAACGACGGCGACAGGGCCTTCCCCCCGGCTCATGGGTGATTCAAGCCAACGATTGAGTCTGCGCCTCCATTGCATTCCGTCGAAATGCTGATTCAGATTCTGTTCAACCAGATCGATGAGGCTTCGAGCACTACCAGCCTCTTTTGAGGGGATAAAGATCAACGGAGGGAAATCGCGTTGAACGGCCGGCGCCGTGTGGGCTGTTAGCCATTGAGCAACCGCCCAGCTTTTTCCGTCCCCCTCTTCGCCAGTCACTGCGAAAATCGTCATCCGACTTCCGCTCCACCACCTATCAAGCTCGGAAGCAATGAACTGACGGGGAACACTATATGCTTCTGGCGACAATACACTGAGGGGCTGTCCAAGCCGCGCTCTCGAAGTAAGTGGATCACACATTAAATCTTGCCAAATCCGATGCGATTGTTCTTGCCAAGTCGGCCAACCGCAGGCGGGGCTCAGCAATTTGCTCCGCAAATGATTGAGCCTTTGATCGAATCCGCCATTCGACCGTATCTCGGCCAAGATTGACTCAAGAATCACGGAGGATGATGGGCATAGCTGCGCGAGCACTTCCGGAAAAGCTGCGCAGAGCAGATCCAGGGTGCCCGTTCCATCCGCTTGTGAGTCGAGAGCAAGGATGTCAACACCTTTGTCCGCGGCGAATGTGAGAAGTTCGGATAGGATTTGATCGGGAATGCTTCGCGTCGCTGCCAGAATCCAAAGATCGAGCGACGGAATCGACGAGATCGCCTGTTGTAGTTCGGCCAGGACCTCCCGAGAATTCAGGTCGTTTCCAATACCGTACCGCTTGCATTCGACAGCGATCGAACCTCCCTTGGGGAGTTCGGAACGCGCGTCCCGGCCTTGTTGATTGCCGCTCCGCGCCAGATGAAACCGGAGACCAGACAGGCGCTCCAAAAGGCGAACCGTTAGCCCCTCGAAACCATCGGTGCCTGTCGCGGGCAGACTGTGCAGTGTTTGAAGAAGTTCATTCGCCATTGAAGTGTACGTTCGGTGGTGATAACTCGCTGGTGGTCTCTTTCGATGAACCGAGGTTTGCAGGCAAAGGTTCTGCATCTCAGCTTTCTTGGTTTGATCTCCATTGTAGTTCTGTGCGTGCTCCGACTTTGAGGTGATTGCTGCTCAATCTGTCGAAGCGTTCCCTTCGGAGGACGTTGTTCGGGTGCTTCCGACCCCAGAAGGCCTCATAATATGGAGAACAGGCTTGCTGCAGACGACAGTAGCACCGAAGCTCCTGTCCATAAAGCCGCCTTCGCATTCAGTGCCGCTGCTGACGAATTCGCCTTCATGATTCCCGATATCCATCCATCTTGTGAGGCGTCCTGCTCTCCCGGTTCAACCAGTCCGAATGCGCCATCTGGCCAAATAGGATCAGTTTGAACCTGGCTGGAACGCCACCAGAAGACGGCCGCGACGATTCCCGTTGAGCAGGCCAAAATCGCTGCTACTATACCCGCAATTCGCATTTTCATCCTCCCAATTACTGCTGGTTATGCCCGGAGCCTTGGAGCGGTATGGTAAATACGATGATCGCAGACGTTCGAGCGGGCTTCGTCCGAACCGCGGGTCCGGTGCTATCATCCGCGCATGATCCCGCCCTGTATTTTCTGCGATAACCAGTCCGGAAGCGAAGAACATCTATGGGCTGCGTGGATCCACCGACTCGTCAAATTCGGCCCGATTCGGGTACAGGAAGGCACTGGGCCGCAGACGATCTCCGACGATCCTGAGCGGACAATCAATACCGTCTGCCACAAGTGCAACAACACGTGGATGAGCAGGCTTGAAGAGAAGAACAAGCCGTCGCTGCACCCGATGATCCAGAATCAGCCAACAACCATCGATCCCGGGCGACAACGGCTGCTAACGGAATGGGCAGTGAAGACCGCCATGGTCCAGGATTCGATCAAACCACGCATTGGGAATGAAAGCTTCTATACACGCGAAGAGCGCACGAACATGCGTCTCAACCAGCGAGTTCCGGACAATACGCGCATCTGGATTGGCGCTCTGACTGAGTCACATCTAGGAGCATTCGGCACAGACTTCACTATCCTGGCCGGTGGTTGTAAAACCAGAGTTGGAACAGGCATTTCCAACACGATCGTGATCGGCCATTTTGTCGTTCAGGTGGTAACGACGCGGATTTTGCCAGAATATGCCCATCTGGATTTTCCTGAACTTCAGTCGAAACCCGGACATTGGGACGATATGCTAATCAATCTCTACCCGAAGAAAGCAAAGAGAATTGAATGGCCACCGAAGGTTGTGTTTACGAACGGAGGGCCACGTGGCAGCGCCTACCTGATGGACAGATGGCGCATGGGCGAACAAGCATCAATGATTACAAGGGATAGCGTTGTGCCCCTTTCTGAATTCGCCGGGAGTAAGCCCAAGGAGAGCTTCGGTGGTGCCGACGAGCTCGCTAGAGAGAACATACCGAAGGAGCACTATCCTGGAAATTCTTGAAGTAGAACAAGCACCACTTTTCAATAGAAGATGTTATCGAGGATCGTGCTAAATGGTGTTAGCGACCGCTTCAGATCTCTTTTCAAAATGTCGTGCGAGAATTGATCGAGCCGTTTACCACGCAAACCAGGTGGCGAACGCCTGGAATAACCTCGACGTTCTTCATCTGCTTCAGGTAGAAGCCTTCGTGAAAGATGATGGTACGGGGCTGCTGGATGTCAATCAGATCGAACCGCTTCCGGAGATCGTCGAGCTCGAACTTGGAGAGTTTCTTTATCAACTCCGAGCTGCGCTCGATGGCTCGGTGTATGCTTCTGCCATCCAAGACTCCGGTCAAAATCCTCCAAGAAAGCCATCGTCAATCGAGTTTCCCATTTGCGAAAAGAAGGAAGACTGGTCTACACAATCTCGAAAGATCGCACAGCTGAATGCCGGAAGACAGAGGTTCATTGAGCTAACTCAACCGTTTGCCGAGCCGGCGCTCGAGGATTCTCTGCGAATACTCAATTCAAATCGATGTCTCCGTTTCTTGAACGAACTGGCTCGGATCGATAGACATCGTCGCCTTCACACCCTTGTTACCGCAGTATCTCTGGAGAGGCCACTATTCGAACTTCCGGAAGGCGTCCGGCTCGAAAATCTTGAAGTTCGCCCAATGTCCTCGTTACAAGGATCTGTTGCCCATTTTTCGCTAGAAGGTTGGCAACGTGGCATGAAACTGCTAGCAAACCCGAATGCCGACATTGATCTGTCGCTCGAAGGCATAGATCCACCATGCCATTCAAATGACACATTTCCCCATCGACTGGAGGCAATCATCCAAAACGTGCGAATCATCATCTCCTTGTTGGAAAAGAATCAGTGGTTACCATCTTCCCCGTAGTTGACCATCAAGGGTCGCCAGTTCGAGCGCAAGATTGACTTCAAACAACGTCTGCCGTATCGCCACTATGTTTCCTACGCTAAACAGACCTAACGTCGACACGCATTTTCTTGCCGAATCAAGTCCAAAGAAGTTGTCCGTCATCCAAACATACTTCGTAAGTCCTCGACCTCGCGCCATTCAGGAAGTCTCTTATGCAGGGAAAAGAACCGCGCCGCATTGCCTTTCTTCCACGCTGCCAGCAATACGCCGCAAGCTCCATGACGGCGGGCAACGATGCGAAGGCGTGCTGCGTCTTCCGCCGTTGGCTTCGCAGCACTTCCGCCTTTGACCTGAATCAGAATGACTTGAAGAGTGTCTCCCCGCTTCGTTCCGGCGATCGGTTCGCCGTGATCCTTCCGAATCGCAATCAGGTCAATTACGCCACGCGATTCACGGCCGTCTGGCCCGGTGAAAGTCAGAAGATGCCAGTGAGGCCAAGGGTTGTCAGCAATGGCGCGGCGAATAGCAACTTGGGTCATCGTAATAGCCCATTTTGCGGTGCGAGCCGCAATCTCGAACCGTCTAACATACTCGGGATTACGCTTCTTAGATGTCATCAGAATTACACTTTCACCGCTCTCAAAGGCCAGTTCCTGTCGCCATTTTTCTAATCGCGACGAGGACTGTGAGTGCCATATTACCCGTTTTTCCTGCCACGTTACTTCCGAATTGTGGTTCTGGTCAGTTCGGATCCCCCTCCATGGAGAATGTATTCAGTAGAAAAGTCAAAATATCCTGTGCACGGGTTCTCAGCTCATCCGTCGGGGTCAGGCTCAGTGTGACTTGGGGCCAAAGGTCGTCAGGACGATCCCGGAGGAAAGGGGATGCCTTGGCCACCATTCGGCCGGGATATGCGAACTGCATTCCACATCCTTCACCCTGCAGAAAGAAGACGGCGCCTGCTTCGATGCGCTTGGTCTGCAATAACCGAGGAAACGAATTCAACAATTCAAGCATTACCGAGTCTGGGCTAATCCGGCCTTGCTCCGGTATCGTCGCAAATTCCAGGTGCAATTGAGACTCTGGATCGTGTCGCCTGAGACTGCAAGTGAAGTTCAGCACTCCAAGAGAACGATAGGAAAAGTGAGCTGCAAGCATAGCTGTGGCGTAGGCGTCGAGAGCCGAGAACCCGTAGGAGATAAACTCCGGCGGATTCCAAAAGCGGATCTGCTCCGCGTAGTCCGGGAATTTGCGCGTTACAAACGAAGACCAGTCAAGACCAAGGAGAGAAGGTTCCATTTTCGGCTGGCAGCCACCTTCTTCCATCCACCTTTCGAACTCCATCAGAGTCGCTTCCCGCTGCTCCTCTGAGAGTGATGGCCAGCGCCTTTCTGACAACTTCGTAGGTTCTTTCTCAAACGTCACTGGGGCACTCCTTGATGCTCTTGCACTCGGCGGCGCGCTGCTCATTTGCCTTCTGCTCGGCGGCCAGGAGTTCTGTAGGTGACTAGCCTTGCCCGTTCCCTGTTCCTGCCCTAATACGGCACCTGGAAAGTCGGGTCATCCTGCGTCGCTTTGTCGGTCCGATCCCAGGATGCCTGCGCCTCCGCTACGTGATCCACCGCGCTGCTTGCCTTGCTGGCCCACTTCTCGATTCGTGCTAGGCAGAGATCGAGATCATCGCGTACTTGGTAGACCCAGAATCGCATCACATCCCAGCCAAGATCAATTAGCATTTGAGTTCTTATCTGGTCGCGCCGGCACAATTCTCCGTCCCAATTTCTGTGGTGGAACTCGCCATCAATCTCGATGTCGAGCTTGCGGTTCCCAACGAATAGCGCAAAGTCGCAGGCGTCGAGAGTAGAATTCTCCGCTCTGTATTGCGGAATTGGTTGCGCTTGGATTAGCTCCAAGCGCCTGCAAAGATGAGGATAAAAATAGCGCTCCCAATCAGAAACCCTATCCGGGTGGGCAACTATTGGGTAGTCACATCCGCTAGTATTCGGCATAGTGACATTCACTGGCTGAGTTGCTTCCAGGTTCTCCGTGTACCGAACAAATTCTTGGAGATGCACGCTGTCGCAGTTGCGCATTGCATTTCGATTGCCGACGACGATCAGGGCAGCCCGCGCCCGCGTGATTGCGACATTAAAGAGATTCTTGCTATCAGGGCTTGCATCGACAAACCAGCGCGCGCCGCGTGGCATGTTATCGCTTACTGCCGGGGAGAAGAACATCACATCCCGTTCGTCCCCCTGAAAACTGTGGGCCGTTCCGCAGAGAAAGTCTGCTTCCCCCAATCCCTGTGCCAATCCTGGCCGCTGGGACACCATCTGCCTGATCCGGTTTACTTGCGCTCGGAAAGGACTCACGACCCCGATAGATCCCCGGTATCCTCCTTGGATAAGTCTCTCGACTTCAATTACGATGGCCTGTGCCTCCGCCTCATTCACGGCTCCGCCTTCATCGCCAAGAGCGAAGATGGTGGGACTTTGAACATCGACCCAACGAATTGCAGGTTGATCCGGGTAAGGAAAGCGTAAGCGGTCATACCGGGTGACAATGCGGAGAGGCCCGCTCTGGTAAAAATGCTCGTTCGAGAACTCGATGATTTGGGCATGGGAGCGATGGTGATCCCTCAGCATCACTTTGCGATTTGGGAGAACGTCTGCTAGTTGAAACAGGGACGTGACGGAGTAAGACCATCCTGGTCTGTCTTCCCAGAGACCGTGTTTTGTCAAAAGTTGAAAATCCTGTTGCTGGAGGACCTTGCTGATGTGGGGCAATTGCTTCAGATCACCGAGGATGACTACCTGCTTTGCCCGAAAGAGAAGCGGCAGAGCTGAGGCGATGTCACATTGACTCGCCTCGTCGATGATGAGCAGGTCAAAAAGTCCCGGCTCAAGGGGGATGCGACCGCGCGCCGAAAGCGCGGTGACGGCCCAGCAGGGAAACAAAGACGGAATCTGCAGAAGCAGGTCCCGAAATATCGCTGGCCCTGGCGCTTGTGCGTCGTTTGCGCCCATCATCAATGTGAGTTGCGCCCTGAGATCGTTAATTCGCCTCCGTTGCATATCATTCATGCGCGATGGCTGGAGGCGAAGCCAAGCCTTCCAAAGGTCTGCCGAGCACACACAAAACGCCGCCGTCAGTTCGCGTCTCCGGCGCGCAAGCGATTCGAGCGATTCCAATCGATTCAACTCGTCCAGCTTCTGAAAATACAGTTGGGCCTCCGACCACTGTGGCACGCGTTCTACCAAACGCTCTGCCAGCAGTATCCACTCCTGAATCGAAGAAGAGTCCGGGATTCCGATGGGTAATGAGCAGCCTAGTTGCTCCAATTCCACCCGTAGCGGAGCTCCGACTTCGGCAACGTGCCTGAATCGTCTTCTGGAGATCAATGGCCAAATCGATCTCAATGCAAAACTTTGCTCGGCTTTGGTTGCGCTTTGGGTGGCGCTTGAAAGAATTTCGACGGATTTTTTTAACGCCTCCCAATCCAGCTCCCGAAGAGCGGCGAACCCTTGCTCGCCAAGGACTCCTCGTGTCTGTTCGACCTCGTGTTCGAGTCGATCCATCTCATTCAGCAGTTCGATAACGGACTGGAGAGCTTCGTCAAGCGCATCCGCCCGCTGTTGCAGTTCCGCGTTGCGGATCTCACAGGCGTGAAGGCGCTCCTGATCTCCGGGCAGGGCCGCGGTATCCAGCAATGCAACAAGGTATTGGGGGAGCGCTTGTCGGTAGTCGGAGGACCCAACCCGAAGCAAAACAGGCCTCGATTCCGTGCTGTTCACGCGTCTTTCGACCTCATCCACGGCCCTGTTGTTCTTGCTTGCAAGGAGTACCGTTTTCCCCCTAATTGCCGCATTGATGACTATTGCTGTAGCCACTTGAGATTTTCCGGTTCCTGGCGGGCCGCTGATCACGGTCAAGGGATTCGCAAGCGCCTCCCGCACCGCTTGCCGTTGCTCCGCATTCAGTGGGGAAACCTCGACAAGCGGCCTATTGGCTGTGGGTGGGGCTGCAGCAGTCTGTGGTTTGAGCCAAGAGCCGAGAGCGGTTGACTCATACTGCATCTCAGGAACGGCCTGCAGCCGTTTGAGTTCTGTTTCCAGCCCGCGTGTATAGTCGGACGGTTCCGAAGCGATCAAGATGCATCGGTTATAAATCCCTTGCTGTGTTACGTCTTCCAACCGCACTCCGTTACTCAAGGTCCCCGGGTGAATCTCTTCGCGCCAATCCCACGCTGGCCGAATCTGGCGCAGCCGTGCAACTACCTCTTCAAGCCCTCGTGGCTCTTCAGTCCGATCTTGTAGGTCGAGTTTCTCTGCCAGATCAGCGGCTTCTTGAAATAGGGAAACTTGCCTCGGATTTGTCAGAGATTTGAGAGCGTCAAAATTGATCTGGGGAATATCCACTAACAAGGTCGCGTTGCCTTGGTCCGCATATTGTTCCTGAAACGAGAACAGAAACAGCGGTTCAATCTTGAATCTATTTCTACCGATTTCCTTCAGGCGCACCGGATAGCCGAGAAAGAGCGTTTTTCGATTCATATCCCGCTCAAGCTCATTGAGGAATTCTTGCGGTGCCGGCGAGTGCAGGGCGGAGGCATCTCCGGCAAAGGGAGAGATTTCAAGCTCTGCGTACTCCCCCACCCCGATGTCTGACCCAGCAGGTATGCTCACGCCGCCCAGGTCTTCGTGGCTCAAACAGTCGAGGTAGTATTGGCAGAGCCGCGCCAGAGGTGTATCAGTTGCCATGCGCCATATTTTACTGCTCCTACGCAGGCTGATCGTTTGGCTCATTACACCTTACGGATGAATCCACTCGCCAAACGGGCGAGTGCTCGGTTCTGGTTGGTATACTTTCGTCGCTACCCACTGGTGATCGAATGAGCAGATATAACCCACACTTCCCGCACGCGAATGACGTCTTTGAAGCAGCGCAACAATTTGCAAAGCGATGCTTGATCGAGCAATCCTCGCTCCTGCTTCCCGATCAGAACCTTTGGACGACTCCGCACTTTGAATCTTTGAAGACTCATTTTGTCGACCAGCCTGACCTGACCAAACGGACTTTCTACGAAAAATTGGCTGATCAGCTTGCCACATGCGAGCCTCTTGACGTTGCGCTCATGACTGAGATCTTTTGGATAGTCGAATTAGCTCCGAACAATCTGCTCCCGGCGACGAAGGTGGCGAAAATGAAGGTGATCTGGGGGATTAAACCCGCCGCGCCATTTCCCGAACAATCGACTTTCCTCAGGGAGGACGTCCTCGGGGGCCTTGGCAGCGGCGGAGCCGGATTCACCCAATACCTGCCCTATGAAATCGCCTTCGCAGTAGAAGCCTTTGGAGACTTGGCTCGCAGGCCGCTTGCCGAGCGGCAGTCACTCCTGGCGGACGGAGAGCAATTTGCTAAATGGTTCGACGGAATTCCTGCTGGGAACGGTAGGCAACTCTATCACGCATTGTGCCATGTCCTCTTCCCTGATTCGTTCGAGCGCATATTTAGTCACACTCACAAGAAAAAACTGGCCCGACACTATGACATTTGGAATTCCGCGGTTGCCACAAGCCGCCCCGCCCTGGACGCGGCGTTATTGACTCTCCGGGAACGGCTTGAGACGCAATACCCCGGCGTAGTCGACTATTATGAACCACCTGTTGGAACTCTCAGGGCTCAGAACGACCCGCCAGAAGCCGTTCAGCCCCCAAACGCCGAGTTAACTTCACGGGAACTGATTTCATCGCCGAACTCCGACGCATCTTCTGCAGGCGCGGATTCCGCCGATAATGCTTCGTCGGTCCGAAGGACCGCCGACAACCTCATTCTGTTCGGCCCGCCTGGTACGGGCAAAACCTTTGAACTAGAGCGGCGAATGAGGGTGGCTTTTGAGAACGGCGAAGAATGCCTGTTCGTGGCATTTCATCCGAGCTACTCATACGAGGACTTCATGGGAGGGTTCAGACCTTCGCCATCACAAGACGGTCGCGGATTAGCGATTGCTTTCCAGAAAGGTCCGTTCTTGACGCTTTGCGAAAAGGCACACAATAACCCGACAGAAAAATTCACCCTTTTCATCGATGAGATCAATCGGGCCAACGTTGCCAAGGTTTTTGGGGAACTGATTACCCTCGTCGAGCCTTCAAAGCGTGTGATTGCTGGCAGCAAACCCAACGATGATGGACTGTGGGTTACTCTCCCGTATACCAAAGAGCGCTTTGGCGTGCCGGACAACATCAACATTGTTGCGACTATGAATACCGCAGATCGCTCAATTGCAATGATGGACATTGCTTTGCGCCGACGCTTTCGTTTTCAGGAATGCCCACCGGAACCGAAGCTCATATCCCCCGCAAATGTAGGAACAGTTCATTTACCTGCACTTCTACAGGTCATCAATGATCGGCTTGAATACTTGCTGGATCGAGATCATTTGATCGGTCATGCCATGCTCATGGATATTCAGAACATTGCACAACTACAGCGCGTATTGGCCGAACGAATAATACCGCTTCTACAAGAGTATTTCTTTGAGGACGCGGAGCGGGTACGTCTAGCCTTAACCGGCGGGACCAAAGGCACCGCGTTTTTTGCAACAAGGAAGCTTTCACCCGAGGTTCTCTTTCCCAAAGGAAAACATGACATTGGCACGGAGTTTCGAACCTCTTTGGAAGTAACGGATTCAACCAAGTGGAGCGAGACTGATATCCGCGGTTTGTATGAGACTGCCAGCGTTGGGCTCGACAATCCCGCATTGGATGGGGATCGTCCGGGCGTTTCACTGCCCGCCGATGAGACTGAAGACAAAGCGTGAAAAAGCTGCGCACCATCACGGTAGAGGAGCACTCGTATATAGCGATCACCGCTGACGCGGGAATCGTGGAAACTTCAAGTGCTGCCCCCGACCAGCCCATGATCAGCGAGACCGACGCATCGATGTTGGATAATCTCGGCCTCAGACGACCAGGCTTCTGTCAGAGAGTACTTGGCGGTGTAAAGCTCGCTCAACACTGTGGAATCGTCCGTCTTAATTCATGCGTGCTCGAAGTGTTGCCGAAGGTCGGCTTCGAAGAAGCGAACGATGCCACATGTATGGCGCACTCGCGAGCGGCTTTGCTCTCCATGCTTCATGCGGCCCGGAGCCTGAGACTGACGATGCTGCAAGCTGCCCCTCAAGCGCCGGTTTCTGCTCCGCTTCTCGACGTCTTCATTGAGGCATTTCTCCGTTGTGCCTTGGAAAGAGCTAGGCACGGTCTGCTAAGCCGATATGTTCCACACTCAGAATCACTTCCAGTGATTAAGGGCCGATTCGATGTCCACACGCAATTGCATAGGAATGCTGCTACTCCGCACCTGCTGCACTGCTTGTATGACGAATTTACTGTGGACAATCCCTATAATAGGGCCATTCTTGCGACCATTAGTCTTTGCCGATCATGGCTGCACCGCGAACAAACACACCGGCTATGGTGGGAAACCCATTCTCGTTACGCCAGTGTTTCCCACACGATTGTAACTTCGAAGGATGTTGCGCGTCTCGCCAAGGACCGAACAACACACTCCTACGTCTCTGTTCTCACTTGGTGCGAATGGCTTCTGGCTATGTTGAGTCCAAGTGTTAGCACGGGGCAGCTTAAAGCTCCAGGGATACTATTCGATATGAACAAGCTCTTTGAATCCCATGTGACATTATCGGAGCGCGCATCGGCAGACGAGTTTCGTCGCATAGAACCTCAAGGGCCCATGAAGGCACTTGCGGTCGCGGGCGCGACTCAGCTTTTTTACCTGAGACCAGACATCACAGTCTGGAAGACAATTGGCAACGGATCAGATTCTTATGTCGAGCGAATAGTTGATGCAAAATGGAAACGCGTGCGACCGGAGACTGACGATTGGGGTATAGCTCCCTCGGATATGTACCAAGTACTGGCATATGCCATTCGATATCAATGTAGGTATGTTGAACTCGCGTACCCGCGTCCGAACACGCTTGCTGCGGACGCCTGCGCCCCGATTTTCAAAATTGAAATACCTGGATCCCAAGGTACGGAAACAGTGGAAGTGCGCGTCCGGTTGATTCCACTCTTGACCTAGTGATCGGAGGAAGCTTCGACGACACAAGACCTAGGGTATACGAATCTGAATGTAGGAGATCAAAGGACGTCCGAATGCGATTGAAGACGTGTTGAGCAATCGACCTGCACTCCACGGACCGCCGACGCAAGAAGCAAGATTCTTGCTTGGCCTATAAACTTAGAGTTTTGCTCTCGTGCTTTACTTCCGTTATCTGAAACCTTCCCCAAAAGTGACTCGCATACACGTAGCCAATCGGAGGAGGGCGCGCTAGAATTTGTGACATGGCTGAAATACAAGGCTTTAAGTTTATGGTGGTGTCCATCACCTCTGATGAGTCCCATACGCTTGGGGACTTGATTTTTACTGCGTCTCCTCGTGCTGGTGAATTCGTCACGAAGAAAATAGAAGATGTTGAGCACAATTACCGTGTCAAAGCGGTGGTACACACCCCCGACTACCACGAAAAGACATGTGGTCTCCTTTATGTCGAAGACTTCGGCGATAATGCAAAATTGTACGCACACCTGCGGACATTGGGCCACAAGGGGTAAGACTGAGAGGCGGGTGGAATTGAAGCTAAGGAGGCGATGATGCCCCAGTTTGGGGATTTCATGGATTTAATCGAAGTGGGGAAATTCGAGGATGCCCTCGCTTTGGTTGAAGCACAAAAAGTGAAGGTTAAATATGCTCCCGACAAAATAAGCGTTGTGAAGGGGACCGCTCGGTTTACAAAAAAAGGGAAGACAGTAGAGCAGGGTGAGGATGGAAACTGGCGGCTCAAGCCAAAAACTGTAACGTCTCGAAAAGGGTAGGTTCGCTAGGATGACAAAGCTCGCTGTAGTGTTGTTTTTGATGGTGGCCGGAAGCGCTTGGGGGCAGGACGTTCTACCCTTGCAGTTCAAGGGGGTCTGCAAGGGCACGCAGACTGACATTCGCGATTTATCAGCTATTCAGGACACGCCAGCAACCAAATGTGACGCTCTCACCATCATGCAAAAGGGCAGCGAAACCATAGCGTCATTTTCAAATGGCGATCCCACAAAACCCGTTCTCGCGTTCACCGGAGAGCTATTTACTGTGCGTACAAATCAGCTCAGTGTCGATCCTTACCAAGGACCGATAGGTTTAGCGTTCCCTATCGATCACGTTCTATGGGGAGATGGAACCCCGGCGGTGTCGATTCACCCGGCAGAGAATGTGGACAAAATGGGAGACAGAGGGTGCTATTTCCACTTCATAGCCCAAGGGTGGGCACAACTAACCACGGTGGAATGTGAGCTGGCTGTGGACACTCCGAATCATAGACCTCGGCGTATACAGGTAACGTTTAGAATCGCTCGACAGTTCACGGTTGATGGAAAGCAAATTTCGGTGGAGTACGGCGCGCGCGGTGCCAACAGCTTTCACGTCTTGTTCGACGGCCTGAAGATTGATGGAACTTGTGGCGCTGACCTTTATCAGGCTGAAGATGGAGTTTTGAGGCATACGCAGCCGGGCACCCCTATTGCGCGTTTGTTCAAAGTGGTGTGTTACAAAGACGTCGCGAGCTCTCAGTAATTTCAAATTTTGGAGACATCGCCTCTGTCCCGAAAAGGTTAAGTTGCTACAGTCAATACGCCCTGTCCATTGATGAAATACAAACGGCCATTCGTAGTTGAAATCAACTCCTACATTATTCGTCCAGATTCAGTCCCTGCCTGAACTCGAATCCAAAGTTCTCCACCATCCGCAAGAAAGTTCTCTAAAGGGAAGGCGCTCCTTCCCTCGCTTCAGCCGGCTTTGCCGTCTTACGCAACCCATCCCAGCGGGGCCTGTTCCTGCCCCGCAACGCCCGCCCCTGAAAATCGCAATG
>Ga0181535_10002947_pt1 | contig 20176 bp, 15 predicted proteins | sample PEATcosm2014_Bin_44_FD_119774 | JGI IMG/M metagenome (GOLD analysis project Ga0181535, IMG submission 119774) | Peatland microbial communities from MTU Mesocosm Facility, Houghton, MI, USA - PEATcosm2014_Bin17_30_metaG | ecosystem: Environmental > Terrestrial > Soil > Wetlands > Peat | place... | reverse complement strand
CACGCGATTGCACATGTGGTCTGGGTCGTGCATGTGCACATATATAAGTCCAGGCTTGGAGAACTCAGTAACTTTGACGCGGAACTTCTCCTTGCCGCGGCGGGAAGCGATCTGCACGGTGTCGCCCGCCTTCAACCCGAGTTTCTTGGCATCAACAGCGTTGATCTCCGCCATCGACTCGTAATTGGCATGGCGCAGTTCTTTGCAGCTCTTCGTCATCGTGCCGGTGTGCCAATGCTCGAGGTTGCGGCCAGTGGTGTAGTAGTAGTTGTACTCAGCATCCACCACTTCCTCGGGCGGTTTGTGGGGGCGTAACCAGATGACCGCTTTGTTATCTGGGCGGCCGTAGAACTGGATTCGTTGCGGCCAGTCCGGCCCGACTAGCGGGTCTTCGCCCTTGACGTAGCGGCGCTTTGTGCCGGGGTGAGATTCATTTGGCATGGGCCACAGCAGCCCGTGCGCGGCGCGCATACGATTACGCGTCATGCCGCTGAAGTCGTATGCGGTGCCTTTGCTGAGGGCGCGAAGTTCGTCCCAGACCTCGTCGAGGCTCTTCCAATCAACTAGATTGCCGTGTCCGAGGCGGCGTGCCAGATCACGCAGGATCTCAAAATCAGGCCGTGCCTCGCCAGTCGGTTCGACTGCTTTCTGGAGCAGTTGATAGCGACGCTCGGTGCAGCCATAGACACCTTCTTTTTCCGCCCAGAGAGCGGCTGGGAGCACCACGTCGGCCAGTTCAGTAGTGCGTGTCGGATGATATGAGTCGGCGACGACAAGGAAGTTATCCTCTTTGGACATCGCCTTGCGGTAACGATCCACATTCGGGAGCGACTGGCCCGGATTGGTGCACATCACGTACAGCGCCTTGACCTTGCCCTCTTCGAGTGCACGGAACAAATCGACGGTCGCCAGCCCGGGCTTTGGGGATATCGTGCCGGGTGGCACGTTCCAGATTTTCTCGACTTCGGCGCGATGCTTGTCGTTCGCTATTAGGCGTCCATAGGGCAGCAGGTGCGAGAGCGCGCCACCGTCGCGGACGCCACCGCAAGCATTGGGCTGCCCCGTAAGCGAGAGCGGCGTCGAGCCGGGCTTGCCGATCTTGCCTGTGAGCAGGTGCAGGTTGTGGACAAGGTTGTTGGCCCAGACGCCTTTTGTGCGTTGGTTCAAGCCCATGGTCCACAGGGACATAGTGGCGGCTTTTTTGTCGCCGAACCAGTGCGCGGCCCGCACAATGTCTTCAGCTCGGCAGCCTGAGATTTGGGCTGCCTTGTCCGGCGTGTATTGCGCAACGAATGTCTTGTAATCGTCCCAGTCTTGTTGGCCTCGGCACCTTCGCCAAAAGCGACGTGCGTTTTGAGAAAGTCCTCATCAATCAACTTCTCGGTGATCAGCACGTTCGCCATGGCGTTGAGAATGGCCATGTCAGTACCGGGGGTAAAGCTGATGTGCAAGTTCGCAATGCGCGAGGTGGGCGTGCGGCGCGGGTCCAGTACGATCACCTTCACCGCAGGGTTTGCGCTCTGGCGCTTTACGATGCGCTCGAAAAGTATGGGGTGCGCTTCTGCGGTATTCGAGCCAATGATGAAGAACACGTCGGCGTGATCGATGTCCTCGTAGCAGCCCATGGGCTCGTCTTTGCCGTATGTGGTCAGGTAGCCGGCGACAGCGGAGGCCATGCAAAGCCGCGGGTTGCCTTCGAGGTTGTTCGTGCGTATGCCGGCCTTGAACAGTTTGTTCGCGCAATAGCTCTCTTCCGTGAGCGCCTGCCCGGAGCCGTAGAAGCCGACGGAATCGGGACCGTATTTCGCGATGGTATCTCTGAATTTGGAAGCCACCAGGGACATGGCTTCGTCCCAGGTCGCACGTTCCAGCTTGCCGTTCTTGCGGATCAACGGACACCGCAGCCGGTCGGGAGCGTACATGATCTGCGGCAGCAGAAAGCCCTTCAGGCACAGCAGACCTTTATTATGGTTGTCCGTGTCGCCCTTGACGGCCATGACCTTGCCGTTCTCAACCCCAATATAAAGTCCGCAGCCGGTGCCGCAATAGCGGCAGACACTCTTGACCCAATTGATCTTTCCGCCCATCTGCTCCGACGCTGAAGGCCGCAAGCCAGGCGCCGAAGGCGTCTGCGAGCGGAAAGTAAACCACCCAAACTTGTAGATTAGAGGGACGAAGCGGACCGCTGACAACGGTCCGCTTCATTCGTTTGGTAAGGGTGTAGCGAATTCGAGAAGCACGAGAGCTACACTTCGCGGGAACGTGCGTTCGACATTCTTAGGTTCGTCCGTACCATCACTTCCATCTCCGAATCTAATTGACCGTGTGGCAGATACCGCAGTACTTGGCTGGCATGACTTTGAATAACTGCAAGTGTTTCAATAAGTGATGCAAAATGCAGCAGCCGAACAAGCCCTTTGCACAAGACCGATGTGACTCAGCCCATATGTTTACATCGCAATCCATGAGATTTTGTCGATCAGTCTCAGGTGACTGAAAGCTCACGGGAGTTGCCAGCATCAGACAGGGCCATCGTTTGACGGTTTAACTACCATCGGGGTCCCAGTATGATCGGTTTGGTCATTGTTGCTATCGGCATGCTTGCGCTTCCGCTTCTTTTGCCAATTGCGGGAGTTTCAATCAACATGGGGCTACTGGCCTCGGTAGGCGTGGTGATCGGCTTTTTGTCTGGACTGCTTGGCGTCGGCGGCGGGTTTCTCATGACCCCCATTCTCATGATGATTGGCATCCCGCCGATCGTTGCGGCTGCCTCCGATACAAACGCAATTATCGCGACTTCCGCTTCGGGAGTGGCAGCCCATTTTCGGTTAAATAACGTGGACTTCAAGATGGGAGGCACGTGCCTGCTCGGCGGCCTGTTCGGTTCCGCGATCGGAGTACAGGCCGTGAAGATATTAAGGGCGCGCGGGAATGCAGACTTACTGATTAGCGTAATGTATATCGTGGTCCTGGGCGGCCTCGGCAGCTTCATGGTCTATAACAGCATTGCAAAGCTGCGCCGCGGGGTCATGGCGCCGAGAATGCGCAAGGCCGGATCGAATGCATTTACGTCCTTCCTGGCGCGGCTGCCTTTCCAGACAGATTTCACGAGGTCGGGCGTACGCCACTCAGTCCTGCTGCCATTTTTTCTTTGTTCGCTGGTTGGAATCATGACGGCGCTCATGGGTGTCGGTGGTGGTTTCATCATGGTGCCGGCGATGGTTTACCTGCTGCGCATGCCGGCACACGTAGCAGTGGGAACTGATCTGTTCCAAATTTTGTTTACCTGTATGGGTGTCACGCTCATGCAGGCTGCCAGCAATCACAGTGTTGATTTGGTGTTGGCCTTGCTAATTGCGGCGGGGTCAACCATTGGCGCTCAAATTGGCGCTCGCGTGAGCCGGCATATGCGGGGCGAGCAGTTGCTGATCGTGCTGGGGGTTTTAGCACTTGCTGTGGGCCTGAAGATGGCGGTTGGAATCGTGGTGCCCCCATCCAACCCGCTTTCTGGCGCCGGAGGGCATGCCATGCTGAAGCCGATCGATCACAACGCAACACTGGCTCGCGTGCAGGATTTCGTGAGGTCATCTTTATGGCATTGAGGTCATGGCAATCCATCCTCAGGTTTAATTTCCTGCCAGCGCTCGCAGCCGTTTTGGCCACTATTGTTTGCCCAAGCGCCTCCGCGGAAGTGTCCCAGCCGGTCACACTGAAACTTACACCTGAGACGATCGAGATGGGGGCCTTCTATAACGGCTCGCGCTTACAGATGGAAGGCACGGCCCCAAGCGGCTCGAAAATAATGGTGGTCCTGAGAGGAGTCTCCACAGACGAAGTTTTTAACAAGAAAGAGCGCGTCGGCCCGATCTGGATCAATGTCGACAAGGTCCACGTGACCGGTCCCCCATCGTTGTTCTTGCGCTTCAGTTCCGAGGACGTTCACACATTCCTGGATCGGGAGACAATCGATGCTTATGCACTGGACGAGCTCTCAATCAGGAATCGGATGCATATTCGCACCGAGCACGGCTTGCGTGACCCAGAAGCTCTGAAGTTGATTGGCGATCATTACCTGGATTTGAAAAAGGAAGAAGGCCGCTATCGCAGAATAGCGGACCGGGTTCACGTGGTTGAAATCGGAAATGGCGAAGCGCGTTACACTTTGGATATTGGTTGGCCCAAGCTAGCCACACCGGGTTCGTACCAAGTGGAAGTCTATGCATGCCGCAACGACCGAGTAATCGGCCAAAGTGGAGCTACGCTGAAGCTAGTCGAAGTCGGGTTTCCTGCGTTTATGGCGAATGCCGCGCGAGAGCATCCATATGAATATGGCATTCTGGCTGTAATCCTGGCCGTTATTGCAGGATTCGGAATTGACGCTCTGGCTGTCCTTTTTGGCGGAGCCAAGAAGCGTATTCCCGCCGAGGCGCGACCGATACTACGGCCTGAACCAGCACAGCGCGCTATGGCAGCGCGGGCGGGTGCGGGTGCAACAGCGGCGCTGGCACAGGACGGCGGAGTCCCGATTTCGCAGCCTGGATCGGAGGGGCACGCCACCGCAACATCGGCCGGGGCGGGTGCGACGCGCAGCAGCGACATGGGGCCTTGACCTCGTCCGGTGACGCCGGGGTCCGGCGTGGGATCGGGACGTAAGCTGTGAATTGGAATCCGCACAGGATCGCAATCAACAGTCAAAGACAGGTTGAGCAGAGGAGGAATCTTCGATGTGTGTGATCACCATCTCTCGCGGAGCGTTCAGCGGAGGCGAACTATTGGCGGAGTGTCTCGCTTGGAAGCTCGAATATCGCTGTGTGGATCGAGAAGTGATCGTCGAGCGAGCCGCAGCGCACGGGGTATCACAGGACGTTCTGAGGGACGCGCTGCAAAGACCACCTGGATTCCTGGAGCGTTTCAGCCATAAGCGATACGTGTACCTGACTCTTATTCAGGCCGCGCTGACCGAAGAGGTCAAGACGGGGAACGCCATCTACCACGGCAACGCGGGCCATCTGCTGTTGAGAGGAGGGCCCAACGTGCTGCGTACCCGTATCATCGCGCCGCTCGAGTTTCGCATCCGCATCGCGCAGGATCGGCTCAAGTACGGCAGGGATGAAACCATCGCTTTTCTCCAGAAAGCCGACGAGGATCGCCAGAGGTGGACTCAGTTTCTATATGGCGTGAACTGGGGTGATCCCGCCCTGTACGATATTGTGATTAATCTCGAGAAAATGGGGATTGAGGAGGCTTGCCACGTCATCTCGGGATTGGCCCGCGAGGTTTGTTTCGAGTTCACGGCCGAAAGCCGGAAGCGGATGGATGACTTAGTGTTGGCCAGTCGCGTCAAAGCCGACCTGGTAATCGACCCAAAGACCTCCGACCTGGAACTTGACGTTCAGGCCTTTGAAGGGGAGATCACGATCACAGGCAAGGTATCGCGACTCGGCGAGGTCCAGGAGATCGAGCGCGTGGCCCGTGCAGCAACGGGCGTAACCGCGGTGCATTTGGACGAGCTAATGTCGTCCACGCGCGACTGAAGGCAACGACAGAGCCCCGAGGAAGCTCGCCGTTCCTCAAGCATTGATTTCTGAAATAAGCTCTAGAGTGCAAGCAAGGAGCGGATAAGCTCACGCATATTGCCCACCTCTTCCAGTGCGTTCACCTGTTGGATGAGAGCCTCCGTCCGCTTGGTACCAAGCACGGGCGCCATCAGGTCTCTCGCCTTCGCGTTCACGCCCTCCGTATCCACGGGATTCTCTTTCGTGCCCGGGGGAAAGCGGGTGAAGTGGCTCACGGTCTGGCCGTCGCGCAGTGTCACCTCGACCAGTCCGCTGCGTGGTGCGGCGGGGTCGTTCAGTTTGGCATCTCCGATCACCTGCACGCGTTGCATGACGGCGCGTATTTGTGGGTCAGCCATATGCTCGCGCGAGTGGCTATTGGTAAACGAGACGGCACCGTCTATCAGCGCCGTGGCCATGAGGTACTGGCAGTTGACGTCAGGCATCGGACTGTTACTGACGATGCCGGGCCCGTCCTCCGGCAGCCGGACAACAATACGCTCGACATTGTCGGTGCGCAGGTCATACTGCCGGCGAAGGGCGAAGAAGGCATCCAGGGGGGCTTGGTTGGGGTAGCCCACGGAATACGTTTTGATGCCCGTCTCCGAGACAAAAAAACGGCTGCCCAGATCGGCCATTATCTCCTCGGGGTGCGGCCTGGAGGAAAGTGCCTCCATCGCGTTGTGCCTTCCACTCAATACATCGCGGACGCCGGTAAATCCCGCTTGCACCATGACCACCGAAGTGACGCCGTTGCGGGCGCCCATGCCGCCGATGTCAAAGGCCTTTTCAATGTGATCGGGATCTTGGACCCAGCTCCAGAGACCGGAAACCTGCTGCGCTGCATAGGAAATCGCATAGCGCATCCCAGTTTCATCCAGGCGGGCCAGTGAGGCCGCCGCTGCCATGCCGCCCATCGTGGAGACGGGAGCCTCGATGCCGCGGTGGCCGGCGCGCACCTGGTCGTGTCCAAGAGCGACGACAAAACGGCAACCGACATCGTAACCAAGCGCCACCGCCCTGAGCACTTCCATTCCAGAGCGTTGCTCCCGCTCCGCCATGGCCAAGGCGGAAGGAACTACACCAGAGCCCGGATGCGCTTTGGTTAATGGGTCGACGTCATCGGTTTCGTCCGAGTGCGCGAACATCCCATTGACCAGAGCAGCGTTGACGGCGGATGTCTTGATATCGGTGGCGAGAACCGATGCTTCCGGCACGCCGCCTTGCGCGCGTATGTAACGGATGGCCAGTTCCCCAGGCTTGAGACGTGACCCTGAAACCATGGCGCCCATCGTGTCCAGGACACGATGCTTGGTATCCAGCAATACCTTTGGTGGCAGGCTACTCTCCCGGGCCTTCACCATGTAGCGCGCCAACTGGCCGGTGAGGTCGGGAGCCACCGGCGAAGATGCCTTTGGAGGCGTTTGGTTGAGGGGGAGCCCCGCAAGCACCGCTCCATTCGCCGGAAGCGCCGAGGCCGCGATGAGTCCACCTGCACCCTGTAGAAGGCTGCGGCGCGTCAGAACGGAGTGCTCTTTTGCCCTAGACATGTCGTTGCGATTGTCTCCCACTCGTCACCTCATGGAACGCAGAGTCTATATCTTGGCTGCTATGGTCGATTTCAAACCGCTGCGGACAATAGTACACGCAACAGAGCCTCGGCTTTAATTCAAATCTGACCGATGCCGCAGTACGGTTGCTCAGCTACGGTTTTGTGTGTGGTTGCAATGCTTCAGCCAGCAATTCGGAAACGTCTTTCACACGCACCTCGCGATCACCCTTACGTGCGTCGATTCCGTCCTCCATCATGGTTAGGCAGAACGGGCATCCGACGGCGACCACATCAGCGCCAGTGGCAAGGATTTCGCGGGCGCGCTCCTGATTCACCCGCTGCGCGGGCGGTTCCTCCGCAAAGCTCATGCCACCGCCGCCACCGCAGCAGAAGCTGGTGGAGCGGGTACGCTGCAACTCTACCGGCGCAACGCGCGACGACATGCGCACCAAGCTACGCGGCTCGTCATAGATGCCGTTGTGGCGGCCCAGGTAACAGGGATCGTGGAAAGCGATCTTCTTGTCCGACTCGGCAGAAAGCTTAAGCTTGCCCTGCCGCACCAAGTCGGCAAAGAACTCAGTGTGATGGCGGACTTCGAAATTCCCGCCCCGATACGGATACTCATTCTTCAACGTATTAAAGCAATGCGGGCAGGTGGTGACGATTTTCTTCACGGCGTAATTGTTGAGGATTGCGATGTTGTCTTTGGCCAGCGACTCGAACTGGAATTCGTTGCCAATACGCCGTGCCGGATCACCGCAGCACTTTTCCTCGCGACCGAGGATTGCAAATTTTACGCCGGCTGCTTGAAGAAGTTTCGTGGTTGCCCGCATGACCTTCTGGTTACGTTCCAGGAGCGCGCCGCCGCAACCCACCCAGAGCAGGATTTCGGGTTGGCTGTCCTTGATCAGAGCGACATTCAGTCCATCCGTCCAGTCCAGACGTGAAGCCTGCGTGCCGGGGAACGGATGGCTGCGCGACTCGAGCGACGTGAGCGCCGCCTGCATAGAGACCGGAAAATCGGACTGTTCCATGACCTGGTACCTGCGCATGTCCACGATCTTCGGCATCTGTTCGATAAACACCGGACAGACTTCTACGCACGCCGCGCAGGTAGTGCATTGCCATAGCCGTTCTGGAGATGTCCCCGGGACTGCGCCGATGATTGCCAGTGGTGCAACCGCGTCGCCGTTTGAGGAATTCTGATCGGGTACAGCGGCTTCTCCGCCAGAGACCCCATTTCCATGTACCGGGCCGACTCCAAAGACTTCGCGCGGACGTTCACGCATCAGATTTCTGAGTTGGATGATGACATCGCGGGGAGAAAGTTCCTTGCCAACGGTGTTTGCCGGACACACCGATGTGCATCGTCCGCACTCGGTGCAAGCGTCCAGGTCGAGCAGATCTTTCCAGGTAAACGCTCTCAGGGAGTTAACGCCAAAGCTGGCGCTCGATTCGAAATCTATGTTCTTTAGCGAAGCTCCGATGGGGTCCAGGTTTGCGGCATAGATACTGATAGGCCCTGTGAGCACGTGCATCATCTTGGTATAGGGCAACCACGCAATAAAGCCGAAGCTCACGGCAAGATGGAACCACCATGTCACGCGATGAGCCTGCTGCATCGCGTTCGTCCCCATCACTGGGCGCAGCAATCGAGCCGCGAGGTTGCCAAAGGGAGACCATGCAGCCCAGGGATCGTTCGTCGCGGCAATGCGTAAGCCTTCCAGAAAAAACCCTGTCGACACAATCACAAAGACGCCGACTAGAATCCACACGGCTTCATCGGTATAAACAAGTTCTTTGGGGTGGGCCACAAAACGCCGGCCAGCGGCCATCAGCGCACCAATTAGTACAAGAACGCCAAAAACATCGACAACCAAGGACTGGAAGTAGAGATACAGTCCACCACGCATGACATGGATACCAAGATCAGCGTCGATGGCCACGATTGTCGTGGCAATGCCAAGAACAATAAAACCGAAAAGAATAAATCGATGGAACAGTCCCGCGTAACTGTCGCGCGCGGTGCGTTCCTGCCATAAGGCATGCTTGAGGACCAGTTTGATGCGCTCAACCGGGCGGTCAAAACGCGCCAACGGGAGGCCGTTGCGCCACCACGTAACGTGACGATAGATACCGTACCCGGCGACTGCCAGCATCGGCAGCAACATCACATACATCACCCACACGTGGGAGATGTTCCAGTAGATCTGACGGGTGGCTTCCGTTGGATTCATTTGCTTAGAGTCGCAAGCCTGTCTCGCAGCAATGGCACTACTTTACGATAGTCGGCGACGATGCCAAAGCGGCAATACTTAAATATCGGGGCGTCGGAATCTATATTGATTGCCGCGATATTCTTGGCTTCGGAAATACCCGCTATGTGCTGACTGGCGCCATTGATGCCGATAGCGAGATACAACTCCGGCGCGACTTTTTTGCCGGTTTGACCCACCTGCCAGGTGGGCGGTACCCAGCCCGCGTCGCAAGCTGCGCGGCTTGCTGCCAGCTGAGCTCCCATTAAGTCCGCCAGTGGCCGCAACTCAGTGTTGAACGGCTCTGCTCCGCCAATGCCGCGCCCGCCGGAAACAATCACGTTCGCATCTTCGAGGCGAATCTTCCCACCTTCCTCACGATTGCGTTCGATGATGCGCGTCGGCACGTCCGAGTTGACTTGCAGCACGGCACGTGTGACCTCGCCGGAAGCTGCACTTGGTGCTGCCGGCTCAAATGCACGGGAGCGCAGCCACACGACCGCAGGATAGCGTTGAAGTTCGATAATCGCCTGTGCCTTGCCGCCATAAACTTGGCGCACGACGCGCAATTTGTCGCTCTGCACTTGCAGGCCAACGCCATCACCGACAGCACTGCCGCCAAGCCTGTGCGCCAACCGGGCGGCGATTTCCTGGCTATAGGTGTCGTTGGAGAGCAAAATCGCCCGGGGTGACAGCTCACGGCAAAGTTGCGTTAGTACGTTGAGGCAAATTTCAGGCTGATATTCCGCAAGTTCCGGCGCATCAGCTACGATGACCGAGTCGGCAATAAGGGCAAGCTCAGAAGTGAAAGCATCGGCCCCGCCACCGATGACGATGACACGTAGTGCACCCCCAAGTTCGCCGGCAAGGCGGCGCGCCGCACCAAGAAGTCCTTGCGCGCCTTTGTCGAGCCCGGCGGAGGCGAAGAGACAGCTAACTACGTCCTGCATAAGATAGCCTTTAATTGACCGTTATGAATTCCATAGAAGGCTTGATTCAAATTGCGCTCGTCACCGCCGCGATGCGTTGGGCAAATGCCTCGACCCTTTCTTCGGGCGTGTCGCCTGCGACGAACTCGCAATGCGCTTCTTTCGTTGGAACGGAAAGTTCAACCACTTGGTAATAAGAATCGCCGGCATTTACCTCGCCGGCATCTAATCCCAAATCTTCGACGGTCCATTTCGTCAGCGGCTGGCGGAATGACATCATCACGTCCCGCACTTTCGGAATCCGCGGCACGTTGTGTTCGTTGTTGCTGATGGTTAGCACCAGCGGAGTCTTTGCCTCCAGTAGTTCCCAACCAGAATCCGTTTGTCGCCTGACGCGCAACTGGCCACCAACACTGTCAATGTTGTCGGCGAACGATATGCAGGGTAGCTCAAGCTCTTCGGCCAGCAGTCCTCCGGTTTGGCTTGCGCCCCAGTCTCCTGCCTCCCGGCCTACCATGATCAAATCGAAATTACCGAGCTTCCGAATCGCGGCGGCCAGCACCCGCGCCGTCGTAAGCGGATCCGGGTTCGGATTACCGTTGTTCGTCACGAGTGCGGCCGCGTCAGCTTTCATCGCAAGCGCCTTGCGTAGCGCCTCCTCTGCCGTAGCTGGTCCGTACGACAACACCGTGATCTTGATGTCGCCCATTCGCGCACGGAACTGGAGCGCGGTTTCGAGCGCGTTTTCGCAAAAAATGTTGGTGACGAGATTAGCCGACCCGCGTTCGGCTTGGCGCTTGACCGGATCAATAGTGAAATCGCGCGCCGGAACCTCCGGGTCAAGGATTTGTTTCAGGCAGACAAGAATATTCATAAAACAAACCAAATGCCGCGGAAATAGTTACCCGACAAACGCCCATCCTGTGAAGGCCATACTACGCGCGCTCCACAATAGCAGTCATACCTTGGCCGACGCCGATGCACGCCGTAATCAGCGCGTAGCGCCCGCCTTGCCGCAACAGTTGGCGCACGGCCGTCATGGTGAGTCGTGCGCCTGAGGCACCCAGCGGGTGTCCGATCGCAATCGCGCCACCGTTGGGATTGACCCGGCTATCGTCGTAAGCAATTCCCAGTTGTTTCAGGCAGCCTAAAACCTGGGCGGCAAAGGCTTCGTTGATTTCGATGACGTCAATGTCTTTGAGCGATAGTCCGGCCCGCTCCAGGCACTTCTTTGTTGAGGGCACTGGGCCGAGTCCCATGACGCGCGGGGGGACACCTGCTACGGCACTGGCGACGATGCGAACCAGAGGCTTAACACCATATTTCTCGCCAATTTTCAGAGAGCCTACAATCAACGCGCCAGCCCCATCGTTAATGCCAGATGCATTGCCGGCGGTCGTGACGCCGCCGGGAAACATCGGGCGCAACTTTGCCAATGCCTCCGCAGTGGTCTCAGGACGCGGGTGTTCATCTTCCTCAACTACGACCGGCGGACCCTTTCGAGCCGGTACCGGAACCGGCATGATTTCATCCTTGAAGTAACCGGCGGCTTTGGCCCGGGCATACTTGTTCTGCGACGCCAAAGCGAATACGTCCGATTCCTCGCGGGTTACGCCGATTTCTCTTGCAACATTGTCGGCTGTTTCTGCCAGAGCATCGTTGCCGAAGGTCGAAACAAAGCAGGGATTTGGGAAGCGAGCTCCCAATGAGGTGTCGAAAACTTTAAATTCGCGAGTATAGGCGGCTTCTGCTTTGGCGACTGCGAACGGGCCCCGGCTCATGCTTTCCACTCCACCCGTCAGAAACAGTTCGCCTTCCTTGCACCGGATTGAATTTGCAGCCGCGAGAACAGCGGCGAGCCCAGATGCGCAGAGCCGGTTAATCGTCTGCGCCGCCACTTCGACGGGGAGTCCCGCAAGCAAGGCAGCATGGCGTGCGACATTACGGCAATCTTCGCCCGCCTGGTTGGCGCAGCCGAGCACAACGTCCTCGTATGCCTCGGCAGGGAAGGGATTGCGTTGAATCACCGTACGTAGAACCATGGCCGCCATATCGTCCGGGCGCACTGCGGCAAGTTTGCCGGCTTGCCGGCCTATAGGAGTACGCAGAAAGTCATAAATATAAGCATCCTGAGACAAAGCTCTACTCCTTATTAAGGGCTAACGTTGATGCTCCCGGAAGCTACTGCACGGTGCCCCGCCAATGTTTCTGCGCAAAACGCAATTTAGATCATTCACGTCACTGGTAAATTCAAGTGCGCAAAGCAAGCGTGGCTGTTATTCGAACGTGACTGATTTGGCCAAGTTGCGCGGTTGATCGACATCGCAACCACGGCGCACCGCGATATGGTATGCCAGCAATTGCAGGGGCACGATCTCAAGAATCGGCATCAACAGCTCTGGCGCCGCTGGAATGTAGAGAACGTGATCAGCGGACTCGCGGATCTCCTCGTCGCCTTCGGTGGCAATCGCGATCACTTTACCGGAACGCGCGGTTACTTCTTTCAGGTTGGAGCAGGTTTTTTCGTAGCGCAGCACCGAGTTGGGGTCGTTATCGTCCTTGGTGGCGAGGATTACGGTTGGCAGGTCCTCGTCGATCAGAGCGTTCGGACCGTGCTTCATCTCGCCTGCCGGATAGCCCTCGGCATGAATGTAGGAGATTTCTTTCAGCTTGAGCGCGCCTTCCAATGCGATCGGGAAGTGCACGCCGCGGCCAAGAAACAGGAAGTCCTGAGCGCGGCTGTATTGCTTGGCGAGGTCTTCCAGGTTTTCTTCCAGTGTGAGCACGGTTTCGAGTTTGCCCGGAATTTTGGCTAATTCGCCCAGCAACTGCTTCGACTGCTCCGGCAAAAGGGCTCCGCGCAACTGCCCCAGATAGACGGCGAAAATAAAAAGCGCTGCCAATTGGCTGGTGAATGCCTTGGTAGAGGCTACGCCGATTTCCGGCCCCGCATGTGTATAGATTGTGCCATCCGCTTCACGGGCGATCATGGCCCCGACGACGTTGCAAATCGCCAGCGTCTTGGATCCTTTTGCCTTGGCCTCTCGCTGTGCCGCGATGGTGTCAGCGGTTTCCCCGGACTGCGTAATGACGATAGTCAGCTCGTTGTTGCCCATGATCGGGTCGCGGTAGCGATATTCGCTTCCGTAGTCAACTTCGACCGGAATCCGCGCCAACCGCTCGATCATGTACTTGCCGGCCAGAGCTGCGTGCCAACTGGTTCCGCAGGCAACCGCCTGAACCTTAGTGAGGCTCTTGAATTCGGCCTCGCTGATCTCCATCTGGTCAAGGAACACTTTGCCGGTATCGAGCGAGATGCGGCCAAGGGAGGTGTCGCGGACGGCGCGCGGCTGCTCAAAAATCTCCTTGAGCATGAAGTGCTTGAAGCCGCCCTTTTCGGCCATGATGGGGTCCCATGTGATGTGCTGCACCTGCCGCACCACCGGTTTGCCGCTGCTAAAGTCACTCAACTGCACGCCGCTCGGCGTGATCACTGCCATGTCGCCGTCAGAAAGAAAGAACAAGTCGCGTGTGTGATTCAGAATGGCCGGAACGTCGGACGCTACGAAGTACTCATCTTTTCCCAATCCGATGACCACGGGAGGCCCATTGCGGGCAGCTACGATCTTGTTCGACTCATCGGCGGAAATCACTGCCAGCGCAAAGACTCCACGGACGTCGAGCACCGCCCTGCGAACGGCTTCTTCCAGCGCAACCTTCGCGCCATTGCCGCAGGCCAGGTACTTCTCGATGAGGTGGGCGAGTACCTCGGTGTCGGTCTCGGTCAGGAACTTATGTCCCTCTTCCCGCAGCTTTTTCTTCAGGCTGAGATAGTTCTCGATGATGCCGTTATGCACTACCACAACGCGTCCGGTGCAGTCGCGATGCGGGTGGGCATTCTCCTCTGTCGGTCGGCCATGGGTTGCCCAGCGGGTATGGCCGATGCCGTATGTGCCGTCGATCGGATTCAGCCGGATAGCCTCTTCCAAATTGCGCAGCTTGCCTTCGGCGCGGCACATCTGCAGCCCGTCGCCATTTCCGGCGACCGCGATTCCCGCTGAGTCATAGCCGCGATACTCGAGCCGCTTCAAGCCATCAAGAATGACCGGAACAACCCGTTTCTTACCGATGTAACCAACAATTCCGCACATCTGCTCACACTCCAATCCCTACTCGTTGAACCCCACTGCAAAGAAAGCTCGCGAATCACTGCCAGGCGAAACTTTCTCGAAGAGTTCTGTGGGCCGCTAGCGTAATACTGGAGTTGGTGTATCTGTAATTTCACTATTCCCGGGAACAACTTCGGCTAACCCGGCCTAGCCTTCGAATGAGTAGCGAAATTCCTCAATGACCGGATTCGTCAGGACCTCTCGCGCAATCCGTTCCACTTCTTTCTCTGCGGTTTGGCGGTCAAGATTGCCGTCGAGTGTTACCTCGAAGTACTTGCCTTGCCGCACCTCGGCGACGCCCTTGTACCCCATCTTCGTCAAGGCTCCCTGGATCGTTTTGCCCTGGGGATCAAGCACGCTTTTCTTGAGTGAGACGTAAACGTAAGCTTTCATGGGATTAATTGAATTATACAGCCGCAGCAATCGCCTGAACACCAAGTGTCGCTGCAAGGCGCCGCAAAGCGCCAATTACATGCCCTCTACAAGCTCCTACAAGCCGAACAACTCACGCAATCGGCGTGTCTGCGCACGGCTGACGGGGATTTCCGTTTGCTTCCGGTCATCCATGCGGATCTGGTAAGAGCTCTTGAACCACGGCACCACTTCCTTGATGCGATTGATATTCACCAGATAGGAGCGATGAGCGCGCCAGAACAGATTCGGGTCGAGCGATGTCAGCAACTCTTCCAACGTCCGGCAGTTGGACTGGCCCTCCATGGTATGCGCCACCACGGTGATGATGCCGTCCTCAATGGAGGCATAGCAGATGTCTTTCTGGTCCACCAGGAAGAGGCGTCCATTGGCTTTGAGCAGAACCTTGGAGGGCTGGGGTCTCTGCGATTCCAGCATCTTTACCAGGGTGTCGAACTTGTCGGCCGGTACCGGGGCGCCTTCCAGGTTCTTGCGTGCCTTTTCGATGGCGTGCGCGACACGCTTTTTGTCGAATGGCTTCAGCAGGTAGTCGAGTGCGTTCACCTCGAACGCCTTCACCGCATACTGGTCGAAGGCGGTGGCAAACACGATCTGCGGAAGCGGCAGTTTCTTTTCCAGCAGCTTCTTGATGACCGCAAATCCGTCCAACCCCGGCATCTGCACGTCCAAAAACACCAAGTCGGGAGAGTACTCACGGATCAGGTTTACCGCTTCGATCCCATTCTTGCCCTGGGCGAGAACGTCGACTCCCTCGACATCGCGCAGTAAGAACGCAAGTTCGTCGCGGGCCAGTTGTTCGTCATCCACAATCACAATGGAAAGCGACATGGCTGCTCCTGCATCTCAGAAAAGTATAGCCCAGTTTCGCGAGGCTGGCGCGTGCGTCGGTCCTTCGCGGCAAGCGTGACTCCCGGGAGAGTGCGCCTCGCGGATGCGCCGGAGCCATCCCTTGAGGTATAAGAAATTGATGCCTGACGCTGAAGATTTCCGGCAGGCGCTTGCGGGTTTTCTCGCCGAAGCCGAAAGCGATGGCCGTACTCAGGTCGAGGTGAGTGCCGCGCAGCTGCATCGTGCTCTGGGTGGCTACCCCGGTGTCAACCATCGCATCCCGATATGCTGTTCGGTGATGCGCACCAGCATGCGCGAAGGTGATTCCATCGTGATTTCTCCGGACCGCGGCATTGGACCCTCGCTCACTGTGCGTTTTGTGCTTCCGCGTACCGGGTAGGCTGCTGGGCGTATTAAGAGCTATGACCGCTGTGGACTGCATCCATGAGGTGTGATCTGCGCGAGTATAGCCATCCTGCGGCGCATCAGCCACGACCGCTGTAGACTAGATGCATGAACGACGTAATCTACGGCATTCATCCCATCAGCGAGGCGCTGAAGTCGCGTGAGCGTCGTTTTGACTACGTGGCTGTCAGTCGCGACCGGACCGACCCCCGCATACAGCGCATCATCGACGACTGCCGGGGGCAGGGAGTCCCTGTGCGCTTTGTTCCGCGCGAGGAGATCGACCGCACTACCCGCACCAGCACGCACCAGGGAGTCATGGCGTTCACTTCGCGGAAGTCTTTTGCTGGCATCGATGATCTGATTGCGAACCGGCGGGGCGAATACGTCTTTTTGCTGGTGCTGGACGGGGTGGAGGATCCGCACAACCTCGGCGCGTTGCTGCGTTCAGCCGACGGTGCCGGAGTGGACGGGGCCGTCATTGCCGAAAGGCGTGCGGCAGGTATAACCGGAACGGTCGTCAAAGCTTCGGCTGGAGCCTCGGAGCATCTGCCCGTGGCACGCGTGGTCAACATCGCGCGCACGTTGGAAGACCTGAAGGAGCGCAACGTCTGGACGGTTGGACTCGATGAGCGCGGAACGCAGAGCTACGACGAGATTGATTACAACATGAACTGCGCGCTGGTGCTCGGCGCCGAAGGCAAAGGGCTGCACGATCTGGTGCGCAGGAAATGCGATTTGCTGGTTTCCATCCCCATGATGGGCAGTGTCGCATCGCTCAATGTCTCGGTTGCCGGCGGCATTGTGATGTACGAAGTGTTGCGGCAACGCCGGGCGCGGCGGCTCCAGTCAAAGGCTGCCGGGCGCGCAGCCGAACGAGGCAAAACAGAGTGATCTTGCAAACGGGCTGTCGTCTCCTTCTCTGGATCGCGGTGGTGCTGGCGGCATTCCCGCTGCATGCGCTGGACCGTAACGCATTTACTTTTACGCGCTACTCTCTGAAGGCGAACATCCGGCCGGCGGAGCACGAATTCCAAGCCAGTGGAACGATCGAGTTGCGTAATGACTCGAATTCCCCGCAGAAAGAAGTGCCCCTGCAAATTTCTTCTTCTCTCGCTTGGAAGGAAATCCAGCTCGAAGGCCGCAAACCAGTCGCTTATATCACGCAGAACTACACCTCTGACATCGACCATACCGGAGCGCTGGAAGAGGCTATCGTCACCCTGCCGGAAGCTCTGCCGCCAGGCGCCACCTTAAAGCTGGAGGTGAGCTACGGCGGCGAGATCAAGCGGAATTCCAGCCGCTTGACCCGGATTGGAACTCCCGAAAGCATGGGGTTGCGGAGCGACTGGGACGAGATCGGCGAGCGCTTCGGCGCCGTACGCGGACTCGGCTATGTCACTTGGTATCCGGTTTCCATGGACGCTGTCAGCCTCAGCGACGGCACTGCGCTTTTTGACGCGATTGCCCGCTGGAAGCAGCGCCACGAGCAGACTACGATTCGCGTTGCGCTCTCGTTGAGCTTCGACGCGGCTCACGCAGCGCAGTTTTCCCTCGTTACCAGCGGCCACGCACAACCAGGCGCTCCAGAGCAGCCTGAAGCGTTCAGCTCCTCGAAGGGCAGCCGCGTCACGATCGCGGCGGTAGAGACTGACTTCCAGGCCGCATCAACTCCGGTGTTTGCCTTCGGAGAGTTCCAGAAGCTGGACGGCCTGGCGCTCACGGTTCTCCACGCTCCGGACCAAGGCGGTGTGGCACGAGACTACGCCGACTCGGCCGAGCAGGCCGAGCGCGTGCTGGCCGATTGGTTTGGCCCGCTGAAAAACCGGCCGGAATTGGTGGCGCTCCAAGATCCGAACGATGCGGCCTTCGAAAGTGGGAACCTGGTGCTGGCTCCCTTGCGCCCAATGTCGAGCCAAGGTCGGCAATTGGTGCTGGCGCGGACGCTCGTTCATGGCAGCATATTGTCACCGCGAAAGTGGGTATCCGACGGGCTGGCGCGGTTCGGTCAGGCATTGGTGCGCGAGCACCAGACAGGGCGTGTCAGTGCGAACGACTTCCTGGCTCAAGTGCTGCCCGCGCTGGTCCAGACCGAACGGGACATGGCCCCAGAGGCTGCGAATCGGGCTGAACGCGAGTCTCTCATCAATACGAATGACGAGCTGCTCTACACCGGCAAGAGCGCTTATGTGTGGTGGATGCTGCGCGATATTGTCGGCGACACCGCCTTGACGAAGGCGATTGCCGCCTACCGTCCCGAGCAGGACCGGGAAGCGGTCTATGTGCAGCGATTAATCGAGGCGCAATTCACGCCTCCGCGCGACTTACAGGCATTCTTTGACAGCTGGGTGTATCACGATTACGGCTTGCCGGATTTACGCATTGATACCGCCAATGCGCGCCAGACGGTAGAAGAGAATTACCTGGTGAGCGTTACCGTCGAGAACCTGACGCGCGTCTGGGTGGAGATTCCGTTGACAGTCCGGAGTGCCATCGGCGCTATCCGTTTGGCGCGTCTGCAAGTGCCGGGAAACGCCAAGAGTACGACCCGAATCACTTTTCAAGGCGTACCGGCCGCCGTCGAAGTCAACGATGGCAGCGTGCCGGAATTGGATCCCTCGCACAACAAGATGCAGGTGCTGGTGACCGGGAAACCGTGAAGAGACTTGTGCGAAAGCAGCTACTCTGAAACGCTGGGAAGCTCCATTCACGAGGCGAACACGTGAGCTACATACAGTTTCTGGGCGCGGCAGGCACGGTTACCGGTTCCAAGCACCTCATCAGCAGCAATTCTGGTGCGAGCGGCACAGGCGGTTTTCAGACCCTGATCGATTGCGGATTGTTCCAGGGGCCCAAGGAGTGGCGTGTCAAAAACTGGCAGGACCCTCCGGTGCCGACGCGCGCGATCGATGCCGTGGTGTTGACGCATGCGCACCTGGATCATAGCGGATGGATTCCCCGCTTGGTGGCAGAGGGTTACCGCGGGCAAGTTTACGCCACGTCCCCGACCGTCGACTTATGCGGAATCCTGCTTCCTGATTCCGGCTATCTGCAGGAAGAAGACGCAGCGTTCCATAATAAGCAGAAATCTTCCAAACACGACCCGGCCTTGCCTCTCTACACATTGGAACAGGCGCGCACATCGCTGGCACAGTTCTCGCCCATCGAGTTCGGCAAGGCTCTGCAGCTCAGTCCCGAAATTGGCTTCCGTTTCGTGCGTTCGGCGCACATCCTCGGGGCGGCCATGACGGAAGTGACGCTCACGGCGAACGGAAACAAGCGAGTCTGTTTGTTTACCGGCGATATCGGTCGCGTGCGCGATAGCGAGACTGCGCCCGGCAAGGTCGTGCATTCCGGACCAACGGAGGGCGAATCGCCCGATGTTCTTGTCATGGAGTCAACCTACGGAAACCGGGCTCACCCGCACGACGATCCTCGGCCGCGAATGGCGCAACTCATACGCGACACGGTAAAGCGCGGAGGCAGTGTCATCGTGCCGTCGTTTGCGGTTGAGCGCACTCAGAAGTTTCTTTTCTTACTGAAGAATCTCATGGAGGACGGGCAGATCCCCCGCGTGCCGGTTTATGCCGACTCGCCGATGGCGATCGAGGCTGTCAGAATCTTTCTCAAGCACTCGGAAGAGTTTACCGACGAAACCCGTCAACTGATTCAGAAGTACGGATCGCCCTTTCACTGGGACAGCTTCCACTTTGCCATCACCGTGGCCGAATCGAAGAAGATCAATAATTCGCGTTATCCGTGCATCATCGTCTCCTCGAATGGCATGGCCATGGGAGGTCGCATACAACACCATCTTTTGCAGCGACTGCCGGACCCCAAAAATTTGGTACTGTTTATCGGATTCCAGGCGGTAGGCACCCGCGGACGCCAGATTAAGGACGGGGCCCCCGAGGTAAAGATTTTCGGGCAAATCGTTCCCGTGCGCGCGCAAGTGGCTGCGCTGGAGCAGTTCAGCGATCACGCGGATGCGGCGGAGTTGCTGCAATGGCTGAAGACATTCCACAAGACGCCCGAGGTTACCTACCTGGTG
>Ga0181535_10002944_pt1 | contig 20182 bp, 17 predicted proteins | sample PEATcosm2014_Bin_44_FD_119774 | JGI IMG/M metagenome (GOLD analysis project Ga0181535, IMG submission 119774) | Peatland microbial communities from MTU Mesocosm Facility, Houghton, MI, USA - PEATcosm2014_Bin17_30_metaG | ecosystem: Environmental > Terrestrial > Soil > Wetlands > Peat | place... | reverse complement strand
TCAACCTACTCAAACAAGACAAGACTTCAAAACGAGGTGTCCACGGAAAAAGACTCAAAGCGGGCTGGGACAATGGCTACCTGCTCCACCTACTGGGAAAATAAGATGCGTTTGCCCTGGGGCGCCGACGCAGTGTAATGACAAAGTCATTACACTATGCTATTCTGATTTTGGAAGGGAGGGCCTCTCATGGCCACGCTTCAACAGGAAAAAGGCAGACGCGACACGCTGAACCTGCGCATCAAGCCGGAGTTGCGCGGGCTGATCGACCGTGCCGCCGAACTCCAGGGAAAGAATCGAACGGATTTCGTGCTCAACGCCGCTCGCCATGCCGCCGAGGATGCGCTGATGGACCGCACGGCGTTTGCGGTAAGCGCCAGAGCCTATGCCGAATTTCTAGCGCGGCTGGATGCGCCGCCACATCCCAACGCCCGGCTCCGCCGCACCCTTGAGACTCCGGCGCCATGGGAGAAGTAAGCCCGCTCCTCGCCCCTGAACCGCTTGCGGATCACCACGAATTTCAGGATTTCCGCTCCGGGGAAGCTTCACTCGACGAATGGCTGAAGCGGCGGGCGCACGCCAATCAGGTGAGCGGAGCTTCTCGCACCTATGTGGCCTGCGAAGGCAGCCGCGTGGTTGGCTATTATGCGCTGGCTTCCGGCATCGTGACGGTTGAAAACGCTCCTGGCCGGTTCAGGCGTAATATGCCAACTCCTATTCCGGTGGCTGTGCTGGCGCGGCTCGCAGTCGATCGCGACTGGCAGGGTCACGGCATCGGTCGAGCCCTGTTCCGCGACGCCGTGCGCCGCGTGGCTCATGCCGCCGATGCCATTGGGATTCGCGGCATAGTCGTTCACGCCATATCGGAGGAGGCGAAGAGCTTCTATGTCAAACTTGGCTTCGATCCAAGCCCGCGCGAGCCGATGACGCTGATGGTAACCTTAGCCGACGTCCGGGCGGTTCTTGGATAAGGATGCCCCAGCACCGCCAGTATGAGGAGACCCATGACAAAGAAGCCCGCAAAGAAAGCCACCCCGAAGAAGAAAGCACCGCCTGTTGCGCGGTCCACCGCTACCGAGCAGGTGATGCGCAACGTGCAGAAGGCAATTGAGGGGAAGGATTTCTCCTCGTTCGATGACCTGAACGCCTTTCTTGCCACACTTTCCGGCTCAACGTGCTGGATGCGCGGGACGATGTGGAGTTCTCGTCCAAGGACGAAGCGCAGGATCTGGCCTATGACGCCATGGAGGCGGAGAGCGAGGCATTCTCGACCCATTTCTCAATGCCGGTCGGCATCGGTTGCTGTAGAGGCCTATTTCTTTTGAGATGGCATCGGCTGCTTGAGGGCCCACCGTTTAGGATCATGTTCCTCAAGATAAAAGTCGCGGCTCATCCAGCCGAAGATCATTGACCTGGTGATGGGTCGCTTTTCCAGACGAAATCCCATGTACGCGTGGACCATGACTAATGCCACGAGGCATACAATGGCGAGGCCGTGGAGCACGTACATGTAGCCCCAAGCCGCGTCGGTGAACAGGTAAGGAGTGCGCGAGAAAAAGATGGTATGGACTCGCTTCATCATGAATAGGCCAGTGCCAATGATCGTCAAGCCGGTAAGCATGACGCCCAGATGATAAAGCTTGTTTTCCAACGGATACTTAGCGAATTTGGCTGGTGCTGGCGCAGGTTTGCGTAGGAAGCGAAACGTTCTGTGCGTAGCGTCGAGCAGGTCGGTTTTGTCAGGCCAAATAGACCTGAAGTCGAGGAAGAACGAAGAGTGGATGAAGTGAAAGAGAATGCAAACGGTGAGCACTATTCCGGCGATCCCATGGTAGAGGGCCCAATCGAACGGGACACCGACCTTGGGAAGGAAGGCTGTGAACAGCACAAGTATGGACGCAGCCATGATCCAGTGGAATATGCGTGCGGCGAGCGAGTGCCGGGGAACCTGTTCGGGAATAGAAGACGCAGCCATAAGCGGTTCGCTCTTCACAAACTCCTTGGGGCCGGCAACAAAGGCCACGTAGAGCGCATGGCCGGCGATGAAGAATAATCCCGCAATGATGGGGAGCCAGATCAGGTTCGTAGTGAACCTGATCCCCGAAGGATTTGGCGCGGAAAAGGCTACGACATGCAAAAAGCTCCACCTGTTAGTGGTACGATGGCAACCTTGGCAATTGTTGAAAGCGCCCCGACCGTCGTAAGGCGCATTCTTCACTGCTGCGCCTTCTCCGTTGTGACATGCAAAGCATTTAGTCGCCGTATGATGATCTTCAAAGGTAATGAGTCCCTGTTTGCGGGTAAAAAACAGAGCCTTTCCGGTATGGTCGAAATCGGTATGGCAGTCATTGCAGCGCAAGCCCTTCGAAGCGTGTGTCTGGTGGTCAAAAACCACCCTCCCTTGCGCACTGCCGCGGTAGAGAATCAGCGGAATCCTGCCTCCTGCCCGCGCTGGCCAAGGTGCCAGAAACAGACACAGAAGCACACTCAATCCCACGAAGAAAGTGGTCCTAGTTCGCATGATTATTCACCTTCCTTACGTGTAGAGAATGCTGCTATCAATCTTGGAGATTGACGGAACACCGGTGAGCACCATGGCACTCTGCAACTCGGTCCGCAAACGGTTCATGAAGAGGGTCACGCCTTCGGCACCGCCACCGTAGGCGGCACGCAGGACATGCCGACCAACCATGACGACATCAGCTCCCAACGCCAGGTACTTGAGTATGTCGGTGCCGGTGGCCACGCAGCCATCCGTCAGAATTGGGACCTTCCCTTTCAGCTTGGCGGCAATGGCCGGCAGCACCTCAGCCGTTCCTGCGGTGTGATCCTGGCGGCGACCACCATGGTTAGACACGGCAATTCCCGCAACGCCAGCATCCACGCACCGCATGGCGTCATCGACCCGCATGATCCCCTTAACCACAACAGGCATCTTGAAGGCCTTGACCAGTTCTTTCAGTTGGGCCACACTCTTGGGTCCGGAATCCACATCGACGGAAAGCCACGCGGCCCCGGTGGCGTCGATTTCCGGTTGCCATTTCAGGATGATTTCGTTGGGAATAGGTTTGCTGTTGTAGAGCGCCTTTCCATGAAAACGCGACACGACCTGAAGGTTCCGCTTACAGTCCTCGAGGTTATAGGTGAGCATGTCGCCCACGGAACCGAGTGTGCCAGCAGCCGCGCACCCTCCGACGAGAGAGTCGAACCATTCCTGCTGCGTCATTCCCTTGCCAAACTTAGTAGCGGCGGGCCCCATCGGCGCACTGACAGCCGGCAACGAGATCTTGCGGCCGAAGATCGTGGTGGAAGTATCGGCCTTGAACTCGTCATGCACGTTGCGCATCATGACTTTTACGCGTTGCAGTGCTGTGAAGTTGTTTTGGAACGACATGCCAGTTCCGCTGCCGGCAATTCCGCCGCCATCTCCAGAGCAGGCTACGCCGTCGCAAACCGGACAGACGCGGCAGGTGGGATACAGGCGCTCGCGAGCGTGATCCAATACTTGAAGCACAGTTAGCTTTCCTTCTCCGCTTCCCGCATGGGATGCACTTTGTTGCGCGGCTGCTTGAGCCGATCCAGTCGTGGGAGCCATCATCTGGCTCATTACGCCGCCAGCGCCAATGACCATGGACGCCTTGAGCAGGTCCCGCCTGTTGAATGCACTTTCGTCGCGCAAACACGATCCTTCTCGCCCCGGCAACTCTGCGGGAGCATGATCATGACTCCAAAAACTGTTCATGGGTTTTTTCCTTCCTTGATATTCCCGCATGGTATTGCAGCCATACCAATCTGTCAAGACAGTCTCTCTTCCCCCCCTCCTCTTATCCCCATTCTCGGGATAATTTACAAATGTTCCTTGACACATTGGCACGACCACTGTACCGTTGCTGTCTAGGTAAAATACAGCGTTCAAATTGACCGCGAGTTTGACGCCTTTTCTGCGCTTTCAGAGCGAAGCTACCGCGCAGTGGAAACAGAACGGGAGACGGATCGAGACCACCACTCCGACGACTGGAGACTGGATTGCGCGAGGGTAGCCAGCCATCGATTTGTGAGCGGCGGGGCACAACCGTCAGGTGGCCACCGATACCGATATTGGCATCACCACCACAAGGAGAAATAGAAAACAATGAAGCGACTTACTAACATCTTAGGGCTCTTGGCTGTAGGATTCCTTACGCTAGGGGCTCTGCGTGCTCAGGCTCCAAACACCCTCACCAAAGAGGAAACCGCCGCCGGTTGGAAACTTTTGTTCGACGGTTCTACCCTGAATGGCTGGGAGGCTCACCCGGCTTCCGCCACCGAACCCGCAGCCACGGCGTGGCGCATAGAAGACGGCGCCATCGTCTGCGACGGAGATCACCGTGGCTGGCTTGGCTCTAACGACATGTTCGGCGACTTCCACTTGAAGATTCAATTCCGAGTCGGGGCGAAAACCAATAGTGGCGTTTTTCTCCGCTCCCAGAAAACGGGGGGAATCCCCGCTGTGACCGGGTATGAATTGCAGATTTGGGACTTCCGGCCGACTTACAAGACCGGTGCCCTGGTAAATGCCATTGAAGCCGAACCGACTAAGATCCTGGCGGATCAATGGAACAGTTACGAAGTCACTGCGGAGGGAACCCACTTCGTCGTCGTACTCAACGGTAAAAAGTTGCTGGACGGCACGGACGCCAAGCACTCCTCAGGAGTGATTGGCCTGCAATACAATACTGGCGGCGGCAAGGTCGAGTTCCGCGATATCAAAATCCAGCCGATCCAACACTGACAGACGGTTGGGGCCTTCGTCGAAGCGCGGTAATCTAGCGCGGATTATTACAAACGGGAAAACCCCCGGCTCTGCCGGGGCGACAGTCGATGTTTGACAGTTCCGGGCGTCCATCCAAGAAACTCCAATCGTGAGCCGGCAAAGCACACGGAAGGAGTTTCAGGATGGACGAGTATGACAGCTTAAGCCACTCGAAATGGGAGTGCAAGTACCACGTAGTCATTATCCCCAAGTACCGGCGCAAGAAGTTGTACAAGGAACTGCGTCAGCATTTGGGCGAAGTGTTCCGACGTCTGGCCGAGCAGAAAGAGTGCCATGTCGTGGAAGGTCATCTCCAACCCGGCCATGTTCACATTCTGCTGTCGCTTCACCATCCGCTTGCTTACAACCTGATTGAGTGCTGACTCGACAAAGCCGGAAGCGATTCTTTCCCCTCCTCAACACCCTTCAGAAGTTTTCTGGCGGTTTCGCTCTTGGACTTGAACGTCGTCGCGTCCAGGTCCATTTCCAAGCCCGGCATCGTCGAGAAACCGCCGCATAGCGTCCGTCATGAGCGCGAGATACTCGATCGGCATATTCCGCCTGTGCGAGTCCAGCCTCTCCAGATAATCCCGGGGCCCGGCACAGTCTTCCGGCGACGCAGCCCAACTTCCGCCTTTGCATACCGAAATGGCTCGTTTCGCATTCCAGAGAAGAATCCGCTTCTACCGAAAATCTAGCTCCCAACCTGCCGCGAAGTTATATTCATACCGGAATCGCTCACCGTCATGCAGCTGAAACCGAGAAAGCGGGACATGCCGGGCATCCTCATTAAAGGCAATGCCGCCATACTGCGACACCCACAGTCCCGTGCGTAAATATGGAAAAGGCGGAGATGCTCACTGCTCGAGGCGAAGGCCAGCGGAAGAAATTCATGGAGTTGGGCGAGGTTGGTTCGCAGCTAATCAGGCGCTGCCAAACAGGCGGACTCATATCCAGAAGCGCGACTCGAAGTTGATAAAGTTATGCCATCCGAGCAGCTTACCGGACATTCCTCGCCATTAATTAAAAGGAAGACCGTGCGCTTACTTCAACCCCACAGAGCTGAGGAGGCAATTGTTCTGGCGCCTTCAGATCCGAGGGCCAAAATATTTCTTCAGCCTTCTTGACATATTGGTAAGACCGCTCTACCATTATCTGTGATTCAAAAACTCTACCGTTGTTCCGCATCAAATCGAACTCGCTTTGATGCGGTTGATGAATCTAGCGTGAGATATCACGTTGGGGATGTGACTCGTCGGCAAATGCTTTCGAGCCTCAAATAACTGAATTTTCGAGGAGGCACTTCATGTCATTGCTATCTAAAGCCGCAAGCCTGGTGTTGTTCATGCTTGTGGCTCTAAGCGTTGTTCAAGCACAAATCGAGACTGGAACGATCGTCGGAGTAGTCCAGGACAGTACGGGCGGGGTTGTCTCGGGCGCCACAGTGACCATTACTAACCTCGCCACGGGCGTAATTCGCGAGACGCCCACGAATGACCAAGGTGCGTTCAATGCGCAATTCATACCGCTGGGAACGTACTCCATAAAGGCGGCGGCACCGGGCTTCCAGGCCAAAATCATCACGGGAATCACTCTGCAGGTCGACCAGACGGCTAATCTGACTATCTCGTTGGCGGTGGGGTCGGTCAGTCAAACAGTCGAAGTCACCGGTGCAGCTCCGCTCGTGGATACGACCACATCTTCTATAGGGCAGGTGATCGACAACACTGAGGTTCTGAGCATGCCTCTGAACGGCCGCAATGCCTTCGCTCTCGCCGGCTTGACTGGAAATACAGCTCCGGTGTATGGGTTGGCGACCAATCTGCCCTTCACTGGTGGAAGCGGTCGATTCACCACCATGGACGTCTCGCTCGACGGCATTGACGACAACACCTATGCGACTGCCGGAGCTGTCGGGCGCCAAGGCTATGCGATCGTCCCTTCAGTCGACGCCGTCGAAGAATTCAAGGTCATGACGAGCAATTTCGCCGCGGAATACGGCCATGCCGCGGGCGCAATCATCTCCGCTACACTCAAGGGCGGCACCAACCGATTCCACGGTGTACTCTTTGAGTTCGTGCGAAATGACGATTTCGATGCCAACAACTTCTTCACCAATCGCGCCGGACTGCCCAGATCGCCCTTCCACCAAAACCAGTTTGGCGGCACCCTAGGCGGTCCCATCCTGCACAATCGTATCTTCTTCTTTGCCGACTACCAGGGAACGCGGCAGACCACCAAATCTGGCAGTTCCATTGAGAGCGTTCCACCGGCGGCGTGGCGAACTGGCGATTTTTCTTCGAGTTCAACGGTCCTTTATGATCCAACAACGCGTCACATTGGACCGCACGGAACGGTAGTTGCGACGTCCTTCCTGGCTGAAACAGGGTTCAATAAAATTCCCTCCAATTTGATCAACCCTACGGCTACCGCAATTATGAGCCTGGTTCCAACGCCGAATTACGGCGCCGCCGGCGTCGCCAACTCCAACTACTTCTATGCGCCTGGGGCGTTCTCAAATACGGACCAGGGCGATATTCGGGTCGATGCAACGGTTACTGAAAAGAACCATATCTTTGGGACCTATTCCATGAGCAACAACAATCAGCCAGCCGTAGGTGTGTTCCCCGGATGGATAGGAGGCGGCTCCGCCTCAATGGATAATAACGACCAAATTACAGTGTCCGATGTCCACATCTTCACTCCAACTATGGTCAACGAACTCAGGGCAGGCTACATTTACAATAACGGCACCCAACCGGGCAGCGCCCAGCAAGGCGCGAACTTCGGCGCACAGGCTGGACTCGCCCTTCTCCCTTCAAATCCCTTAGGGTTTCCCAATATCGATTTCTTCTATTCTGGTCAGCCATCGCAGGGAACCCAGGAGTTTACAGCCTTTGGTGGCGGCAACCTGAACCTCAACGTGCAACAAACGCGACAATTGGCCGACAATGTTAGTTGGACACACGGCCGTCACTCCGTAAAGTGGGGCGTGGATATTCGCGATACGCACTTCGACGTACTTGAGGGCAACCCGTTTTTTGGAGCGACCGTCTATGGCGCCACCTTCTCCTCCAGTACTGATGCGTCGGGTTCCGGTCTTCCATTCGCCGACTTCCTGATGGGATTTCCCAGCTCCATGAATGGTCAGGCCATGATCGCCAAGGGGCGCCAGCGCACTGCCTATTTCGGTGGCTATATCCAGGACGATTGGAAGTATTCCAGCAAATTGACACTCAATGCCGGCATTCGCTACGAGCTATACACGCAGCCTATCGATGCAAATAACCTGGGTTCCGTGTTCGACATAACAACAGGCGCATTTGCCATTCCAGGCAATACACCCTACAGCCGTGCGGTCGTGCAAGGAGACCACAACGACTGGGGTCCACGGTTTGGCTTCGCTTATCAGGCTTCTCCGAAGTTGGTGGCACGCGGCGGATACGGAGTTTTCTATGCCATGCGCGACCAGAACCAAGCCACCAGCATGCTCTCCGGGGATACTCCAAATATTCCCACGATCCAATTGCCGACTATTACCGCGGCTAATACCGTAGCACCGCCATACACCATGAACACCCCGGTCCATCAGGTTCCTGCAACCGATTCGCTCGCGAGCTTCACGGCAGCGGCGCCATATGGCATCGAGGCCCATGGCGAAAGCTTGCAAAACGAGCAGATGCCCAGGTTAATGCAATACAACTTCAATCTTGAGTATCAGCAGAGCCCCACTCGTCTCTTCGTGGTATCTTACAGCGGCGCTCGTGGATCCCACTTTACGGGAGCCTTCCTCGATGAAAACCAGGAGCCGTTTTCGGATGCGTTGAACGGTACGGCCATTCAGGCAAATCGCCCGTTCCCCTATATGGGTTCAAATATAATCACAACCTTCGCTAATTCCAGGCAGCACTACAATGCGTTAAACGTGAAGGCGCAACAACAGTTAGCGCATGGCTTGCAGTTTCTTGTGAATTTTACGTGGCAGAAGAACATGGAAACGAATGGAGACGGCACCGGCGCCTATAACCAGACCGGATCAGCCGTAGCCATGATTACCTCTGAGCCGCAAAGAGAGAATGGCCTCGCTCCTATCAATATTGGTAAAACAGTTAGCGCCAGCGTGCTCTATAACTTACCCTTCGGGTCTGGGAGGCGATTTCTAAATGTCCATGGGCCGGCCGATTATATTGTTGGAGGTTGGGTGGTCAATGGCATTCTATCGATGCGGACTGGCTTTCCATCTCTTGTCGGTACAAATGTGCTTCCTCCCGTTTTTTCAAGTTATAACGTTGCAGATTGCGTTGCTGGCGTACCCACCCGGCTCTCCAACCCTGGCGTAGACGGGTACTTCAATCCCGCCGCATTTACTGTACCCCAGGACGCGACAAGCATAACGGGAGGCAAAGTAGTAGAGTATGGCAACTGCGGACATTTCCCGCTTACCGGACCTTCATCAACCAACCTCGATTCATCACTCTTTAAGAATTTTTACTTTTCGGAGTCCCGGCTAGTTTATTTGCAGTTCCGGGTCGAGGCGTTCAATACCACCAATACCCCGACGTTCGAGCTTCCGAGCGCAAAGGACCCAACCCTCACCTGCGAAGGTGCACCGGGATCTGTTTGCAATTCGGGCAATCCAAACTTCGGCAAATTAGTGAATGGCTCTGCGACGGGCAGACAAATGCAATTCGCAGCCAAACTTTACTTTTAAAGCGTCGCGTTCTCTGCGGATGACCTCTGATGAGGCCATCCGCAGAGAGCGGCTAAGTTGATATTGCAAGAAGCGCGTGTCTTTATCAGGATACTTACACACCGTATCCGTGACAGAAGGATACCGAATATAAGCCTGACTCCGTACACTAAATCCGTGTTTTGTTCTGCCAGGAGCCACAAATGGATAGTACAAGAAGAACATTTCTAAAACAGACTGCGGTCCTCTCCGCGACTTGCCTTGTAGGATTCGAAGGTCAACCGGGTGCGGCAGCCGCCTTGAACTCCAGCGCAGCAAATGATTCCGGCGCTAAGAAAACAGGATGGTACGAGCGGCCGATGCGCTGGGCTCAATTGAGCTTTGTCGAGAACGATCCTGGAAACTACGATCAGCAATTCTGGTTGGACTACTTCAAGAGGATTCACGCAGACGCAACGATCCTTAACGCGGGCGGATGCGTGGCGTTCTATCCCACACAGGTTCCGTTCCATTATCGAAGCAAGTGGCTTGGCGATATGGACACGTTTGGGGATCTCATGAAGGGCTGCAGAAACCTTGGCATGAACGTGGTTGCGCGCACTGATCCCCATGCTTGTCATCACGATGTGTACGACACGCATCCTGACTGGCTGGCGGTGGATGAGAACGGGAAAAAGAGGCAACATGCATCCGATCCCGACTTTTGGCTGACCTGCGCGCTGGGACCTTACAACTTTGAATTCATGACCGCAGTCCACGCCGAGATCATGACCAAGTACATGCCGGACGGAATCTTCACCAACCGATGGGCCGGCAACGGCATGTGTTACTGCGAACACTGCCAAAGCAACTTTCATGCCTTTTCAGGCATGGATCTGCCTCGGACCAGCAACCCCCAGAACCCGGCTCGTCGCGAATATATTGTTTGGCACCAAAAGCGGCTGTTTGAGTTATGGCATATCTGGAATGACAAGATTCAGTCCATCAATCCCAATGCGAGTTTTCTCGCCAATGGCGGTGGCGGGGCGCTGAGTGATCTCGACATGAAAACATTCGGTTCCCTGGCGCCAACTGCCTGTGCAGATCGGCAAGGCAGAGCTGGGCTAGCGGTCCCGTGGGATGCTGGAAAGAGCGCCAAAGAGTTCCGCTCCACGATGGGACAGAAAGCCATCGCGGGGATTTGCAGCGTTGGGCTAGAAGATAAATACCGTTGGAAAGACTCCGTTCAGAACGGCGACGAAATACGCCTCTGGATGGCCGATGGGATTGCGCAGGGCTTTCGTCCGGCATTCACAAAATTCAACGCAAAGCCTTTGGATAAGCGCTGGTTCCCGGTTGTGGAAGAAATCTTCCAGTGGCACCATGCGAACGAGAATTACTTTCGGAACGAAAGGTCGTGCGCGCGAGTCGGCATGGTTTACTCGCAGCAAACGGCGCAGTTTTATGGTGGCCCGGATGCGGAGGCCAAGGTAAATGAACCTGGGCTCGGTATCTACCAGGCATTGGTGGAAGCGAGAATCCCATTTGAAATGGTCCATGATGGTTTGCTGGATCGCGAGCATGTGGAACAGTTCCGTACGCTGATTCTTCCCAATATCGCGGCACTTTCAAATGGGCAGTGCAATCAAATTCGGGAGTTTGTCGAGCGCGGTGGAAGTGTGATCGCGACCTATGAGACTTCCCTATACGACGAGTGGGGTGTCCAGCGTAAGGATTTCGGACTCGCTTCGCTCTTTGGAGCCTCCTATGCAGGCAGCAAGGAAGGCCCCATGCTCAACTCGTATCTCACATTGGAGAAAGATCCCGCATCCGGCCAATATCATCCGTTCCTGGCTGGACTTGAGGATGCAGGGCGGATCATCAACGGTATCCATAGGGTTCATGTAGTTCCGGCGGACAGTGACGCATACTCGCCCCTCGTAGTGATTCCGACCTACCCTGACCTGCCTATGGAAGAGTGCTTTCCACCGCCCGAGAAGACGCACGACGCCGGAGTTTTTGCGCGTCAGGTGGGCCAAGGCCGAGTTGTCTATTTCCCATGGGATATTGACCGAACATTTTGGGAGGTGCTGAATGGGGACCACGCAACGCTGTTACGCAATGCGATACTCTGGGCTACTAACGAGCCTGCTCCGCTGTCGGTTGAAGGCAAAGGTGTCCTTGACATCTCCATCTGGGGACAGAAGAACTCAATGACGGTGCACCTGGTAAACCTCACGAATCCTATGATGATGAAGGGACCATTACGCGAGGTGATTCCCATTTCCAGGCAACTGGTGCGCATTCGTACTCCTAAAGGGGGACGACGCATCACAAAGGCGCGATTGCTCGTGGGCGGCCATGACATTCCTTACCGTGAGGAGGGCGATACGATTGTAGTTGAAGTACCAACGATCGGAATACATGAGGTGATTGCGCTCGATCTTGCATAGTGAACGCGCCCCGAACTGTTTCCGGCCTTGGACAGACCGATAACTCAAAGAGGGTGACAAACACATGCATTTCAATACAGTGCTGTTGTACCTGCCGCGGATTGAACAAAGTAACCTGGCCAGGGCAATCGCATTTGGAGTTTCCACGCCCTGAGCCGCCGCCCGTGATGTGGATTTCGGAGGCTGTGGTTCGATTTGCGTCGCAAAAAGCTGGTTCGGTGGGGCGATTTTCCGCTGGTAACGGACGAACATGAGCTTTACAGCCGAATCGGATGTAACAGGAATTCCAAATGCTATTCCTTTGGATAACTTGGCTCTCTTGACGAATATGGTAGGACCTATCTACCATCATAATCGAAATTGATCTTCCTGACGATAACTATCCGCGCCCTTCGCGTGTAGAGCGGAGGAGCACAACTTGTTACGGCTTCTGCGGATGCTTTCTTCGTAGTTCGTGGACAGCGCGCTATTCCGGCTACTCGTGGTACAACTGTCAACTCTAGGGGGGGGCGGGAGAAGTTCGGGACGACTCGTGCAGGATGGTGTACGCGCGGTCCGGCAGATTGCGCTTACCGGTGGACAGCCGAGAGTGCCGCGAGGTGCAATGCTTTGTGCTTCAGGAGATCTTGATGATATCAGTAGGCCAGTTGCATTGGATAGAACCGAATGAGTGAGAACCAAACACTTCGCCAGCTCCGAGCTGATGCCGAAGCGATTTTTTGGGCGGGAATAGAAGCCGTAGATGCACAGAAGGTTGTCGCTCGCCATCTGTCGATGGACGTTGACAATAAAGTTCTGCGAGTCGGCGCAGACATCTGTGTGCCGCTTTCGCAGTTCAAACGAGTTTTCATAATTGGCGCCGGCAAAGCAGCAGCGCCTATGGCCGCAGCCGTTGAAGAAGTTATTTCCCCGGCCTTCTTACCTGAGGGCGTGGTGAACGTAAAGTACAGACACACTTCACCGCTCCCTCGTTTCGTCTCGCTCAACGAGTGCGGCCATCCCCTGCCGGACAACGCCGGCGTTACGGGTGCCAGAAAGATCGAAAGCATTCTCGCCCAACTTACCGAGAGGGACCTTTTGTTCGTGTTGGTCTCCGGTGGGGCTTCAGCATTATTGCCATCGCCCGCCGATGGGATCAGCCTGGGAGAGAAACAGAACACGACAGAGTTATTGCTCCGCGCAGGAGCGGATATTTATGAAATGAACGCCGTTCGAAAGCACCTGTCTACGCTGAAGGGCGGCCAATTGGCGATGCGAGCCGGTCGAGCCACCGTCCTCGCACTTCTCCTTTCCGATGTGATTGGCGACAGGCTCGACGTGATCGGTTCGGGCCTGACAGTACCAGATCCTTCCACGTTCAGTGATGCTTTGAAAGTACTTGAGAAGTACGATCTGGTTCGACGTGTACCTGCGTCTGTAATGATGAGACTGACACAAGGAGCACGCGGCGAAATACCAGAGACGCCCAAAACGAGCAGCTCCATTTCCGCTGTCGTGCATAACGTAGTGGTTGGCGGTAACCGGCTGGCAATCCAAAGTGCGGCACAGGCTGCACGCGCATTGGGCTATCAGACAATCATTCTTTCAAGCACCATGCAGGGGGAGACACGCGAGGTTGCACGGGTCCACGCTGAGATATTGCGCGAGGTTGTTTCCAGTGGAAACCCTGTACAGCCTCCGGCGTGTCTGTTGTCAGGTGGCGAGACCACAGTTACGGTCCGCGGCGCCGGAAAGGGCGGCCGCAATCAAGAGTTTGCACTCGCCGCTGCAATCGCGGCGGCGGAATTACCGAATGCCGTAATTCTGGCGGCGGGCACTGACGGCACGGATGGGCCGACGGACGCAGCTGGAGCTATGATCGACGGAACGACACTAGCCCGCGCCACCGCGATGGGGCTTTCGCCAATCGACCATCTCAATCGCAATGACTCCTATGCAATTCTGGACGCGCTCGGCGAATTATTCAAAACGGGTTCGACAGGAACCAATGTAATGGATTTGAATATCATGCTGGCAGGTGGCAAGTAGTGGTCATAGGACTCGCGCATAGTCTGGCCGGATTGGCGACAGGGTTCGGGCGGGGCGGGAGAGCTGTGCACCATACGGTAGTGGGATGGGCGTTTTGAGCCGGAAATGGATGCCGGCGAACGCGCGGCGCGGGGCTGAGTGTAGCAGCGGTTTGCATTCCTGTTGGGGTAAAGGGGCAGAAGCCGCGGGCCCAAGGCTGTGAAGAACCCATGAAGAGAGGCGACGCGCGCCCTCTCAGTGGCTTGAGTAGTGGTCAAATAGTTGCATAATCCAGATATGGCTTTCCCCCAGTTTGCAGCATGAGTTAATCTGGGACGTATCGTATTTCAAGGAGCGTCGCAAGATGGGATCTACTTTAAGATCTGTCACCCCTGTACTGCGAACCAAACTGACGGCCTCAGTATTTGAACAGCTTTTGTCTTACGTAGTGAGCGGAAGCTGGAAGGCCGGTGATCGTATTCCGCCGGAGCGCGAGTTGTGCCAGCAACTGGGCATTGCACGTACCTCTCTCCGCGAGGCGCTGAAAGCAATGGAACTGGTCGGCATGCTGGACAGCCGCGTGGGGGATGGCACCTTTGTATGTCCTCGCTCAGAGTTCCTAAGCCGCCCCTTGCTTTGGGCTTTCACTGGGACCGATCAAGAAGAGCTCCAGGAGGTCATGGAGGCTCGAACGATCATCGAAGAGAATTTGGCGGGTTTAGCCGCGCAGCGCGCATCGAGCGAGCAGATCGAGGAAATTGGCCGCGCCGTGCAACTCATGCGAGATAGCTTAGCAAGAGGCGATTCGATCCTGGATGCCGATATGGCCTTCCACCTGGCCGTCTCCGCTGCGGCGCAAAATGGGGTGTTGCGGAATGCGGTGCAGCTATTACGCAACCTGATGCGGCAATGGCTTCTCTACAAGCTACGCATTCCCCAAGTTCCGCAGTCTGTTTTGAAGCGTCATGTCGCAATCTATCGGGCCATCGCAGGGCGAAAGCCGAATGCGGCGCGCAGCGCCATGCGTGCCCATCTGGAGGAGACTACCAAACTGGTTACCCACATAGTTGAAGAGCGCAAGACAGAAATACAGGTCAGTTCCAGGCGAAGGCCTGCAAGCGACAGGCAATCATCCTAGCCTGGTTACAACCTGCTGCACGGAGAGCAGTAAAAACGTGTCGGGGGAACAGAGCGCTGTTCACCCCAGAACCAGTCGCAGGCCTTACTAGACCGAGACTCTGCGGGCGTGGAAGAACGACCAATGGCGATTCGGGGCCCGCATATCCGCAGCCATGTGGCGGACGATCCGCAGCCATAGAGCCGCAACCGCAGCAGTCTCGGATCAACGTTCCTGATCTCACTGCCTGGGCAAATCCACCACTTCCAGAGCATTTTCACTTCACATGTTGCCGTTGCGTCATCGCGCAAGGTGGCTTTTACTGCCACCCTGGCGACGGAACCCCGTCGCTGGGGACCCCGGCTAGAAATAAGTCACTCGGCGAGCCTAATTTACGAATAGAGCAGAGGTAAAAATGTTGTACGAGCCAAGCAGAACCTTCATTCCGGTGTATCCGCTCCCTATTCCTTCCAGCCTGCGCCCGTAGATATCCGGATGCTTCCGGAGAAAGGGCGCGAATATTCTTGACGTGATTGGCAAGACCACTGCGCCATTTAAGCGTTCGAAAAAAGTATACCGTCAACCCCGGCTAGATCTGACGCGGTCGTCGGTATGGAGAAACCTCTAGCGTGAGAAATCGAGCGGAGATATGAGTCGTCGGCAATGCTGCCGAGCCGAATAGACCAAAACTCAGAGGCGGCTACATGAGGCACCAGATGTCGTGGATATCGAAACTCGCCCGTCTTATGCTCTTCGCTTTATTGGCTTTGAGCATTTTTTGGGCGCAAGTTTCTACCGGCACTATTGTAGGAGTCGTCAAGGACAGCACAGGCGGGGTGGTATCCGACGCCACTGTGACGCTCATGCATACGGCAACCGTCCAGGTTGCGCCAAGCGCGCACCAACGACCAAGGCGAGTCGTGTACCCGCGATTGTGATGATGGGAGGCACGCTGGTGGTTATTTGAACGAATGATTCTTCATGTTCAAAGCACAGCGATGCAGATCAGGGCTCCGTCTGTCTGAAGTATTGTTTATAGGCTTGGGATACTGGGCGGATGGGAATAGTCAGACGGGCGAGAATTTAGCTGTTGATTTGGCGCTGGCTCTTCTGCAACGTCCCGTCTCGCATCTGCGCGGTCTACTTGATCATCCTACTGGCGCGACAAGATTCAGATAGGCTTGACAGAATGGTATTACCTGTCTACCATTGGATACTCTCACGTGATAATGGTTAGGTTCGGGATGAATGGAGCGGACGCAATGTGGCACCAGACGTATACTCTCTTCGGACAAGGATTGGGTACCTCTGCGCTGCTAGCTTCCTTGCCGATTCTCACCATGCTTTTTCTTCTGGGCGTGCGCAGAAAGGCGTCCTGGATCGCCGGGACCGTGAGTCTTGCGGTCGCATTTGCGCTCGCGATCCTCGGTTATGGCATGCCTGCAAAAGTCGCCGTTAGCGCGGCGGTCTACGGAGGAGCCTTTGGGCTATTCCCGATATCGTGGATCATCTTCTGGGCCATTGCGCTGTTTCGTGTGACAGTGGAGACCGGAAAGTTCGAGATCATTCGCGACTCAATCGGCCGACTTACTCCCGATCCCAGACTTCAGGCTCTTCTGATCGCATTTTCCTTTGGAGCATTTTTGGAGGGAGGCGCCGGCTTTGGAACTCCGGTCGCAATTGCAGCGACGATGCTGATTGGGCTTGGATTTTCTCCTTTCAGTGCTTCCGCAATTTGCCTGCTTACAAACACCGCCCCAGTCGCGTTTGGTTCCATCGGAATTCCAGTGATCACACTAGCTGGAACGACTGGGCTACCCTTGAACAAATTGAGCGGCGCAGTGGCTCTTATGTGCTCACCGGTAGCGCTTATCATCCCAGTCTATTTGATCGTCGCGATGGGTGGTTTTGGAGCCATGTCTGGAGTCTGGCTGCCTGCCTTGGCGGTGGGCACCAGCTTTGCCATAGTCCAAATGCTGGTATCGAGCCTTATGGGTCCGCAACTTTCCGCGATTCTAGCCGCACTCGCATCCATGGCTGTGCTTATTGTGATTCTTCGCTTACGCCACTGTCAGGCGGCCAATGTCGCTTTTGCTGGAACTCCGGGCGCTGATATACGCATGGTAGGTTCGCATTCATCCCCGTCTGCGAACCAGGCGCCAATGGCAGAGACCGTATCGAAGCACACTCCTGGTCAGATTTTTTATGCATGGGTTCCCTATGCATTGTTGGTGACCTGTGTGATCTTGTGGGGCTTTGCTCCCATTCAAAAAATATTCAACCAGGGGAGCATGGTCTTCGCCTGGCCGTGGCTTCACGATGTTGTGCAGAAAATGCCTCCGGTCAGTTCAGCACCATCTCCGTATCACGCAGTCTTTACGCTCAATATCTTTTCTGCTGCCGGCACGGCGTGCATGGTCTCCACGTTTCTTGCTGCTATTTGTCTTAAAGTAAGCCTTCCGCGTTTTGGCCGAATTCTGCTTGCGGTAATGTGCCAAATGGCCCTTCCGATAGCGACCGTCTCCTTGGTTCTGGGGATAGGCTTTTTGATGAACTATTGTGGAGCGACCGCTACTTTGGGACTGGCTTTCGCCTCTACCGGAAAGATGTTTCCATTTTTCAGTCCGATACTGGGCCTATTGGGTGTCTTCCTGACAGGATCTGACACCTCTTCCAATGCGCTGTTCGGAAACCTGCAGGTGGTAACGGCCGGGCGTCTGGGGCTCAACCCAGTCCTGATGGCGGGAGCGAACGCTGCCGGGGGTGTTATGGGAAAAATGATCAGTCTTCAAACCATCGCTGTCGCAGCGGCAGCTACGGGACTCTCTGTAAAGGAGCAATCGAGGCTCTTCCGCTTTACATTGAAACACAGTATTCTTCTTGTCTTTGTCATTGGATGCCTGGCGCTTTTTTACTCATACGTCTTGCACATTTAGATACATCTTCATGAGCGTTCACTCATTGAGATCGAGATACTTCTGAACGCAACCCAGGGAGCTGACGTGATAGCGACCTTCAGAAAGAAAGGAGAGTGGTTGAATGCCTAAATTTGCAGCAAACCTTTCGATGATGTTCACAGAGGTGCCTTTCTTGGACCGCTTTGCTGCCGCGTCAGATGCAGGGTTCTCCGCGGTGGAATTTCTCTTTCCGTATGAGCATTTGCCCGAAGTCGTGGAGCGCGTATCCAAGGCTGCCGGCGTCGAGGTGATTCTGTTCAACATGCCTGCCGGCAACTGGAGCGCTGGCGAACGCGGAATCGCTTGCATCCCAGGGCGAGAGGAAGAGTTTCGTGCAGGGTTGGAGAAGGCACTGCCCTACGCCACGCTTTTGGGCACGAGCCGTCTGCATGCCATGGCTGGGATCGTTCCACAAGGCATCGATCCAGCGGCCTGCCGCACAACATTGATCGAGAATCTCAAATACGCGGCGGAAAAACTCGCGAAACACAACATCATGCTCCTGCTCGAAGCAATCAACACAAGAGACATGCCGGGCTTTTCCGTATCCACACAGATGGACTCGTACTCCATTTGCGAAGCAGTGAATGCCCCTAATCTAAAGATGCAAATGGATCTCTACCACATGCAAGTGATGGAAGGGGACTTGGCCACAAAGCTCAAGCACTATGCAGCTCACTGTGGTCACGTTCAAATCGCCGGATGCCCAGAGCGAAACGAACCGGACACCGGGGAAGTCCGCTACGAGTACCTATTCCGTTTGCTGGATGAGCTTGGTTACGATGAATGGCTGGGGTGCGAATATCGCCCGGCAGGCAAGACCGCCGACGGATTGGATTGGATGCAGTCTTTCGCCGCATCCAGAGTAGCTTAACAGTATTCTACAAACGAAGAGAGGAAAAGGACATGTTGAAGATTGGATTTATCGGTCTTGGTATCATGGGCAAGCCAATGTTGCGTAACCTGAGAAATGCTGGTTACGAGATAGTTGCTTATGATATTGTCCCGGCGCTGTTGGACGCAGTCGTTGGAGATGGAGTGGAGCGCGGCAATTCCTGCAAAGATGTTGCAAGCCGCACAGACATTCTCTTCACCATGCTTCCGGATGGCCCAGAAGTCGAACAGGCTGTCTTTGGGCCGGCAGGCGTTCTAGAAGGAGCTCACACGGGGCTCGTAATAGTGGATATGAGTTCGATCAGCCCAGTAGTCTCACAAAAGGTAGCGGCGGCTTGCTCGGAAAAGGGAGTAGGTTTCCTGGACGCGCCAGTCAGCGGTGGGGAGCCGAAGGCGGTGGACGGAACACTCGCCATCATGGTAGGCGGCGACCAGTTAACGTTTGACAAGATAACTCCGCTGCTGCAACTTATGGGCTCCAGCGTGACACTTACGGGTAAAGTTGGAGCCGGCAATGTGACCAAACTTGCGAATCAGATCATTGTGGCATGCAATATAGCCGCGATGTCAGAGGCGCTCGTTCTTGCGGATCGATGCGGAGTCGATTCGGAAGTAGTTTTCAATGCGATCAAGGGCGGTTTGGCCGGCAGCACCGTGCTGAATGCAAAAGCCCCCATGGTAATTGCGCGCAACTTCAAGCCCGGCTTTCGTATTCGCCTGCACGAGAAGGATCTTCGCAATGCGCTGCTCACAGGCGAATCAAAGAAGGTGGCCCTGCCGCTAACCAGTCTGGTTCAACAGATGCTGATTGCGCTGATGAACCGGGGCCGGGGAGACCTCGACCACTCGGCGATTATAACCTTCATCGAAGAGATGGCGCCAAAACCTCAAGAAAAGGGTTGAGGGCTCAGGCGCCATCAGGAATGCGACACACCGCCCCGAAGAAGGCGTTGAACTTATAGCTCGACGCCTTTCTTCGTCGCAATGAGCTATTGCGTTACTTTCCAGGCACAGTGGGAACGCCAAAGTTGGCGCAGTTCGCTTGACCTCGAATACACTAGGTCTCTGACCGTGTGATTTCGTTTCTTTTGTAGTCGAACTTCTTGCGTGCCTTTGTGCGTGTGAACTGCCAGTTGATGGTGACACGGTCGCGATTCATTTTCCGGTTCCATTCAGGGCAAACGCATCTTATTTTCCCAGTAGGTGGAGCAGGTAGCCATTGTCCCAGCCCGCTTTGAGTCTTTTTCCGTGGACACCTCGTTTTGAAGTCTTGTCTTGTTTGAGTAGGTTGAG
>Ga0181535_10002942_pt1 | contig 20193 bp, 14 predicted proteins | sample PEATcosm2014_Bin_44_FD_119774 | JGI IMG/M metagenome (GOLD analysis project Ga0181535, IMG submission 119774) | Peatland microbial communities from MTU Mesocosm Facility, Houghton, MI, USA - PEATcosm2014_Bin17_30_metaG | ecosystem: Environmental > Terrestrial > Soil > Wetlands > Peat | place... | reverse complement strand
CTCGATGAAGTGGCCAAGCCGTCCGATCAGGCTGTCAGCCAGTTGCGGTGCGGAGATCGCGCCGCTCGCAGCATGAATCACCGGCAGATGCGCCAGTACCCAAAGCGCAAGTGTGACGCAAAGAATGATTGTGCCTGCCTGACGCAAAAAGATGCGCGCGCGATCCACCAGCCGCAGAGCCAGCGACCGCAAAGTCGGCATACGGTACTGCGGCAACTCCAGGATGAACGGCGCATCGTTAGCTCGTAGGATCGAACTATTCAGCAGCCGCGCCGTAGTCATCGCCGCCACGAATCCCGCCAGATAAAGGCCCAGCATCACCAGCGTTCGCAGCCCGATCACACCGTGCAGATAGAAGATATTCGGAATGAAAGCCGCAATCAGCAGCATATAAACCGGCAGCCGCGCCGAGCACGTCATAAACGGTGTCACCAGAATAGTAGCCAGTCTGTCGCGTTTGTTCTCAATGGTCCTCGTAGCCATGATCGCCGGAACGGCGCAGGCGTAAGCCGAGAGCAGCGGGATAAATGCCTTGCCATTCAATCCAATCGTCCGCATGACGCGGTCGGCGATTAGCGCAGCGCGGGAAAGATAGCCGGAGTCTTCCAGAATGCCAATAAATAGAAACAGCAGCAGAATCTGCGGCAGAAATACAAGCACCGACGAAATGCCCTTCCATGCGCCGTCGAGCAATAGAGATTGAATCCAGCCCTCAGGCAAGAGCGGGCGAATCAAGTTGCCCAAGTCGGCCAAGATCCTGCCAAACCCATCCGAAAGCGGCTGCCCAACGGAGAAGACGACCTCAAAAACACCCACGACGACAGCCACAAACAGCAGCGGTCCCCAAACGCGATGCAGCAGCACATTGTCGATCTTGCGCGTGCCTTCGATGGAGAGCGGAGCGCGATAGCCGGTGCGGCGGCTCACTTGGGCTGCCCAAGTATGGGCGCTGGCGGCATTGCCAATCACGGGCAGCGTAAGCGGCTTGGCCGCCGTACGGTCTGCCTGCTGATGGAGAAAGAGCGGAACGGCATCGAGCCCGGTTCCCTTGACGGCGCTGATCTGGGCCACCGGAGCGCCCAACTCGCGAGCCAGCTTCAGCGCGTCGATCGCCCCTCCGCGCGACTCCATCAGGTCGGTCATGTTGAGCAGCACCAGCGTCGGCAGCCCGAGCGCCAGCACTGGTGCTGCTAGCATCAACTGGCGGGTCAGGTGCAGGGAATCCATCACCAGTAGTACTGCATCCGGCTTGGGAGTGCCCACCATCTTGCCACGCAGCACGTCGATGGAGACGCGAGCATCTTCAGAAAAAGGATCAAGGGAGTAGATACCGGGCAGATCGATGAGGGTCAGATCGGGTCGTCCAGCGCCAGCCATGAGGCCCATACGCTGTTCGACCGTGACGCCGGGAAAGTTGGCCACCTTTTGGCGCAATCCGGTCAGCCTGTTGAAGAGCGTAGACTTGCCGGAGTTCGGCGGTCCAATCAGTACAACAGTCTTGAGAGACCCGGGCGGCGCCGGCTCTGCAGGTGGCCTGAACTCCGGGGTCGTGCAGCAGGCGCTCATAGCGCAACCTCTTGCTCGTCTACAATTCCCAGGTCCGCGTTTTCTGCGGGTCGCATACGGATGGCTCCGGCGGTCTCGCGCCGAATGGCAATCTCCATGCCGTCCACGCTATATACGGTTGGATCGCCAGCCGGGGCGCGGCGCAAAGCCTTGACCAGCGCATCGGGAACAAAGCCCATATGCATCAGGTGGTTCTGCACGGATTCGGGCAGGTCGAGGCTGACCAACACCCCGCTTTCGCCCACATTAAGTTCACTCAGCACACTCAACCGGCAGACTCCAATGGGCCGCCCAAACAGCGAACCCTTAAACTACGACCATAATAGTCGGATTTCAGTATACGACCATCAAGGCATTTGCCGCAAATGCCGGGTTCTTCTCCTCTTTCCTTTGGCGCACACCTGTCGCCCGACTAACTGAAAGGGAGCGGCTGGCGCCTTCCGCGCCAACCGCTCCCACCCCTCTGGAGGTCCCCTCTGACTCTGTTATCGGATCGATGGTCTGTTTTTATCAGCGGAAACAACTGCACGATGTGACTTAGATCACACAACCCTCACGACACGGTAGGTTGCAATTGAAACGGGGAAGGAATGCTTGTTGCGATAGGCTGTTGGGGGTAGAGCCTAGACTCCAGAGTAGAATTCAGTTTGGGAAACAGGGAATAGGGAGAGCACGATGCAGTATCGCAGTTTTGGAAGGCTTAATTGGAAGGTTTCTGCGCTGGGTTTTGGCTGCATGAGGTTTCCCACGACGGACGGGGATAGGATGAGCCCCAACATTGCCGAAGCCGAAGCAGTAGGCATGGTTCGTCACGCGATCGACAATGGAGTCAACTACCTCGACACCGCGTATCCCTATCACGGAGGCCAGAGCGAAATCGTGGTGGGTAGGGCGCTCCTGGGTGGATATCGGGAGAAGGTCCGGCTGGCTACAAAGCTTCCCATTTGGATGGTTGAAGGGCCGACGGATTTTGACCGGTTACTGAACGAGCAGCTTAAAAAGCTTCAGACCGACCATATCGACTTTTATTTGCTTCACGCGCTCAGTCACGAACGGTGGCAGGATGTTGTACTGAAGCACAAACTGCTGGATTGCGCTGAAGCGGCCCTCGCAGACGGACGGATACGGCATCTCGGCTTCTCATTCCACGATGTATACGAAAGCTTTCCAGAGATCGTCAACGGCACCGATCTGTGGAGCTTCTGCCAGATCCAATACAACTACATGGACACAGAGAATCAGGCCGGGACGCGAGGGCTGAAGCTGGCGGCAGATAAAGGCCTGGCGGTGGTCGTCATGGAGCCGCTGATGGGCGGCCGCTTGGCAGATCCGCCGAAGGACGTTGCGGAGTCCATGCGGAGCTTTCCGGTGCGTCGGTTTCCCGTCGAGTGGGCGCTCGATTGGCTTTGGGATCAGCCGGAGGTCTCGGTCGTGCTGAGCGGCATGAGCGACATGGCTCAGGTGGAAGAGAACCTGCGGCTGGCCGATCAGTCGCGCGTTGGAGCCTTCAGCGTGGCGGATCACGCACTTATCGCCGATGCCAAGAAGAAGTACGAAGCGCGCACCGCGATTCCGTGCACTAAGTGCAGTTACTGCATGCCCTGCCCGAACGGCGTGTATATTCCGGCCAACTTCGACTTCTTCAACTACGCGCACCTCTTCGACGATGTCGCGGGAGGTCGCTTCAGATACCAGGTCTTTCTCACTGAGCAACAGCGTTCAGGTAACTGCATCGCCTGCGGCGTGTGCGAAGAACTGTGCCCGCAGAAGATCGCCATCAGCGACCAGATGGCCAAGGTGACCGCGCTGCTAGCTTGAGTGGTAGCGCAAAATTGAGGTCAAACTGCCCCAAAATAGGTTATTTGTGGCCGAAAACCGGTGATTTATTGGAGTTGATGTTTACCATCAAAGCAACAGATAAACCTTGAAATAAAGCAGTCAAGTATTCATATATAAACAACTTAGTGCATGTTAAAGAATAGACAAGAAGCCGAAAAACCGGACGTTTTGCAGGTGGGGGTGGGCTACCCCATCTTTCTCAGTGAAATTTGTGCGCTTGTCAGCTAAACCCTGCACCCATGACTTCTTCTATTGTGCGCCCGAAGAGGGTAATTTTATGTAAAAAGCCATCGTGAATGTTGCTGGTTTCCCAGGTATCGAAGTCGAAACCTGGGAAACTCGGCGTTAAGGCATTTTTTCAAATAGTGTCGACCGGACTTTTGTTGGTATCCCACCCATTCCGCAGAAAAACGCGGAATGGATGGGCACGGAGGTCTACTGTAAAAGCAAAATTGCTCTAGAACGTGAAGTGAACGGCCAACTGCGTGCTGCGCGGTCCGCCGCCGCCGAGGTACGGGTTGCCACTGCCCACATCCGGTGTTGCGGTGGTAGCCAGATATTGGCCGCTCGTGCCTGGCCCTGAGCCGGCAATCAGGCGATTTCCCTCTATGTGGGAGCTGGCGAACCCATCGACACCGAAGCCGGGCAGCAGCGGATTGCTGAAGTTTGGATGATTGAAGACGTTAAAGAAATCGCCGCGAAGCTCCATCGTCAGCTTTTCCGTCAGGTGAGAGGTTTTGGTCAATGAAAAGTCGTAGTTTGTGTAGTTTGTCGCGTTGAATGCGTTGCGGCCTTCGTTGCCGGGATGTCCACCGCTGAGGCAAGACTCGTAGGTCTGACTATTCGGATTGGTGTCGATGTTGGTGCATGGCGCGGCGAAGGCCTCAAGGTTAAGGAGGTTGGCGCCGCTTGCGCCCTTGTGCGGATCACCGATAATGTCCGGCCGACCAAAAAATTCGCCACTGCCGTTCAAATCGTTTTCATAGATGTAGCTGACCGTGTAGGGCTGGCCGGTGGCAAAGTTGAACATGCCGTCCAGCGCCCATCCGCTGGTAATCTTCTCCGCGTAGTTGAACTTCGGAAGGTTGTAGGTCCAGTACCACTGGAAGCGCTGCCGCACATCGAAGTTGGAGCTTGCGCGTTCGGCGTGAGGATTGAAGCTGTCATCGGGCTGCGCGGCGTTGGGCACAAAGTCGAGGCCGTCGCTCGCTGTGTCAATTGAGTGCGCCCAGGTGTAGTTCACCGTCGAAGTCACGTTGTGCCAGTTCAGCACCTTCACCGTCGTTTGCAATGAATTGTAGTTAGAGATCGCGCTGGTTTCGATCTGGTTGAGGTACACGAGCGGAATGCCGGTGAAAGATCCTATGGAGTAGCTCGGGTAGCAAACGTTGCCCGGCTGAATCTTCTGGCCGTTCGCGCAGGTGACGGGGCCGGACTCGTTGTTTACCTGATTGAGATCGCGGAAGTGGTACAGGTGGCGACCCTGGGAGCCGACGTACCCGATCTGGAGAGCAACCTTCTTTGCGATCTGCGATTCGATGTTGAGGTCGTAGGAGACGTACCGTGGTGTCACCAGATGCTGATCGACTGTGAAGACGCTGTTGGGCGCGTAGCCGCTAAAAACCGGAGAACCAGCAGAAATAATTGAAGTCGGATTGCCTGCCACATCAACTCCAGTGACAGTCGGCGTTGCAAAGCCAATGCCGTTAAAGGCTGGCCCGGCCTCGGCGGGGCTGGTGTTCCATGGCTGATTGCCTACGAAGAAGTCCTGCGAGGCACCATCGTAAAAGATTCCGGCTCCAGTTCTGATGACCAGCTTGCCATTTCCCAGCAAATCGTCGGCGATGCTGAAGCGCGGTGCAAAGTCCGTCAAGTCCCTCGGGTAAAGGGACGAGGGACCGCCCTTAGCGCCGACAGTCTCCAGATTGCCTGTCTTCACGTTGAAGATGCTGAAGGCATTGTTCTCTGCGCCGACGACGCCGTAGTAATCCCAGCGCAGGCCGTAGTTGAGCGTGACCTTGCTGGTCAGATGCCATGAATCCAGCAGATAGGCCCCGCCGCCATTCTGATAGGAGTATCGCGTGCCGTTCCCATCGGCGGAACTGCCACCGTCGATGTAGCCGGCAAGGAAGTCCTGGAGCCCGCTGAATGTGGTTGTCTTTTGGGTGTTGGGGTCCGTGACGGAGTGGCCGCTGAATACCAGTTTGCCACGGTGTCCTGAATCGATGAAGCTGTTGATAAAGGTTCGCCGCCACTCAACACCCGCCTTGTAGCTATGCCGTCCCTTGACCAGCGAGACGTTTCCAAAGAGCTGATAGTTTGTGTCGACGCGTCCGCGCGAGTCGCTGCCAGTGGCGCCAATCGGACTATAAGAGAATGTATTTCCCTTGGAGTCTATTCCGCTGACGGTGATCGTCGGCAATCCCAGATCACGCGAGGAATAGCCATCGGGTAGGGTATTCAGGCCGAACGCAGTGAACGGATTGAGACCGATGTCCTGCGGCAGGAACTGCTGAAGAAAACGGTTATAGCCGCCGCGAATCTCAAAGATCAGATTCGGTTTCGGAATAGAGGTATAGGAGAGTGAAACTATGTTGACGTGTGTAGGAGTTAGCGTGTTGTAACCCGGCGCGCTGCTGCCCGTGTAGAGCATTCCTAGCGGGAAGCTCTGCATGCCGTGGGCGTAGAAGTAGCGTGCGGTCAGCAAGTCTCCGGGACTGAAGAGCTTCAGGTGCTGATCGACCTTGGCGATGATGTTGTCACTGTTATTGCTGAAGGGCGTCGTAAACGTAACGTTGCCGCCGGTCTGTGGCAGAACTCCCCACGGCTCACTGTCGAGCAGTTTCTTAATCACAGGGTTGATTCCGCCAGCAGGTGTGTTGGCAGTGATGTCGTCTGGCGAGAATACAGTGCCCTGCTGGGGCAATCCGCCGTTTTCCCTCTGGCCTTCGTATGCCAGCGTGAAGAATGTCTTGTCCCGAAGGATGGGGCCGTCGACCAAGCCGCTAAATTGATTATTGGTAAACGAATTCTTGGGCAGGTCATCGGTATTGAAGTAGTTGCGTGCGCTCAACGAGTCGTTGCGGAAGGACTCGGAGGCGCTGCCATGAATCTGATTGGTGCCGCTCTTGGTCACGATGTTGACGGTGGCTCCCGAACTGCGGCCAAACTCAGCCTCGGAGTTACCGGTTACCGGAATCTCGGCCAGCGCGTCGACGGGCAGAATGGTCGAAGGGCAGCCCCACACTCCGGCCTGGTTAACCGAAGGCAGATTGCGGTAGCCGTCGTTCATGTCGGTGCCGTCGAGCAGGTAATTGTTTGAGCGGCCACGATTGCCGTTGAGGCTGAAGAGCCCATAGGAGCCGGCAGATTCGGTCGATCCGACAGGATCGCTCGTAGCGCCGGGAACGAGTTCGAGAAGCTTGGTATAGTCGCGTCCGTTGACCGGCAGTTCGGCAACCTGCGAGGCCTCGATGGAGCCGCCCGTGGTGTTGGTAGACGTCTCGACCATCGGAACCTCGGCGGTGACCTGAACCACTTCCTGAACCTCGCCGGTGGCGAGCTTGGCATCAGCGCGCGTCGCCGATCCTACGCTGACGGGGATGCCGGTCAGCGTGGTGGAGCGAAAGCCTTCCCTCTCAACTGTGATGTTGTAGGTGCCCAGTGGGAGTTCCGAGGCGACATACCCGCCGAGGTCGTTGGTAGACACAGTACGGGAGAGGCCGGTGCCGGGACTGAAAACCTTTACTTGCGCGCCGGGAATGGCTGCTCCGGTGCTATCGGTAACGGTGCCTTGAATGCTTCCGCGGAAGGTCTGAGCTGCGGTATTAGGGGTGTAAATGCAGACCAGGGAAGCAAACAGAACAGCAATCGCGCCAGAAAAGGCGGTCGAGCGGATATTCATGATGCCGTGCTCCTTAAACGTCCATTGGAGGATTTCACGAATCATAACACGGTAGATATACGCGCGAAATAAGGTTGGTGTATAGAATTGCGATGCCTAAAGCGGCAATCGCTTGGATTTTCCACAGTTCGGATGCGAGCATACGCTCCAGCTATCGAAGGCCGAGCAGGATATGCAGGCCGTGAAACTCGATTCGCAATGCGGGAATTTCTTGCCGCCCTGTGTCCCGCATCACAGCGACTCGAAGCCTTGAATATGAGACTCAAAGGAGCGGTCGAATTTCCGCCCACCGCGTCATGAGGCAAAGTAAATGAGTGAACAGAAGATGGTGATTTTGGATGGGAACGAAGCAGCTGCTTCGGTTGCCTATCGACTTTCCGAGGTTGTTGCAATTTACCCCATCACCCCCTCGTCGCCGATGGCCGAGTGGGCCGATCAGTGGCGCTCGGAAGGAAAAAAGAATATTTGGGGCGCATTGCCCATCGTGGAAGAGCTTCAGAGCGAAGGCGGCGCGGCTGGCGCGCTGCATGGTGCGTTGCAGGCGGGTGCCTTCGGGACCACCTTCACGGCCTCGCAGGGCTTGCTGCTGATGATTCCGAACATGTTCAAGATTGCCGGTGAGCTGACCCCAGCGACGATGCACGTAACGGCCCGCACGCTGGCCACTCATGCGCTGTCGATCTTTGGCGATCACTCGGACGTAATGGCCTGCGCAATGACGGGCTGGGCGATGCTGGCTTCCAATTCAGTGCAGGAAGTGGCGGATATGGCTCTGGTGGCGCAGATCGCCACGCTGGAGTCGCGCATTCCGTTCATTCACTTTTTCGACGGCTTCCGCACCTCGCATGAAGTGGGCAAGATCCTGCCCATCAGCGACGAGACGATTCGCGCATTGCTGGACGACAAGTACATCATTCAGTACCGGCAGAACGCATTGAGCCCGGATCGCCCGATCATTCGCGGCACGGCGCAGAATCCAGATGTCTTCTTCCAGGCCCGCGAGGCTTGTACTCCGTATCATGCTGCCGTTCCGGGGATCGTACAGAACGTGATGGATCGCTTTGCCGCGCAGACTGGCCGTGCTTATCACTTGTTCGACTATTACGGCGCGCCGGATGCGGAGCGCGTGATTATTCTGATGGGCTCTGGTGCAGAAGCTGCCGAAGAGGCCGTGGACGCACTGGTCAAGCAGGGCGAGAAGATCGGTATGGTCAAGGTTCGCCTGTATAGGCCGTTCGATTCAAAGGCCTTCCTGAAGGCTCTGCCGTCGACAGTGAAGTCGATTGCGGTTCTGGACCGCTGCAAGGAGCCCGGAGCCACGGGCGAGCCGCTTTATATGGACATCGTGACTGTGCTGGCCGAAAATGAAACCGCGCTGCCTTGCGGCAAGCCGAAGGTGATTGGCGGGCGCTACGGTCTGTCTTCGAAGGAGTTCACGCCAGCGATGGTCAAGGGCATCTTCGACGAGTTGACCAAGGCTGCTCCGAAAAACCACTTCACGATTGGCATTGACGACGATATTTCGCACTCGAGCCTGAGCTACGATCCTTCATTTTCGACCGAGGATCCGAAGACCGTCCGCGCACTCTTTTACGGACTGGGCTCCGACGGCACGGTGGGCGCGAACAAGAACTCGATCAAGATCATCGGCAGCGAGACGGAGAACTACGCGCAGGGCTACTTCGTGTATGACTCGAAGAAGTCGGGCTCGATGACCACCTCGCACCTGCGCTTCGGACCTACGCCGATCCGGTCGACTTATCTGATTACCCGCGCGAGCTTTGTGGCCTGCCACAACTTCAGCTTTCTAGAAAAAATGAATGTTCTGGAGGCAGCAATGCCAGGCGCGGTCTTCCTGCTCAATTCGCCGTATTCGGCGGAAGAGGTCTGGGACAAGCTGCCCAAGAGCACGCAGGAAGAGATGCTCAAGAAGAAGATCGAGTTTTATGTGATCGATGGCTACACGGTGGCGCGCGAGGCCGGTATGGGCACGCGCATCAACACCATCATGCAGACCTGCTTCTTCGCCATCAGCGGCGTTCTGCAGCGGGACGAGGCGATTGCGCAGATCAAGAAGGCCATTTACAAGACCTATGGCAAGCGCGGAGAGTCTGTGGTGGCCAAGAACTATGCCGCTGTCGATGCCGCATTGGCGCACATGCATAAGGTTGAGCTGCCAGCCGCCGCTTCGTCGGGCTTCGATTTGATTCCGTCGATTTCGCCCAAGGCGCCGGAGTTTGTGCGCAACGTACTGGGCGAGATTGCAGCGGGTCACGGCGACTTGCTTCCGGTCAGCGCCATTCCAGCAGGCGGCGCATTCCCCACGGCCACGGCTCAGTGGGAGAAGCGCAATATCGCGCAGTTCATCCCTGTATGGGATAAGGACCTGTGCATTCAGTGCGGCAAATGCGTGATGGTATGCCCGCACGCTGTGATTCGCGCCAAAATCTACAGCTCAGAGCTTGGGGACAAGGCTCCGGCGACTCTCCAGTGGGCCAAGCCCAAGTGGAAGGGTATGGAGCAGGATCGCTACACGCTGCAAGTTGCTCCTGAAGACTGCACCGGCTGTGCGGTCTGCGTGGATGTTTGCCCGGTGAAGAACAAGAGCGACGCCAGCAAGAAGGCGATCAACATGGCGCCCCAGGAGCCGCTGCGCGAGGCAGAGCGCGATAACTGGGATTTCTTCCTCAACCTTCCTGAGGTTGACCGCTCGAAGCTCTCGCACGGCCAGGTGAAGGATCTGCAACTGCTGCAGCCGCTCTTTGAGTTCTCGGGCGCATGCGCAGGGTGCGGCGAGACAGCGTATGTAAAGCTGCTCACGCAGCTCTTCGGTGACCGGCTTTATGTGGCTAATGCGACTGGCTGCTCATCTATCTATGGCGGCAACCTGCCCACCACTCCTTACAGCAGCAATGCGCAAGGCCGAGGACCAACCTGGGCCAACTCGCTTTTTGAAGACAACGCCGAGTTTGGCTTCGGTATGAGAATCGCTCTCGACCAGCAGAAGGAGTTTGCCGAGACTCTGGTGACCCGTCTGGCGCCGGAGATTGGCGTCGAGCTTGTGGCGGATTTGCTCAATGCTCCACAGAAAACCGAAGAGGAGATGGAACTGCAGCGCGGGCGCGTAAAGGTCCTGCGCGAGAAGCTTGCTGGGAAACAAAGCTCCGATGCGAAGAACCTGCTCGCCATCGCCGAATCGCTGGTTCGCAAGAGCGTGTGGATTCTGGGTGGCGACGGCTGGGCCTTCGATATCGGCTTCGGCGGCCTGGATCACGTGCTCGGCTCAGGCAAGAATGTGAACGTGCTGGTGTTGGATACTGAGGTCTACTCGAATACTGGCGGTCAGATGTCCAAGGCTACGCCGCGCGGCGCGGTCGCGAAGTTTGCCGCAGCCGGAAAGCCCAATAGCCGCAAGGACTTGGCCATGGAAGCCGTCAGCTATGGTTCGGTCTATGTGGCACAGGTGGCCTTAGGTAGTAACGATAGCCATGTGGTCAAGGCCTTCCGCGAGGCCGAGGCGCACGACGGTCCTTCGCTCATCATCGCTTACTCTAGTTGCATCGCTCACGGCTACGACCTGGTGCATGGATTGGAGCAACAAAAGCTGGCAGTCCAATCGGGGTATTGGCCTCTGATGCGGTACAATCCAATTCTGCGCGAAGAGGGAAAGAACCCCTTCCAGCTTGACTCGAAGGCTCCCTCGATTCGTCTCAAAGAGTACAGCTACCGCGAGGCGCGATACACTATGCTGGCACGCAGCAATCCGGAACTGGCCGCAAGGCTGCTTGCGGATGCGCAGGACGACGTTGAGCGTCAGTGGCGCGTTTACTCCGCGCGGGCCGCAATGCCTGGCCGCGGTGAAACGCCGAATATCGCCCCGGCGGAAAAGGTCGAGGATACAACCGAACAAAAGCTGGCGGGAAAGACTGCCGGAGGTACCGAATGATCGATTTTTCGACGCAGTATCTTGGTTTGAAGCTGAATGGGCCAATCGTCGTCTCCTCGACGCCGATCTCCGAGTCAATCGACAATGTTCGCCGCATGGAAGACTCCGGCGCTTCGGCGATTGTGCTTCACTCGCTCTTTGAGGAGCAGTTGGCGCTGGAATCCAAGGCGCTCGACGACGACCTGTCGCGCGGAACGGATTCCTTTGCCGAGTCGCTTGGCTACCTGCCCGACCTGAAGGACTATCGCATGACGCAGGATAGCTACCTGGAGCATGTGCGGCGCTGCAAAGAGACGGTCAAGATTCCGATTCTGGCCAGTCTCAATGGAGCTACCACAGGCGGCTGGGTGCGCTTTGCCAAGGATATGGAGCAGGCTGGAGCCGACGCTATAGAGTTGAATACCTATGCGCTGGCCACGGATAAGAGCCACACTTCCGCGCTTCTGGAAGGTCAGCTTATAGAACTTGTCACCGCCGTAACTTCAGCGGTCAAGGTGCCGGTTTCGGTAAAGTTGTCGCGCTCGTTTACGAGCATTCCGCACATCGCTTCGCAACTGGAGGGAGTTGGCGCGAAGGGCGTGGTGCTCTTTAACCGCTTTTATCAGCCGGACTTCGACATCGAGACCCTTGAGGTTCGTCCGACTCTCCACTTCTCAACGCCGGCGGAGCTGCTGCCGCGGCTGCACTGGGCAGCTATTCTCTACGGCCACCTGAATCTCGACATCGCCATCTCCGGCGGCGTTCACTCTGCCGAAGACGTGCTCAAAGGCATCATGGCCGGAGCCGGAGTGACGATGATGGCCTCAGCGCTGCACATTCACGGCATCGAACACATCAAGCGGGTTTTGGCTGACATTCACTATTGGCTGGAGAAGCGCGAGTACACATCGCTGTGGGAGACGCGCGGCTGCCTGAGCCGCCGCTCGGTCCCCGACACCTCTCCGTTTGACCGCGGCAACTACATCAAGACGCTTAGCTCCTATAGCCTGCGCCAGACGGTGGGCGCTTTCTAGGACTGTAACAACTCAATTGAAAATCAACGGCGGCTGCGGAACAATGCAGCCGCCGTTGCGGTTTTAAACGCGCAAAAGACAGTCATTGCGAGCGATCCGAAGCGCAGCGATTGGTCTTTGGCAAATAACGATGGAGGCAAGTGCAACCGCAGGTCCTTCGACTACGTCTGTCGCAAAAGGAGCGCCAAACTTCGCTCAGAATGACTGGTCAGTAGGTTATGAAGTCGCATCTTGGCCGAGCGAATGTTGGATGGTCTCTTCGATCAGGCGGCAGGCTTCGGGGAGGGAAGCGGTTACGGCAATGCTGAACTTTTCGCCGAGATCCGTTGAACCCGCGCCGATGGTCAACTGATGCGCGCTGCGGGGCAGGGAAGCGTAGAAATCGCGGGCCAAGGCGAGCAACTGGGATGCATCGAGGTGATGGGTTCCTTTTCCGTGCCCTTCGCCGGCGGGCTCGATTGCGGTTAGATTGATGGCTCCAGGCGGGGAGGCGAGGGAGCAATCGATAAACAAGACGGAGTGCGCGTGGGCGACATCTTCGGCGAGTTCCGGGGTCCATTGATGGTCGGCGATGATGCGGACGCCAAGCTGGTCTGAGAAGCGCCGTTCGGCCCACTCGGCAAGCCAAAGCCCGACGCCGTCATCCCCACGCAGCGTGTTGCCGCATGCGAGGATCAGGCATCGGGCTTGGCTCATCGATAGCTCCAATTTGATAGGGTACGGTTTACAGGTTACAGAGAAACGCGATCGAAGCCATTGAAGTGTCAGGGCACGACTTTAGTCGTGCCGAAAGATGGCCCGAAAGATTTTGGGCTTTAGCCCCTGCGGAATTGTATCTTCAACCTCATACATTCCGTCAGGGGCTAAAGCCCGCTTCTATCTTGCTGCATTAGCGGCACGACTGAAGTCGTGCTCTGATACAAGGCGCTTTTGAAACACGTTCCACAAAAGCAACCGCATATCCTTTGACTCCGCTACGCTTCGCTCAGGATGACATATCTTTTAGAGATTTCATCCTTTAAGACTGAGCGTTAGCTGATGAGTTGGTCCACAACCTCGCCGTCGGCGTTGACCAGCGAGACAGCCAGGGGCATCTGGCCGAAAGCGTGTGTTGAGCAACTGAGGCAGGGATCGAAGGTGCGGATCACGGCCTCGATACGGTTGAGAGCGCCCTCGGTGAACTTGCCGTCCTTGACGTAAGCCTTAGCCGACTGTAGAACACCCTTGTTCATGGCGTTGTTGTTGTGGCCGGTGGCTACGACGAGATTAGCCCAGGTGATCTTGCCATCCTCGTCCACCTTGTAATGGTGATTCAGGACGCCGCGGGGAGCCTCGATCTGGCCTGCTCCATCTAGCCGATTTACGCCGGCTGTGGCGCGCACATGCGTGTCGAGGATGAGTGGATCGGCGAGGATCTGCTCGATCTTTTCGATGCCGTAGAGGGCCTCGACAAGCCGCGCGTGATGGTAGTGGAAGGAACTCTCGATCGGGCCGGTGGACAAGAGCTTGAAGTAGGCAAGTTCCTTGTCGGCCTGCGGCGTTCCCATGGAGCGGACAATGTTCAAGCGCGGCAGCGGGCCGACGCGATAGCTGCCCTCGGGGTAGCCGAGCGGCTTGTAATAGACGAATTTGGTGTAGCTGTAGGGCTCGACGGCCTCGCCGATCTGCTCGGTGAAGCGCATGGCAGTCATGCCGTCCTCAATGATCGCGCCTTGGGGACTGATCAGACGCAGCGTGCCATCGGTGATCTCGAACGACTCGTCCTCGTTAATCAGGCCTAGATAGTTGGACGGGAAGTTGGCGAAGACCGAGATCTCCTGGCTGAACGAGTCGGCGATCTGCTTGTAAGCGGTGAGCGCGAGGTTCAGGTTGGCATAGGCCTCGGGAATCATGGCCAGAATCTCGTCGCGGTGAGCGGCGGAGAGTGGCTCGGTGACGCCGCCGGGGACGACCCAGCCCGTGTGGATGCGCTTGGTGCCGAGCAGTTCGATGATGTGCTGGCCGAAACGGCGCAAGCCGATGCCTGCACGGCCCAGGTCGGGGCGAGCGGCGGCCACGCCAAAGATGTGACGCTTGGTGGGGTCGGACTCCATGCCCAGCAATAGATCTGGAGACGAGAGATGGAAGAAGCTCAGGGCGTGCGATTGCACCATCTGTGCCAGATTCAACATGCGGCGCAACTGTGCGGCGGTATGCGGAATGCGGACCGCCATGATGGCTTCGCAGGCCTTGGCCGATGCAATCAAGTGCGAGACCGGGCAGATGCCGCAGATGCGCGCCATCAGGCTAGGCATCTCATAGAATGGCCGGCCCTGGGAGAATCTCTCAAAGCCACGCACCTGGGTGACGTGGAAGTGCGCATCGGCGACCTGACCTTGATCGTCGAGCTGGATGGTGATTTTTCCGTGCCCTTCGAGGCGCGTTACGGGATCGATGGTGATCGTCTGGCTCATAGAAAGCTCCGATTTCCTACAACAAGTGCGGGCGCGGACGCCCTGACGACAGCCGGTCTGGAGACCGGCTGTCGTCAGGCTCCAAAGCGGGTGAGGGCCGAAATATCCAGCGGCGCACCGGTGACCAGCGCAGTCAGCGCTGTGTGAAATGTGTCGGCAGAGGGCGGGCAGCCGGGCAGAAACACATCGACGGCTACAAACTCGTGGATGGGCCGCACAGTGTTGAGCAGCTTTGGCACGACGACGCAAGGGATCTGCTGTTGCAGGTTTGCGTTTTCGATGTACGCCCGATCGAGAATCGCCTCAGAGCCGATGGGATTGCGCATTGACGGCACATTGCCCGTTACGGCGCAATCGCCCATGGCGATCAGAAGCTTAGAATGAGCGCGCACCTTTTTGATCTTTTTCTCGTCGTCCACCGAAGCTACGGCGCCCTCGACCAGAGCGATGTCTACTTCATCGGGGAAGTCTTTGGCGTCGACGATGGGGCTGTAGACCACATCGATCAACTCGGCCAGTTCGAGGAGCCGCTCGTCCATGTCGAGGAACGACATGTGACAGCCGGAGCATCCATCGAGCCACACTGTTGCAACTTTCAGTTTGCTCATTGCGCTTCCCTCATGAGATTCAGGTAAGGCAGAAAATCGGGGTACTTGGGGTGATCGGAACCGACCTTGCTCTTGTCGAAGAGGGCTCCGGTGGGGCAGACCTGGACGCACTTGCCGCAGCGGGTGCAACTGGATTTTCCCCAGTCGTCGTGCAGATCGGTGATGACGATGGAGTCGATGCCGCGACCCATCACATCCCAGACGTGCGCGCCTTCAATCTCCGCGCAAACCCTGACGCAGCGCGTGCAGAGGATACAGCGGTTGTGATCGGCGGTGAAGCGCTCGTGCGAGGCGTCGAAGGTCAGAGCCGGATTGCGATAAGGGAGTGTAATGTGGGTCAGTCCTTGCTCCTGTGCCATGGCTTGCAGTTCGCAGTGACCGTTGGAGACGCAAACAGCGCAGACGTGGTTGCGCTCGGCGAAGAGCAACTCCAGAATGACCCGGCGATGCTTGCGCAGGCGCTCGGTGTCGGTCGAGACTTCCATGCCCTCGTGCACTGCGGCGACGCAGGCAGGCAAGAGCTTGTTGCTGCCCTTGATCTCCACCAGGCAGAGCCGGCAAGCGCCGACGTTGCTCAGGCCTTCGAGATGGCACAGGGTAGGAATGTTGATGTCGTTCTCGCGGGCCACTTCGAGAATCGTCTGGCCGGCACGGGCGCTCAGTTCATGGCCGTCGATCTTTAGCGTTCTCACATCCATGTTTTCGCTCATGCCAACACCTCCACTGGAGCTTCAGGCACGAGCGCTTCCATGTTGCATACGCCAGCCGGACAGCGTTTATTCACAATGTGCTCGATGTACTCGTTTCTGAAGTACTTGAGCGTGCTCAGCACCGGATTGGGCGCCGTCATGCCCAGTCCGCAGAGGCTGGTCTCCTTGATCGTTTCGCAGAGGCTGACCAGCAGATCCAGATCCTCCATGGTTCCCTTGCCTTCGCAGATGCGGGTTAACAGAGTGTGCATCTGTGCCGTGCCCGCGCGGCAGGGAATGCACTTGCCGCAGGATTCGGATTTGCAGAACTCGACAAAGAACTTGGCTACGTTGACCATGCAGGAAGTGTCGTCCATGACGATCATGCCGCCGGAGCCCATGATGGAGCCGACCGCCATGAGAGCGTCATAGCTGACGCCTAGATCGAGCATTTCAGCCGGAATGCAGCCGCCGGAAGGGCCGCCGGTCTGCACAGCCTTGAAGGTGTGCCCCCCGGGTACGCCGCCGCCGATGACCTCGATGATCTCGCGCAGCTTGATGCCCATGGGTACTTCAACCAGGCCGGTATTGGTGATCTTGCCGGTGAGAGCGAAGACCTTGGTGCCCTTGCTTCTCTCCGAACCCATGTTGGCGAACCACTTGCCCCCGTTGCGAATGATGGGCGCGATGTTGGCGTAGGTTTCGACGTTGTTGAGCAACGTCGGCTTGCCCCAGAGACCGCTGACCGCGGGATACGGAGGCCGAGTCCTGGGCGAACCGCGCCGGCCTTCGATCGAAGCCAGCAGAGCCGTCTCTTCGCCGCAGACAAAAGCGCCTGCGCCAAGACGGATCTCCACGTCAAAGTTGAAGGGGGTGTTGCAGATGCTGTTGCCAAGCAGACCGCGGCGACGCGCATCGCGCAGCGCAGTTGTCAAGCGGCTGACAGCTACCGGATACTCGGCCCGGACATAAATGAATCCCTTGCTCGCGCCGACGGCGTAGGCAGCTATTGCCATACCCTCAATGACGCGGTGCGGATCGCCTTCCATGACGCTGCGGTCCATGAACGCGCCGGGATCGCCTTCGTCGCCATTGCAGACTACGTACTTCAGATCGCCGCCGGCTTTAGCCACGGTGCCCCACTTCAATCCAGTGGGATAGCCGCCGCCGCCACGGCCGCGAAGGCCGCTCTCGGTAATGCGGTGAATCACGCCGTTGGGCGTCATCTCAGTGAGCGCGGTCAACAGCGCTTTATAGCCGTCGCGGGAGATGTAGTCGTCGATCTTCTCCGGGTCAATGTGGCCGGCGTTCTCGAGCACGACGCGAACCTGCTTGTCGAAGTGATCGTTCAGGTCGCATTGCAGTTCAGGAACCGGCGCTCCGCCGAGACTATCAACAATCGCATCGGCGTTGCTGGCATTCACATGGTGATAGAGGTGCTCTTCGGGGTCAACGCGAACCAACGGGCCGGAGGAGCAAGGCCCCATGCAGCCAGTGCGGCGGACGAGCACTTTTTTGCCGGAGGCTTCGGCTGCCTTGACCAGCGCCTCGCGCAAGCGGTCTGAACCCTGACTCATACAGGCCAGGTCCATGCAGACATTGACTTCAAAATCGTATTTCTCGTTTTCCTGGGAGACGCTTTTGGCTATCTGTTCGAGCTCTTCAATCGTCATTCCACAGCCCACCTTTCCAGTTGCTCGATCATCTGCTCACCAGCCATTTCGCCAGCCACTTCGCCATCGCACAGCACCACTGGAGCACGGCTGCAGGCTCCTACGCAGCGGGCCGTCATGAGACTGATCTGGCCGTTGCTGGTGGTATGCCCTTGAGAGATGCCGAGCTGCTTCTCGGCCGTAGCGATCAGCTTGTCGGCTCCCTTGATGTAGCAGGCTGTGCCGGCGCAGACTGTCATGGTGTGTTTGCCCGGGGGCTTCAGGCTGAAGTAGTGGTAGAAGGTCACCACCCCATAAGCCTGGCTCAGCGGCACACGCAGCGAACGGGCGACAAAACGAATCGAGTCGTCATCCAGGTAGCCAAACGCGGACTGTACGGTATGAAGCGTTTCAATGAGTGCGTGGCGGGCAAAGCCATTCTTGCGCATGGTGCCGTTCACGATCTTCCATCGTTTGTCGTCGCTGGGCAGCGGCGGTGGTGTGAATGCTGGCACGGGTCCTCCCCAAACACAGACATTGGATACAGGGTGAGTGTGTCTATCCTGCTCCGCTCTTCGTCTGAAGTGAGTTTAGGTGGCGATAGAATGGACGGTCCGTGACACCGGTCACGACTAAACCGGTATATATCCTCATATCGATAACGATTTATCGATATATACGGAAATTGAAGAGGCTAACGGGCTTATGCCATGCCTCTCGCTAGCCCAGAGGGGGCAGGTGGTCTGAAATTCCAAAGAGGAAAATGATGCCGATGATGCAGCTGTAGGCCGCACCGGTCCAGGCGATGACGTGGTAGAGGCGGGGATGGTGGTGTCCGCTGGCATTGAAGGCTCCGCCCATGGTCGCAGTCATCAGGGCATTCATGGCCACCAGGCCAACGGCAAAGGCCGCAAGGCCCATCATTCCGCGGGAGGTGCCTCCCAGGTTGGCGGTGAGGAAGAACAGCGCCAACTGGCTGGGCGTCTCAGCGCCGACGCCATGCAAGACGCCGATGAGGAAGACCGATTTTCCGTTATACATCCACTGAAAACGCTCAGGTTGCGGGGCTTCGCTGTTCCAGACGCGGCGGACTCGCCAGGCGATCCAGAGTACTCCATTAATGGCGATTGCCAAGCGGCTCTCGACGCGGCTGTGCGTATGGCCGTGGGCATCTTTACGAAGAATTCCGGCGACCACCCCAATGCCGAGAACGATGAGTGTGAGCCCGATGAGCCGCTCGGTCCAGTGGTCCAGACCCTGAGGAAGTCCCATGTGCAACTGCAGCACGGCGACACCCAACGCAGCCACGGTGAAGGCGTGGCCGAGGGCGTAGGTCATGCCCAAGCGCAATCCACTGCGCCAGTTGCGTTGTACGGCTGTGATGTCGGAGATGGCGGCCAGATGATCGTAGTCGAAGCCGTGGCGCAACCCTAGCAGGAGGCAGGAGCCGAGCGCGGCATCGAGTTTCCAGTCGCTCAGAGGTGGTATCACGAAATTCAGTATAGCGCATACGCGATTGTGCGGGCGCGTGAGAAAGGAGCATAGATTTTCAGTTGGCGGGCACGGTCTGGATCTGGTAATCCCGGTAGTCGATGGTGACAACTGTCCGTCCGAGAAGAAAGCTATCGGAAATTGCTCGGGCATGCGTCGCCATGGCAAATCCGTTCATGCCTACATATTGGCGCATCACCTGGGCCGGTCCGGTGAAAATGGAAGGGCTCTGAGTCGCAGTTCCTTCGATTCGGACAATCGAACCGTCTTTCGCGTCGACCCAAAGTGTTCCTGCGATCATGTTGGTCGCCTTCCGTCTAGGGTTGATGGCCAGCGCAAGGCAATCGCGGCCATCCTGGCGCTGGACGTTGCCTGTTTTTAATTGCATCTCATAATTTGCTGAGGTAAACCACGAATGCTCGCGAATGCCGGGGATGTTGATTGTCTTCTCATTGTCGAGGAGGGTGCGCAGCACGTGAGCCCGGATAAACCCGGAGCCAGACTCCGAGAGGATGGTGTAGTTCTTGCCACTCTCTTTGCGGTAGTCCGTCCGAACGGTCATCTCAGCCGCGGGATGGGTCTCGTCATTGCCCCGATAGACGGCATAGTGTTCAGTCACGGTGTAGGAGGCGATGTGATCGACTCTGAATTTGACAGCGGCATCGACATTCGCGATGACCGAGCCGAGGTCGGGCTGCTGGGCCAGTGTGATTTTTGCCAGGAGAAACAGGATGACGATAGCGGTCAATAAAACGGCACGAAACTTTCGCTGCGAAAAATCGATCATTCCGAAGATCACCCTCTCATTCAACCCTACCAGAGGGGCTCGATGCGATGGCAAAGGCAGAGAGTTGCCCCACGTTACCGGAGTTCAGGCGCACCAGACATCGAAAGTCTTGCAGGCCAACTCCGTCGTCTGCGCTATTCTTGTCTCCGGAGCAACTCTTGTTTGTGAGCGAAGAAACCACTAGAAACACACAACCGGACGACGATCTGCCGATTAGGCGCGGAGTGCTGGTTTGCGGAGTGGTG
>Ga0181535_10002940_pt1 | contig 20204 bp, 21 predicted proteins | sample PEATcosm2014_Bin_44_FD_119774 | JGI IMG/M metagenome (GOLD analysis project Ga0181535, IMG submission 119774) | Peatland microbial communities from MTU Mesocosm Facility, Houghton, MI, USA - PEATcosm2014_Bin17_30_metaG | ecosystem: Environmental > Terrestrial > Soil > Wetlands > Peat | place... | reverse complement strand
TGGAGCTCGTGCGCGAGCAAGCGGTGCGCGGCGCCCGCCTGCAGGCCGTCGTCGATCTCGGCCTTGAGGAATCGTAGACGCTCGACGTCGAGCTGGCTGTAAAGGCGATGCCCGCCGGCGGTGCGAAACGGCTTCACGACGGCGTAGCGGCGCTCCCAGTAGCGCAGGGTGGTGATGGGGATGTCGGTCATCTCGCTGACGGCGTTGATGGCGTAGATACCGATCTGGGAGCCTGGGTCCAACAGTACCTCCAGTGTCGGCGAGCCGTGGGCGGGTCCGACTGCGAACTCAACACAAACTAAAGCAACCCTAGAGCGAACTTCGCCGACGTGCAAGATCTTCTCAAGCTCGGATGCAGCCCTCAGACCGGTGGCGGGGCGCCACCCACCGCAGCCTCACGATCTTCAGACTCCCGACGAAACGCGGCGGCCGGCGTTGAAGCCCCGTTGTCGATGGGTAAACTGTCGCGATGGACAGCATCGTCGTGTTCGTCGCCAAGTACGCCCTCTTCTTCAACCTCGCCATCGCCGTCTACGTCTGGCTGCGCCTGCCGCGACAGCAGAAGTGGGAGTTCGTCGCGTGGGCGGTCATCGGCGGGGTCGTCGCGCTGGCGCTGATCAAGCTCGGGGGCGCCCTCTTCTACGACACCCGGCCCTTCGTGACCGACCACGTGGCGCCGCTGATCGCCCACGCGCCCGACAACGGCTTTCCCTCCGACCACACGGCGGCCAGCATGTTCGCCGCCGTGCTGGTGCTGTACTACTCGCGGCGCTGGGGCGTCGCTGCGGTCGTGATCTCGCTGCTGATCGGCGCCAGCCGCATCGACGCGCACCTGCACAGGCCGATCGACATTCTCGGCGCGATCGTCATTGCCGTGGTCGCGGCCCTGATCACCTTCCCCGCGGCGCGCTGGCTGACGCGGCGCTGGCCGCTCGGCGCGCGCAAGGCCGCGGCTTAGGGGCCACTACGCGCGAGCGCAGCCCTCTCGGGTGAAGTGGGGCGCGAACGGCGCCCTCGGGTAACGCGGGGCGGCTTCAGGCCGCGCGCGGCGTCGACTCCTCGTTCAGCAGACCGATACCGGTCAGCAGCAGGTACTCGCCGCCCTCCGTGGCGAACTCGGTCGTGACGTCGCCGGCAAGACACAGGCCGGCCATCGTCTCCGCGACCAGATGGCCCTCGTTGCCGATCTCCCTGTAGGCGCGCGACGGCACCTGGTAGAGGGCGACGTGCCAGCCCCGCAAGGCGTGGATGAGCACGCCGTGGCCGAACGACACCAGTCGTCCGTTCAGTGTCACCGTGGCCAGTTGATCGGCGGTCTCGACCATGTTTCACCCCTCTGGAGACAAACAGCAGGGCATAGCGTGCCCACGGCGTGTCCTCCTATTATGTTCGTTGACCGTTGGAAACGCGAGAGAGTCCGTGATCCGCCAACCAGTGCGCGTGGGGCCGGACCAGACCCTCGATCGGCTTCGTCGTCACCGCTCAGACATGCGTGACTTCGTCGCGCGTCTGGTCTGTCGATCGACTTCGTCGTCGCCGCGCGTCTGGTCCGCCTCGTCGAGCTCGAGCACGCGACGCAGCGCGGCGCAGGCCAGGTCGAGGTGCTCATAGGCCGGCTCGCGTGTGGTCAGGCAGCGCTGCAGCGCCTTGCCGCCCGACAGGCACACGCGACTGGCCAGTGAGCGCGGCCGGCGCGAGATCAGCCGGAAGAGCTCGAGCGCGAGCGCGACGGCCAGCACGGCGTACGCGGCGCTGAGCAAGGCGCTCTGGTCACCGAGCAGCAGGCTGCCCAGCATGAGCACGAAGATGATGGCCACCAGGTTCGTGCCGCAGCGATCGTGGATGCGGCTGAAGCCCATGACCGCCTCGGCGTCGCGCAAATCGGCGCCGGCTTCGTAGGCGTTCACCGCCTTGTGTTCGGCGCCGTGGTAGCGCCACACCGTCTTGCCCATGCCCTGACGCAGGGCGATCAGCCCAAGCGCAAAGCTCAGGGCCTGCACGACGACGTAGCCGGCAAGTTCGCCATGCACGACGTCGGGCACGATCGTGCTGACGGCGAAGCTCGCGAGCATCGCCGCGGCAAGCCAGGCGAGCAGCGCGGCAGCCGGGCGCACCCCGTTGCGGCGGTGCAGCCTGACGGCCATGGCGATCATCTCGGCAAAGACGACGACCGACCGCACGACCGGCAGCCGCAACAGCCGGTGGCGGTCGAGCACGCTCAGCACGGGTCCGTCGACGACCGAGCCGTCGTCGCGCGACCAGGCCCACCAGCGCTGGCTGCGCATGAGCACGCCGTTGCCGAACGCCATGCCGCCGACCCGGGCTGCGGCGCGACTCGCGCCCATCACGACGCCTCCGTCGGCGCGATCACCTGATTTGCAGCAGAAAACCTCATCGCCCTTTCACTATACCGCTGTTCGCGGTCGCCTCGGCGGCGGGCGGGGGTCGTCGAGCAGCAGGCCGCCGCCGAGACGACCCAGGCCGCCGGCCACGGTCGGGCGCCTTACGCCGCCGCCTCGTCTGCGGCGTCAATGCCCTGATAGGCCCGCTGCAGGCCGGCGATATCGAGCTTCTTCATGTCCATCATCGCCGCGAACGCGCGCTGTGCCGCCGCCGAGTCGTCCGAGGTCATCATCTGGTCGATGACGGCGGGCACGATCTGCCACGACACCCCGTACCTGTCGGTCAGCCAGCCGCAGGCCACCTCTTGGCCGCCCTGCGAGAGCTTCTGCCAGAGATCGTCGATCTCTTCCTGGGTGTCGCAGCGCACGACCAGCGAGATGGCCGGCGTGAACGCGAATTGCGGACCGCCGTTCAGGGCCAGGAACTCCTCGCCGTTGATCGTGAACTGGACGGTCATGACCGACCCCGGCGTGCCCGGTCCACCTTCGGGGTACCGCGCCGTGCCGACGATACGCGCATCGTCGAAGACCGAGACGTAAAAGTCGGCCGCCTCCTCGGCCTGGCCGTCGAACCACAGACAGGAGCTCATCTTCTGCATGGGAGCCATCCTTCGCGTCGCTGTCCCGACTCATGCGGTCGTCTCGATGGAAACGTGCCCGCAACGGGGCGCGAGAAACCGGCGCCCGTGACGCCACGAGCCGCCGCGCGCCGGGGGGCCCCTGCCGGGGTCGCGCCGCGGTCGAGAGACACGACCGGGTTGCAAGACTTGTTGTCGATATATATACTCTCGCTATATCTATTTCGGCTATGAGATCCGCCGCGAAGGAGACCCCCTCTTGGACGCCCCCTACGAACCCCGCGCTCTGGCGACGGAGTGCCTCGAAGCCATGGTCGGCCTTGCCCGTCAGGTGCAACGGCCGCAAGCCTGCCTGTGGAGTGAGCTCGAGCTGAGCATGGGCCAGCTCAAGGCCGTCTTTGCCCTCACGGGCGACGGTCCGCTGTCGGTGGGACACCTGGCCCACCTGCTGACGATCTCAGAACCGGCGGCCAGCGTGCTGGTCGACCGCCTGCAAGACGCGCAGCTTGCCGCGCGCGAGCGCGACCCCGGCGACAAGCGCAAGACGCGCGTGGTGCCCACTGCCAAGGCAGTCGCGCTCAGCGAACGGCTCCTGCAGGTCAAAGAGGAGCGCCTTGGGCTCTGGCTCGACCGTCTCGCCGACGCCGACCTGCGCGCCCTGCTGCAGGGACTCACCGCGCTCGCCGCGGCGGCAGCGCCCGACACGGCGGCCACCGACGGCCCAACCGCCGCGCCCGACGCCGCGCCCCACGCGGTGATCGCGTGAGCGCGTCGGCCGGCGCGGTGAGCGCCACGCACCCCGCGGGTCAGCCGTGGGGCGTCACGCTCAGTCGCAAGCGCATCGTCCTGGTCATCGTCAGCCTCATCCTCGGCATGCTGCTCGCCGCGCTCGACCAGACGATCGTCGGCACCGCCATGCCGCGTATCGTCGCCGACCTGAACGGCCTGCAGCACTACGCCTGGGTCGCGACGGGCTACCTGCTCGCCTCGACCGCCTCCATGCCGATCTGGGGCAAGCTCTCCGACGCCTACGGGCGCAAGCGCTTCTTCAGCGTCGGCATGGTCATCTTCGTGGTGGGCTCCGCCCTGAGCGGCCAGTCGCACTCGATGAACGAGCTGATCGCATTCAGGGCCCTGCAGGGCCTGGGCGCGGGCGCCATCATGCCGATCGTGCAGGCCATCCTCGGCGACATCTTCCCGCCGGCGCGCATGGCGCGCTGGATGGGCGTGCTCATGAGCACCTTCGCCGTGGCCACCATCGTCGGCCCGTTGCTGGGCGGCTGGATCACCGACAACGTCGGCTGGCGCTGGGTCTTCTACGTAAACCTGCCGGTCGGCATCGTCGCCCTGACCTTCGCCGCCCTGGCCTTACCCGGGCACACCAGCGTGCGCCGACACGTCATCGACTACGCCGGTACCGCCCTGCTGGTGGCGGCCGCGGTGCCCTTGCTGCTCGCCCTGAGCTGGGCGGGCAGCACGTACCCGTGGGCCTCGTGGCCTGTGATCGGCTCGCTTGTGTTCTCGGGCTTCATGTGGGTCGCTTTCATAGCACGCGAGCGACGCGCCGCCGAGCCGATCATCAACCCGGCGCTCTTTCGCAACAGCATCTTCACGATTTCGGCGACCGCGAGCTCGCTGCAGTCGGCCGGCATGTTCGGCGCCATCATGTTCCTGCCGCTGTTCGTGCAGGGCGTGATGGGCAAGACGGCCACCAACTCGGGCATCGTGCTCACGCCGCTCATGCTGGGCGCCATCGTGACGAGCATCGGCGCCGGCCAGCTGCTCACCCGTACCGGGCGCTACAAGGTCATCGTGATCGTCGGGTTCGTCGTGGCCGTGATAGGCATGTTCCTGCTCTCGCGGGTCGGCGTCGCCACCACGCAGCGTGGTCTGGCCCTCGACATGGTCGTGCTGGGCCTGGGCTTGGGCGTCTCGATGAGCGTCTTCACCGTGATCGTGCAGAACCAGTACTCCACACAACGGCTGGGCGAGGTGACCGCCGGCCTGCAGTTCTTCCGCTCGATCGGCTCGACGGTCGGGCTTGCCGTGTTCGGCTCGTTGCTCAACAGCCGCTTCTCGTCGGCCCTGGCGAGCAATCTGCCGGCGCCCCTGAAGGCCCTCGACCGCGGCCCCGCGGCCAAGACGTTCGGCAACCCCCAGGTGCTGCTGTCGGCCGGCGCCCGCACGCAGCTCAGCGCCCGGCTGTCGCACGCCGGACCGCAGGGCCACGCTCTCTTCGCGAGCTTCATGAACGCCGTGCGCCAGGCGCTGTCGACCAGCATCAGCAGCCTGTTCCTGCTCGGCGTGATGCTCATGATCGCCGGGCTCGTCGTCGTGGTCTTCCTGAAAGAGGTCCCACTGCGCCGCACCCACACCCTGCCCGAGCACCCGGAGCCCGACAAGGCCGCCGCGCACACGCCGCGCGCCGACACCCGCGCCACCATCGACACGGTGTAGCGCGGCAAACGCGGCAGCCTAGCGGACGGGAGAGCCCACTGCGAGCAAAACGCATCGCGGGCGGAGAGCGACGCGCCGCAGCGCGCGCACATGGCTCCAAGCGCCGCGCCACACGAGCGGCAGAAGCGCGCCCCTGGGGCGTGACTGGCGCCGCATGCCGGGCAGGTGGGTGGGATCGACACGGCCATTGTGCTTTCATCCTCATCGCAAGCGCGGTGCGAAAAACCGGTCGCCGAGCCTTGCCGAGTTCACAGCGTTTCCACAGCGTTCTCTTGGTCGAAACTCACCCCCGCGGCCGACACTGACCGGTGTCGGCCGTCTTCGTACAGCCGCAAGGCAGCAACGAGAGGATCTCCATGAGACGCAAGAGCATCATCTGGATCGTGGGAGGCGTGCTCGCGGCGGCCGTACTGGCGGCCGTCGCCATCGTCTTCTACCACGTCGGTTTCGACCATGGGACAAACACCGGAGTGGTCAGTCGCATGCGCCTGCCGCTGCGCGGCGGCGTCGCCATCGGCTTTCCGCGGCGCTTCGGCGGCGGCGGCCTGGGCGGCTTCGGGGTGCTCCGGGCTGCTGGCGGCCGGCGGCATCGGCGCGCTGATCGTCTATCTCGTGAACTCCGGCCGTCAGGGGGCGGCCTTCGCGACGAGCGTCCCGGCCACGGCGCCGGGCGGCGGCTCCTACGACCTGCGCCGGCAACAGTTCGAACAGTGGCAGCAGTTCGAAGAATGGCACCGTCAGACACACGGCGCGGCGGCGCCGGAGGCACCCACCGCCCCCTTGCCGGAACCGGACGCGCCTACCGACGCGCAGCTCCCGAGATGAAGTGCGCGACGCCGTGCCTACGGTACGCCCAGTCGACCTCTGCCGCACCGGCGGTCAGCGTGTCGTCGACCCCCGGCGGACCGTGAAAGTCGGCGTAGCCGACCATCGCCCCCCGCCTCGAGAGGGCCCGGACCGCTTGAGTCGGTCTGCCCTTTAGCGGCCCCGGGGCTCTTCGCCGCCGCGCCCTGAGCCCTGCTCGTCGCGCGCCACGAAGCCTTCCCAGCGCCCGTCGACCCACTCCTGCACGCCCGCGACCTCGTCGGCGCTCATGCCGCTGAAGCGGCCCTGTGCGGCGATGAGCTCGGCCACCGGCTTGCGGCGGCCGCTCCTGGCCAGGGCCCGCGAGCCGCTCGTCAGGCGGAACCGCCCGTCTTCGACCTCGTAGAGCACGGTCAGGCCGGTCTGCACGGCGAGCTTGCCCAGGCGCACCGTGTCTTTGGGGTCGAAGCCCCAGCCCGGTGAGCACAGCGTGCTCATGTGGATGTAGCGCAGGCCCTTGATGCCGCGCGCCTTGGTCACCTTGTCGAAGACGTCGTCGGGGTAGACGGCCGAGGTCGAGGCGACGTAGGGAATGCCGTGGGCTTCCATGATGCGCGGCAGGTCTTTGGGGTTCTCGCGCTTGCCGGCCGTGGTCGTGGTCGTGCGGGCGCCGCGCGGCGTCTGGCTCGAGCGCTGCGTGCCGGTGTTCATGTAGGCCTCGTTGTCGTAGCACAGGTAGATGAAGTCCTCGTTGCGCTCGGCGGCTCCGGAGAGCGCCTGGATGCCGATGTCGCCGGTGCCGCCGTCGCCGGCCATGGCGAGCACGGTGAACTCGTCGGCGCGTCCCGTGGCGCGCAGGCCGGCGGCCACGCCTGTGGCGGCGGCCGCGGTCGATGCGAAGGCCACGTTGATCCAGGGCACGGTGACCGAGCTCACCGGGTACATGCCGCCGAGCACCGTCAGGCAACTCGCCGGCACCGTCATGATCATGCGGCCGTCGAGGGCCTTGGTGATGGCTCGCAGGCCGATCGCCAGGCTGCAGCCGGCGCAGGCCCGGTTGCCCGACAGCACGAACTCGGTTTCGGGCAGGTCGATGATCTTCGTCATCAGGATGCTCCTGTCACAGCTTCAGGGTGAGCCAGTCGTCGGCGCGGTCACGCACTCCGGCGGAGTGGTCGGCCAAGGCGCGGCGGGTGGCGTCGGCCAGGTCGTCGGGCGTCGTGTCGCGACCCCCGAGGCCGGTGATGGCGCCGAACACCGCCGGCGCGTCGGCGCGGCCGCACAGCGCGGCGCGCAGGTCGTTGCAGATGGGGCCGCCGAAGCCGTACGACAGCGCCTTGTCGAAGACGAGCGCGGCCTTGCGGCCGACGAGCGCAGCGCGCAGCGCCGCGGCCGGGAAGGGACGGTAGGCGCGGATGCCGAGCACTCCGGCTTTGATGCCCTCGGCCCGCAGGGCGTCGACCGTCACCGTGAGCTGGGTGGCCAGCGAGCCCGCCGCGATCAGGGCGATGTCGGCGTCGTCGAGGCGGTCTTCCCAGAACAGGCCGCCCCAGGAGCGGCCGGTGGCCTGGGCGTACTGCTCGTCGACGGCCGGAACGACCTCGAGGGCCTGCAAAAGAGCGCGCTGGTGCAGCGCGCGCAGCTCCATGTAGCCGTGCGACAGCGCGCCCTCGGCGTTCATGCGGGGGTCGGCGAGCGTGACCTGGCCGATGTTGCGCGGATCGGCCAGGTCGACCACCTGCAGCGGCGCGGGGCGCGGCGGCAGGAAGGCGTCGACCACGGTCTGCTCGGGCACGTCGACCGGCATGACGGTGTGCGACAGCAGGAAGCCGTCGTAACAGACCATGACCGGCACGTTGACCGTCTCGGCTATGCGGAACGCCTGGATAAAAGTGTCGAGGACTTCCTGGTTGTCGCGGCAGTAGAGCTGGATCCAGCCGGCGTCGCGCTCCGACATGGAGTCCTGCTGGTCGTTCAGCACGTTCCAGGGAGCGGCGAGCGAGCGATTGACGACGCCCATGACGATCGGCAGCCGGGCGCCGGCGGCCCACCAGACCTGCTCGTTCATGTAGGCGAGGCCGTTGGAGCTCGTGGCGGTGAACACGCGCGCGCCCACGGTCGACGAGGCGATGCACACGGTGAGTGCCGAGTGCTCGGATTCGACGGCCACGAACTCGCTCTGCAGCTCACCGTTCTCGACCCACTTCGAGAGCTGCTCGACGACGGGCGACTGCGGCGTGATCGGGTAGGCGGCGACGACCTGGACGCGGGCCAGCCGGGCTGCCGTGGCAGCGGCCTCGTTGCCCGTGAGCAGCGAGACGCGGGCAGAGGTGTTGCTCTCTTGCATGGCTCTGGTTTCCTGTCTGTCTTTCGGTGTGCGGCCTAGCGGCCGCAGGCGCCGGGCTCGTGTTCGGGCTGCATCTCGATGGCTTTCGCGGGACACACCGCGGCGCAGATGCCGCACCCTTTGCAGTAGGTCAGGTCGATAGCCGGGCCGATGCTGCGTGACACGCAGGCGTCGGGACAGTAGACCCAGCAAAGCTGGCAGCTGATCTTGTCGGCCTTGACCGCAAGGCAGGCCTCGGGCGCCACGAGCACCGGGCGCTCGGAGCGCCAGGCGCCGGTCGCGCCGGCCTCGCCGACGCTCGGCGTCGCCATGCTGATCTCGTGGCCACACTCACTGGTGCCCATCATGCGCTCCTACTCGCTGGTGCATCCGGCGGCAAAGACGGCCGCCTCGAAGTTCTTCTTGGCGGCCCCCGGCGAGAACGCCTGGGCGATGGCCGCTTCGAGGGCGTCCATGCCGATCAGGGCCGTCGCCGCGGCGACCGCGCCGAGCATGGCGGTGTTGACCATGGGCGAACCGCCCACGATGAGGCCGGCGGAAAGCGCGGCGCCGGTCACGTCGGCGGTCACGAGGCGCGCACCGGCGGGCAGCCCGGCCCTGTCGAAGGCGAGCTCGGCCGGCGGCCGCGCCGAGTTGACGAGCACGACCGCGCCCGGCTTGAGACCGGCGGCGATGTCGTCGCCGCCGAGCAGCGACTCGTCGAGCACGACCACCAGATTGGGCGTCGTGACCTGCGAGAGCACGCGGATGGGGGAGTGAGAGAGCCGCGTCGAGGCGGTGATCGGCGCGCCGCGGCGTTCGGCGCCGAACGTGGGCGCGCTCGTGACGCCCACGAAACCGCTGCGAAAGCCGGCGTCGGCCAGGATCTTGGCGCTGGTCACCGCACCCTGCCCGCCGCGCCCGTGCCAGCGCACCTCGTACATCTCCTGCGCGCCCAGCGTGGGGGCGCTCACCGCCGTCTGCCCCGGGCTCGTCATGACGCACTTCCTTGGTTTGGGTCGCCGTCGGGCGCCGCGGCGAGCACGTCGTCGCGGGCCGCGACCAGGCTCTGAGCAAGCTCGCGCAGCTTGTACTTCTGGACCTTGCCCGACGCCGTCAGCGGGAACTCGTCGACGAAGAAGACGTACTTGGGCGTCTTGTAGCGGGCCAGGCGGGCGCGCGCGAACTCCTGCACGTCGGATTCGCTTACGTCGGCCGCGGCGGCGCGCCGCACGAAGGCGCCCACCGCCTCGCCGTACTTGGCGTCGGCCACGCCCACGACCTGGGCGTCTTCGATGCCCGGCATGGTGTAGAGGAACTCCTCGATCTCGCGCGGGTAGATGTTCTCGCCGCCGCGGATGATGATGTCTTTGATGCGGCCGGTGATGCGGTAGTAGCCGTCGGTGTCGATCGTGCCGATGTCGCCGGAGTGCAGCCAGCCGTCGGCGTCGATCACCGCCGCCGTGGCTTCGGGCATGTTGTAGTAGCCCTTCATCACGTTGTAGCCGCGGCAGAGGAACTCGCCGGGCACGTCGGGCGCGCAGTCTTTGCCGGTGCGCGGGTCGACGACCCGCACCTCGACTTCGGGGTGCGCGGTGCCGATCGTCTCGCACTTGCGCTCGAGCGTGTCGTCGGTCGAGGTCTGCATGAACACCGGCGAGGCTTCGGTGAGCCCGTAGCAGATGGTGAGCTCACCGGCGTGCATCTGGTCGATCACCTGGCGCATGGTCTCGATGGGGCAGGGGCTGCCGGCCATGATGCCGGTGCGCAGGCTGGTGAGGTCGAACATCGAGAACATGGGGTGAGCCAGCTCGGCGATGAACATGGTGGGCACGCCGTAGAGCGCGGTGGCGCGCTCCTTCTGCACCGCGGCCAGCACGAGCAGCGGGTCGAAGGCCTCGATCATGACGAGCGTGGCGCCGTGCGTGAGGGCGGCCAGCACGCCGAGCACGCAACCGAAGCAATGAAAGAGCGGCACCGGCAGGCAGACGCGGTCGGCGGGGCCCAGGTCCTGGCGGGCGCCGATGTAGTAGCCGTTGTTCAGGATGTTGCGGTGGGTGAGCATGACGCCCTTGGGAAAGCCGGTCGTGCCCGAGGTGTACTGCATGTTCACGACGTCGTCGTTGCCCACGGCGGCCTTGGTCGCGACGAGCTCGGCGTCGTCGCTGTGGCCACCCAGCAACAGCAGCTCGGGCACGGTGTACATGCCGCGATGCTTCTCGGGGCCCAGGTAGATGAGGCTCTTGAGCGCCGGGAACTCGGGCGCGTCGAGGCTGCCGCGCGCGTGGGTGAGCGACTCGGGCACGAGGTCGCGCACGATCTCGACGTAGTCGACGTCGCGGAAGGCGTCGATGATGCACAGCGCCTTCATGTCGGACTGTTTCATGACGTAGGCGAGCTCGTGACTCTTGTAGACCGGGTTCACCGTCACCAGCACCACGCCTATCTTCGCCGTAGCGAACATGAAGGTGAGCCAGTCGGGCACGTTGCGCGCCCAGATGCCGAGGTGGTCGCCACGGCCGATGCCGATGGCCAGCAGGCCCTTGGCGAGGCTGTCGACGCGTTCGTCGAACTGGGCGTAGGTCCAGCGCAGGTCGCGGTCGGGATAGACGACGAACTCGCGCTCGGGATCGGCGGCGACGATGCGCTCGAAGTACGCGCCGATAGTGTCTTCAGTGTGCAGCGCCACGACCCGGAGCTCTCAGAACGGGGCGTAGATGACGGCGAGGATGGTGGCCGCGTCTGTGCCGGCCGCGCGCACCTGGTGGGGCACGATCGAGTCGTAGTAGATGCTGTCGCCGACGCCCAGCACGTGGAGGTCTTTGCCGTACTCGACCTCGATGCAGCCGTCGAGCACGTAGATGACCTCTTCGCCCTCGTGCGTGGACAACGCCCGCGAGGCGCCGGCCTGTACGACGATGCGAAACGGCTCCATGTGGCGCGAGCTCTTGCCGGCGGCCAGCGAGAAGAACTCGAGCTGGCCGCGGTCGGGCGTACCCGTCTCGAGGCTGCGCAAGCGGGCGACCGACTCGCTCTCGCCGCCGCGCGTGACGACGGGGCCCATCTGGGCGTCGTCGTCGAGCAGGGTGCCCAAGCGGCAGCCGAGCGCCCGCGTGATCTTGATGAGCGGCGCCAGCGACGGGGCCAGGTCACCGGCCTCGAGCTGTTCGATCACCGCGACATCGCAGCCGCTGCGCTCCGCGACCTGCTCGACGGTCAGCCCGAGCGAGTCGCGCAGCGTCGTCAGCTTCGCGCCCGTTCGTGTGTCGTGCGCCATGGGTCGGTCCCTTTGTTCCCGGGCCCGCGTGTCGTGACCACCCGGGCAGGTCGGTGCGCGCTCGTCGCGGCCGCGCTACCGGCGGCCCCCGCGCTCGTACAATCCCTAGGATACCTGACCACGCAAGCCGCCGCCGCCGCGCTCGGCGGGCGGCGGCGCGGCGGACCCGCCGTCCGCGCCGTCACCGACATTTGCGTCACCGGCGGGGCGGCCTGTAGCATATACCCCTCAGGGTATCCTGACTCGGGCAGGTGGCGACTGGATGGAGTGTGCACGATGGCAGTGACCGTCTTCTTGGGATCGACGCCCACGCGTGGCCTGCGCCGCGCGCCCGGCGGCAGGAGCTAGCGCGCCGTGTGGCCGTTCCGCCACGGCTCCGCCTCAGCGTCGCCGCCCGCGATCGACGTCGCCGAGGCCTGGGCCCGGGCGCGCAAGGGCGCCCAGCTGATCGACGTGCGCTCGGCGCGCGAGTTCGCCGCCGGCCACCCGAAAGGCGCGCGTCACCTGCCGCCGGAGAGCATCACGACGGGCGACATCGGCCTTGCCCCAGACGACGAGATCCTCGTGGTCTGTCTGAGCGGACACCGCAGCGCCGCCCAAGCCAAACGCCTCGCGGGCATGGGGTTCACGAACGTCGCCAACGTCAAAGGCGGCCTGCTCGCCTGGCAGCGCGCCGGCTTGCCCATCACGACGTCGGCCCGCTAGCGGGCCCGCGACGGGCTGGTCGTTGGTGACGCCGCAGGCGAGCCCGATCCGGGGCGGTCGTCGAGTGACGCTCCCGTGAGCCCGCCCGTGCCCACCGGCCGCGACGAGCTCGCCGCGCTGCTGGCCCGCGCCGGCTTCATCGCCGCCCACGCCGAAGCCGGCGTGCTGCTGACCCGCGCCGCCGGGGACGCCGCCCTCCTCGATGCTCTCGTCGCGCGCCGTCTCACCGGCGAACCGCTCGCCTGGATCACCGGCCGCGTCACGTTCTGCGACATCGAGGTGCTCGTCGCGCCCGGCGTCTACGTACCGCGCCCGCAAAGCGAGCCGCTCGCCCGCCGAGCCGCCGCGCGCCTGCCCGCCGAGGGCACGGCGATCGACCTCTGCACCGGGGCCGGCGCCATTGCCGGGACCCTGCAGAGCGCCCATCCCGCGGCCCGCGTCGTGGCCTCGGATGTCGACGAGCGCGCCGTCGCCTGCGCGGCCGGCAACGGCGTCGAGGCCTATCGCGGCGACCTCTTCGCCCCGCTGCCGCCCGGCCTCGCGGGAGACGTCGACGTGGTGGTCGGCGTCGTGCCGTACGTGCCCACGCCTGAGCTTTCGCTGCTGCAGCGCGACACGTTCGCCTTTGAGACGCCGCTGTCGTACGACGGCGGCCCGGACGGCGCCGCGCTCCTGCGCCGTGTGGTGGCCGAGAGCCCCCGCTTTCTGCGGCCCAGCGGCGCCCTGCTGCTCGAGCTCGGCGGACGGCAGGCCGACACGCTGGCCGGCGACCTCGCCCGCCTGGGCTACGTCGAGGTCACCGTGCTGGTCGACGGCGACGGCGACGTACGCGGCGTCGAAGCCCTGCGCCCGCCGCGCCGCTGACCGCGAGGGCCGCCCCACGCCGCCGAGCCCGGCGCCGGGCACGGCGCCGGGCAGCACTCCCCGACCGGGACGCGTGCGCAGGATCGGCGAAGCCGAACGGCGTCCGTACCCGGTGCGTATACTGCCTCAATGGCCGCTCTCGATCTGCCCGTCGACCTTAGCCCGGAGGCACGCAGCCACCTGGCCAACGCGGTCGACAACCTGCAGTTGATCGCCGACCTGGGCTACGGCGACGTGGCCCTGGTCGTGCCCGACGAAGCGGGCGCGCTCGTCGTGGTCGCCGACTGCCGGCCGAGCACGGCGGCGACGCCGTTCGCGGCGTCGCGCGTAGGCCGCGCGCTCACCGCGAGCGAGTCGCCCGAGGCCCTGGCGGCGATCGACCGCGGCGAGCGCGTCGAGGGCGAGCATGAGCGGCGCGCCCGCAACGTGCGCTACGCGACGGTGGCCTACCCCATAGGCGAGCCCGCTCCCTTTGCCGCCGTCGTGCGCAGCCTCGCGCAGCACGCCGAGTCGGCTCCGGGGGCCATGGAGAAGGCCTTCATGCGGGCCGCCGAGGAGCTCCTGCGGGCGCTGGCAGCCGGCCCCATCGTCGACCTGCGCACCGGTAAGGACTTCGCCACGACACGCCATGCGGGCGACGGCGTCATGCAGGTCGCCCCCACCGGGCGGATCGCCTACGCCTCGCCGAACGCGGTCAGCATCATGAGGCTGGCCGGCGTCGAGGGCCGCGTCACCGGCATGAGGGCCTCGGCGCTGCCCGGCGGCGTGCTCGGCATCTCGCCGACCTTCGGGGCGCGCGGCGCCATCGCGGTGCAAGTCGAGGTCGCCCAGCGCGTGCTCGACTACCGCTCCATCGCCCTCGAGTACGGCACCCTCGTGCTGGTCGAAGACCTCACCGAGGCGCGCCACCGCGAGCGCGAGATCATGGTCAAGCAGGCCACCATCCGCGAGGTCCATCACCGCGTGAAGAACAACCTGCAGACGATCGCCTCGCTGCTGCGCGTCCACGCCCGGCGCACCACGAGCGACGAGGCGCGCAAGGCCCTGGCCGACGCCACCGACCGCGTCACCTCGATGGCCGTCGTGCACGACCTGCTGGCCGGCTCCGACGAAGAGCGCGTCGACTTCGCCCAGGCGGCGCGCACCGTCGTCGACCTGGTGCGCCGCGGTCTCGTGGGCGAGGAGTCGCGCGTCGACGTGTCGGTGAGCGGCACGACCGGCAAGGTCGACGCACGCACCGCCACCTCGCTCGCCCTGACCATCGCCGAGCTCGTGCACAACGCCCTCGAGCATGCCTTTGTCCCAGGCGCCGAGGGCAGCGTCACGCTCGCCCTGCGGCGCCGGCCTCACGAGCTCGAGCTCACCGTGAGCGACGACGGCCGCGGCCTGCCGCCCGGCTTCGACCCCGCCCGCTCGAGCAACCTCGGCCTCGCCATCGTGCGCGCGCTGGTCGAAGACGACCTGCGGGGCACCCTGCGCATGAGCGGCGCGGCGGGCGGCACGGTCGTCAGCGTGCGTGTGCCCCTCACCGACGCCGAGTAGCCCCCGCGGCGCTCCCGTCTAGCCGACCGGCCCGGCCGCGACCGCTGCGATCGCCTCGGCGAGCGCGGCCAGGCCCTGGGCCAGCTCGGCGGGCGTGATGGTGAGCGCCGGGAACACGCGCACGCCGACGCCCTGCGTCTGGCGCACAAAGGTCTTGCGCGCCAGACACTCGGCGGCCACAGCGGCGGCGGCGGCCTCGTCGCGCAGCTCGACCAGCAGCAGCAGGCCGGCGCCGCGCACGTCGGTGACGAGGTCGGGCCAGGCCGTGCGCCAGCGGTCCATCTCGACGAGCGCCTCGCGGCCGCGCGCCGCCACCAGCGCCGGCGCGTCGTGCTCGATCAGGTACGAGATCACGGCACAAGCCACCGCGCAGGCGAGCGGGTTACCGCAGTAGGTGCCGCCGTGGTCGCCCAGCTCGAGCTTGCGCGAGACGGCTTCGGTCATGGCGAAGGCGCCCAGCGGAAACCCGCCGGCGATGCCCTTGGCCATGGTAAGCAGGTCGGGCGTCGCGTCGGACGGGGTGGCAAAGAACGGGCCCGTGCGACAGAAGCCGGTCTGGACCTCGTCGACGATCAGCAGGGCGCCGTTTTGGTGACAGAGCTCGGCCACGCCGCGCAGGTAGCCGTCGGGCGGACAGTGTACGCCACCCTCGCCCTGGACGGGCTCGACGATGACCGCGGCCACCCCCGGGTCGAGTGCGCCGGCGAGGACTGCGAGGTCGCCGTAGGGCACGAACCGGTAGCCCGGCATCTGCGGCACGAACTTGTCGCGGTGGCGCGCCTGCCCGGTCGCCGACACCATGCTGATCGTGCGCCCGTGAAAGCTGCCTTCGCAGGCCACCACGTCGCGCCGGCCGGTGACCTTGCGAGCGAGCTTCACGGCGGCGTCGTTGGCCTCGGCGCCGCTGTTGGTGAAGAAGATGCGGTCGAGGCCCGCCGGCAGCACGCCGCAGAGCAGCGTCAGCAGTCGCGCCCGCGCGGGCGAGTAGGTCAGCCCGGAGTCGGGGTTCTGCAGGATGAGCCCGCCCTGCTCGGCAAGCGCGGCCACGATGGCGGGGTGCGCGTGGCCGATAGACGTGACGCCCCAGCCGGCGGTGAGGTCGAGGTAGCGCTCGCCCTCTTCGTCCCACACAACGACGCCCTCGCCGCGCACGATCGAGATCGGCGTCTTGGCGAAGAAGGGCGGCATGTGGGCGTTCTCTACGTCGATCGTCTGCGCGCTGGCCATGGGTTCCCTTTCGATCTGTGTCCGACCGACGGCCGGTCCTTTTGTCGCGGCGTGCCCGCGCCTGCCGCCCGCGGAGCCGCGGCAGGCCGCCGGCGGGCCTGGCTACAGGGCGTCGCCGGCCGTGATGATCGCCTCGGCCACCTCGCGCAGGGTCTTGCGCCGGTCCATGGCCACCTTCTGCAGCCGGCGCAAGGCTTCGGACTCGGTGAGCCCGCGCGCCATCAGCAGACCCTTGGCCTGGTCGACGACCTTGCGTGTCTCGAGCCGCTCGGTCAGGTCGCCCACCTCGCGCGCCAGCAGGGCGGCCTCGGCGAAGCGCGCGACCGCCACCTCCATGGCCGGCACGATGTCGTTGCGCGAGAAGGGCTTGACGACGTAGCCCATGGCGCCTGCGCGCGCGGCCTGCTCGACCTGCGCGGGCTGCGAGAACGCCGTGAGGATCACCACGGGCGCGATCGCTTCGGCACTGATGGCGGCCGTCGCCTCGATGCCGTTCACGCCCGGCATGTTGATGTCCATGAAGACCACGTCGGGCCGGCAGGAGCGCGCCAGGGCGATCGCTTCGGCGCCGTCGCGCGCCTCGGCCACCACCTCATGCCCTCCGTCTATCAGCATCTCGCGCAGGTCCATGCGGATCAGCGCCTCGTCTTCGGCGATCAACACTCGCAAGGTCGGGTCCTCTTCTTCATCTGGTGGTCGGCCGGCGCGTCGGGGCCCGGCACCCTCGTAGCTTACCGAGGCGCGCGGCGTCGCGCCTGCGTTTCGGCCCCGACGGCGACGAGAAGGCAGGGAGCGGAGGCTGCCGCCGCGCCGGTGCCATGCGGCGCTCGGGTGCCGTGCGGCGAGCGGGTGCCGCGCGGCGCGCGTCTAGGCCGGCAGCGTCTCGTCGACCAGGCGCAGGGCGACCACGTGCAGGTCGTCCTTCAGCCGGTCGGAAAAGCGGACCGCGGCGTCACGCACGCCCTCGGCCAGCGTCGTCGCGCTGCCGCCGCTCAGGGCCGACGCCGCTGCGATCAGCCGTTCGTAGCCGAACAGCTCGGCGCCCTGGTGCGCTTCGGTGACCCCGTCGGTGTAGAGAACGAGCGCGTCGCTTGGCGTAAGTCGCAGGTCGCTGTCTTCGTAGGGCATGTCGAACGAGCCCAGGGGCACGCCGAACGACGGCTCGAGCAGCCGGCACGAGCGTGGGCCGACCAGCACCGGCGGCGGGTGAGCGGCGCTTGCGAACCTGGCCCGCCCCGACACCGGATCGAGGCTGACCAGCTGGGCGGTCACGAGCTCTTCTTCGATGCCGCGCCGCAACAGGAGCTGGTTCGTCATGCGCAGGATGGCGGCGGGCGAGGAGTCGACAGTGGCGAAAGCGCGCACGGTACTGCGCACCGTCTCGGTCAGCCCGGCGGCGCGTATGCCTTTGCCGGCGACATCGCCGATGAGAATGGCGACGTGGCGGTCGTCGACCAGGAACACATCGCTGAAGTCGCCCCCTACGAGCTCGGGCTCGTAAGCGGTGTTGCCCACCACGGAGTACTGCAGACCAGCGACCGAGGGCAGCGGATGGATGAGGTTCTCCTGCAGCGTGACGGCGATGCGGCGCTGCTGTTCGAAAAGCCGGGCGGCGTGGAGGGCCTGCGAGGCGGCTCCGGCCACGCCCTTGGCGAAGGCCTGTTCGGAGCGCGAGAAGCGGTGCGGCCGGTCGTAGCGAAAGAACAGGCCGCCGAGCACTTCGCGGCGTACCACCATGGGCGCGACCATCACGGCCCGGGCACCCCACGCGCTGCACAGCTCGGGGTCGAGACCCTCGTCGCCGCTGCAGTCGTCGATGGCGACGGGCTCGCCGGCGCGCAGGGCCCGATCGGCAAACGGGGTCTGCTCGCTCGAGAATCCCTGATCGCCGAAACCGGCGGGGGTCTGCCACAGGTACAAGGGTTTCCAGACATCGCCCCTGAGCGACGCGACGTACGCCCAGTCGGCGCCGACGGCCTCGCCGGCGAGCGCCGTCACGCGCGTCATGATGTCGCGCAGCTCGCCGACGGCGGTGATCGATGCGACGATCGCGGCTATCACCTCGCCGAGCTGTTCACGGCGCGCGAGATCGACACGCAGTCGCGCGTTCTCGAGGGCGAGTGTCGCGCCGTCGCCCTGTCCGCGGCCTGTGTCGCAGTCGCCTGCAGGCGCCACGTCAAGCGTATAGCTCATCTCGCGTGTGTCGCTCATCCCGCTCGTGTCACTCATCTCGCTCGTGAGTCATGGGGCTCGTTCCGCGTGGCCGGTCGCGGCCGGCAGCCTTGAGGGCCTCGCCGGCGACCGCGGCCCAGTGGCCTGCGGCGTCTCGCGCCCGGCCGCGGCCCGCAGATGCCGGGCCAAAAGAAGGGCGAGACACAAGTCCCGCCCTCGCTGGTCGTCGCTCAAACGGCGCCAAAGACAGCCCTGGCGCCGGGTCGCCCTTCCTTTATCTTCTCACACTCCGGCGCACCGCTGACCAAAGCGGCCTGCAAGGGCGCGACCGGGGGGCGCGCCCAGCGCCCCCGGAGCTCACCGCGGGGCACCCCGGGCCCGCCGCGCCTGCTCGGGCATCTGGCGACGCACGTCGCGACTGCCGTCTGCCGTCGCCGGCGTTTTCGTGTACTAGAGTCGACGGCAAAAGACACGGGAAGGCGGACGATCATGGCAGACGCAGAAGAGTGGAGCGCCGACGAGCGGCGTCTGTTCGACGAGTACCGGCACGCCGGCAAGGAGCATGTGGCGCACGAGGACGACCGGGTCCGGGTCGGCGACCGGGTGGCCACGCCCGGGGGCACCGGCTGGGCCGTAGAGGAGCGCCTTGGCGGCTTTCTGGTCAAGCTCGAACCCGGCCCTCCCGACGACGGCTCGACCATCGTGGGCGACACGCTCAGCGGCCGCGAAGAGGTCCTCTACCTGCCCGCAGGCCTGCTGCGCAGGCTCAACTGACGAGGCGGCGGGGCCGCCTGCCCGGCAAGGGCAGGCGGCCCCGCCGCCCGACGACCGCCGCGGCCATGCGTGCCTAGGGCCGCAGGTGGTGCATCTCGAGACCCACGGCCGACCACTCCGGGAAGCCCTTCCAGATGCCGGCCGGATACCCCGGGTTGCCGGAGTTGTTGCTGTCGTTGGAGCTCACATCGTCGACGTTCAGGTAGTCCGCGTAGGCGGCTCCCTTGAGGTGCACGCCCAGGAACGCCGTGAGGAAGTGCTGGTTGACGTTGTTGGTGCGCGTGTTGTCGAGCGCCGGCTCCTGGTAGTGCTCATACTCGCGCCAGCGCGTGAAGGTGACGGGCGGCGCCGGGTTCACGGCGACCTCGTGGTCGCCGTTCTGATGCACCAGCAGGTAGCGGTCGGCGTTGGTCGCGTTCTCGAAGATGAACTTGACGCCGGCGTAGGGTGCGGTCTGATCCTGGTCGCCGCCCACGAACAGCGCGGGCACCTTGATGCCGGCAAGGCCGGCCGCGTTCCACGCCCCGTAGGTGCCGCCCCACGGCGCGATCGGCACGATCGCCTTGACCCGCGAGTCGAGCAGGGCGGAGTACCGCGGCGTGCCCTCCTCGAGAAGCTGCAGCGTGTCGCCCGCCGCCCAGTACGGCGCCGAGGCAAAGCCCGGCGTGATGCCGGCGCCGGCGCAGATGAGCACCCCGTAGCCCCCCATCGAGTAACCGATCAGCGCCGTGTTGTCGGCATCGACGATACCCGACAGGAAGCTGTGCGAGCCCTTCTTGGCCAGACGCCCCATGGTCGTCAGCACGAAGTTGATGTCGAGCGCGCGGTTGCGCAACGTGCTGGCGAAGACCGTCGCGTCGGCGTGGGTGGAGTCGGTGTGGCTGATGGCGACCACGACGTAGCCCTTTGAGGCCAGGTTCTCGGTCAGGTTGGTGAGGAGCACATCGGAACCCGGATAGCCGTGCGAGACGATGAGCAGGGGGTACGGACCCTGGCTTGGGTCGGGTCGCGCGTCGCGCAGGGCTCGTCCCGGAAAGGTGAACGGCACGACGGGCCGCGTGGGATCGTTGGGCCCG